>Ga0116228_10000653_pt1 | contig 26865 bp, 24 predicted proteins | sample S1TSphfallax_2_FD_89694 | JGI IMG/M metagenome (GOLD analysis project Ga0116228, IMG submission 89694) | Host-associated microbial communities from peat moss isolated from Minnesota, USA - S1T2_Fc - Sphagnum fallax MG | ecosystem: Host-associated > Plants > Peat moss > Unclassified | place... | reverse complement strand
GCGGGCCTTGCCGTGCCGCTGGTCGAGCGGAATGGGATGGATGGTGTTGATCTCGAGGCGCGTGGCCTGTTCATCGTGCGTCATGGGCTCTCCTCTCTGGTGTCGAGCGCGGGCTAAAAAGGAAATTCTCGCTTGCCGAGCTGGAAGGTGATCCATTTGGTTTCCATCATCTCGGCCATGGAGGCCATGCCGCCTTCGCGACCGAAACCGCTGTCCTTGACGCCGCCGAAGTCGATGTGCGGTTCGTCCGAAATGGTGGTGTCGTTGATGTGCACCATACCCGACTCCGAGCGCAGCGCGAAGTCGAAGCCTTTCTGCAAGTCATTGGTGACTATCGCTGCCGACAGCCCTGCGCGAGTGTCGTTGGCGAGGCCGAGGGCATGTTCGTAATCGTCGGCACGAAGCACCGAGGTGACCGGTCCGAACGATTCCTCGCCGTAAATCGACATGGCAGGGGTCACCCCGGCGAGCACGGTGGGCGCAAAGAATGGCCCGTCGTGCGTGCCGCCGCAAGCGACCCGTGCGCCTTTTGCAACGGCAGCCTCGATCTGACGCATGATGAAAAGACTCTGCGTGGGCCGGATCAAGGGACCAATCACCGTGGCAGGATCGCGGGGATCGCCCACCTTGATGGTGCGCGCCTTGGCGACGAATTTCTCCACGAAGGCCGCGTACAGTGGTGCCTCGACAATGATCTTGGAGCTGGCCATGCACACCTGGCCCTGGTGAAAGAAAATGCCGAAGGCCGCCGCATCGACCGCGTACGCAAGATCCGCATCGGCGAGCACCACCAACGGGTTCTTGCCGCCCATCTCGAGCGTCATCCGCTTCATGTGCCGGCCTGCCTCGGCGGCGAGCTGCCGGCCGACAGCGCTCGAGCCGGTGAAGGTGATCATCTTCACCCGAGGGTCCGAAACCAGTGCCGCACCAACCACGGCGGCCGGCCCGGGGATCACGTTCAGCACCCCGGCGGGCAAACCGGCCGCATGAAAAAGCTCGGCGAGCTTCAAGCCGCAAAGCGGCGCCAGATCCGAGGGTTTGAGGATGAACGTATTGCCCGCAGCGAGGGCGAAGGCAATTTTCTTGATGGCGAGCAGGAACGGCGAATTGAACGGCGAGATGCCGGCGATGACGCCCAGCGGCTGGCGGATCGTCATCCCAACCTGCCCCTTCGCGCTCGACGGAAACGTATCGCCATGCGCTCGTCGCGTACAGGCGGCGGCGCTGCGCAGACATTCCACCGCGTAACTGACCTCCCATGGTGCCTTCATCATGACCGAACCGGTCTCTTCGATGATGAGATCGCGAATTTCCGTGCTGCGCGCAGCGATCCGCGATGCGGTGTCGAGCAGCAACGCCTCGCGCTCGTTGACCAAGACCTTCGCCCAGGGACCGCGCGCCGCATGGGCGGCGGCCAGCGCATCCTCCACATCCCGCGCCCCGGCCTGCGCGACTCGCGCGAACACCTCACCCGTTGCCGGGTTGACGTCATCGGCCACGCCGCCGTCGCTGCCTTCGCGCCAGCCGCCATTGATGTACAGAGGATGGACCCTCATGCGCGCGCTCCATGTAGCAAGAGATCGGCGGCCCGTTCGCCGATCATGGCGCAGGGAGCCATGGTGTTCCCGGTGGTGATCTGCGGCATCACCGACCCGTCGGCGATGCGCAGGCCGGGAACACCGTACACCCGCAGGGCACCGTCGACCACCGACATCTCGTCGCGGCCCATCTTGGCGGTGCAGGTTTGGTGGAAGTAGGTGCCGGCCGCCTGACGCAACCAGGTTTCCATTGCGGATTTTTCGAGCGGTCCGGGCATCAACTCGCGGCGCACGAAGGGCGCCAGTGCGGCGGCATTGCCGATCTCTCGGCACAGATCCACCGCCTTCAGCAAAGCGGTTACATCGCGCGGATCCTCCAGAAACCCGGCCTGTACTGACACCGGATCTTCAGGGTCCGGCCCGGTCAGCCTGACGCGACCGCGACTATGCGGGCGGACCAGACCCGGCGCCAGCGTCCAGGCGCGGGCGGGATCGAATGGCAGGTCAAAGAGCGGCCGCGTGATCTCGCTGCCGAAGGCACATTCCTCGAGGATGGGCTGCAGATCCGGCGCCTGAAGAGACGGATCGCTTTTACAAAAAAAGGTGAACTCCGCAGAATTGTTCCGGGGCGGCTCGGGAGTGCGGTACTCCCACACGCAGCCGGCGACCAGGATGTGATCCTGGAAGTTGCGCCCGACGCCCGGCAGATGCACAAGCGGAGCGATCCCGTGCCGCCCGAGTTCGGCCGCATCGCCGATGCCGGACAGCATCAGGACCTTGGGCGTGTTGATCGCTCCCAGGGAAAGAATGACTTCGCACTCCGCGCGGGCCTGGCAGAGACGGCCGTCGTGGCTGTACTCGACTCCCACGGCGCGGGATCCCTCGAAGAGAATGCGGCGTACGTCGGCCCCGAGCAGGACGGTAAGGGTCGGACGATTCATCGCCGGACGCAGGTACGAATTCGCCATCGACACCCGCTCGCCCATCCGCACCGTTACATTCGGCAGGCCGCAACCGCCGCAGCCTTCCATGGCGGCGCCGTTCAAATCCGGGGCGTAGTCGATCCCGGCGGCGGTCGTCGCTTCGATCAGCGCCGCCACCAGCGGCACCGGGTTGCTGGGCCGGGTCACATAGACGGGTCCGCCGCTGCCGCGCCGGAGCGGATCGGCCGGTCCGGCCCAATCCTCGATGCGTCGATACAAGTCCAATACGGAGGCGTAGCACCAGCCGTCGTCGCCGGTTTCTAGAGCCCATGAGTCGAAATCATGGCGGTGTCCGCGGGCCCAGATCGACCCATTGATGCTCGATCCGCCGCCGAGCACCTTACCCATGGGCAGTGGGGCGCGACGGCCGTCGAGTGCCGGCTCGGGCTCGGCCTCGAAGCCCCAGTCACGAGAGCTGCCGATATTGCTCATCCAAACTCGCGCGTCGCGCACCGGTTCGACGCGCTCATCGCCGCCCGCTTCGAGCACCAGCACCCGGATCGCATCGCCGCCGTCGCTCAGCCGCCGCGCAACGACACAGCCGGCCGTACCGCCGCCGCACACGATGAAATCATAGCCCTGCATCCGTCAGGCCGCGCGCAGCACGGGCAGAATCGGCGCGGTGGCGTCGAAGCGGGTACCCCGCCGCAGACAGAATTCCGGCTGCAGCAGACGCTTCGCCGCGACCTCGGTGCCCTCGTTGTCGCGTATCAGCCAGGCTCCACGCATGTCCGCAAGCACCGAAATGTCGGCAATCGCTCCTGCGCGAATGCCGCCGAGTTCCCCCGGCATGCCGATCATGCGCGCCGCGTTGCAGGTGACCATGGCGACGACATGCGGGAACGGTATGCCGAGCGCCAACATGCTCGTCATCGCGGAGACCAGGCTGAACGGGGTCTTGCCGGCGAACAGGTGTGCATCATCGGCCGCCGCCGGTCCATCGCCCTTGACTGGCAGGCGCGTGTTGTAGCCATGCATGTCGGCTCCCAGGGTGTCAGGAAGAATCCCGGCGTCCAACACCGTGCGCGCCGTCTTGAAGCTGAAATGCGAGCCGTGGCCCACATCGATCTTGAGGCCCCGCGCCACGGCTTCGCGGACCAGGGGGTGGAGCTCGCCGTTCTTGCCGACGAAACCGCCCGGGTGGCGGGTGAAAGGATGCGCGAGTACATCTCCTGGTTTCATCAAATCCAGTACCTGCGTGAGGATGCTGTCCGGATCGACCGGCATCCCCTGCTGGGTTGGCAGCGGCCACAGCTGACCGAAATGCAGATACACGGGCAATCCGGCCTGTCGTCCAATCTCGGCCGCGGACTTCATCACCTCGATACCCCAGCGCGCAAAGCCGCCCATTTCTGCATGCGCCTTGATGCCCTTGACGATGTCTCGATTCGCGGTGGCCACTCGCACCGTGGCATCGACGTCGACACAATCCGGACGATACAGGGTGGGGTAGAGATGCCCTTCCAAGCCGCCCACCAGATAAGCGGAGAGAAAGCACTGCACGCGGCTCCTGGCGGGTTCGACCACAAAATGCCGGAAGCCCGGCAAGGTCATGCAGCTGGGGCCGCCCTGGTCGACCAGCGTGGTCACACCGGAGTGCACACCGCACAGATCCGCGTTGAGACCGAAGCTACCGGTGACATGCTCGTAGACATGGGCATGGGTGTCGATCAAGCCGGGCAGCACCAACCGCCCGGAGCAATCGATGACATCGCGATTCTCGCGCGGCAAATGCTCGCCGATCGCGGCGATGTGCTCGCCCGCCACCGCGACATCCCGTATGCCGTCCAGGCCGGATTCGGGATCGATGACGCGTCCACCCTTCAAAAGAATCGATTGCATGAGTCATCCCGGCAAACGAAGGAAACGCGCTGGAGTGTAGCGCGGAGTCCGCGCCCGGGAAGATAAAAAAAATACGGGGGATACCCCGTACCGAATACGCACCAAATGACGGCACGTCTGCCGCCACACGCCTCAATAGCGTGCACCGTTGCCGCGCTCGCGCTGGCAATCTTCCGGCATTCGCCCTATGCTCTTCGTGATGCCGAGCAGCAACCGTAACGTCAAAGCGCGAATTCGGGCCGCGCAACAGCGTTCTGCACTCCTCGGCCGCCCCGGCTTTCTCGTACGGCGCCTGCATCAACTGCACTGCGCCTTGTTTCTCGAAGAAACTCGGGGCTTTGCCATCACGCCCGTGCAATATAGTCTGCTCACCACGTTGGAGCGCGGCGAGCTCGATCAGAACAGCATTGCGTTGGAGATCGGTCTCGAACGCACGAGCGTGGCGGAAGTCATTCCCCGACTGAAGCTGCGCGGCCTCCTCGAACGCCGCCGTGATCCTCATGATGGCCGCGTGAAACTGGTGAGACTCACGCGCAAGGGTCGCGCCACGTTACGCAAGATGGCGCCGTTCGTGGAACGCGCTCATGCACGCACCGTCGATCAGTTGCACCCGACCGACCGCGAGCGGTTTCTGCTGGATCTCATCACGCTGGTCGAAAGCAACAACGAAATTGCGGCCGTGCCGCTGCGATTGGGATGATCGATCCCGCGCAGGCCTTCCGCGGCGCCGTCTGGTGCGACGTGGTGCTTCGCAGTGCCGCCTGTCCGCAATTGCCGCCTCGCGTGTTGCTGCATGCCGGGCCGCCTTACTCTCGCGGCCCGGCCTATGGCGGCCCCGCCTATCGCGGCCCGGCCTATGGCGGCCCCGCCTATCGCGGCCCGCCCGCTCCCGTTGTGAATGCTGCCGTCCAGGCCATCTTGTTCGAGGGCTGGGCGGTCGACGAGCGAGCAGCGAGCGATTTGTTGGCGAGCGGCGGTGCCCTGTTGCAACCGGCCCAGGATCACGGCGTCGTCACTCCGCTCGCGCAAGTGGTATCGCCGTCGATGCCGCTGGCGGTCGTTCGCGTGAAGGACGACGTGCGCTACGGCGCCGTGGTGGAAGGGGCGGCCCCGGCGCTGCGCTTCGGGGCACGCGCCGCTGAGTGCCGCGGGCGATTGCGGACCTTGAGTCTCGCCCTCCTGGCTCAGGTTGCGCCGCTCCTGCGCCGCGCGCCGATTGCGCTGACGGAGCCCATCCGCCGCGGAGTCGCCGGCGGCGACGATTGTCACTCGCGTACCGCAACGGTCAACGCCGAGTTGATCGACTCGATCGCCGGTCTCGACGCAGAACTGAAAGCCACTCTGCGGGACATGAGCGCGTTTGCCCTTCCCATTCTCATGGCTGCCGCGTCGGCGGCCATGACGTCGTTGCAATCGACCGTGGCAGCGATCGGTGCGAACGGCATTGAATGCGGCCTTCGTCACCGCGATGACACTACCTGGCGCAGGATTCCCGCCGTGCCTCCCGACGGGCAGCGTTTGCCGGGCAGAGAGGCTATCGTCCCGCTTCCGGCGATCGGCGACAGCATTGTGGTCGATTACTGCGGTTTGGGCGGACTCATCGATGCGCCCTCGTCGCGCGAGGCCTTGCTTGATCCCCTCTCGGGGATCATCGACACCCGGCGGGTGGCCAGCTGGCGCAGCGACCCGCTGCATGGCGAGGCCGGCGGCGAATCGCCGTCATTCAATCTGGCCATACTCGATGCGACGGGCGCCACGGGTCTCATCGGCCGGGGCACCTATCGTCCCGACCCCGTCCTCTTCAGCGCACCGGACTGGCACCCCGGGTGAATGCCCAATCCATCCAGCGGCTGGCCAGACCGCCGCCTAAACTGCTGGGGTTCACGTCATCGAGGTCATACGTGCCTCCCGCGAGAATGAACTCCGCAGCCGACCGCCCGCTGCGAATGGCGGGCCCGATGCCCTCGCAAAGATCACGGGTGGCGAGTCCGGCCGAATCGCCGATCAGCAGGGCGTTGCCGCGACGCTCGGCCCCTGTGGGGCCGCGCAGATAGTAACTGTATCCGGGTGGATCATCGGGCAGTGGAACACCGAATCGTTGCTCCATCATCCGCGCGAGGTGACGCCAGTGCTGCCGGATGGTCTCGCCGCGCTGCTTCAACCGGCTCGCCATCGCACCGATGCCCACGTTGAGCCAACCAGCCGCCTTGGGCACATACCAGCTATAGCCCGGCAGGCCATGATCGAAAAACCATAAATGACAGTCTGGATCATGCCATTCAAACGGGAACTCGACTTCCAGCGTGACCGTTTGCAGCCCCCGCGGACGCGGAACATCCGCGTCGAATAGCGCCCGCCGCACCGGGCAGGCCGTTCCGCCGGCACCGATCAGATAGCGGCAACGGAATGCCTCGTCGATGACGAAGTGTTCGCCATCGCGCCGAATGGCCTTCACCCCATGCGTCACCACCCGCGCGCCCGAGCGCTGCAACATCCAATGATCGAACTCGAACCGGCGAATGGAATGCTGCACGCACGGCAGCGGCAAACGCAGCCCGCGCAGATGCCAATGCAAACGACGGAAGCTTAAGAACCCATGCGGGTAGCTGCCGGCGTCGAGATTCACGTCACGGACGACTTCCGGGGTGATCCAGCCGGCGCAAAGTTTTTGCCTGGGAAACTCCTCCTTGTCCAACACCAAGGTATCGATGCCGCCCGCAACCAAACGCTGCGCGGCGGCTGCGCCTGCGGGTCCGCCACCGACGATGATCGCCTCGACGCTCTGCAAGGGGCTTTGCACGGGACGGTGACCTACTCTCCGTACAGGTACTCGCGTGTGAGCGGCAGATCGTTGTTGTCCTGCTTCGTGAACAGTACCTGGAACAACTGCAGTACGCCCGTTTCGAACGCCGCAATGGAGCCGGCAAGATACAGCCGCCACATGCGCACGAAGGTCTCGTCGGAAAAAAGCCCGCGCACCTTGTCGAGCGCCATCTCGTAGCGTTCCCACCAGTGATGCAGCGTCCGCGCGTAATGCAGCCGCAAGTTCTCGACATCCAGCACCGAAAGACTCGCGGGTTCGAAGATTTGCATCATTTCACCGAGCGATGGGGGATAGGCACCGGGAAAAATGCGCCGCTCGATCCAGGGATGCAACGGCTCCGGCCGATTTCGACCAATCGAATGGATCAAGCCGCGTCCACTGGCGGAGAGAGAGCGCGACACCACGCCTCCCAGCTCGGCATAATGCTCCACACCCACGTGCTCGAGCATCCCCACCGAGACGAACACCTCGTAATGACCCGAGATGTTCCGGTAATCGTCTTCGACGAACTCGACGCGGCCGGCGAGGCCCAGATCGCGGGCGCGGCGCCGGGCGAATTCCAACTGTTCCTTGGAGATGTTGAAGGCGCGAACTTTCGCGCCGTAGCGGGCGGCCATATGCAAAGCCAGGCTGCCCCATCCGCAGCCCGCCTCGACGACGCTGTCGCCGGCGCTGATCCGCAGTTTGCGGCAGATGTGGTCCATTTTCGCGGTCTGGGCCTGATCGAGTGACGCGCTCGGCATGGGATAGTAGGCACAGGTGTATGCCATGGTTTCACCGAGCCACAGCGAATAAAAGTCATTGCCGAGGTCGTAATGGCTGTGAATATTGTCGCGCGATCCGGCGAGCGTGTTGCGGCGGGGCCGGCGCAGCCAACCGGCGACCCGCGCGCCGATCGAGTTGTTCGCGCTCGCCGATCGCCAGCTGCGGAAAACGGTCGAGATCAAACGCACCAAATCGCCATCGACTTCGATCTGGCCGGTGCTGTAGAGATCGCCGAAGCGCAGTTTCGGGTCCCGCAACAGCGTGCGCAGCGTGCTGCGATCGGCGATCCGAACGGTTTCGGTGGCGCGGACGGAGGGAGCGACCACCCGTTCGCCGGACCACACCAGATGAAACTCGAGCGGCGGATCGCCGAGACTCACCAATAGCCGCCGAAGCAGCCGTGCTTCGATGGAGGATCTTGAAGGAACGGTTGCCGGCGGACCGGCAACCTCGCTACTGACGATGCGTGGTGCTTCAGAGCCGCCCGCCATACCCTCTCCCTTCATTCTTGATTTTAAGCGGAATGCGCGTACTCAAACCATCGGCGTACTCAAGTCACCGTAAAGGCGATGTGATCGCCCAATTTCCGAACCCGCTGATACTGCACCTTCAGCCCACGCTCGAGCTCTTGGAGCCGCGATTGCAGTATCGATCGTTCCCAGCGCTCGAGCATCGCGCGTTTTGCATCCACCAACCACTGTTCGCGCAAATGCGTCCACGTGGCGACGGCATTGCTGAAGACTTCATATTCCTCGGCCACGCGGCGCTTCAGCGCATCGACTTGCACGGGACCGGAGTGGGCCGACAGATGCCGCTCCGCACGCTTGAATTGGGCATCGAGCAGCGCCCGCTGAATCTTGAACCAGGGCACCCGCTTCAGGTTCTTCGCGAGACCGAGCCAGCTCATGGCAGCGATGAACCACTTGGACGGATCGAATTGCCACGCGCGGACGCCGTTTCGATAGTCATGAGCGAACATGTGATGAAAATTATGGTAACCCTCGCCATACGTGAACAAGGCCACCACGCCGTTGTCCCGTGCGGTGTTGTCCTCCGTGTAGGGCTGCGAACCCCAGATGTGGGCCAGGGAGTTGATGAAGAAGGTGAAGTGATGGCTGACCACCAGTCGCAACACGCCCGCCAGCAGCAGGGTGCCGAGCACATCGCCCGACAACCAGCCCAGCAGCAGCGGCAATCCAAAGTTCATGACCAGGGCCAGCGGCACGTAAAAACGATGCTGATAGCGGACCAACGGATCCCGCTCCAAGTCCCGAACGGTGCTGAATTCCGGCTCACCGCTCGGGTAGTGGCGAAGCATCCAACCGATGTGCGAGAACCAAAACCCGCGCTTCGCACAGTACGGATCCCGCTCGACATCATCGATGAATCGATGATGCACGCGATGGCCGGCAGCCCAGACCAGCACGCTGTTCTGCAGCGCCATGGCGCCGAACAGCAGATAGGCGATCTTCAAAAGGGGATGCGCCTCATAGGTCGCATGCGCGAACAATCGGTGATAGCCGCAGGTAATGGCCATGCCGTTGGCGCCCAGCAGTAAAACGAACCAGACCCACGCCGCGGTGTGATAACCCACTTTGAAACCGTAAAACGGCACCGCGATCACCGCCGTCGCGAAAGTCAGCGCGAACATGGAGGTGGTGATCCAATTGCGGGGGACGTCATTCGTCTGCGGTCTGGTCATAGAACTGTCATCTCTCTAGGGCGAAGCCCGGCTGGTTGGACATTGTGTCGGCTTGCCGACGTGCACGGCAAACTCGTGACAATTTACAATGAATTGACAAGCAATGTGAAGGCTGTGGCTCACAGGAACATGGGGGCTGGAATGAATAAAACCACCCACCTACACGCGATCGGACCGATCTGCTCGCGTTCGACTCCGCACCAGCTTAGTGCATTGCACCATTCCGCGCGACATCGCGGCGGCGATGGTTAGAACCAAGCCTCCAGGAGTTGCAGCAATCCCCAAAACGACACGGCCCATACCAGAGTGCGCACGTACGGGATACCGACTATATAGATGGGCAGATAGCATGCGCGGGCCCAAAGATACAGCTCCGCGCCGAATGCCGTGTGCGGTGAGTTGACTTTGGCCGCGCAAACACCGAGTACGGCGGCGGCAAAGAACGGGAAGGTCTCGAGAAAATTGCTGCTGGCGCGCGCGGCGCGAGCCGCCGCCCCGGTCAGCGGCGCAGGCTGCCCGTCGCGGTTGCCGGCATTCCATTGCAGCCCACGCTCATGGGTGGCGAGCAAAGCCGCCGTGAAGACATAGGCCAACCCCAAGCACATCGACCATCCCAACATCCTCATTTCGACCGGCATCAGGTGCTCCAACGTGTAATCTTAACGGCTTCATGATTATTTGCGGTCGAGCCAGTCTTTGCCTAGCATGCCTGATCCGCAACCCATCAGGAGCCATCGATGGCAGATGTGCCGGATAATTTGCTGGCGATGCGCGCACAGTGGCGTTTTCGCGGTGGCGACCGGCCCGCGTTCGCCAAGGCACCGAGCGTGGGCCAGGAATCGGTCTGGGACTATCCGCGCCCGCCGGCCATCGTTGCCGATGGGCGTGAGGTATCGATTCACTGGGGGAAACTCGAGGTGGCGCGCACTCGTCGGGCCCTCCGCGTCCTCGAAACCGCCCATCCGCCGAGTTTCTATTTGCCGTGGGCGGACGTTGCCCAAGATCTCTTGCAACCGGCCCAGGGCTCGTCCTTCTGTGAGTGGAAGGGACCGGCGCGGTATTGGTCGTTGGTCGCCGGCGGCCAAACTCTCGCCAACGTGGCGTGGAGCTATCCCACCCCCCTGGCGGGCGCGGAACGCATCGCCGACTGCGTTGCCTTCTATCCCGCGAACCTCGAGTGCCGCGTGGGAGGCGCACGCGTATTTGCCCAGCCGGGTGGCTTCTATGGAGGCTGGATCACTCCAGAGCTGGTCGGACCCTTCAAGGGCGAGCCGGGTAGCGGCGGCTGGTGAGCGCGCTCCCCGCCGCCGTTCCCGGTGAGCAGCATCGCGTCACCTGCGAGGCTGGCGAAATCACGGTTTACGATGCCGGCGTGGGACCGCCCTTGTTGTTGGTTCATAGCATCAATGCCGCCGCATCGGCCGCCGAGATGCTGCCGCTGCAGCAACATCTCGTGGCCTCGCGTCGGGTCTTTTGTGTGGACCTGCCGGGCTATGGGCTGTCGGAGCGACGCGACATTGCGTATTCGCCGCGGCTCATGTCCGATGGCATCGACGCGGCGGTGACCCTGATTCGTAAACTCTGCGGCGACTCGCCGGTCGATGCGGCCGCCCTGTCGCTGTCCTGCGAGTACCTCGCGCAGTCGGCGGTCCGGGCGCCGTCGGCTTACCGCAGCCTGGCACTCATCAGCCCGACCGGTTTTCGCGGCAAGTCGCCGCTCCGCGGCGCACCCGGCAGTGATCGGGGCATCGCCTGGCTCTATCGCATTTTACGCGCTTTCGGCGACGGCGAATCCGCCTACAAGCAACTCACACGACCCGGTGTCATCCGCTATTTCTTGCGCCGGACCTGGGGCTCGAAAGCCATCGACGAGGCGTTGTGGAAATACGACATCGAGACGGTGCACGCACCAAGCGCTAGATTTGCGCCCCTGCGCTTCCTGTCAGGATATCTGTTTTCAGGGGACATCCACACGACCTATGAAGCACTCTCCGTCCCGGTATGGATGAGTCATGGTGTGCGCGGCGACTTTGTCGATTACCGCAATAAGACTCTCGTGGAGCAGCGTGCCAATTGGCGATTCTCCATCTATCCGACGGGTGCTTTGCCGCACTTCGAACTGCCCGAGCGTTTCTGCGAAGATTATCAGCGCTTCCTCAACGCTCCTAACGGTGTTGCAGAGCTTGCTGGCGAACGGGCCGCATGAGGCCGCGGCGGGGGTTGACTCCGGCACATGAAGAGGATGACACTCGGCGCCTCAGACAAAGCGGAAGCAAGAGAATAACGAAGGACGGGGCTCATGTTGCGTGAGGATCCTGATGCGGGGTGGGGCACGCGATCACCGCGCCGTGTTGGGGATACCAAACCGGTTAGCGTGCTCGCCTATCGCAGTCGGCCCGTCTCGCAACCCAGCATCACCGATTTCGAGCACCTTCTGCGCGCTGCCCAGCAACGCAATCGCGTGGAAGGCGTCACCGGCATTTTGATCTATGACCAAGGTTGTTTTTTTCAATGGCTGGAAGGACCGAAACTCGGTTTGATGCGCGTATGGGATTCGATTCGACGCGATCCCCGACACGTCGATTTGAAAATTCTCCGCCACGAATCGCTGCCGAAGCGCTTGTTCAACAACTGGGACATGCGCTTCGCGCGGCGGACACGGGGCGAAATCGATCGCACGTTCACAGTGATGAATGCGCCTCATGAGTTGCTGTCGAAACTTCGACAGCATCCCTCCGTCCTCGTCGACAGCGGTTGGGATTCGGTGTTTTCCACCGCGGTCGTACCGCAATTGATTGACGCACTCGTGCATACGCAGCCTGAATTCGGCGATAGCGGCGACAGCGCCGTGCACCGAATCTGGCATGCGCCGCGAAGCGCCGCGGCGGATCTTGCCGGACTGCTGCAGCACTTCGACCCTTTGGATAGCTCGCATTTCGTCGATGCGCTGATCGAACAAGGCGCCGGTTTGGAGCCGCTGTTTCGCGAAGTCTTCGAACCCGCCGCGCGCCGCCTGGGTGGCCTGTGGGAAGACGATCTCTGTGATGACTTTGGTGTCGCCGCGGCGTTGGGCAGATTGCAGGTCGAGGCACGGCGCCTGGGTGCGGTGCTGTGTGATGAGACGGTGCCACGCCATCCCGGTCATGCGGTGCTCGTCGTGTCTCAGCCCGGCGAAATGCACGGCCTTGGCCGAACCCTGGCCTCGGAGCTCTTTCTTCGCGATGGCTGGGATGTGATCTGCGAAATCCCTAAGAATAACAATGTATTACTTGAATTAGTTCATGAGACTTGGTTTGATGTGCTTGACCTCTCCGTCAGTACGGCTCTGCGGCGCGATCAACAGCTCGCCACCATCCGCGCCACCATTGATGCGACCCGTTCAGCCTCGCGCAATCCCCGGCTCGCCATCATCGTCGACGGTCGATCTTTCTTCGAGCAACCTGCCGCGTACCAAAAGGTGGGCGCGGACATGGGCTGTCGTACCGCGGCCGAGTTGGTTCCCTCGGCGTTGCGGTGGCTGGACGCGCACCCCTCGACTCCCCTTGGCTGTGCCGCTGTGCCGGCTAGCTGTCAGTAACAAGCCGACAGACGATCCCGCCCTTTGGCCCATGGCAGCGGTATGCCGCTCCGCCTATCCTTTGCGCCAAATCAAGAGCCTTGGGGAGGAGCCGCAATCATGTCTCGCATTTTGCTTGCCATCATCATCGCCGCTGCTGTGAACGCCACGGGTGTCGCAACGGCGGCAACAGCCTCGAACACACGATCCCTGTCACCCCGCCAGCAGTTGAATGCGTGCATGACGAGGGCCATGGCAGCGAGCCGCACGCTCTCCTACAACGATGCCAGCAAAATGTGCAAGGCGCAGCTGAAGCCGAATCCGCCCGCGCTGGCATCGAATGGAAACGCCGCCAAGTCGTAGGGATCATTGCCGCCTCTGAAGACGCTGCCGTTTGGACGTCGGGTGCAAAAACCCTGTATTATCTGCGACTAACAACGGCCGGCATCATGCCCGCGAGGCTCTCGACAATGACCTTGGAATCTTCATCCGGGAAGTATTTGAAAACCCTGTTTTTGCAGGCGCCCTCGTTCGACGGCTTCGATGGCGGTGCCGGCTCGCGCTATCAGGCGAAGCGGGAGGTAAAATCGTTTTGGTTTCCGACCTGGCTGGCTCAGCCGGCGGCGCTGGTACCCGACTCACGCGTCTTGGATGCCCCTGCGGACGAACTGACCGTGGCGGAGAGCCTTCGCATCGCCCGGGACTACGATCTGGTCATCATGCACACCAGCACCCCTTCGTTTCCCACCGATGCGCGGTTCGCCGAACTGCTTCGGGAGGATAACCCGAAGATCATGATCGGGCTGGTCGGAGCGAAGACCATGGTGGATCCCGAGGGCTCATTGAAGGCCGCCACCGCCGTCGATTTCGTGTGCCGAGAGGAATTCGACTACACCTGTCAGGAAGTCGCCGCCGGCGCGCCACTGGCCGAGATCAAGGGGTTGTCGTATCGCGGGCCGGAAGGCCGCATCGTGCACAACCTGCCGCGGGCCATCATCGAAGACATGGACGCCTTGCCGTTCGTCGCACCGGTGTACAAGCGGGATCTCAAGATCGAGAATTACTTCATCGGCTATCTCAAGCATCCCTACGTGAGTTTTTATACCGGCCGAGGATGCCGTTCGAAGTGCACCTTCTGTCTGTGGCCGCAGACCGTCGGCGGACATCGTTACCGTGTCCGATCGGCCGCCAACGTGATCGCCGAGGTCAAATGGATCAAGGAGAACATGCCCGAAGTGAAGGAGATCATGTTCGACGATGACACCTTCACCGACTCGTCGAATCTGCCGCGGGTCGAAGAAATCGCCATCGGCATGGGCAAGCTCGGCATGACGTGGAGCTGCAACGCGAAGGCGAATGTCCCGTACAACACGCTCAAGGTGATGAAGGACAACGGCCTGCGGTTGCTTCTGGTCGGCTTCGAATCGGGCGACGATCAAATCCTCCACAACATCAAGAAGGGATTGCGGACGGATATTGCGAGGCGCTTCAGCAGCGATTGCCGAAAACTCGGCATCCTGGTGCATGGCACCTTCATCTTGGGGTTGCCGGGCGAGACCCGGGAGACCATCGAGAAGACCATCGATTTCGCCAAGGAAATCAACCCGCACACGATCCAGGTGTCGTTGGCCGCGCCCTATCCGGGAACCACGCTCTACAAGCAGGCGGTCGACAATGGCTGGCTCGAGGAAAACTCGTCGGCCAATCTCGTCAACGACAAGGGCGTGCAGCTGGCCGCGATCAGCTACCCGCACCTCTCCAAGGAGGAAATCTTTCACAGCATGGAAGTGTTCTACAAGCGGTTCTACTTCCGCCCCAATAAGATCTGGGAAATCGTGCGTGAGATGCTCGGCAGTTGGGACATGATGAAACGCCGACTGCGTGAGGGAGTGGAATTCTTCCGGTTCCTGCGCGCCCACGAGGCCTGATGGGTCCGGCGCCCCTCCGGGAGTCTCATGCCTGTTCCTCATTTGCTGATGGCGGCGATGGGTTTCGCCTGCTTGGTGGCGGCAGCAGGCTATTCAATCGTCGCCCTCACGGCGTGGGTGGTCTGGCAGCGGCATAAGCCGGCTGGGGCGCCCGCGCAATCACCGCCGGTGACGTTGCTCAAACCGCTTTGCGGCGCCGAGCCCGGTCTTTACGAGCATTTGCGCGGATTTTGCGTGCAGGACTATCCGCAGTATCAAATTATTTTCGGGCTGCGCGATGCGGCCGATCCGGCATTCGCGGTGGCGAAGCGCATCGTCGCCGAATTTCCCGGACTGCCCATCGACATCGTCGTCGATCCGCGCCAGCACGGCACGAACCTCAAGATCAGCAACCTCATCAACATGCTGGATGCCGCACGCCATGACTTTCTCGTGCTGGCGGACAGCGATGCCTTCGTGGGTCCCGATTACCTCGCCATCGTGACCGCGCCGCTCTTGGACCCGACCGTGGGGCTGGTGACCTGCGCCTATCGCGGCGTGCCGACGGCCAGCGTCTGGTCACGGCTCGGTGCCATGTACATCAATGAGTGGTATGTCCCTTCCGTGCTGCTGGCCTGGCTGTTCGGCTACGAAGGCTATGTGTCGGGCCAGACACTGTGCCTCCGGCAGGATACGCTGCGGGCGATCGGCGGCTTCGTGACCATCGTCAATCATCTTGCCGACGATCACCGCCTGGGCGAGCTCGTTCACGGGCTGGGCCTGCGAATCGTGCTGTCGCCTTACCGGGTGGAAGGGGAGCACCACGAACAAAGCTACGAATCGCTGACGCGGCATGAGATGCGCTGGATGCGCACCATCCGGGTGCTGCGCCCTTGGAGCTTCGCCTTCATCTTCCTCACCTTCAGCCTGCCGCTCGCCGTCCTGGGGCTTTCGCTGGTGATGGTCGCGGGCTTGCACGTTCACGTGGCTGCGGCACTGTTCACGATCACGGCGCTGGTCAGGCTGGCCTTCTACGCGGCCCCGCGGGCGCGGGCGGTACGGCGCCTGCTCGGCGATCTGTGGCTGCTGCCGCTGCGCGATGTCCTCATTTGCTGGATCTGGTTTCGCAGCTTCTTCACCTCGCGTGTGGTATGGCGCGGTATGGAGTTCGATGTGGGCGCCGATGGCTTGATGCGCCAGCTCACCTCGCCCCGCAGCCGCTGACCTCGTGAGAATCGTCGGCTACATAGGAGCCGTGCTCGGTCTCACGCTTCTTTTGGTGCTCGCGCTGCGCACCGATTTGCCCGAACTGCTCAATTCCCTGGAACTGGGCGCCTGGCCCCTCCTGTGGCTGGTTCCCTATCGGGCCCTGTACTTTCTGCTCTATGCCATCGGCTGGTGGACCCTGCTCGAGCCTTACGACGGCGAGCGGCGCGCGGGTTTGGCGTACACGTTCTGGGTGACCAGCGTCCGCGAAGCCATCGACCGGTTGTTGCCCGTGGCAAGCGTCGGCGGCGGCGTCGCGGGCGTGCGGTTGATGCGCTGGCGCGGCTTGGCCGGCGTATCCGTCAGTGCCACCGTGATCGTGGAGATCGTGCTCACCGTGATCGTTTCCTACGCCTTCACGGCCGTGGGCTTGATTCTGTTGTTGGAGCGGGGCTCTGGGGGAGTGCAATTCCGCCAGGTGTTCCTGGCGTTCTTGGTCAGCCTCCCGGCGCCCGTGCTCACCGTGCTGCTGCTGCGCTACGGCTCCATTTTCCAGAAGCTGCAGCGATTTCTGGGTCCCCTGGTGGGTGCCGGCGCCCTGACGGAAGGCGCCTCTGCATTGGATCAGGAACTGCATGCCACGCTCCGCCGCTGGCGCAGTCTGGCAACGGCCGGCATTCTGCAGTTCCTGGCGTTGATGCTGGGCTCGTTCGAAGTCTGGTTCGCGCTGCGCTTGTTTGCCCATCCGGTCGGGATCGGCACGGCGCTGATCCTCGAGAGCATGACGCAGGCCATGCGCCACCTGGCCTTCATGGTGCCGGCGGGACTCGGCGTCCAAGAGGCGACGCTGGTAGTGTTTGGGTCTGCGCTCGGGATCAGCAGCGAACTGGCGCTCGCGGTCTCGATGGCCAAGCGCCTGCGGGAGGTGTTGTGCGGTCTACCCGCCTTGCTCTCGTGGCAGTGGATGGAGGGAATGCGCCTCCGGGCACCCTCACCCGGTGGCTGAGACCCTGTTCTGCCGTTTGAACCCGATGTACTGACAAGGCATCCCTGCCGTCCCGCTCTTGGCCAGCACCACGGCACGCTGCCGGGCCAGACTTTCCGCTGAATCCGATCGATCGGTCACGAAGCGCCAAGGGGTCCCGGCCGACATCTCATCGCTGACCTCGTACCACCCCCGAAGGGCAGCGTCGAGGGTTCTCAGCAGCACGTCGCGGGGCGGCGTGAACACCAGAAATCCCTCTTGAGCCACCGCCGCATCGGAGATCTGCAATGCACTGCACATCTGCCGTTTGACCACGACGTCGAGTGCCTCTGCCGCCCGCCATTGGTCAATTTTCACCTGGATATCGGCATTCACGAGCTTGCCGTCACGCATCAGCAGGGGATCATGCGAGGCCCATGCGTCCGCAGGGCACGCCTTCATGGCGGGATCGAACTGGACGAAGGGGTTGATCTCGGCCGGATAGATCTGACACACCAGCGGCCGACGCTCATAGACGCCGCAGCGCAGGTCAGGCAACAGGTTCGGACAATCGCCGGGGATATTCGCCACCAACACCACCAACACGCGAATGGGCAGCAAACCGCTCAGCGCTTCGAAGGAGCGCCGTTTGAAGCGGGCCGCTTCAGGATCCTCCGCCGACCGATCCTCCCGCCAGGGCGAGGCCTCGCAGATGACCTGCACTTCGTGGCCATCGCTCAGCCAATCGACGGCCTCATGGGCAGTGAGCGGGATTTTCGTCCTGCGGCAGCAACTACCGCATTGAGTGCACTCGAAATGGACGTCCAAGACAGCCCCGCAATCCTAAGGGGCTGGGACCCTATCACGCGGCAGTTCACAATGGCAGTTTGATGGTCGCATTTTCCGGCGCCAGTACCGCCGTCGCCACATCGTCACCGGCGTGCAGCACGAAAATTCCGCGATGCGACGGGTCGATCGCGAAAAACAGCTTGTAGCTCATGTGCAAAACGGCGGGTCGCCGCGCACAGAGCACGTCGAAGAACAGCGCCGAGTAGGCGCCATCGGCATGCCCGTCGACCTCTTGCCGAGTCACCCGCACGGAGCACCGATCGCCCACCCCGCCGGTGAAGCTCAACTGGGGAGCGGCATAACGGGCGATTTGCGCCTGGTGGCGCTTCAGTTCTCCCCAGGTAATTCGCCCATCGCCGTCATCATCCAACTTGAGCACGAAATCCAAGTCCCGAAGCGCGATATCCCATTGACCATGGGCAACGAGAATCGCACCGGCAGCGCCCGTCGCCCTCGCGGCGCTGCGCGGAGCCGCGGCGCTCCGCTCCGCCGATGCGCTTCGCTCGGCGGCCGCGCCGGTCGCGACGGCATCCAGGGTGAGGTACGCGTCGCTCGCCGAATGCGCGCCGGCCGCTGCGCTCCCAAGGCATATCAGGAGCGCCACCCCTCCAAGGCTCGCCGGTCTCATCGGCTGGCCGCCGTCGCGGTGCGACTCGCCGCCGCGGCGGGGTGGCCGGCCGCCGTGGCGGAAGCCAGCTCATCGCGCAATTCCTTCGCGAGCGGCACGACGATCGGATCTTCCAAGTGAGTCTCCCGCACGAAATCGATGACTTCGGCCGCACGGCGCGGATCATGCGCCGCCAGCGCCGCCTCGAGCACCACCCGCGCATCCCAGGGCGCCTTTTGCAACTGCCAGTTGCGCAGCGCGAGGTCCAGAGAACCTCGGCTGTCATGCTGGAGCGACAAGGCAAAGCGCGCCTCTTCACGACCGAAATATTCGCTGCCCCGCTGACGCAAGACGGCGAACCGCGCCGCCATGATCCACGTGCTGCGAACCACCTCCGGGCTGCCCAACTGGGCCTGCGCCAGGGCGATGCGTAGAAACGCGGTGTCCGATTGTTCATGGCCGGCGAGCAGCGGCAGCACCTCGCGCGCCCTACCCCGATCGAGCAGGAAATCCGCATACGCAACCAGCAGGAAATTATCCTCGGGCAACATCGCGAGCGCCTTGCGGTACTCTGCCTCGGCGAGCTGCCAATCACCCAGCCGCTCGGCGCTCTCCGCCAGCAGGCCATGAACCCAGGCCTGATAAGCCGCAGATGCGCCGGGCGCCTGCGCCTGGTTGAGCAGCACGAGACTCTGCCGTGCATGGCCGGTGAACGCGCGCAGACTCCCCAAGCAGGCGAGTCCCGTGTCGAGGTCGGCATCATTGGTGACCGCAGCACATTCCTTGCCCACTCGCGCATAGTCGCCCTGCACCATGTCGAGGGTGGCGAGCGTGAGCCAGGCCTGGCCATTGTGAGGATCCAAGCGCAGGGTCTCTTGCAACAGGTCACGCGCGTCGCTGAATTGATGACGGTATTGCAAAATCGTCGCCTCCGTCAGCAGCACGCTCGCCGGCGGTGTGGGGCGGGCCCGCCACGGCGCGATCACCGCCTCGGCATAACCGGCATAATGGGCATCGCCAATCTGCCGGCTGTAGTCGATGTAGGCGTTGGCGAGCTCGATGGCGGCGCCGAGATCTTGCGGTGACGCCTCAAATTTCGCTCTCAAGCTGCGCATGGCTTTAACCGCCGGGTCGGCGACGGCAGGCACTTGCTGCAAAACCTCGGCGTCCTGCGTCGGCGTGTAGGGAGCCCGAACCGGGTCCGGCGCCGCCACGTCGGGCGCTCCCACGCCGGGCGCCTCCACGCCGGGCGCTGCCACGCCGGGCGCTGCCACGGGTGCTGCGCCTGCCCGCACCAGACCGCCGCTGAGCGCCAGCAGGCAGGCGAGCGGCACGAGGCGGCAAGTCAGTCGCAGATCAATCATCGTACGCTTCGCAATCATTGAGAGACTCTTCGTCCGGGCGCACCTCGCAGATGCGCCCGCGAGCCAGCGGCAACCGCGCGGCATCCTGCGCTTCCCGATGGCGGCGCGCATCCAAGGCCGGGCTCGGTTCGAACATACGGATATCTCAACGGGTTGGCGAGGCCGCGTGACCGAATTCGTGTTGCTGCAGGAGACCGCGGGACGACGCGCCGGCGCGCTCGCGTTTTCACGGGTCGAATGGTCACGGATAGCCGGCCTGTATGGTGTCATTGCCCTATTGCACGTGGCCGGCTGGGGCCTTTATTTGCATTATGCTGCCGGACACGTGCAACTCGTGGGACTGGGCTTCGTCGCCTATATGTTCGGGCTGCGCCATGCCTTCGACGCCGACCACATCGCGGCGGTTGACGATACCGTGCGCTACCTGCTGCAGAAGGGCAAGCGACCCCTCGGAATCGGCTTTTTCTTTTCGTTGGGCCATTCCACGATCGTTCTCGGGTTGGCGGTGGCAATCGCATTCGCAGCCACTGCGGTGAAAACCCGCCTGCCGATACTGCACAGCATCGGCGGTATCGTCGGTGTCGGAGTGTCGGCCACGTTCCTGTGGATCATCGGCATTCTGAACCTGCTGGTACTCCTCGACATCTTGAAGGTCTGGCGCAAGGCCAGGGCGGGCACGCACTCGCATGCACATCTCGAGCTCTTGCTGCAAAAACGCGGTCTGCTCAATCGCCTGTTCGGCGGCCGGCTCGAGCATCTGATGAATCATAGCTGGCAGATGTATCCTCTCGGCCTCCTGTTCGGTCTCGGATTCGACACCGCCTCGGAAGTGGGATTGCTGGCGATGACCGCCGGTGCTTCCGCGGGCAATCTGCCGGTCCCGGCCGTCCTCTGCCTGCCCCTGTTGTTCGCGGCGGGGATGACACTCATGGACACCACCGATGGCATTCTCATGTGCAAGGCCTATGATTGGGCGTTCTTGAATCCCTTGCGCAAAATTTTCTATAACATCACCACGACGGGCCTGTCGGTGGCAGTTGCGTTGATGATCGGGTCCATCGAAATGTTGCAGGTCCTCATCGGCCTGAACGGCTGGCACGGTGCATTTTTCGACGCCGTGGCCGCTCTCGATTTCGGCATCCTCGGCTACATCATCGTCGGCATGTTTCTGTTGGCGTGGGGCTTGTCGGTGGCGATCTGGAAGTGGGGGGCCATCGAACAGCGCTACTCGCTGCGCGCGGATGTGCCGCATCGCCATGTGCACGAGCACGGAGGGATTCGCCACTCGCATGATCATCGGCATCCGCCGGAGCTTTGACATGCGGCGAACCCGGCTGAAATCGATGGGGCGCAGCCTGACAGGAGTGGCAGCGGCATGCGCGGCACTGCTTTTGGCACTCCCCGGCGCGAGTCGTGCCGACACCGTGGCGAGTCTCCTCGGTAATTTCACCATCAATCAATTCTGCGGTGTCACCGTCGGATCGCAGACCATCGACGTGCACTATGCCGTGGTCTTCGGCCAGTTGCCGGCGCTCCGCGAATTGCATCTGGCCGATACCGATGGCAACGGCGTCACCTCGCAAGCCGAGCGGGACGCCTACGTGGGCCGGCTCGCACCTCGGCTCGCCGACGACCTCGAACTCATTGTCGATGGCGTCCGGCTGCCTTTACGGGCAGTGCGCTGGACCACGAGCCTGCCCACGGAGCAAGGCGGCTTTTCGCTGCGGGCGGATGTGCAGCTGACAGCCGCCCTGCCCGACGCGTCCGCCCTGCCGGACGCGTCCGCGCTGCCCGCCGCACCCGCCCCGCGCGCCGCTTCCGTGCGGCTGACCGCGCCCGCGACCGTCGCCTCCGTAGGCGTCGTGCACGCGGTGCAGTTTTCGAATCACAACTATGCGGGTCAATTGGGCTGGCATGAAATCGTCGTCGAAGCCTCGCCCGGCTCGACCGCCCGCAGTCCCGCCACGCCGGAACAGGCCGTGCCTGGACCGGCCGTGCCTGGACCGGCCGTGCCTGGACCGGCCGTGCCTGGACCGGCGGTGCCTGGACCGGCGGTGCCTGGACCGGCCGTGTTCGACACCAATGCCTATGACAACTCCGCCACGTCGGCATTGACCGCCGCCTTGCCGGCGCTGCCCGCCGCCGGGCCGCTCGATGAGCGCAGCGTGCATTTCCGCTTCGATGACTCCGGGTTACCGCCCGGCGCAATCGCGATCGGCCCGCGGCCCGGCACGGAGCATGCACTGCGCCGGGCCTCGAACGCCAACACAGCCCGCGCGGCGTCGATCGACCAACCGATGGGCATGGCGGCTGCGCGAAGCGGTCGCGCCTCCGGCGAAGCGGCGTGGATCGCCGAGCGCACCCGGGAACTCGTCGAGTCGATCTCCGGCCGGCAGCTCGAGGCGCGGGTGATTGCGCTCGCCTTACTCGCCGCACTCTTCCTCGGCGCGGTGCATGCGCTGTCGCCCGGCCATGGCAAGACCCTCGTCGGGGCCTACCTGATCGGCTCGCGCGGCACCCCGCGTCATGCGTTGTTCCTCGCCTTCACGGTGACGGTGACCCATACCATTGGCGTGTTTGCGCTGGGATTTGCAACGCTGTACGCCGCACGTTTCGTGCAGCCCGAACGTCTCTTGCCCAGCTTGAGTCTGGTGTCCGCCCTGCTGGTACTCGGCATGGGGCTGGTTTTGCTGGTGCAGCGCGGCCGAGCGGCCGTCCATGCGTGGCGGGCCGGCCGTGGCCTGGGAACGACGCCGACGCGGGGAACCACGCCGCAGCGCTCGGCCGCGGGCTTCCAGATCGCCGCGCCGGTCGCGCACCGGCTGATCCTGGCGCCCGATCACGTCACGGTGTACGACGGCACGATGCATTCCCATGGCGGCGGACGCATGCACTCGCACCTCCCGCCGGGCGCAGCCGGCGAACGGGTGACATGGAAGAGTTTGCTCACGTTGGGCATCTCCGGTGGGCTGGTGCCCTGTCCGTCGGCGCTGGTGCTGCTGCTCGCGGCGATCGCTCTCGGCAAGACCGGCTTCGGCATGGTGCTGGTGCTGGTGTTCAGCTTGGGGTTGGCAATCACCCTCTCCGTCGTCGGACTGTTGTTTTTGTATGCCCGCACTCGCCTGCGACGGCCGACCGCAACGGTACGCTGGCCGCTGCTGTTGCCGGTGTTGAGTGCAGCCCTCATTACGCTGGTCGGTGCAACCTTGTGCGTCGGTGCATGGCAAAGCTTCGGGTGACTGACGGGCTGGGTCCCGGCCACACGATCATCGATACGGCGCCGCGCCGTCCGCGCCGGTTCCTTCGTCTGTCGTCTTTCACCGATTCGATTTGTCGGACAACGCCTGAATCTGGATTGCAATTTGTGTCGTGGCCGGACCAACCGCTTGGGGTCTTACCCGAAAAAACCGCAGGTATACTTTTCTCATGAGCAGTGCACAAACCTTGTCCTCTGAATCCTTTCCCATCGATCTCGGCAAACTGTTGCCGCTGGAGCTCGATCCCGGGCAGCAACAGCTCACCGAGCAACAGAAAACGGCGCTCCAGCACAACATTCAATTGTGCCGCGATGCCATCGTCTTCTTCACGGCACTCGCCGGTGCGAAAGGCCTGTCGGGACACACGGGCGGTGCCTACGACACCGTCCCGGAAGTCATGATCATTCGCGGCTTCATCGCCAAGGGCGTGCCCATCGTGCCGGTGTTCTACGACGAGGCCGGGCATCGTGTGGCCACGCAGTACCTGCTCTCCGTGCTCGACGGCGCGATGCCGGCAGAGCGGCTGCTGCACTATCGTGAATATGAAAGCGGCCTGCCCGGCCACCCGGAAAAAATGCTCACGCCCGGCGTTGAATTCAGCTCCGGCCGGTTGGGCCACCTGTGGGCGTTTTGTAATGGGGTCGCACTCGCCCATCCCGGCAAAGCCGTGGTCCTGCTCGGCTCCGATGGGAGCCAGATGGAGGGCGACAACGCGGAGGCCGCACGCCTCATGGTGGGCAAGCAGCTCAACGTCAAGGTGCTGGTTGACGATAACAACGTCACCATCGCCGGACATCCGCAGGATTACATGGTGGGGTACGACCTGAGCCGCACCCTCTCGGGCTATGGCCTGACCACCGAGACGACGATGGGCGAGGACATCGAAGCGTTGTACATCGACCTCTGCCGGGTATTCCGCGACGACCTGCCGCACGCATTGGTCATCAAGCGCCCGATGGCGCCCGGCATCGTCGGCGCACAGGGCAGTCCCAGCGCTCACGAGGTCTTGAAGGCCGACATCGCCATCAAGTACCTGGAAAGCCGCGGCGGCTACGAGGCTGCCGTCGAGATGCTGAAAGCGGCGAAGCCCGCGAAGAGCCCGCTCACCTTCAAGGGCTCCTCCGGCAGCGGCAAGAATCGTGACGACTTCGGCAAGATCATCAACGGCCTGCTCGATGAGATGAGCACGCCTGAGCGGTTGGCATCGGTCCGGGTGTTCGACAACGACCTGGAAGGCTCCTGCGGATTGCACCACATTCGCAAACGGCATCCGGAAGTGTTCATCCGCGGCGGCATCATGGAGCGCGGCAACTTTTCGGCGGCTGCGGGCTTTGGGTCGGCGGCCGGCAAGCAGGGGATCTACGGCACGTTCAGTGCTTTTCTCGAAATGTGCATCAGCGAGATCACCATGTCTCGGCTCAACTTTTCGAATGTGTTGGCCCATTTCAGCCACAGCGGCGTGGACGATATGGCCGACAACACCTGTCACTTCGGCATCAATGGCATGTTCGCCGATGGCGGGGTCAAGCCCGGCCATTCGGAGGACACCACCCGGTTGTATTTCCCGGTGGACCAGCATCAATTCGCCGCGTGCGTGCGGCGCATCTTCAAGGATCCGGGCTTGCGCTTCGTATTCAGTACACGCGCTGCCGTTCCTGACATTCTGACCACGGATGGCCGCCCTCTCTATGAAGGCAGGACCTTCGAACCCGGCAAGGACGACATCGTGCGCGACGCCCCGTCGGGCGGCGGTTGGGTGGTGGCCTATGGTGAAACGGTTTACCGAGCCTTGGATGCCGTCATTGCCCTTCAGGAGCGGGGTGTGAATGTCGGCCTCATCAACAAGCCGACGTTGAACGTGGTCGATCACGATACGATGAAGCGGCTCGCCGGCTCGCCCTTCGTGCTCGTGGCGGAAGGGTGGAACGTGAAAACGGGCTTGGGCAGCCGTTTCGGCAGTTACTTGCTGCAGGCGGGATTCAAGGGCAAGTACAACCACATCGGCACGCATTTGGAAGGCAGCGGCGGACTGTGGCAGCAAATGGGTTACCAAGGACTGGATTCGAAAGGTATCCAGAACGCGATATCAGCGCTTCTGTAACTTCGACGATGCAGGGTGTTCTCGATCCCCAAGGTCCGGTGTCGGCGGCGGAGAGGCTGATCCTGCTGAATGCGACCGCCATCATGTTGGTCGTGGTGGTGCCGGTCATCCTGATGACGCTGGCCTTTGCCTGGTGGTATCGGGCGTCGAACACCCGGGCCGCCTATGCGCCGGATTGGGCCTACTCGGGCAAGATCGAGCTCGTGGTCTGGTCGATACCGGCGATGGTGGTGATGTTGCTCGCCGGAGTGACCTGGATCGGCGCGCATCAGTTGGACCCGCGCGCTCCCCTGCAGGCACCCGGAGCGAAGGGCGGGGCGCCGCTCAAGATCGAGGTGGTGTCGCTCGATTGGAAATGGCTGTTCATCTATCCCGACCAGAAGGTGGCGAGCGTCAACGAGCTCGTGCTCCCCGCAGGCGTCCCCGTGCAATTCCTGCTCACGTCGGCCACCGTCATGAGCGCCTTCTTCGTGCCGCAATTGGGTTCGCAGATCTACACCATGCCGGGCATGACCACGCATCTGAGTCTGCTGGCCAGCCGCCCCGGCGACTATCCGGGCCTGTCCTCTCATTTCAACGGCAACGGCTTTTCCGATATGCACTTCATGGTCCATGCGCTGCCACCCGCGCAATTTCAAGCCTGGCTCGCCAAGACTGAGACACAGACGGGCGGCGAGGCGGGCGTGGCTTCCGGCGGGGCAACCGGCGCGGTTCCCGGCAGAGAACTCGATGTAGCCGCCTTCGAAAAGTTGGCGCAATCCGGCAATCACGTGAGCGTGCAAACCTACGGCAGCATCGCGCCCGGCTTGTTCGACCACATTCTCAAGACCTCCGCGCCCGCGGTTCCCACCGGAGTGGATCGATAGCATGGGCAAGCTCACCTGGTCGGCCATTCCGTTCAACAACCCGCTGCAGATGGGCGCCTCGGCACTCATCGTGGTCGGCGCCATCGGGGTGTTCATCCTGATCACGCGCAAGGGCTGGTGGCCCTATCTATGGCGGGAGTGGCTCACCAGCGTCGACCATAAACGCATCGGCGTCATGTATGTGCTGCTGGCGCTGGTATTGCTCTGCCGCGGGTTCATCGACGCGCTCATGATGCGCTCGCAGCAGGCCATGGCAGCGGGCGGCGCCATGGGCTATCTCCCGCCGGAGCACTACGATCAAATTTTCTCGGCGCACGGCACCATCATGATCTTCTTCATGGCCATGCCGTTCATGATCGGGCTGATGAATTTCGTCGTGCCCTTGCAGCTGGGCGTGCGCGACGTGGCCTTTCCCGTCTTGAATGCCGTGAGCTTCTGGCTCACAGCCTCGGGCGCGCTGTTGGTGAACCTGTCGCTGATCGTCGGTAATTTCGCCCGCACCGGCTGGCTTGCCTATCCGCCGCTGTCGGAGAT
>Ga0116228_10000651_pt1 | contig 26918 bp, 24 predicted proteins | sample S1TSphfallax_2_FD_89694 | JGI IMG/M metagenome (GOLD analysis project Ga0116228, IMG submission 89694) | Host-associated microbial communities from peat moss isolated from Minnesota, USA - S1T2_Fc - Sphagnum fallax MG | ecosystem: Host-associated > Plants > Peat moss > Unclassified | place... | reverse complement strand
GCGTGCATCGCGCGAAGCGACGGAGCGCGCGCACGCGACGCTCGCGCGACTCGAACTCGAAGCGCTGAGCGATACGCTCGCCCGCGATCTTGCGTTCGGTGACCGGCGGCGTGTCGAACTCGCGCGAGCGATCGCCGCCGATCCGTGGCTGCTGCTGGTCGACGAGCCGGCCGCGGGTCTCAACGCGAGCGAACGCGCGACGTTGCAACGCGATCTGCTGGCGCTGCGCGACGACGGCGTCACGCTGCTCTTGATCGAGCACGACATGCGGCTCGTGATGTCGATCAGCGAACGCGTGATGGTGCTGAAGTTCGGCACGATGATCGCCGACGGGCCGCCCGAGCGCGTCCGCAACGACGCCGGCGTCGTCGCTGCCTATCTCGGCACGTCGGCCTGATGCTGCTCGACGTCCACGATCTCCACGCCGGCTACGGCGCGCTCGAGGTGCTGCGCGGCGTGTCGATCGCGGTCGATCGCGGCGAGATGGTCGCCGTGCTCGGCCCCAACGGCGCCGGCAAGTCGACGCTGCTGCGCGCGATCTCACGCCTCGATGCGACCGTGCGCGCGGGAACGATCACCTTCGACGGCCACGATCTCGTCCGCGCATCGACCGTCGACGGCGTGCGCTTCGGCTGCCTGCACGTGCCCGAGGGACGCCAGCTCTTCACCGAGCTCTCCGTCGACGACAATCTGCGGCTCGGCGCATTCACCGTCGACCGGCGCACGCTCGACGCTGACGTCGCCGCCGTCTACGAGCGCTTTCCCGCGCTCGCACGGCGCAGAGCGCAAACCGCGTTCTCCCTCTCCGGCGGCGAACAGCAGATGCTCGCGATCGGTCGCGCGCTGATGGCCCGTCCGCAACTCTTGATGCTCGACGAGCCGAGCACCGGGCTCGCACCGCAGATCGTCGAGCAGATCTTCGCGATCCTTTCCGATCTCAAACGCAGCGGCACGGCCCTGCTCGTCGTCGAGCAGAACGCCTACCTCACGTTGCAGCACGCCGACCGCGCGTACGTGCTCGAAGGCGGCGCGATCGCCCTCGGCGGGACGGCGGCCGAACTCTCCGCCGACCCGCGCGTGCGCGCGATCTATCTCGGCGGCAGCGTTACTTGATGAATCCGCCCGGCTTGCTCGCCGGCACGAAGTCTTGCGTCGCCGGATCCCACTTGTCGATGATCAGCGCGTTGATCGTCAGTCCTCGTTGTTCGGGATCGCTGAAGTCATAGATCCCCGATGTGCCCGCATAGCCGTGCAGGTTGTCGACGAACGTCTTGAGTTGATCGGCGGTCGCGTCGGGGCCGAGGTGGCGATAGGCGTCGACGACGATCATCGCCGGATCCCAACCGATCGCGTTGAGTACGTCGGGGCGCGCGCCGGCGGCCTTGAACGCATCGAAGTACACGTTCTGCGCATCCTTGACGGGGCCCGGATTCGTGCCCTCGCGCGTGATCGAACGCAGCCCCGCGAAGTAGAGCTCCTTCGGCAAGAACGACGTGTACTGCGCCATCTGCACGAAGCTCATGTTGCCGGTCGACGAGCTGACCGGGAGATCGAGTCCCGCATCGTGGAACCCGCGCAGGAGCGTACCGAACGGCGTCCCCGTCACCCAGGTGAGTACCGCTTGTGCGCCCGATGATTTGATCGCCGCGACCTGACCCGCGACGCTGATGTCGCTCGGGTTGAAGTGTTCGTCGGCGACGACTTGCATCGACTTGTTCTCCGGTAACGCGAGCGCGGTTGCGTACGAGCGGTCGAGCTCCTGACCGATCGCGTCGTTGGTCGTGATGATCGCGACCTTCGTCCAGCCCTTCTGGCGGAAGAAGCGAACCGTTCCGATCGCATCGTCGAGCGTTCCGACGCTCGCGGAGAACGTGTAGCTGCCGCGGACCGGGTGGATGCCCGGCGAGAGGCACCAATGCATCGGACCGTTCTTCGCCACGAGCGGCGCCATCGCGCGACAGTTTCCGGCGAGCACGCCGCCGAGGATGACCGGCACGCCCTTGGCGATGAGTCCGCTCGTGAGCTGCACCGACACCTGCGGATTGGCTTGATCGTCACCGACCACGAATTCCAGCGGACGCCCCTTGATGCCGCCGGTACGATTCACCAATGCCTGGATGAGTTCGAGGTCTTTCTTCGTCTCGTTGCCGATGAACGCACCGCCGCCGGTGAGCGGCACGAGCGCGTTGATCTGGACCGGAGGGCCGCTGAGCGCCGGCTCCGCCGTTGCGGGAGCGGCGAGCGCGCCGGCAAGGAGAGCGATCGCGGACCACGCGAGAACGGACCGGGTCGATTTTACCATCATGCCTCCGAAGGGGAGCCGAGAGAGAATGTTCTTTCACGCTCGTTTCGCATAGCGGCCCGGAGAAGCTTGCGCGCCTTGAGCGCCGCCTCGTCGGCCGTGCAACTGAGCTCGTAGAAATCGGGCGCGGCGATGAGGGCGCGCTCCTGGCGCTCGAGCGCCACGCCGTCCTGATCGAAGATCGTATCGAACGCCTCCAGCATGAACGCCGTCGTCGCGTCGTCGGTGCGCGCCGTGCGCGTCACCGCCCAAAAGTACGTCGTCTCGTGCGGACCGGCCGGCGTGATCAGGTGGACGATGCGAAACTCGCCGAAGTAGCCCGGCTCGCCGTACCGCGCCCCGCTGCCCGGAGCGACCATCGTCACGTGGGTCACGTGCGCGCCCGGCAGATAGAAGAGCGACCGCGTCGTGCGGTCCATCCGGCCTTCGATCCCGACGGCACGATGATGGAACGGCGTCGCCACGTCGTCGTGGATCGTCCGCACGGCTTCGACCATCCCCGGATGCACGGTCGTGACGACCGGCGACGCGGCGACGTTCGCCGTGCCGATCGAGCCGTAGTGCAAGAACTCGATGTGCGAGAGGTCGAGCAGGTTCTCGTTGATGAGCTGGTAGCGATTCCGCCAGGTCTTCGCGCCGCCGATCGCAACGTGGAAATGGGGATGCGTCAAGCCGAGTTCATCGAGATCGGGAAGCCGCGCGGGGTCGGCCGCGTTGGGTTCGCCCATCCAGATCCAGGTGACGCCGCCGCGCTCGAGCGTCGGGTAACGCCGCACCCCGTAGGCGGGTGGCACGTGCGCTTGTGCCGGGATCGCGACGCAACGTCCGAGCCCGTCGTAGGTGAAGCCGTGATAGCCGCAGCGAACGCCGCCGGCCATGCGGACGCCGGCCGAGAGCGGGTAGGCGCGGTGCGCGCAGCGATCGGCGAGCGCAACGACCTGCTCGCCATCGCGATAGAACACGATCGGTTCGCCGAGCACGACGCGAGCGATCAGATCGTCGCCGAAATCGCGCGACCAGCCGGCGGCGTACCAGCCATCGCGCACGTAGTCGAGACCCGCTTCGAACGGATACACCGGCCGCGTTCCTACGGGACCCCGGCTACCACTCGACCTTCGCGGGTGCCGGGGAGCCGTGCGCCTCTTGCCACGAGATGATGCGGTTGCGCAGCGTGCCGACACGTTCGATCTCGGCCTCGACGACGTCGCCCGGCTTCATGTAGAGCGACGCCGCATCCGGGCTGAAGCCCGCCACGCCCGACACGGTGCCGGTCGAGAGAATGTCGCCCGCGCTGTACCCGAGCGGCGAGTAGTGCGCGATGATCTCCTCGATCGAGTACGACATGTGGCTCGTGTTGGAGATCTGGCGCTTCTGGCCGTTCACGCGCAGTTCGACGTTGAGGTTGTGCGGGTCGGGCACCTCGTCGGGCGTGACGATCCACGGACCGATCGGCACGAACGTGTCGATCGCCTTGCAGAACGTGAAGACGCCCGAGCGCATCTCGCGCCGCTGGATGTCGCGCGCGGTGATGTCGTTGAACACGATGTAGCCGCCGATGTACTCGTGCGCTTCTTCTTTCGTGAAGTGCTTGCCGGCTTTCTTGATCACGACCGCGAGTTCGAGCTCGTAATCCAGCTCGTTCGTGAGGTGTTCGGGATAGACGATCGCGTCGTCGGGACCGATGATCGCATCGACGTTTTGGAAGAACACGATCCACGGCGCGACCGGGTGCGACCAGCCGACCTGTTTCGATTCCTCGTGATGTTCCTGATAGTTGCCGGCCGTGTGGAAAAACTTCTTCGGCACGATCGGCGCGCGCAGCCGCACGTCGTCGAGCGCGAACGTCTTGCCCGTGGGCTTCGCCGTCTCGCCGCCCTCGAAGTATTCGCGCATCGAGGGAACGTCGAGCTCCTCGATCGAGTTGCCGCTGAGCCGCCCGACGCGACCCTCATTGAAGGTAACGAGTTTCATACGAAGTCTCCCAGATTGATGTGCGTACCGGAGCGAAACGGAGCGAAGCGGAGAGCAGTCGCGGAACGCACCTAAGCTCCGATCATGCTGTAGCCGCCGTCGCACATGATGAAATTGCCGGTCATGTGTGCGGCGTCGTCGGTGGCGAGGAAGAGGGCGGCAGCGGCGAGTTCCTCGGGTTGCGGAACCCGCCCCATCGGCGTTTGCGAGAGCACGCGCTCCTTGCGCCCGTTGTTCCAGTCGTGGCGGGTGAGGATCGCCTCGGTTTCCATGAAGCCGGGTCCGAACGCGTTGACGCGAACGGTCGGCGCGAACGCGTACGCGTAGGATTTGGTGAGCCCGATGATGCCGTACTTGCCGGCCGCGTACTGCGGTGCGCGCGGGCTGCCGCGAACGACGACCGTCGAAGCGATGTTGACGATGTTGCCGTGGCCGCGCTCGAGCATCCGCGAGCCCATGTCGTGGATCATCATCATCGTGCCCTTGATGTCGACCGCAAGCACGCGATCGACGATCGCCTCGTCGATCTCGCGCCAATCGTGCTGGTCGGTCGCGATGTCGCCGACGTTGTTGATCAGCACGTCGATGCCTCCGGTGGCATCCCACGCCTCCGCGATCATCGCGCGGATCTCGTCCCATGATTTGATGTCGGCACGCACGACGATCGCCTCGCGGCCGAGTTCGCGCACCGCATCGGCGGTGCGCTGCGCGCCGGCCTCGGAGCTGTTGTAGTGCACGACGACGTTCGCGCCTTCGGCAGCGGCGCGCTTGGAGAGCGTCGCACCGAAGCCGGTACCGGCGCCGGTCACCATCACCCACTTACCCTCGAAGCGCGGGAAGACGCGCGAGACGCGCGAGTTCGATCCGGTCGCGGTCATACGAGCGTGCGGCCTCCGTCGACGTAGAGCACTTGCCCGGTCACGAACGACGCGTGGCGCGACGCGAGAAAGAGGACCGGGCCGACGATGTCGTCGACCGCGCCCAGCCGTCCGGCCGGCACGAGCGCTTCGAGCCCCGCGCGCACGCCGGGCTTCTTCAGATACTCGGCGGTCAGCGGCGTCTCGGTGTACCCCGGGCCGATCGCGTTGACGTTTACGCCCGACGATGCCCACTCGGCCGCCATCACGCGCATCATCTGATTGATGCCGCCCTTGGTCGCCGCATACGGCGCGTGCAGCTTGTGCGCGAGCAATCCGGAGACCGACGAGAGATACACCTGACGTCCGTAGCCGCGCGCGCACATCAGCGCGCCGGCGGCTTGACCGAGCCAGAACGCGCTGTTGAGGTTGACGTCGACGATCGTGCGCCACTCCTCGTCGGTGAAGTCGGCGACGGGCTTGCGGTTGTTCATCCCGATCGCGTGCACCAGCACGTCGATGCGACCGAGTTGCTCGTGCGCGCCGGCGATCACGCGCCGGCAGGCGTCGGGATCGGTGAGATCGGCGACCACACCGCCGCCGCCACGCCCGGCGAGATCGAGCTCGGCCGCCGTCTCAGCGACCCGCTCCGCATTGCCGTCGACCGCGATCACCCGCGCGCCGACACCTGCGAACCCCTCGACGATCGCCCGGCCGAGGCCGCCCACGCCCGCCACGACCACCGCCGAATCGGCCAATCCCAACCACGCACCGACCGGATTCTCCGCCACCGAGACCGTCATGCCACCCGACTTTCACATCGTGAAAACGACTTTCTTATAGCGGCGGCTTCGTGAAAGAATCTGCTAGCCCTTCGGCTCGCTTGCGAACACGGGCTCCGCGCCGTCGGGGAGCGGCGTGCGCCACACCGCCATCGTCAGCGCGAGCAAATCGTAATAGCCGACGAGGCTCACCAGATCCATGAGCGCGCGCGTGCCGATCGCCGTTTCCGCTTCGGCGAGCAGATCGTCGGCCAGGGTTCGGTCGACGAGCGCGTCGTGCGCCACGCGCCGCACGATCGCCTCGCGCGCGCTGAACTTTGGCGCCGGCTCGCCGCGCTGGAGCGCGCGCACTTCGTCGCCGGTCAGGCCGACGGCGCGGCCGACGCGCTCGTGCGCGTACCACTCGAACTCGCTGCGCCGCAGTCGCGATACTTCGAGGATCGCGATCTCGCGCTCGCGAGCCGAGAGCGCGCTGCGGTAACGAATCGCGGCACCGACCTCTTGCAACGTGCCGCCGACCTCCGGGCTGACGAGCATCGCGTTGAACGGTCCGTTCAGCCGCCCCGCGTCGTCGGTGAGCGGAAACGCTTGCGGCCCCGCCGCGCGCGGTCCACCGGCGATGCGATCGTAGAGCGCGCGCTGCTCGGGGTCGAGGTCGACCGGCGCGAACCAGGGCAGGCGTCCGTGCGTCTTCATGCGGGTGCTCCCATGCGGCGCGAGATCTGCGCGCACGCCGCCAGCAGCGGCGCGCAGCACCGCTCGCGCAGATCGTCGATCGTGAACGAGACGGCCGGCACCGCGATGTTGACCGCGGCGATCACGCGTCCGCCGTCGCCGCGAACGGGTCCCGCGATCGAGCGCAATCCACCGGCGACCTCTTCATCTTGCACGGCGAACCCGTCGCTGCGAACGCGTTCGAGCTGCGTGCGCAAGGCCGCAAGCGACGTCACCGCGTTCGGCCCCCAACTCCCGGCGAACGAACCGCTCGCGAGTCGCCCGGCGAGATCGGCGTCGGATGCGTAGGCGAGCATCACCTTGCCCATCGACGTGCAGAACGCCGGCAGCGTCGAGCCGACGGTGATGTTCGCGGTGACGAGCGACGAATCGCTCTGCAAGCGCGCGACGTAGACGACCTGATCGTGCGAGAGCACGCCGAGGTTCACCGTCTGCTTCGTCGATTCGGCGAGTTCGCGCAAGATCAACGCCGAACTCTGCACGAGGTCGAGCCCGCGCAAGGCCGCAAAGCCGAGCGTCAACACCGCCGCGCTCGGACGCAGCGCGCCGTCGGGCAGACGTTCGAGGTAGCCTTCGCCCACCAGCGTCGCGACGAGGCGGAATGCGGTCGGCATCGGGATGTCGAGCGCGCCCGCGATCTCCGTCAAGCGCAGCTGCGACCGGCGTTCGGAGAAGAGCGCGAGGATGCGCAGCCCTTTCGCGAGCGATTCGACCGTGTACGCGCCGCGTTCGGCGGACACTACCCTTGTACGACCTCGGCTTCGTAGCCGCGTTCCGCGATGTTGGCGATGATGTTCGTGATGTCTTCGGGACGCTGGAGTTCGCAGGTGAGGTCGAGCTCGGCGTATTTCGCGGGAACGCTGCCGAACAGGCGATGGTGCGCGACGTCGAGCACGTTGGCGTGCGCGTCGTTCACCGCCGTCGCGATCGCGACGAGCTGCCCCGGTTTGTCCACGATGCGCACGCGGATGCGCACGACGCGGCCGGCACGCATGCGCGAGCGCACGATCACCGATGCGAGCATGCCGAGATCGATGTTGCCGCCGCACAGCAGCGTGCCGACGCGCTTGCCGGCGAAGCGCGCGGGATCGCTGCGCATCGCGGCGACGCCGGCCGCGCCCGCGCCTTCGACGACGAGCTTCTCCTCTTCGAGCAAGAACGCGATGGCCGCTTCGATCGCCGGTTCCGAGGCGAGCATCACGTCGCGCACCGACCCCTCGATGATGCCGAGCGGAATGCGGCCGACCCGTTCGACCGCGATGCCCTCGGCGATCGTGATGCCGCCGATGTGCGCGACCTCGCCCTTGAGCTCCGCGTAGAGCGCGGGATAGAATTCGGTCTCGACGCCGACCACCCGAGCCGACGAACCGAACGCCTCGACCGCGAGCACGGCGCCCGCGATCAAGCCGCCGCCGCCGACCGGCACCACGATGACATCGAGATCACCCGCGTCCTCGAGTAGCTCGAGCGTCGCCGTCGCTTGACCCGCGATCACGTTGAGATCGTCGTAGGGGTGGATGAGCGTCGCGCCGGTGCGCTCGATCAGCGCGCGCGCGTACGCCGAGGATTGCTCGAACGTCGCGCCTTCCAGCACCACCTCGGCACCGTAGTCGCGCGTGCGGCGCACCTTGAGGAACGGCGTGCCGTCGGGCATCACGACCGTCGCGCGGATGCCGAGCCGCGATGCGTGATAGGCGACGCCCTGCGCGTGATTGCCGGCCGACATCGTGACGACGCCGCGTTCGCGCTGCTCGTCGGTCAGTTGCAGCAGCGCGTTGAGCGCGCCGCGCTCTTTGAACGAGCCCGTGACCTGCCGCATCTCGAGCTTGCAGAAGACGTCGCCGCCGGTCAGGTTCGAGAGCGCGCGCGAACGGTCGGTCCGCGTGCGTACGATTCCGTTGCGAATCCGGTCGGCCGCGGCGCGAACGGTCGCGCTCCGCTCCGCCTGAGCGGTCATCCTTGAAACCTCACGCCCCTGCATAGCGGCTCGGCGACCGCGGTTCCTTCGCTACGGGCGCAGCACGCTCGGCGCAAAACCGTCCGCAGCGATCGACGTGCACAGATCCGACCACTCGCAGCCGCGACACGCCGCGCGGATCGTCCCGTTCGCGAACTGCGCGCGCAACCGGACGAGCCGCTCGCCATCGACGACGAACGGTCGCACCGCGACCGGAACGCCGGCTTCGGCCAGCGCCAACAGCGCGCTGCGATCGCGCCGGGCGACCGTCGCGTTCGCGCAATGTGTGTCGCCCGACGGCTCGAGTGCTGCGCACACGTCGTCGCTTCCGTCGATCAGCTCGATCGCCTCGCCGGCGCCGATGCGGCGTACGATCGCATCGAAATTCGCGACGAATTCCGGCGAGTAGCCGGTGCCGGCGAACGTCAACATGCAGAGCAGGTGATGCGGTCGCAGCCGGATCGGGGGTCGGGCGGAATCGTGCGTGATGATCGTCTCCGGGCCGTGCGGCGGATCGGTGGCCCCGCGGCGCGAAACGCCGCAGATATCTCCCGAACTCGAGGTTTCATGCCCCGTACATCCCGTGCCTCGTATGTCCCGTTTCCGTTCGTCGCCATCGTCGGCCAAGACGAACCGCGCCTCGCGCTCACGCTCGCAACGATCAACCCGCGCATCGGCGGCGTGTTGCTCTCCGGTCCGAAGGGCACCGGCAAGACGACGCTCGTCCGCAGCGCCGGCGCATTGCTGCCGGCGCTCGTGCGCGCGACCTGCGCGTACGGTTGCGACGTCGACGGCACGAGCGTCTGCGCCGAGTGCGCCGCGACGCTCGATCGCGGCGAGCGTCCGAAGACGCGCAAGACGCCGGGTGAGATCGTGGAGCTGCCCGCCAACGCGCAACTCGACGACGTCGTCGGCGCGATCGACCTGCGCGCGGCGCTCGAGCGCAGCGCCGTCTCGTTCCGGCCCGGCCTGCTCGCGAACGCAAACCGCAACGTGCTCTACGTCGACGAGATCAACTTGCTGGCGGATACGGTCGTCGACGCGCTGCTCGACGCCGCGGCGCAGGGCGTCGTTCACGTGAAGCGCGGACAGCACGCGATCGACTACCCGTCGCGCTTCACGCTGGTCGGCACGATGAATCCGGAAGAGGGCGAACTGCGGCCGCAGATCACCGACCGCATCGGTCTGCGCGTGTTCGTCGGCGCGGCCAACGAACGCGAGGAACGGCTCGAGATCTATCGCCGCAACGCGCGCTTCTTGCGCGATCCGCGCGGCTTCGCCGACGCGTACGCCGCGCCGACCGCGAGCTACCGCCGCCGCCTCGCGCGCGCGATCGCGCTCTTGCCCGAAACCACCGTCGGTGAGGAAGCGCAACGCGCCGCGATCGATGCGGTCACGCGCCTGGGCATCGACAGCCACCGCACCGAGATCGTCGCGCTCGAAGCCGCGCTCGCGCACGCCGCGTGGAACGGTCGCACCGAAGCGACGATCGACGACGTCACCACGGTGTTTCCGCTGGCCGCGCGCTTGCGCCGCAGCCGCTTGAAAGTCGAGGCGCTCTCCGAACATCTCGCCGAAGACGCGGCGATCGCGGCGGCGCTCGAAGCGACGGTCGCCGAGAGCGAGCGCACGCCGAACGACGACGCGCAAGCGACGAACGGTTCCGCAATGGTCGTCTCGCCGGAACTGACGACGCGCGCGCCGTCGAAGCAGCGCGCGCAAGCGGCCGTCGAGGGCCAACCCGTTGCGACGCGTCCGCTCGGGCCGAGCGGTCGCCTCGACATCGCGGCGACGCTCGTCGACCGCACCGTCGCCGAACGCGCGGGCATCGCCGCCGAGCCGCAAGAACGCGTCGACATCGCCGCGCCGCCGCGACTGACGATCCTCGTCGTCGACGCCTCGCTCTCGACGCGCGAATCGGCGGAATACGTTCGCGCGGCGAGCCGCGAGTTGTTGCGACCGGTCTACGCGGAACGCGAACGCGCGGCGCTGGTATCGTGCTGGGGACCGGAAGCGGACGTGGTGGTCGATGAGAACACCGGCCGCAACGTCGATCTCGTCGCATCGCGCCTGGAGTCGCTCGATCCCGGCGAAGCGCGCGCGTTGACGCCGCTGGCCGGCGCGATCGAACACGTGCGGCGCATCGCGGAACGCTTTCGTCGCGCGCATCCCGGCGCGAACGTCGACGTCGCGATCTTCTCCGACGGCCGCGCGAACGTGCCGCTCGGCGATCCGGCGCAGGTCGCTCGCGCGCTCGCAAGCGGCGATGCGCGCGCGATCACCGACCTCGCGACGGAGCAATGTCGCGCGCTCGCCGCGGCGATCGCGGGTCGCGTCGCGCTGACGTGCGTCAACCTCGACCGGTACGAAGCGCACCCGCTGATGCGCGAGATCGCGGACATCGCGCGCGGCCGGTATTTCGCGTTGACAGACGTTGTTGCGAAAATTCCTTCGTGATGCTATAACATATGCAACACTAGCCGGCGGATGCCCGCACGGCCTCGCCGGTAGCACCGTATCGCGCAAGCGAAAACGGAGAAGGGACTATCGCAAACATGGCTGTTCGCAAGAAAGCCGCTCCCAAGAAGTCGGTTTCGAAAAAGAAGCCGGCCGCGAAGAAGACCGCGAAAAAGACCATCAAGAAAACCGCGAAAAAGAAAACCGCCAAGAAGTCGGCGAAAAAGACCGTAAAGAAGACCGCGAAGAAAAAGACGGCGAAAAAGACCGCCAAGAAGACGGCCAAGAAAAAAGTCGCCAAGAAGACCGCCAAAAAGAAAACCGCCAAGAAAGTCGTCAAGAAGGCGACTGCCCGCAAGAAAGCCGCTCCCCGTCGCAAGAAAGCGACCGCGGCGTAACCCTTCCATCGGAGGATGACGAGCGAGTCGTAACCGACTCGCTCTTTTTTCTATGTATCTCGACGACTTTCCGGAACTCGCCTATCCGCGGATGATCCGCAAGCGCGCGCGCGGCGTACCGATCCGCGAGGGCGGCCGCGCCAGCGCCATCGCCTGGATGGCCGACGGATCGATCGTAAGCGCCGACACGATCGTGCGCTTCGACGTCGCCGAAGGCGAGAAGCCGCCGCGCCGGCTCGCCGACGCGTTTCTCCAAACCAATGCCGGCGCGATACGCTACTTCGGTGGCGACGACGTGGTGCGCGGCGCACTGCGCGGTCTCGATCTCGACATCGTCCTCGACGGCGCGGCCTTCGTCTTCCGTCGCGCGCCCTCGCTCAAGCACAAGGTCACGCTGCGGCCGACGACGATGCGTGATTCGCTCATGCTCGGCGAACTCGCGCGCGAACAAGCCGCATCGTTCGAAGATCCGAAGACGCTCGTGGCGGAGGTCGATCACGAAGCGGTCGGCGTCGTGATCACCGACGACATCGACAAGAGCTGGACCGAGATGCGCGTCGCCGTGCACCAACCGCATCGCGGCAACGGTTACGGTGCCTCGATCCTCGCCACCGCCGCCGATCAGCTCGAGGCCAAGGAAGGCCGCCTGATCTGTGCGGGCATGCACGTCATCGACGAGCGCATCCGGCTCACGCTCGAACGCGGCGGCTTCCGGCTCGTCGACTACTACTTCGTCGGAACGCGCCGGCAGCGCTAGGGGGTCGTGCTCGCGCCGTAACCGCTGGTCTCCGACTGGTTCGTGCGCACGGCACCGTGGCCGATCTCCCCGCAGCTCACCACGTGGTGGTCGAAGGGCGAGGCGTAGACCACGACCGCGTACGAGCCCTGCCGCACGATGTTGTAGTTGATCCCCGGCACCGAACTCATCGAGCGGCCGCCGGTGAGGGCGGTGAGCGGCTTGAGCTGCGCCCCGGGCGCGCGACAGCTCCCGCGGTCGATCGCGGCCGGCTCGATCTTCCCCGCCGCCCCGCTGACCAAGACGAAGGCGACGAGACTCCCGTCGCCGCCCTGGGTGATCCGGACCGTCCCCGCCTGGTTCGACCCGACGCCATGCATCTTGGCGACCACCTTGTCGTTCGGGGTGGCGGCGGCGATGGCGGGGAGGGCGGCCGCGGCCGCCACGAGGGCGAGGGTCGTCACGAGGCGTTGCATACCCCTCCCTTTCCCCGCCGGGTGAGGCCCGTCACCGTCCGGCCTCGCTCCGGCGAGTAGCGTGACGGCATGAAGGTCGTCGGCTATTCTTCGTGGGCTCCGGACGAGCGCGCCAATGCCATGCGCCTCGCGTTTCACTCCCTCCGTCAGAAGACGGGGCAAGAGTGGTCGCTCGAGCACTTCGGCGCATCGGAATTCAACGATCCGGCGGCGCTCGGGCGCTTCCGCGAGGCGATCAAAGGCGCCGACATCCTCGTCGGCTGGCAGGCGATGACGCACGACACGGTCGAGCGCATCGCCCTGCTGTTGACCGAGATGAACGCCGCGGGGGAACTCAAGCATTTGAAGTTCCTCTGGTACGACATCCCGGATCCGCGTCTGCAGAAGCTGATGTTCGACTCGCTCGGCTTCGAGTTCGACATGAACAAGTCGAACCCGATGAAGGACATGTCGATGGCGATCAAGCGCTTTCAGGCGCGCGCCAAGAACGAAAAGATCGACGAACTGTGGGAGGCGCGCCAAGGCTTCCTCGGCATGCAGAAGATGGTCGGCGCGGCCCCGATGATGGCCAAGATGCTGAAGAAACCGGTGTTCAAATCGCTGGTGATGATCGGCTATTGGAACAACCGCAGCGTCGTCAACGTCGAGAACATGTTTCTCTATTTGATGAAGCACTTCATGAACAACGCCTACCAAGGCGAGGTTCCGCTGCCGGAAAAAGTCGAGAACGAAGGCATCTATCATCCCGGCCACAAGGGCCTCGTCCAAACGCCCGAAGAGTACCTCGCCTGGTACGAGCCGTGGTTCGCGAAGACGTACGGCAAGGCGGCCTGGTCGCGCGTCGGCTTCATCACGCACGACCTCTTCTTGCCAGACTGGAATCACCCGACGCTCGACGCGGCGATCGCCGGGTGGGAGCAACGCGGCGTGGGCGTGATCACGTCGATGACCGCGGTCTTCAACGCGCACATCGTTTCGCGCAAGCATCTGCTCTCGACCAAGGGCCAGACGCCGCTGGTCGGCGCCGTCTACCACAACGTTCCGCTGTATCTGGCGGGCTCGATGTTCGCCGGCGCGCCCGACGACTCGATCCAGCTCATCCACGATCTCGGCGATCCGCGCGTCTACACCTCACCGGTGAACGCCGCGATGTCTCGCGCCGATCTGGCCGCCTCGAAGTTCGGCGTTGCATCGCTCGAGTACATCGGCAACGTGGTGACGCCGGAGACCGAGGGCATCCAGCCATTCCCGCCGATCTGCTCGCGCGAAGCGACGAACAGCGACGTGAGCGCGCTCGAACCGATCCCCGATCGCGTCGACATGATCGCCGACACGATGACGCGCTGGCTCAAGCTGCGCACGCTCGCCAACGCCGACAAGAAGATCGCGCTCTTCGTCTACAACTTCCCGCCGGGCCCGGGCAACATGGGCGTGGCGTACTTCCTCGACGTCGCGGGTTCGATCCGGACCACGCTCAACGCGATGCTAGCCGCCGGCTACACCGTCTCCGGCATCGACGACACCGACGAGGCCGTCTCGAAGCGGCTGCAAGCGATGTACGCCGGCTACGAAACGGTCGGCACCGTATCGGCGCCGGAGATCCGCGACTGGGTGCACGATCTGCCGACGCAGTTCGAAGCGCTGTTCTACGACACGTGGGGCCAGCCGCCGGCGACGATCCCGATCAAGGGTCTGCGCTTCGGCAACGTCATCGTGTTCATGCAAGACATGCAGGGCATGGAAGACCTCAGCGTCATCCACGACAAGCAGGCACCGCCGTCGCCCTGGCTGCTCGCCGGCTACCGCTATGCGACGCGGCGCTTCAACGCCGACGCGATCGTGCACATCGGCACCCACGGTCTGGTCGAATGGTCGAAGGGCAAAGAGTGGTGCCCGGCCGCCGGCGACTATCCGGAATTCCTGATCGACCGCACGCCGCACGCCTACATCTTCAACGTGCTCGATCCGGTCGAAGCGTCGATCGCGCGGCGCCGCTCGTACGCGACGATCCTCTCGCACATGTGCCCGCCGCTCAAAGCGGTCGAGGGCAGCGCCGACCTGCGCGCACTCCACCGCCTCGTGCACGACTACTACAACACGCCGAGCGACGAACTCGAGAAGCGCGCCGACATCGCCGCGGAGATCGAGGAGATCGTCGTGCGCACCGGCATCCGCATCGAGAGCGCGGGCAACACGCTCGCCGTCCTCGCCGAGGACGAAGTCGCCTACGTGGCACGCGTGCACGACGAGCTCGTCTCGCTCGAAGGCGAGTTCGCGCCGGCCGGTCAGCACGTGTTCGGCCGCAACCTCAACGATGAAGATCGCCGCGACACGTTCGACGCCTGCCTCGAATTCTGCGACGTCGACCTCTATCGTCTGCTGGCGCAGTGCTACGGCATCGACTACGACGCGCTCGGGCGCAACCCCGAAGGCCGCGACGCGCACGGCCACTACCATCACGACATCGTCGACGAACTGCGCGCCATCGGTCGCGATCTGATCGCCGCCGAAGTGCTCAACACCGGCGGCACCGTCGGCCGCGCGGCGCTCGCATCGGTGCTCTCGATCCGTACCGTCGGCGACCATCGTCTCCAGAAGAATCCATACGACGTGCCCGAGCTCGAGTCGTTCATCGAACGGGCGCGCGAGCTGTGGAAACAGCTCGGCCGCATCGGCGACGCCGAAGTGCAGGGCTTCCTCACCGCGCTCGACGGCAAGTACCTCGAGCCCTCACTCGGCGGCGAGATCATCGGCGACTGGACGGTGCTCCCGACCGGCCGCAACATGGCCTCGACCGACGTGCGCATGCTGCCGCGCGAAGCGGCGCAGCGCCAGGGCCGCCGCACCGTGCAACAGATCCTCGAAGCCGCCGTCGCCGAACGCGGCCACTATCCCGAAGCGGTCGGCGTCGTGCTCTGGGGCTCGGAAGTGCTCGAGTCCGAGGGCGTCGGCATCGCGCAAGCGCTCGACCTGATGGGCGCCCGCGTGCAGAAAGACCGCTTCAACCGCGCCGAACGCGTCGAGCTCATCTCGCTCGACGAACTCGGCCGGCCGCGCATCGACATCCTCGCCAACACCTCGGTCGTGTTCAAGAACACGTTCCCCGGTGCGATCCGCTTGATCCACGACGCGGCGGTGCTCGCGGCCGAAGCCGACGAACCGCACGAGTGGAACTTCGTCAAGAAGCACAGCGACGAGATGATCGCCAAGGGCATGGACCCGATCCTTGCCAAGGCGCGCTGCTTCGGCATGGGTGAGGATGCGTTCATGGGTCAGGTCGGCGCGATGCTCGACACCGGCCGCTTCGGCGACTTCAACGACATCGGCGGCGCGTGGATGAGCGACAACTGCAACGCCTACCTCCCGACCTTCACCGCCATCATCATCAAGCCGGCGGCCGACGTGCAGCGCTATCTCGTGCACAAGGTCGAGGTGATCCAGCAGCCGATGATCCAGATGGCGTCGGGCGGTCCGGTGAAAGAAGACATGTTCGCATCGTTCACCTCGGCGTTCGGCGCGGCGAAGCGCACGATGGGCCACGAGGACACGATGATCGTCGTCAGCGATCTCACCCGGCGCGAGCCCAAAGTGCGCAACTTCCGCAACGTCGTCGTCAACGGCGTGCTCACGCGCTACCACTCGAAGTCGTGGCGCGATCGCGTGCTGCAACACGGCTACTCGGGCGTGCTCGAGTTCGGCGACATGTTCAAGGCGATGCGTTCGACCGAAGCCGCGCTCGGCAACACGATCTCACCCGAACTGTGGAAGCGCACCGTCGAAGTGACGGTCGAAGAGTGGGAGCGCATCGCCGATGCCAACCCGCACAAGACGCGCGAGATGGGCGAACTGCTGCTCGACACGCAACGTCGCGGCATGTGGGAAGACGCCGAACTCGAGCAACAGCTCAAAGACAAGCTCAACGAACTCGACGCCGACGTCGAACTCGCCACCTACCGCCGCCAACTCAGCGCCACCGCTGGAGAATGACCCCCGAGGGCGCGGGCGCGGAGCGGGCTACTGCGAGGCGAGGGCGCTTGGGGCGGCGGCCGCGGCTTCGGCGTCGAGCTGTTCGGCTTCTTGCACGATGCGCGTCGCCATGTTGCCAAAGATGAATTCGTGGAACGGGACGACGGCGTACCAGTAGACGTAGCCGAAGAGGCCCTTGGGTTCGAAGAACGCCGTCTGACGAAGCGTCGTGCCGCTGCCTTCGTCGGGCAGCGCTTCGAACTGCAGCCAGGCGAGTCCGGGCAGTTTCATCTCGGCGCGTAAGCGCAAGAGTTCGCCGACGCGATACTCTTCCACGCGCCAGAAGTCGACCGCGTCGCCGACGCGCAAGTCGATCGGGGAGCGCCGGCCGCGCCGGATCCCGACGCCGCCGACCAGGCGATCGAGCACGCCACGCAGATGCCAGAGCATGTCGCCGTAGAGCCAACCACGTTTACCGCCGAGTCGCGAATAGATGCTCGACACGCGCTCCGGCGCGGCCAGCGTATGACGCTCGCGCCGATCGATCAGCATGCCCTGCGTGAGTCCGGTGAATGTGCCGGGCAGCGTGCGAACGTCGTACGCATCGAACCAGGTCGTCGTCGGTCCGGTCGAGAGCGATCGGTCGAGCGCGAGCCGTAGCGCCGCTTCGTACCCCATCGGAACGACCTCCGGAAAATCGCGACGTGCCTGGTCGTTCTTGACGATCACTTCGTTGTGCAGGCCGTCGATCAGCGGCCGCGCGATGCTGGCCGGGATCGGCGTCACGAGATGCACCCAATAGGACGAAAGCCGCGGCGTGAAAATCGGCACGACCAGCATCCGGCGGGCCAGTCCGCGCAGCGCCGCATAGCGCAGCATCATCTCCCGATACGAGAGCACGTCGGCGCCGCCGATTTCGTAGATGGTCGAGCCGGGTGGCCCATGACGCAGCGCCGCGACCAGGTACGACACGACGTCGCGATTGCCGATCGGCTGACAGCGCGTCGACACCCACTTCGGGGCGACCATCACGGGCAACCGTTCGGTGAGGTAGCGAATCATCTCGAACGAGATGCTGCCCGAACCGACGATGATCGCGGCGCGGAATTCGGTCACCGGCACGCCACTCTCGCGCAAGATGTCGCCGACTTCGTGCCGGCTGCGGAGATGGCGCGAGAGCTTCGGCGAATCCTCGCCGAGGCCGCCGAGATAGATGATGCGGCCAACGCCCGCGGCGCGCGCCGCGCGCCCGAACCGCTCCGCGGCGACGCGGTCGCTCGCGGTGAAATCGTGCCGGTTGCTGCTCATCGAATGGATGAGGTAGTAGGCGATGTCGATGCCGTCCATCGCGGCGGTCATCGACGCCTCGTCGAACACGTCGCCGCGCACGATCTCGACGCCCACGAAGCGACCCGCCAACCGTTCGGGCAAGCGCGCGACGCACCGTACGTCGATCCCGGCGCTCACGAGCGCCGGAACGAGTCGCCCGCCGATGTATCCGGTCGCGCCGGTGACGAGTACGCGCACGCCCGTTAGACGCCGTCAGCCGCCGAGGTGGACGTTGGCGAGATCGAGCAGGCGCGCGAGCCGGTTCGCCTCGACGCCCGCACCCGCGCGCGCGATGCGCACGCCACCGACGATGAGTTCGAGCGTGAGCCCCGTGCGCACCAGCACCGGAACCACGCGCCGCGCCAACGGGCGCACCTCGCGTATCCAACGCAACACGCGCAGCGCGCCGGCACCGCCGTCGATGCGTGCGGTCAACGTGCGGCCGGTACCGTCGACGCGCACGCGCAGCGCCGGCGATTCGGCGGTCACGTGCGCGTCGATGGCCAGCACGTCACTTCTCCGACGTGCGGATCTTGAGCGCGCCGTTGATCTTCCACGGCGCGTGCGTCGCCTGGTCGCTCGCCGCGCTCGGCACGCCGATCTCCATATTCTCGAACGTGTACTCGATCGTGGCACCGCGTCCGGTCAGAAATCCGTAGAGGCCTTCCGCCAGTTCGGGCCAGGTCGTCGTCTCGCGGGTCGTCGTGTCACTCATGCGCGTTCCTCACGTCAGCTTCGTTGATGTACCCTATCGGACGCCAGGGGGTGCGGAGAGTTCCGCGCGAACGAGCGGTCGGCGCTCAGGCGAGGAGCGATTCCTCGAGGTCGATGTCGTACTGCAAACGCCGGTACGTCACGTCGGTGATGTCGCCGCCGAGTCGCAGCTCGACGAGTTTGTTTCGCTCCGCCGTGAGGACGTTGCCGATCAGCGTGCGCGCGATCTCATGGCGCAAGCCGTCGCCCTCGAGACCGACGCCGTCGACGTGCGCGCGGTAATGCAGCACCTGTTCTTCGTAGCGCGCGCGCAGTTTGCCGGCGATCTCCCAATGCGCGGTCGAGACGAACGAGGGCTCGAGTTGTTCGAGCCGCTTCAGCCCCGCCTCGGTGATGCGCAAGCGCGCGAGTTCGAGCGCGTGATCCGAGGGGTCGTCTTCGCGCACCCGGAGCCAGCGGATCAGGAGCGGCAACGTCAATCCCTGACCGACCAGCGTGACGAGGATCGTCACGAACGTGATGAACTGAATCAGATCGCGCGCGGGGAACGGTACGCCCGGAATGACGTCGCGCGGAATTGCGAGCGCTGCCGCGAGCGAGACGATCCCGCGCATCCCCGCCCAGCCGAGCACGAACGTCCAGGCGAGCGGCGGCCGCGGACCCTCGCGCGCTTCCATCGTGCGATCGACGATCGAGCGCGTGCGAGCGATGATCGTCACCCAGACGATGCGCGAGACGATCACGGTGAGCGCGATGACGCCGGCGTAGAGGGCGAGCGTCGGCGCCGGAAAGATCTGCAGTTCGCCGAGGATCGAGCGCAATTGCAAGCCGAGGATGATGAAGAGCGCGCCGTTGAACAACAGGAACATCGTGTTCCACACGCCGCGTCCGATGATTCGCGCATCGGCCGTGTAGAAGCCGCCGCCCTTGCGGCTCACGAAGATCCCGCCCGCCGCGGCCGCGAGCACGCCCGATGCTCCGCAGCGATCGGCGAGCACGTAGAGCACGTAGGGGCTGGCGAGGGTGATGACGGTCGTCAGCGTATCGTCGATGAGCCCGCGCGCGAAGAGATATTCGCCGCAGCGTAAGAGCAGCATCGCGCCGACGATGCCGATCGCGATGCCGACGACGGCCACGTACGCGAACTGCGCGACCGCGACGCCGAGCGAAAACGTCCCGGCCAGCACGGCGCCGACGGCGAACTTGTAGAGCACGAGCCCCGTCGCGTCGTTCACCAGCGACTCGCCGCCGAGGATCACCTCGATGCGGCGCGGGAGGTGCGTCTCCTCCGCGATCGCGTCGGTCGCGACGGTGTCGGTCGGCGAGAGGATGGCGCCGAGCACGAAGCCGACCGCGAGCGGAACGCCGATGAGCCAGTGTGCGACGAACGCCACCGTCACCGACGTCGCGATCACGAGTCCGATCGCAAGGTAGCCGATCGGGCGGATATAGCGCTTGAAATCGCGCCAGTCCGTTACGAAGCCGTCGCCGAAGATCAGCGGCGGCAGAAACACGAGGAAGACCAGCTCGGGCGCGAGTTGCACGGGCGGCATTCCCGGCACGAGCGCGAGCACGACACCGCCGGCCAGAAACACGATCGGATAGGGGATGCGCGTGCGCTTCGCGATCACGCCGAGCACGGCGATCGCAACGAGCAGAACGAAGACGAGGATTTCCACCGGCGGTCGAGCTCAGCCGGCGCGCAGCTTGGGGTGCGCGGCGAACGTCCAGATCGCGACGATCGTGCAGAGCAGCCCCGAGCCGATGAAGACGTCGCGCAGATCGACGAAGCGCGCGATCGAGCCGATCACGAGCGCGCCGCCCGGCACGAGGCCGAGCAGGATCATCGAGTACACCGAGACGACGCGGCCGCGCATGTCGTCCGGCGCGAGCGTTTGCACGAGCACGTTCGACGAGCCGACGAAGCTCTGCGTGCCGAGGCCGATGAACGTCAGCACGATCGCCGCGATGCCGAGCTGATCGGTGAAGCCCAGACACATCACGCCGATCGACGCGATCGTCCCCGACACGAACCAGATCACGGCGCGCCGCCGCACGTTGAGCGCGGCGATCGAGAGCGCGCCGAGCATCGCGCCCGCACCGGTCGCCGCCATCAGCCAGCCGAGGCCGCGCGCGTCGGTGTGCACGACGTGGACCGCGTAGGCCGGCAGCAAGAAGTTGTAGGAGCGCACCGAGAGCGCGGTGACGATCAGCATCAGATAGATCCAGCGCAGCACGTCGTGGCCGTAGATGAACGCCACGCCTTCTTTGATGGCGGCGAGGAACGACGCGTGCGATTTCGAGCTGACCGGCGCGGGCTTCATCAGCACGATCGCCGCGACGACCGCGAACTTCACGATCGCGTTGAGGATCATGCACGGCGCGATGCCCGAGGCGGCGATCAACAGACCCGCGAGCGGCGGCCCGGCGACGCTCGGCGCGTTGAAGGCGAACGAGTTGAGCCCGATCGCGTTGCCGACGAATTCGCGCGGCACCATCAGCGGCACCCAACTCTGACGCGCGGGCGCGTCGAACGATTGCGTCGCGGCTTGCAGTGCGCTCAAGACCAGCACGACCGGCAACGAAGCGAAGCCGCCGAGCAGCGCCGCCGCCAGCAGCACGGCGAGGATCGCGGTGAGGATGTTGGTCGAGAGCAAGATCATCCGGCGCGGATAGCGGTCGGCGACCACGCCCGCAAACGGCGAGGCGATCAGCACCGGCACCATGCGCGACGCGCCGAGCAGCCCGATGTAGAACGCGCCAACCGCGGCGTCGGGCGCCATCTTCGCGACGTAATAGCCCAGCGCCGTGAACTGCATCCACGTGCCGATGTTGCCGACGAGCAAGCCGCTCCAGAGCAGCGAGAAGTCGCGATAGCGGAACGGGCCGAGAAAGCTCCCCTGGGGCTTCGGAACGGGTCGCTCGCCGGCAGCGACCGGAACCGCCGCCTTCACCGGCGCGCTTCCACGGCCGCGACCACGATCGCGGCCGCACCCGCCGCGCCGAACGACGAGACGTCGATCACGACATCGTAGAAGCGCGGCTCGCCCCAGCCGATGTCGTATCGTTCGCGGGCGAACGCGCGCCGGGCGGAATCGACCCGCGCGATCTCCGCGCGCGCCTCGGCGTCGCTCACGACGAGGGACTCGGCGATGTGCGCCGCCCGCCAGCGAACGGGCGCGGTGAGGAACACCCGCACGAGGTCCGGCCGCCCGGTGAGGATCGCGCTGCCGCCCCGCCCGACGATCACCACGTTGCCGGCGTCGGCCGCGGCGCGGATCAAGCCCTCGATCTCGCGCATCGCGGCGCCGCTGAGGTCGTCGGTGGCGACGCTCGGCTGAAAGGCCTCCGGAACCGCTCCGCCCAGCGAGCGCAAAAAGCGCTCCCCGAAGCCGGCGCTACGATGCTCGACGCGCTCGACCATCTCGGGTGAGGTGCCCAGCCGCGCGGCGACCACGACCGGCAGATCATCGTCGACGAGGCGGTACCCCAGCTGCTCGGCGACCTCCCGGGTAACGGCATGTCCCAGCGCGCCATAGGCGCGCGAAACGGTCACGATCACGAGTCCACCAACGCCCGTGATGGTTATCACCGTTGCAAACGGACCGTCGGCGTACGCTGCCTGTATGCTAAAGATCGCGGTCTACGGTAAGGGCGGAATCGGCAAGAGTACGTTCTCCTCGAACCTCTCGGCCGCGTTCGGCCGGCTCGGGAAGAAGACGATTCAGGTCGGCTGCGATCCCAAGCACGATTCGACGTTCACGTTGACGGGCTACCTGATCCCCACGGTGGTCGAGGTGCTCTCCGAGAACAAATTCAAGACCGATGAGATCGAACGCGAGGACATCATCGTCCCGGGCAAGTTCGGCGTCGACTGCGTCGAGGCAGGTGGTCCACCGGCCGGCGCCGGCTGCGGTGGCTACGTCGTCGGCGAGACCGTCAAGCTGCTCGAGAAGTTCGGCGTCTACAAGAATTACGACGTGATGGTGTTCGACGTGCTCGGCGACGTCGTGTGCGGCGGCTTCTCCGCCCCGCTCCAGCACTCCGAGCAAGTGATCATCGTGGCGACCAACGACTTCGACTCGATCTTCGCCGCCAACCGGATCGCGACCGCGATCACCATCAAGCAGAAATCGGGCGGCGGCACCCTCGCCGGTCTCGTCGCCAACCGCGCGAGCAATACGGAACTCGTCGGACCGTATGCGCTCCGCATCGGCTCGACCGTGTTGACCTGCATCCCCGAGAACGACGGCGTGCGCAAATCGCGCCTGACCGCGCAGACGGTGTTCGAACAGGATCCGAGCGGCTTCATCGGCGCGCCCTGGATGGACCTCGCCGAGCGCATGTTGGTCGGCGTTCCCCTCGTGGTGCCGACCCCGATCCCCGAGCGCGAGCTCTTCAGCCAGCTCGGCGCCGACTACGTGCGGCCGGCCGACATCCCCGCGCCGCTGATGGCCGTGTAGCTGCCCGAACGCGCGTGAACGAAAAAGGGCGCCCGGCATGCCGGGCGCCCTTCGCGTTGCTTAGCCGTGGGTGCGGCTTACGACGCCGTTGCCCTGGTTGAGGATGAGGATCCGGTCGGCGTGGAACGCGCCGAGGAACTTCTGATCGAAGTAGACCTTGACGTAGTCGCCGGCCGCGACGTGGTGGAGGTCGGACGGCGTGCGGCCGTCGGCTTTGAACACGTTGCCGAAGCGCGGAACGAGCACGAACGCCTGGGTCTGCTTGGTGGCCGGGTTGTAGACCTTGATGTTATTGCTCGAAATATGGCGGACGATTCCCTGGAAGACTTCGCTCCCGGCCTTGGCGGCCGAGGCGATACCGGTGGCGGCTAACGCTGCAAGCAGCGCTAACGCCGGGACGAGACGTGAGCGTGTATGATTCATGGCGTCGTTCTCCCCAATTTTGGGCTTGATTACACGCTCTGCCCGGAAGCGATCCGGGCGACCAATTCGGCGGCGTGACGGCGCACGGTTTCCTGGGCGGCGAGCTCCCGTCCCTGCCACGACCGGACGATGACCGCCATGCGCGGATTGCGCGCGAAGCGCGGCGCGTTCCGATCGATGAAGTCCCAGTAGAGCGCGTTGAACGGGCAGGCGTCGGGCCCCGTCGTTTGCTTCGGGTCGTAGCGGCAGTGGCCGCAGTAGTCGGACATCCGGTTGATGTAGTTGGCCGACGCCGCGTACGGTTTGGTACCGACCTCGCCCCCGTCGGCGTGGAGCGCCATGCCGATCACGTTCGGCACCATCACCCAATCGTACGCGTCGACGAACATGCCCCAGAACCAGTCGTTCACGGCCACCGGCTCGAGCCCGGCGATCAACGCGAAGTTGCCGAGGATCATTAGGCGTTGGATGTGGTGCGCGTAACCCGTCTCGCGCACCGCGGCGAGCACCTCGCCGAGGCAGAACATCGACGTTTCTCCGGTCGTGAAGAACGCGGGCAGCGGAACGGTCGCGCCGAGCGCGTTGCGTTCGCGATAGGCGGGCATCCTCTTCCAGTAGATGCGCCACACGTACTCGCGCCACCCGATCACCTGACGGATGAAGCCTTCGGCCGACGCGAGCGGAACGGTGCCGTCGCGATACGCCCGTTCGGCGCGCCGCGCCACCTCGAGCGGGTGCAGCAGGCCGACGTTGATCGCGTAGGCCAGGTGCGCGTGCGCCATCTCACGCTCGCCGGCGAGCATCGCGTCCTGCCAGGGGCCGAACGTCGGCAGCCGGTCGGCCACGAACGCATCGAGTGCGTGCAGGGCGTCCGTGCGCTGCACGGCGAGTGCGAAATCGCCGATCGTGCCGGGGTTCTCGGCGAACCGGCGCTCGACGAGCGCGATCGCCTCACGCGTGATCGCATCGGGCGGGTAGCGCGGAACCGCTGGAAAACGCAGGCCGCGCGCCGGCGGCCGCCGATTCTCCGCATCGAAATTCCACGCGCCGCCGGCCGGCGCATCGCCGTCCATCAAGAGACCGGTCGACCGTCGCATCGCACGATAGAACGTCTCCATCGTCACGCGCGCGTCGTCGCGCTTGAGGAGCCGGTCGTAGTCGGCCGCGGTCGAGAGGAAGTTCGCATGCGCGGTGACCGTCACGTCGCACCCGTGGCGTGCGGCGAGCGCGCGCATCGCCTCGGTCGCGCCCCATTCCGACTGCTCCATCAACACCACGCGCGCGGGCGCGAAGGCGGCCACGTGCGCGGCGAACGCGGTCGCGAAATCCGGCGCCTCGACGTGATAATCGACCGTCCAGCCCGCGCTCCGCAGGTCCTCGGCGAAGTGCCGCATCGCCGCGTAGATCAGCACGAGCTTGCGCTTGTGATAGCGCTGCAAGCGGGCACGTTCGATCGATTCGATCATCAGCACCACGGTCGACGCGCGATCGGCCGCAGCCAGCGCCGTATGATGCGGCGTGCACTGATCGCCGCTGATCCAGACCGTCGTCGACGGGGCCATCGTCCCTGCTGACCGCCGCGCGGCATGCCGCGTTCCCGCATGGTCCGAATCGTGAAGGTCGAACCGTGCGGCGATGCCGATCATCGAGGTCCGCGATCTGCGCAAAGTGTTCCGGTCGGTGAAGCGGCAGCCCGGCCTCGGCGGCACGCTCCGCACGCTCTTCTCGCGCGAGTACGTCGACAAGGTCGCGGTCACGGGAATCACGATGTCGCTCGAGGCGGGCGAGCTCGTCGGCTACATCGGGCCCAACGGCGCGGGGAAGTCGACGACGATCAAGATGCTCACCGGCATCCTCGTGCCGAGCTCGGGAGACGTCCGCGTCGCGGGCATCGTTCCCTACGAACAGCGCACCGCCAACGCGAGGAACATCGGTGTCGTGTTCGGCCAGCGCTCGCAGCTCTATTGGGATCTGCCGCTGGTCGAGTCGTTCGAGTTGCTTCGCGCGATCTACGGCATCCCGCGCGAACGTTATCGTGCCAACGTCGACGCCTTCGTCGACATCCTCGAGATGGGCGACTTCCTCGCGACGCCGGTGCGGCAACTCTCGCTCGGCCAACGGATGCGCGGCGACTTCGCGGCGGCGATGCTGCACGACCCGAAGGTGGTGTTCCTCGACGAGCCGACGATCGGCCTCGACGTCGTGGCGAAGGAAGCGATCCGCACGTTCATCGCCGAGGTCAACGCCGAGCGCGGCACGACGTTCATCCTCACCACGCACGATCTCGCCGACATCGAGCGGCTGTGCCGGCGCGTCGTGTTGATCGACGGCGGCACGCTGATCTTCGACGGCGAGATCGAGACGCTGCGCGAGCGCTACGGCACGCACCGCACGCTCGTCGTGCGCCTGGCCGAAGCGGCCGCAGCGATCGAGATGCCGGGCACCGAGGCGACTCTCGCCGATCCGACGACCGCGCGTTTTCGCTTCGACCGCCGCACCGTGACGGCGGAATCGCTGATCCGGCGCGTGATCGACACGTACGACGTCACCGACATCACGCTCGAGGAGCCCGATCTCGAGTCGATGATCACGCGCATCTATCGCGACGGCTACGACGCGTCACCCGCGCCGGGCCCCGAACCGCAAGCGGCGACCTGACGTGGTGCGTTTCCGGTTCGAGCCGTACGTCGAGTTCGCCAAGAAGGCGTTCTCGCGCGAGGCCACCTACCGCATGGAAGTCTTCAGCAACCTCGGCGGCGTGTTGATCCGGCTCTTCATCATGAAGTCGGTGTGGACGGCGCTCTACGCGCACAACGCCGCGCCCGCGGGCGTGCCGCTCGACGCGATCATCACCTACACCGCGGTCGCGCTGCTGATGTCGATCATCCTCGAGATCGACGGCACGCGTTTGATCCAGACGCGCGTGCGCGAGGGCACGATCGCGACCGACCTGATGAAACCGATCAACCTCGTGCTCTTCTTCTTCAGCGACGGCATCGGGCAGACGCTCTTGCACGCGTTCCTCATCGTGCCCGCGCTGGTGCTCGCGCTCGCGATCGTGCACATCGACGTGCCCGCACCGGCGACCCTCGCCGTCTTCGCGTTGAGCTTCCTGGTCGGCTACATGGTGAACTTTCTGCTGAATTTCACCATGAACGCGATCGCGTTCTGGACGCTCGAGACGCACGCCATCCAGCTGATGGTGCGGTGGGTGAGCGACTTGCTCGGCGGCCAGATCGTGCCGTTGATCTTCTTCCCGCCGGTGCTGCAGAACGTCGTGCTCGCGCTACCGTTCGCGGCGATCTACTCGACGCCGCTGCTGATCTATCTCGGAACCATCACGCCGGAGCAG
>Ga0116228_10000650_pt1 | contig 26923 bp, 24 predicted proteins | sample S1TSphfallax_2_FD_89694 | JGI IMG/M metagenome (GOLD analysis project Ga0116228, IMG submission 89694) | Host-associated microbial communities from peat moss isolated from Minnesota, USA - S1T2_Fc - Sphagnum fallax MG | ecosystem: Host-associated > Plants > Peat moss > Unclassified | place... | reverse complement strand
CCTAGGTTACAAAGCCTATTAAGCCACCTAGCCTAAGGAGCTTGGCTTAGCTTAAATGGCCTAGCCTAGGCCTAGGACATTGGGTTGGTAGGTAAATAAATAATTTTTTTTGGCATTAATTATTATGTTTATTAATTAGGTAGGTAGGGTAATTAAAAATTCAAGTATAGAATCTTCAAATAACAAGTTGGACTTTGACTGAAAAACAACATCTTGTTAAGCTTAATATTGGTATAGAGGCAAATCCACAATGCATCAAAGTAAATGCATAATTAACAAAGGAGAAAACTAAGGAGTTTAGATTTTACTCAAGGAGTTCAAAGATGTGTTTGCTTGGACTTATAAGGATCTGAAAGGCATACCTCCAAAGTTGGCTCAACACAAAATTGAGTTAGACACCTCAATACCACCATCACATCAAGCAAGGTACAAATTGAACCCCAACTATGTTGTAGTTATCTAATAGGATATTGACAGATTATTAGTAGTAGGATTCATTCAACCAGTAGAGGGGGGCTACATGGTTATCACCTATAGTGGTAATACCTAATAAGAATGGAAAATTGAGAATTTGTGTAAATTTCAAGAAGTTGAACAAGGCAACCAAAAAAAATCCTTGTCCTTTACCATTTTCTAATGAAGTATTAAACACTATAGCAAGGTATGAAGCTTATTCATTTTTAAATGGATATTCAAGATATCATCAAATTTCTATAGCCCTTGAAGATATATCAAAAACAACCTTTGTAATAAATTGGGGAGCTTTTGTTTGGATGGTGATGCCATTTGGTGTCAAAAATGGGCCACCAACATTCCAAATAAATGTTAGCATAACTTTCAAATAGTCAAAACAAAAATCCAAGAAAAGACTAATAGTCGGGACCATCACAAAGGAGACAAAAAGGGAAGGCCAAAAGATGCACAACTCGTAGGAACCTAAAAAGGGAGAGAGCTAGTCCCTTTTGTGGTAGGAAGTTATCTCACCCACAACCCTTCTAATGTTGCCAACATGCAAATCATGGAATCTAATAGTAATGGGAGGTCTAAAATAAGCATCACCCACCAATGCAATCTTCCTCTTTATAGCTGAGGCTAAAGCACGCTAAAGAATAATACTAACATGTTGCCTAAAAACTTGAATGCAAAAAGACAAAGATAAATGACCTCTTAATCAACTATTGTGGAAAAAAGACGAACACATTCCCTAATGAAATGATCCATATCATGCCCGAGGGTGTTGTGCACCTCTAAGGCCATTGGAATAAAGTGGTGCCCCCATGAAGCCTTCTATACTTGTAGATATTAACAATGGCGCTAAATTTTGTAGCTGCACATGTTGATTAACTAATGACACTCAAAGCCCCTATTTCTCATGTTGGGTCAGTAACCACCACATTAGCAACAAAACTTGGTCCTCACGGGTCATGTAGAGATCAACTTGTAATGAACCTTTTGACGTAAAGGTGTACCATTGCTCTTTCCATACAACATGCCCATTCTTTCAAATGAAGGCATACATGAGGTTTTTGCTAGTGTCATGTGTGGTTGTCCATTAACCTCCAAATGGGCAACGTGTTAAATGTGTGCCAAATGCATCTAAAATATGTCCACACTCACACATGAAAAGACTAGATGCTAAAGGTTGAATCAAACCAAAATGAAAACGCATCAATGAGATGAAAGTAGAGTGTGTGATGCGAAATGAACGAATAAATGGCCTAGCAAAAAAACGTACTTAGACTAATTCATGAAGATGTTTTTAGATGATTTCATGGTCTATAATGATGTGGAGAGTCATTTGATGAAGCTTAAACATTGTTTTTAAAAATGCAAAGAATATAAAATTAGTCTTAACCTACAAAATTTGCTTTTATGGCATTTTCAAGACTAATTTTAAGGTTCATAGTTTCTAAGGAAAAACACTAGACCCTAAGAAGGTTCAAGCAATTGTTAATATGTCGGTGCTTATAAATCCACAACATATTCATTTTTTAATGGTATGGTTCAGTTTTATAAATGTTTCATCAAGAACGTTGTTTTTATCATGGCACCAATTATAAAGTTAATTAGGAAAAGATAACCCTTTATCTAGACCATTGAGTGTTAAAAAACATGGGATCAAATCAAGCATAGATATATGGAAGTACCAATGCTGATACTTCAAAATTGGCATTTGAAGTTCCATGTTCATACAAATGCATCTTTATTGGCAATAGGTGCAATGTTAACACAAAACCCAATTGGAAAGTATGACTAGCCTATAGTATATGCATCTAGACTTCTAAATAAAACAGAGAAAATTTATACTACAATAGAGAAAAAAACCCTTAACAATGTTTATGTTTTGCATAAGTTTAAACATTTTTTGTTGGGAAGCAAATTTGTCTTTTATGTAGACGACGTGGCTCTCGTATATTTGGTCAACAAACCACATGTGTATAAAAGGATAACAAGATGGTTATTGTTATTTTTGGAGTATGAATTCATAGTAGTCTACAAACCTAGTAGAACACATGTGGTAATTGATGTTTTGTCCAAATTACCAGATAGTTTATAAGCATTACAAGTCCCAGATTAGATTGTAGATGCATCATTATTTTCTATAGAACCTATATGGATGTAGGACATAAAGAACTATTTTGAGAAAGGTCATATGCTAAAAACTTTGAACTTGGCTCAAAAACATAAATTAGCTAGAAAGGAAAAACCTTTTATTTTTACAAAGGGAAAAATGTACAGAGTGGGACAAGACGACAAAATACACAAATGGTTGACCACCTCAAAAGCACATATTGTTCTGAAGGAACTACATGAAGGAATGGTATGAGGACATTTTGTTGTAGATATTACTGCAAAGAAAATTCTAGATGTAGGTTATTAGTGGCCAACTTTATTCAAAGATACTCATGAATTTTGCAGAAGTTATGACAACTATCAAAGAATTGGAGGATTAAACATAAAAAGTCTAGCCAAACTGGTAATAACACTTCCATAAGAACCTTTTATGAAGTGGGGTCTAAACTTTATAGGTCCAATTAAACCAACATGAAACAAATACATTTTAGTAGCTACAGAATATGCAACCAAGTGGGTAGAAATAAAGGCATTCATAACCAATACTATAGTAGTCATAACCAAATTTTTGTATGTGTATATTCTGACCATATTTGGATGCCTTTCAACCATAGTCCCAGATCAAAAAATACATTTCATCAATGATACAACTATACATTTAACAGAAATTTATATTAAAGCATGTTAGTTCTACTACATATTACCCACAAGGAAATGGACAAGCAAAGTCTACTAACAAAATTATTGGTAGATTATTGACCAAGTTAATCAATGAGAAGAGAACGGATTGGGATGAACATACGTCCACAATTTTATTTTCATACAAGACAACTTACAAGGTGGCAATAGGATACACACCTTACTAGTTACTTTATGGTCTACATCCTTTAATGCAAATAGAATATGTTCTATTGGCTATTAGTGGGGACCACACAAATGTAGAACCCAATAGAATAATAACTGCCATAATTACAAAATTAAGGAAGTTACAAGAGAACATATTAGAGGCTCCAAATAACATTAGAGCAAACCAATGGAGCAAATTTATGTGGAGTCAATAGAAACACGTAAAGAAAAAGTTCCAATTTTGAAATTATGTTCTTTGGTTTCCCAAGGGAGAAAATACACATATGGGCAAATTCAAGAAAAGATGGTTTGGAGCATTCAAGGTACAATAATGCTTACCCAATAACATTAATTCTTTTTGTTTTTGTTGATAATTTTGAACCAAATTCAATTTTGGTCAATGTTAACAAGTTGAAACCTTATAGATATCACTATGAAAAAAAGGGTGTTTTGCAATTGGCCTTGAAACTAAAATTTTGAATTATAACAAACACTTGCGATTCATTATATTTATATGCCATGAGTTCTAACAGACAATTGCATGAGTTGCAAAGTTGCAACTCACCGTACATATGGTGCAACTCATTGCAACTCAATCAAAATAACTCATTTTCAACTATTATTCAACTCCATTATAACCAAACCCATGATGTCATGTTGACATCATTAATTGTCATCCATCTATTAAAATCTAACACGTGGCATTATGAAGATTTTTGGACATTAAAAAAAATTGAAACATCGATCTCCATCGTCCATTATGAATGTTAATGATGGTTCGAGATTGTGACATGTGGCATATACAAATTTGCCACATGACATATTATGTATTTTAAAAATAAAATACAGAATAAAAATACTAATTTTAATAGCTAGGTAGGTCACACATAACCATAGATAGGTAGGTTGGTAGGTCTATACCTATGTATTTACCTAGGATCTACCTACGTAAAAAAATAGGACCTACTTACTTACCTAGGTAGGTAAGTAGGTAGGAAAGCACAAGACTAAATGCATTAAAGAATAACCATGAAACATTATTTTATATTTTATGTTTTGCCTTTAGGTTCAACTTTTTTCAACTCATCCCAAAATGGCACATGTATTTTAATGGGAGAACATAAGAGAACAAACCTTCTTTATATAATTTATAACATGGGATTCAAAGACAAATGGGCTAAATCTTTTAATTGTTCATTAGTTGCAATTATAACATATAAACACTCAAGGCGGGCCAAATCAAAAGGGAAGCTCCATTGTTTTTGGCGTGTAGAAAAAACTTGAACCCCTCTTATTAGTTCATCTAGTGCATTAAAAATCATCAAAATAGAATTGAGAAAGTTATGGCCCCTTAAAATAAATGGTTCAATAACTCAAAAAACAAACCACCAATGCTACAAAGGCCAATTCCCAAACACCCACAAAATTCCTTGTATGTTGTTTTGTTGTTGTTAAATTTTAGAAATAATTTATATAATTTTAGGTGGCGCTCCTATAGCACTTTAAATCATTTTAAATGAATAAGAAATAAGAAAGTTATGAGATTTGAAAGTAAGAGGGGTTAAAAAAAAAAATTTTAAATTATAAGTTGGAAAGCTTATTTATCTTCTTATTATTTTTTTATTACTCATTTCCTTTGCAATTCAAAGATGAATTTTAGAACTTGATGTAGTGTTCCCTTAACATTTTAAATCACTCAAAATGAAACACATATGATGAAGATATAAATAACTAATGAATATGTATCCTTATTAAGTTATAAGTAGTCATTTTATAGTCATAATATAACATAGTTGAACAATAGTACTTTAGTAGTGGTGCGTTAGTGGCCATACTAATTATATCAATGGGAATCATAATAAAAAACTAGTTGCAATGTATCCCATGGGTGGTGGAGATGTGGACACATGGCATAATTGCATGTATGTACATTGCACACTAATTGCAATATATTTGTTGGTTTAATGACACATTTATCATAGTTCTAAAGTAGTTGCCACATGCAATTACAATGCAATTCTTTAAAAAATTCAAACATGGTTGACTACATATATATGTATGATGTGTATAAATTACCATATAGAAGACCCATTTTCAACTCACTTGCAACTGTAATACAACTAATTAATTTTTTAACATCATAATTTATTTATTAATCCATTGTATTTATGAGGGGATAGTTGCATAATAGTTGTATACATGTTGTTTTTTGAGTTTTAATTGGAGGATGACGTGGTTTTAGCATACACAATTTCTCATAGTGTATGTGGATCATACATTAAAATCAATTCAAAGTTCAAAGAATAAGAAGTCCTTAGAATCTATAAATTCTAACCACAAAAAAATAAATCTAATGAAAATTCAAAAAAAAAAAAAAAACAACATCAAAGATTATACATTGATCAAATACTTACATCAAAAGAAACCTTGGTGAATTTGATGACTCAACAAGTTATGATACTACTTACATAGTCTCACAACCAATAGACTATAGGTTAGATACATTTATAACATTTGAACGAAATTTTATTGATATGATGACTTAACATAGGACTGAAGAAATTTGTAGTGTAAACAACAACAGGTCATCAAAATAACTTGTGTTATCAAAAAAATCCAATGCCATATCTATAAAATTGTTAAATTAGTAAGCATTAATTGTAGCCCATATTGTTATCAGTATGAACTTAGACAGAAGTTGACAATTGTCAAAAAACTAGAAAAGGGATAAATCGTTAAAACACTAACCCTAAAGCAAAAAATGAAACATCATTACACAAAATGAGATGATTACATTTCAGCATTTCGCAAACAATAGAATGCCTCTTCATTTTTGTTTTCTTCAAACAAGTTTCTATCATTTTTTGGCTCTAGAATGAACGTAGAAAAAAACTTTGTTGAGAAGTTACAAAGACAATCCAAAGAGAGATTACATAAGTTGAGAAAACAAAAAAAATGATAAAGATAACAACATAATTTTACAAATATTTTGCCTTTGCAATCTAGGTTTCTAGAAAGAGGTCTGCCATTTCCATCTTTTATTTATTCTTCTTTTTCCTCTCAAAAATATTCTCCATTGTCTAAGTTTGAAAGAGCTTTTGAAACAATTAAAAATAATGACAAAGATTACAAAGAAACTTTAAAGAGGTACAATTTTTGAAAGCTTAGAAGAGAGGTAGGTACAAGTGAATAGGTTTGTCTGATTCCATTTCTGACTCTGAAGAGGAAAAACAAAGGGAGGATTTGCAACAACATCAAGAAGCACCCTTGTAATAACAAGTGTCTACACAAGAACATACTTTAGAAAATGTCCACATTCCAAATAAGAAGCACAGTAAGAAAATAACTCAACAAGCACTAGCTACTAATATGTGAAGGAAAAAGGTTAAGACTCAACAAAATGATGAAGTTAGGTACATTTTTACTCCTACAAAATATAGTTATAATAACAATCTAAAGAATATTTTGCTTTGGACAAATTCTAGAGAGGAGGAGAGAATATGCGTTAATAAAGCTAGTTTGGTAGGTCTATTTGAGGTTGAATGGAAGATTCCTCGTCATAACATTTTGGTTGAATTTTTTAACAACTAGAAATTGGATTATGAACATGACAAAATCAAAGTTATGATGGTAGAAGAGCAGAGAATTATAGACATGCATTTCTTAGCAGAGGTTTTTTTAATTTTCCATACAAGAGAAACAAAGGTAGATTAGGTAGAAATCTTAGATGTTAGAATAGCACTAATAGACATAGTTGATAGAGTCCCATATACTTACAACACCAATGAAGGGTGGGTTGTTAAAAAACTGAGATCAAAGTATGTCAATAAAATTGTTGCAATTTTGGCCATTATCTATTAAAAAAATAAGCTGCAATATTTTACTAATAAATTTGCCATGATGATCTCCAAAGCAAATCATGGAGAATCTATTAATTAGGTTGCAATTATGTTTTTTCAATCGTCAAAGAATTGATTGAATGGGAAAAATGTCAGAAGAACATGATTAAGGGAACAACCAAGGAGAACCAAAAAAGGATGTATGCCATCCTACTATTGTCCTAGAGGTTTTGTTTCAAAAATGGTTTCTAGTCCAAAGAGCAAAACCACATGAAAAGAAAAACTAGACAGAGTAGCCATAGGAGGACATGAGGAAGAAAAATACTATGAGGGAGAGGTTTATCAAGAACAAGAGACCTCTAAATCCTGCACATATTTTCCCTACAAATGATAAACAACCAGAAACAAGGACAACCAGAAGAGTAGTTCTGATGTTTAAGTTTAATGATGACGAGGAGAAAGAAATTTTGTTGAAGAGATAGAAAAGACAAGAGGATACGACAATGAAAAGCAATGTTAATCCTCAATAGGCAACAAAGTTGTTGAGGAAGCAACAACAACAACAACAAAGACAAAAGGAAAAGTCAATATCTCCCAAGTCCAATCCAAGACCATAGATCTCTCCAAAGCAAAAAAAAAAGATTAGATGGGTAGGAGCACCAAAGATGGCCCAAGAAGGAGCCATAACTTCAAGCCTAGTAAAAAGTGGAGTAGATATAAGATCTAAAACCAAATCTACCATAAGTGCAACAATTTGTTCTAGTACCATAGAATAATGAAAGTATGTTACTTTTAAGACCAAGTTCTACTATAGGAACAAATGTATTTGGAGAAATTTGGACTTGACACAAAAGTTTAAGTTCTTCAAATATTAGTTCCAAAGGGACAAACTCCTAGGTTTCATACACCAAGGTTTGTACAAGGGCTAGAAATAGACTTGGATGAACATAAAGAAGGTTGCCAATATGTTTTAATAGGCTGCATAACACACAAATGACCAACATTCTACTCATACTTTCTAATCTAGAAATTAAAAATAATCAAATTATAGAGAAGGACAAATCTATTCAGAATTTGCACAAGGTTTTGGAGAAGGAGCAAAAGCATAAAGCAAAATTGCAGTTCAAGAAGCATGAAAATAATGAAGTATTGACATAATTGCAAATAATCAGACATAATATTAACATCATGGAAAAACACAACAAGGATTTGGAGAAGATCATAATGGATATAGATTTTTTATAAACAAATTTGACATAAACAAATGCCAATTACTGGAAGCTAAAGATAGAAAAGGATTCTTTGAATGTGGAACACAATCAACTTAAAAGAGATTACAATAATATGGAGCAGAATATTTTGAAATAGTAGAATGAGTTAAGGGACCTCAAAATGGATATTGGTAATGTATACCAATCCAAAAATGAATTACAAAGACAATATATCTAAAGGCAAGCATAGATGGACAAAAATTTGCAAAGGCAGATGGCTTTTAACGAAAGGTTGGAGAAAGTTCTAGAGGAGGCCTAGGGAATCAAACCCTTCAATTATGACAATGTCTTTAGAGAAAACAATGAACTCAAGAAGTAGCAACATAGTTTGCTTCATATAAAACTCAAAGCATTAATAATAAAAAAGAAGGATGTAGATTTATGGTGGGATGCAATGCAGGATATAGTCCAGAAAGATATTAGAAAGGCTTGTAAAATGTATGAAAGAAATGAAAAGCTCTACATGCATAAGATATTTCACATGGAAAAAGGTCATACCATCATTTCAATATGAACCTTTAGTCTTCACTCCAAAACTAACAACCTCGTATGAAGAAAAAAATAGAGGAAATACTAATGGTGCAAGACCATCAAAGATAAGAACAAAATAGGAGGAACCAACATACCTTAAAGGAGGTAGGGATAGTTCCCACATGGAGGTTGGTGGTATGAAATATGCATTAGAACAAATTTTAGAACCATTATAATATATTTTACAAGATGTTAGTTCCTAGGAGTATGCATTTGCAACCATAAAAATAGGAGAACAAATACAAATTGAGGAACATTAAACTCAAGAAGTGTAGGAGGATCAAATTGAGTTAGCATCAGAACTACATCAATAGGAGCAAACTCATATTACAATAGATTTACAACAACTACTACAAGTCACATCAAAATTGCAATCATAGGAGCAAACATCAACAAATTACCAAACAAGTGCACAACTATCAACAAAAATACAAGAAAAACAACAACAAATTTTAAATACAACAGATAATTGTCCATTGATTCAATTTAAAGTATAGCAAACATAGACAAATTAGATTGCAGTATAACAAAGTCAACATCAAATTTATAACTCACAGCATCAGAAACATCATTAGATTTTTTTTAAAAAACATATTTTGATCCATAATTCTAGGATGTAATTCAGAGTATGGGTGGGGTAATGTTAAGGGAGTAATTACTCATTGAAATAGTTAGTTAGTATATATTTACTTAACTAATTATTATTCTAGGAATTACTAGCTAGTTTACATAGTTTTTATCACCATTTGAATTTGAATTGATCACAAAATTATTTTAAGATGATCATTTATGGCAAGAAGAGAAGGATTGTAAGATTCATTATTGTAGAACATTGAGTTTTGTGGGAGTATGAAACAAAAGTATTTTGTTTTTTGGAAAAAGCTTCAATTCCATAGCCAGATTTGTTGTTTTGATGTTTTTATCATATTTTCATGACTGGATTATAATTCCAAATCTAGATATGAGTAGATATAAATGAACAAATTTTATTAGTATTAGTTTCATGATATGTTTTAATCCAAATTTAGATCAAAATATAAGATAAAAATTATGTATTTACCAGAGTTATTAGGTGCGAATGTGAAGTTATCATCAACCTTCCACCCTTAAATGAATGAGTAAACATAATCAGTCAGTCAAGTCTTGGAACAATATTTGTAATGCATGACCAATCACATTAAGAAAATTGGTTAAACTTCTTGTCCATGGCAAAATTTGCATACAATTTTGCCATGCATTCATCAACACAAGAAACCCCTTTCTTTGCAAATCATGGTTTGTACCCCAATTTTGACATCCTAGGGTGCATAACATCATGAATCCTACAACTAAGGATTGAGCCGTGTGGTTGGCAAACATCTAAGCACAACTTGTATCAAACTTGAGAAGGCACAAAGACAATACAAGGAAAATGTTGATATCCATCGCAAGGATCAACCAAATTTGAAGGTCGGAAACCAAATGTGGCTTCAACAACACATCAACAAAACTTGGCCTTTGAAGAAATTGAACTACCAAAGATTTGGTCCATTCTAGTGTTTCATGTTTCCTTGTTGGAATTCTGTCATGCACCCACCATCCCAAGATGTATATTAAAGAATGTGGATCAAGTTTATGCAAAAAGGATGGTTTTGCACGGAGAATTTTGATTTTAATTAAATGCATGAGACCTTCATTGATGACATCACTATCGAACTCCACTACCAAAATGTGCCTCCCAAATTTTTTCATAGGCTTTTCATGTTGCTACTTGTAATGTACACATGCATTGTCAATAGTATATGGATAAATAATGTAAAAAATTCAAAGAATAAATTGAACTAATTTTTTTTTAAATCACATGTTGAAGAATTGAAATATGAAAATCAAATAGGAATATAACATGCTTCAATAAATGTTTTGTTAATGATAAAGTGAATTTCTTTTACAATTTTGAAGGGTTTTCCAATTTTTGATATGTTCATGAAGCTCAAGCTAGTCTATTTGTAAAGGACATATTCATTTCAAAATTTAACCTTTAGGATAACTTATCAACAGAAGAAGGAAAAAAATTGAAAGATGGATGTGTAAGACTCTATAGCAATGGGTTAGGCACCCCAACAAAACAAATAATTGTATACAAGAATGTCCAAAACAAAACAAGTGAGTAAAACACTAACAAAACAAAAAAAAAAAAATCCTAAACTTAGTAAGGATAGAATTGAAGTGATGAAATATATAAGATTAAAACCTTCACATTATTCCTTTCACTTTTAGTAAGAGGTAATGTGTTAACAACTATCCACTTCATTTGTACATTGAAAAATTAAATTAAAAAAATAAATCAAATTTCCTTGGAACTTTTCAATTATTGAAATGGAACAAAAGGACAATTCCATAGTGAATAAGCTATTGTTAGTAAGGCAAAACTAAACTTGATCAATGAAATAAATGCGACACTAATGTCAATGCAATTAGAGGACAATGCTTAATAAGAAAAATATTTAAAAAAATTGTGGACTATACAAGAACTATGATTAACACTATAATTATTTTTTACACAACATTTCCAAGGAAAAATAGTGATTTAATGGTTAGAATCTCCCCCTTCAACCAAAGGATATGTAAGATTTGATATTTCTTCAAAAACAAATTCTTCCATGGACGAAATGGATGAAAAAACAAAAACCTTTGGGCAACTTCTTCAAGCTAGATGCCTCAAGGAGAAAGGACTTTCCTTAGGGAGGAGACAAAATGGTAACCCCAACCATGTTTTTGGGGAAAAGGGGAATAACTTCTCTAGGAGAAGGGGACTAACTTCCTTGAAGAACAAGTTTTTAAATGTATGAGAAGAAATTACAAGGGGTAAACTTTCTCCAAATCAAATGTTCTTTATACCATTGGAAAGCTCTCAAAGTGTAAATATCAAAATTGGTCTTGTACTTTCAATTTGAAACTATTAGCTAAAAGTTATGACAAAAAGAAAAGATTGGATTCAAATTTTCCAAGTCCCCTTCCCCAAAAGGAAAAGGCCTTTTCCCCAAGAAACTTAGTCCCCTTCTCCCCAAGAAACTGCTCCCCAAAGGAAGTCACTCCCTTCTACACACAAACATAGTTGGGGTTACCATTTTGTCTCTTTTTTCCTCAGGGAAAATCCTTTTCTCCTTGAGGCATCTAGCTTGAAGAAGTTGCCCATACATGCTATTTTTTTTCATCAATTTCATGCATGGAAAATTGTTTTGAGAAAAGGAACAAGCCTTCTACCCTTTGGTTGGAGGGGGCAATTTTAGTGTAAGAAAGATAATTAAAATGTTAATCATAGTTTGAATATATTAAAAAAAAATCGAATTTGCTTTTCTTATGAAGCATTGTCCTATAATTGCGTTGAGACCAATGTCGCATTTAATTCATTACTCTTGTTTAATATTTGCCTTGTTAGCAACCATAATTATGTTTTTATCACAATTTGGTTATATGTGACTGCTTTCATAATTATGTGCAAATGCATTAAAATCAAATTATTTGAAATTGTGGTTTTAATGTTTAAGATAAACAAGAGATAAAATGGAACTAGAATCCTAATTCTACATATTCTCTTTACATCACTCCCTTTGATTGGGATAATAATAAATAAATAAAAACTTGAACAATTGAAGGACATCATATATGCAAAATTTTCACAAAGCTTAATTGAAAAAGAATGAAATAAGCACCATGAAAATTAAGGTTATATTATAACCTTCTTGAATTAGCTTGGAAAAAACTATGTTCATAACATATAAATTAATTTGACTTTATATGTCAATTAATTAAGTATGAATAGTTCATTACTTAAGTGCCATTTGCATGTAATTACAACATATCATTCACAACAATTTGGAATTTAATTGATCAAAACTCACTTGACATTGAAAACTCCACATGAAAAATAAATTTTGTGTAATGGCATACATTTTTACAAAAGTTTGAATCCCTTGATATGAGAATTTTTTATATCATTTTTCTTTTTAAAGGTCAAGCCAAAACCCCACCTAGCATGCACCATGTGCTTAAAAGTACAATATCAAAAATATCAAAACTATAATTCTTATGGTTTAAATTTAGATTTACTTCTCACATCTATCCCAAGACTTAATCCCAACTTTTTCCTAGAGATTTCTCTAGGCCACATCCATACAAGTCAATTCTTAGTTCAAATGTAGGTCTAATCTTGGGTAGATTTTAGATTCAAATGGATTTTAATGAGGCTAAGTCAATGCCAATTCTTAAGGTTAAGGCCAAATCAATCCTAATTAGATATCGATACATTTTCAAACCCAAGTTGATTTGAGTTGAAATTCTAAATATTGAATTTTGGAATGGTTTGAACTCAATTTTGTCCAATTTTAATTAAAATTTGGGCTCCACACTACCATTGACGATGATCAAATTATTTTGTGTGGACATAATAATTTTGTTGTAAATCAATTTTGTCTCTTCAAAAATTAAAATTTTGTAAATTTCACTATATGTCATTTTGTTTCATTAATATTTTATTATTTTGTCCAATTTTAATTGAAGTTTTAATATCCTATCTTCAATTTGTCAAAGCTTAATTAGATTCTTAAAGAGTTATACATATGACATGGCCTTGCACAAAGGATGTCTAAAACATTCCAATATTTCATTCCAACTATAATCACATCTTTCATGTAATTTCATCTATAGCCCTTTTGAAGGTTTGAATTTCCCCTCATGTTGTTGGTGACAGGTGTATAATAGGCTATTTCAGTAGCCTTGAAGACAATTATGTGGAAGAAATCTTTTCTAGAATTTCGGTTTCGACAACATCCACATATCTAGAATTTGTAGTAAACATTATTTCAATGTGTCCTTCCTGATCAGAAACAGCAGATTACTGTGCAGAAAATCTTATCCAGAACCTATATAACTAAAATATACTTTCTGTGTCCTTCCTGTCTGAAAACTGCACATTACAAGGCAGAAAATGTTTCCCTCCTTCCCTAGGCGAAAGGTGTATAGTAGGCTATTTTCAGCAGCACTGAAGACAATACCAAGGAACAAAACCCCTTTCAGAATTTCATCTAGACAGCATTCTGAGCATCTAGAATTTGCATTAAGAAAACCTATTCCATGATTTGGTTCCTGTGACAAACCGCACATTACAAAAGAGAAAAGGCACCCTCCTAGCCCTTGGTGTACGGTAGGCTAATAATTTCAGTGGGGCCTTTGAAGACGATTCAGGAAAAAAGAAATCCTTCCGGAGTTTCGTTCATAAAAACAGCATTCGGGGAATCGAGAATCTGCAACTAAAAAACATATTCCATGTAGAATAGGCATGTCATCTTCTTCCTCTCGACACGTGAGGAAATCCTAAAATCCCTCCTCCTCAATCGTCATTTCTGTGAACAGAGAGATGTCATTGCTGGATTAGGGTTTAGTGTGGCGTCGACGATTCTGAGGAAAAAGAAATCCCTTCTGGAATTTCGTTTATAGAACAGCATTCAGGGAATTCAGAATCTGCATTTTAAAAACCACATTCCATCTAGAATATGTCATCTTCTTCCTTTCGTCACGTGAGGAAACCCTAAAATCCCCCTCCTTAATCGTCACTTCCATGAACAGAGAGATGTCATTGCTGCATTAGGGGTTGGTGTGGCGCCTTCATGTCTGTTCTTCTCTACTTTTCTCCACGGTTGAGAGTCAGGTTGCGGTGAACCGTAGATAATAGAACTATGCTCTAGCTGCTCCGTTGTTTTGCCTTGATTTTTTTTTGCTGCTGCTGCTGCATATTTTGTTTGGCGGGGGTTTAATAAGAAGCCTTTTAGAGTGGGAAGGGAGAGAGCGGTGTAAATAGTTCAGATGATTTGGAGGTTTTTGGAGTGGAAGTCGGGATGATGATATCTCTATACAGAGGGGAGCTTCACAAGGTCTCAGGGGTTCCCCGACAATGGCCGCTCCCTAAACCGTCCATCTCGCTGCTTGCTTTCAAACAGGCACTCGGCAAACGGCATGCCGCTCTGCTCCGGTGTAATGTGAACCTTTCGTCTAGCCTTCCTTCTGCTTGTATGACAGACGAAGGTACTTCTTCCCTCACACTCTCACGCAACGTTGTCTCGACTTCTAATGAGCTAGTGGAGGCCGAGGTCGACGAGCTTGACGGGAAGAGGGATGGAGAAGAAAGGAAGGCAGAGAACGGTTGCAAGGTTGAATACATGGATGAGGATGTCGTTTGTGAAGGAAACGCGGTAGAACCAAGTCAGGAAGCGAAAGAGGTTCAGGAAGGGAGCCCGAGTGAAGCCGCCATCGCAAAGCTCTCGTTACCAAATCAAGGGAGGGACGCTATTATGCAAGGACCGCATGACTCTAAACACTTGAGAGGCCACCACGGCTTTGGCGAGCCTGAACGAGAGCCCGAGGAGAGAAGTGGAGACACGGAGAAGAGGGAGACTAAAAAGAGAAAGAGAGAGGAAGGCGTTGTAGGACAAGGAGAGAAGAGCATCGCAAATTCAGAGACTTTTTCTGGAGTACCAATAGCAGATACTTCAAAACCTAGCTCTGAGCCTATGGCCTTGGATGGAGAAGAGCATCCTGAAGAGATGGATCTCGATCAGAAAATATCTGAGGGAGTGGCAGTGGATGCCGAGATGCCTCAGCCTCCATGTGGTGCTTTCGATTTTGTCAGGGAGTATAAAGAAACAGTCAGGAGGGCTGATGAGGCCTCTGGAGATGGAGCAGGAAGCAGTGCTGAGACTGATGCAGCAGGGTTAAGAGAATCTTGCGAGCTTCAAAAAGAGAGAGAAACAGAGGTGCTCAAAGTAGAAGCTCCATCTACTCCACCTGCAAACTCTGGGGAGAAGAACTCTACAAAGCATGTGAGTAAATTGATCTGATTGTAAAATTTACATCCCCACTTTTTTTAAGTTCTTTTTCTAGAGTTATGTGCATGGTGGTGTGCTTATCTAGCAATGTGAAGATGAGCACTGCATTAAGATGTGGACACGAGGCTATGTTTGTGTACCTGGGTGTCTCCCCTTGGAATACTGTCATCAAGCATGGATTTTTGGTGAGTTCATGGAACTGGCTGTTGCAGGTGGAAGATTGCAGCAGTGCCGAAAAGATTACTGAAACACCTGCTGAGCCAGTTGCTGACCGAAAGGCAACCAAGAGGGAAGAGCTGGAGGCTAAGTTGAAAAAACTGACTGCAGAAAAGCATCGTCTTGTACAGATGTTGAAGCAGGTCTGACATCATTCAAGCTTTGAGAATTAAGATGTTGATCTTCCCCCTTTCTTTCATCCATGATGGGAGAAAATGTTGTTTATTCAAGGACTGCCAACATAGGATTCTTTGGGCTCTGAAGGTCATTTGTATCTCACTCATGATCCTGTTTTTCAATGCATCTACAGGTGTTGAGCAGTGAAGAGGAGTCGAAGAGAAAGGCACAGGGTTTGTTGCCATCTCCACCTGCACTGGGAAATCCAAATGGTGTTCAGGTGGTGACAGGTGGGACCAACTTGACATCAGCTGCAGTTACATCACAGGAGAATCACAACCCAGGTGCTGCTGATATCCATGTGTCCACAGATCTTGAAGAGGGAGAGCTGGATTTTGCAAGAACCCCAAGCCCTCCTGTACAGACTACTCCTGCATCGCATTCTTCTGGCCATGGAGTCCATCCCTCTCTCGGTCCGTCTCTATTGCCTGCACCTTTACTTGGTCGACAGCCTCATTTGACCCAGGTAAAGGCATATGTGTCTCTCTCTCTCACCAAAGCAGTAGGGCCCTGATTGAATGCTGAACCAAAAAGCCCTAGCCTTGCTGGGTTTAATTTCCAGGTAACTCACACAATAATGAACTGAACTTGGGCAAGTAGTTATGTAGCGGGTATTTGTAAAGCTTGTTCTCAGCATTTGTATCCAGATAAGTCCCACCACTGGAGCAAGCCTCCTGATGAGCACTCTGTTGCCTGGCCCACCCCACATTGCATCAATTTATCTGGATAAGAAGTCTACATCCATCAGACTACGGTGAGCAGGGTCTTATGAGTATGGTCCTTCCCTTTCTCAGCTATGAAAAGGAATGTCTTATGAGTTCAGTGGCTTTTCTAGAAATGGCATTTGGTCTGTGTGCCCCAGACAATATACTTCCATATATGTGCAGGTGCCATCTTTGTGTAATCAATATAGTGTAACTAGAAAATGACTGTTGCTAATGGCTTCAGGGTGGAGCCGCTCGAGGGGGATATTACACACAGGGAATGGGCACTCCTCCAAGTGCAGTGGCAGCAGCAGCTGTTGCAGGGAGTTCTGTTTCAGCAGCAGCTCCTTTTTTGTCAAACTCACCACTAGCTTTGGGAGGTCGCCCATATCCACATAGTGTGGTAAGAGGGTTAAACCTTGCATGTCTGTGAAGAGTTTGAAAGGATAGTGCTTTATGTGTGAGTACTGTATTTCTGTGCATGCAAAGGAGGGAGGTTTTCTGTGTCTTTCACAACAGGGCAGTCTACCCATATTCACAGTATTTAGTAGAGATCAATGCAACAGGGCTGTTTGCAGCTACTGCCAAAAGGCAGTTGCTGTTCTAACTGCATTAGTTAAACCTAGTTCTCCCTGGGTATTGGAAGCATTATGCAAAAGGTTTATGACCATCAGCTATTTACTAAGACCATTTTGCTTTCGCTGGGATGATTGTCTTAGGCAATGCAACATGCTGCAGCTCTTCATGCTCAAAAGGTTTCAGGTCATTCGCACATGAGCTCTGTACATAGTGGTGGAGGACCAGCAGGCACTGCCAATGGTGGCCAAAGTGGTCCACCTGGATTTGGGGGTTATGGGCTCTCACCTTCTGCACATCCCCACCATGGACACCTCCCACAGGGAACTTCATCCACAGCAGCTCATATCACTCCTCAACAAGGTGTTGTGTCTCCATCACTCCTCACAACTCCAAGGGGTACAGCTGGATACCATGATATCCGGTCAGCAAATCCTCCCTGGAATCATCAAAGATGAGTCTTTGTCTCAACTTTGTCTCAACTCAGATGCAGGAGAGTTTTTTAGGTTGGATGATCTCCTCTGCCTTTCTTTTGTGGTAGTAAGGACTAGAAATTAGCAGAGATTTCCAGCTCTTGAGCTTAATCAAGTTCAAGTTGGATGGGTCCTCAGGATAAGTATCCTTGATTCAACACATGTTGAAGTTTAGTGTATCATATTAAGAGCTATTTCAGGTCAAGAAGCTTCCAGTTCCAAATTTATGTCCTCAGTTTGGGAGTTCATTACAGAAGCAAAGTACAGAGGAAAATACGATCCTTGGATGTGGAGTTAGAGTTGAGAGTTGCTACTAAGAAATACTCTGGTAATGGCACACAAGGTGCTCTGGAAATCAGATCTGGACAGGAGAACAACTGCTTTGATGAGAGACAGTTCACCTGAACGATATGACAGAAAAGTATAAAATTTGTTTACTGTGATTTTCTGCCTGACTGATTCAAGTGTCAGATCTAATGAGCCACTGAAGAGTATCTGGAATGCATTTCTACTCTATGCTCTGTAGGGAAAACTTAGTTGTTGAAATTAAATAGCCATTGTACAATTCAATTAGTACCTTCAGATTAGTATCTTTCAATCAGTTTGTGTTTGCAGTCTAAGTTCCTAGTCCTGTATGCCTCAGAAAGCTAAGGTTTGCATCCAATGTTTCTCCTCTCTACTGTATGTTAATAAAAAAGAATAGTACTGCCCTGTCTTCCTAGAGAAGTGAATGTGTAAAATTGCATCTGGCAATGGGGTGGATTTTCTGTAGACACATGGGGAAGGTTCAACTGTCATATGGGTAATGTCATTTCATTTGACCGTGTTTTTGAATTTTGTACTTATGGTCTGCAATTCAACAGTTGGCATCAATCATCTTACAAAGCAGTAGAATTATAATTATATTACTCAAGCTGAATGTTAAGCCCATTGCTTGAATATCTGGAAAGAAAGCTCAAGTAAACATTTGAAAGGGTTGCCTGGTACAGCCTTAGTTTGGAGTTCTAGCTGGAGATGATATATTGAATGACTACATGGAGATAGGTAAATTCAATCTTTTTTCACTTTTTTTTTTGAAGTACAAAGAAGTACTTGATGCAATGAGCTCATCTGCATCATGCATAATCCAAACATCTGGACAGTCTGGATTAGCATAGTTTGGCTTTTCCAAATTGGCCTACTCTAGTAATGCAGGGAAATAAAGAGTGTCATAATTACTACCTGGCTGAAAAAAATGAGACTGCCATTGTGAGGAAGAGTCATGTGCAAAGCTCAAGAGTGCAGATACACTCAATGTGGAATGTTTGAGGGAACATGTCCACTGGTTGCACATGAACAAGCTGGTACCTTGTTTCCATTCCTAATTCCCCCCCCTGCATACCACCACAAATGTCAGCATATTGAATCCTTTGAGGAGGTTCCTTAAGAGATTGAATCTGCTGACATTTACTCCTCTGAAACAAAAGACTAGCATTATTTCCAAGGGGTCATTCACTCTATTAGACAATCACTCCCAACACTGTGCTCTGTAGCATAGTTCATCATTCTAGAGCATTTTTTTGTTACCATGGTCCCAGAGTCAATTGTTGAACTCTACATTGAACTCTATAAAAGTGGAGTGCATTGCAAAGATGGTCAGAAATTCATGTCACCTGACTATGACAGAGGAGATCGAGATCTCGAGCACAAGTAGCAGGGTTGCAAGAGACATAAACTATACGGCGTGCCTTCAGCTTCAACAAGTAGCTAATCAGTTTTAGATGCATACCCGGTCGATTGGGATCTGCAGCAAAAGAAACCAGAGAAGAACAGAGACACCAAAGATGTAAGTGTCAACAGATATCCAGAACCATTCACTCTGTTGCAGGTATGGAAATATCCCCCATTGCACAATCTATGAAGAAAGGATAATCCTACCTGTGATTACAATGTCTGGTTTTGGGAAATCCTTCCCAAAGTCTCCAGTCAGTTTGTTGAGGTCACCTTGTATGAAGGTGGCATTCAGTATACCATTCCTCTCCGCATTACGTCGAGCGTCTGCCACAGCTTCAGGTACCAGCTCATAACCATACACATGCTTTACCCTAATGGTTCAAGTCAACAACCAAAAAGCTGATGAATCAAAATCACGGTCGAGTAACTGAGAACTGGTTTGTCACATGAGCTTCTCCCACAGGGTTGTCTGCAATTTTGCTTGCTCTTCCCAACACCATGAGGAGAAAGATTTAAAACCCAGAGAGAAATTCTCTTGAAATTCAGGTTACAAAAAATCGAATCTGTTCGAATTCCTGTTGCTATGAAAGGAAAGAGCATACCTTGAAGCTATACTCAGCCCAATGCTCCCAGTGCCACAGAAGAGGTCCAGAACAATTTCACTGGAGTCTCCTTTTAACTTGCACTGTTCTTCTACACATTGGTATAGCACCTCCGCCTGCCCAAAAAATCACACATATCCTCAGAAAAATCTTGAGAAATACAGAATCATCCACCACTTTCCATTCAGATAATCCCACAATCGTGCCTAACACTGCAAATCAAATCAATAAAATACTCTCCCAGTGACTCAATGACTTTCCCCTAATACCAATACCTGTATCTAATAGAATACCTTCATAAGTACTGAAACTTCCTCAACAGTTTCAATTTTAGTTAAGATGAAAAGAATTGAGGGATGACCCTATAATTACAAGGAAATGGATATTTCAGGTTTGACCAAAGACCAGCAATAATCAGAAAGCATTCAAAAGAGGAATCCCCTTCTTGAAGAAAAGAGTAAACCAGACCACAGAAAAAAATTGAAAACACGCTCAGTAACCTTCAACAGAAACTATATGGCATACATCTATCATGACATTCCCCCCACTGAATCCATCAGGGTGCAGGTTAATGTCAAACATTAACCAACATACTGAATTTCTGTCATGAGACCCAACAGTAAGGGAAGACTCAGCCATGATGGTGGCTAGCTTATGAAAAAGGAGACCCAAAAAAGACAGGTAGCTCAGGGTTCTTGGATCAGAAAAAAAAGGTGAACATAAAAAAGGGAAAAAGTGCCAGAAATGAAAAAATCGGGTTCTCATAACTTGGCCACCCACAAGTCATTTACCACTAGCAGGATGGCTTTATAGAAGGAGCTTTGTTGTTTCTAACAGAAAAATATATCCATAAGTGCCAAGTGACCAAAGTCTACAAAAGGATATATCTTCGAAACCCAAAACCTCTCTTGCCTAACTGTTATGTGTTCAGAAAGTTGTGTATCACAATGTAGATAGGAATCGAGGATACTCCACACTCCCATAATATAATAAACACTTGACCTCTTTCTGTAAAAACCTGATCCGTGTTGGTCTGGAAAAAGGAGTTTGCTGATATCTCAAAGACAAGGCCACGCAAATGCTCAGTGATGAACCCCACACCATGCAGCACATGCTCCTTTTCACCCACCGATGAAGGTCCTATTGATGTGTTTACATTGTTCACAATGCTCACCTACATGACCCACTCCCCTTAGTTTGACAGTCATTGCCCAAAACTTCATGCCTATGTCAAGACAAATGCAAAGAGAGGGAAACTTATAGCTCCAAAATTTGACAAAACAGAAAAAAAACAAAAGCAATGTCTTTGGCATGTGTTAATCTGCCACCGATGATCCATTGAACATACCAATTGGGGGAAGGAAGCTGAGATATGGTCCACAAGAGGTTGGAGAAGCTCAGGCTTGTCATCTTTTGTCACAAAATTTACCATCAGTTGCAACTCTCCTGTGTTGCAATCCCTGCAAGCTCAAATTTTGAAGAGCAGCACCACAAAAAGCTTCAGAATCTCAGTCCACCTAGAAACACAATGATAACAATAATACACAATATTATCTGATAGCTATGGTCAGAGTTTGTCTTCAATGACACATTTTATTTTCCATCCACATTCATATTTTCTTCATAATTATGTCGCAGATGCATGCATTATATGGCTGCCCCCTCAAACCATTCATTTCTTGTAGCAGACATAAGAGGACATAAGATGCGTACAAAATATGAAGACAGCAAATTCAGTTGTATATCACCTGCCAGAGCGGATGATAAGATGTTTCAAAAACCCCTCATGCGTTCGCACATCATATGGTGGCAACTGGTGCACATTCTTTTCTCCAAATTCCTGTATCATTGCTAAGACCTGCAAAAATGAAAGTAAACTTTGCTCAAAAGACATACTAAGGTATCCACAAAAAAAGAAGACCGTGGCAGAAAGTCCAGCTTGAAAGCTTTTTCAGAAACCCACAACAACTGTCTGTTGCACATTACAGACAAAATATTAGGTGAAGAAAAGAAACGTTCATCATTGAAGGTATGGCACTTAGGTCACAGATTAGGGTAAGAGGTAAGTCTCATAGACTTTACAGCATTAGGGCTTGTGGATTGAAGTGTTGGCTCATTGACGACCTAGGTTCAGTGATTGCAGTGTAAATGGGCTGAGCCTGTAAACTCACAAAAATGCTTAGACTAGTCTGTAAGGAAAACTTGCACCTGACAGATGACTTGCTGCACAAAGCAATTGGGAGAATGTAAGGAGAGCTTGACCTGATTAGATATATCATGCTGCAATAAGCAGTGGTCAATGGGCAAGACCTTATCAAATCTACCCGGCGCATGAAGCCCTAAAGCAAACTCCATCACTTTTGGATCTACATTCTCTGCTTCCTTACTTGCAGTCATGTACTCCCCAACACGCCTCCATTTCTTTGTCCCATAAGAGAACTCCATCTGTGGCTCAGTGATCATACACATCCTTACCAGTCTCAGCATCATTCACTCCTTACGGGTTCATGTAACCTGAAGACATTATCAATAAATCCAAAGCAATCGACTACAGAAGTCAAAACACACAATTAGCAGCCAAAAGCATGACAATAAACACACTAATTTTCAATGTCCTTAAGAGAGCAGTATCTGACAAGATAGCTTCCTAGAGAGAACTAGCACCTGAAAACTCAACAAATCAGCAGCACTTTAAACCTTGCCTTGCCCTCCAGTATCTGCATGGAATTTCTTGGCAGTACAGGAGATGCAAAACATGACCTTATTTCGGTAGTGGTATTGAGACAAGCATGGCACAATGGGCATCATATAACTGTCAGGATGATCCACTGGAGCACTTCTCCCAAACTTGCCAACCCTTGCCACCAGATCATGAACTTGTTGTTCCTTGGCCTGCAATTGTGCCTCATATGCCAAATTCTGTGCCTTGCATCCTCCACACTCTCCAAAATATTTACATGGTGCCGTCACCGCATTATTGTGCACTGACAATGTCTTCAGCTTGTATGCCTGCACAACAACAAAAATGGCACACCTTGCTTTCACTACAGTTCACAAAAAGCTGCAACACATGATATATGTAAGGATGTCAGAAACTACCGAAGGGTAGGGTTTAGGGTTTTACAATTTTGCATGCACCAACAACATCAAAGAGGTTGTACAATTTTGCATGCAATTCTGCTCTGCTCTCACGCTGGAAGTTTGGGGTAAACTTTGTTGCAGAGGGAGTGTGATTTGAAGGCGTGGATCAATTGCATTATAATACGAGCCATCCAAGGAGATTAGCAAGTGGATTTTTTTTGTTTCCTGGATCAGGGATGGCTACTTTTGAATGCAGAGCTTCCATCTGAGAGATCTGGAAGTGGATTTATTTGTTTCCTGGATCAGGGATGGCTACACATAGATCTGACATCTGAAAGACAGATAGATACATGTCCCTACTGTGCTTTTTTCTAATGGAGGAGCATCAATGCAGAGCCAGATTTACAAAAGAAAAAAAACTGTTCCTGCTGTACCTCTGCAAAACCTTTTCGTTTCTTGACAATGCGAGCTACGAGGCGTTCTCCAGGAAGAGCTCTCTCGCAGAACACAACAAACCCCGTCTCCACAACTTTGCAAACTCCCAAACCCTTGTACGCCAAGCTCTCACACTCAAGCTCCAAATCCTGACCTTTCTTGGGGAAAAATGACCTGGACTGGGGCGGCGACCTCGGTTGCTCCACAGCAGTATTCGAAGCTCCAATTTCCGAATCAAACTGAATGTGAACAACTCCTTCCTCAGGCTCCTCCCTCGCCGCTTCCACCACCACCCTGTTGTACTCACTACGCGTGCTGCTGCTACACACCCCTCTGCTGTCTCTTGGGATTTGGAGACGCAATGCTGCTGCTGTACTGAATGTACGAGGTGAATCAGACGGCAGAGAAGAAGGAAGCGAGGAGTAACGGCGGGGAAACAGATGGAGACTGTAAAAACAACGACGACTAAGACACGAAGACACGGCCATGGCAGAAGAGAGAGATATGGCCGCCACCACCACCACCATGGCTGGCCGGTGCTTCAACGAAACCAGATTGGATAGGGGTTATGACCACTCATCGCCAAGAAAACTAGGATGGATTTGCTCGACAGGCGGGACACTGATCAGCAAAGTTCTTCAACCATTTTGCTTGTTTGAGATGCAAATCTTTTTGCAATCTTGCAAATTTCCTCATTTGTTTTGTACTCACTAGAATTCTTCAATGGATCGGATGTCTCCGACGAACGCTGTCGCACTTCAGGGCGAGCTCGAGGGTTCAGTGTTCAGCGTTTAGGGTTCAGGGTATAGGGTTCAAGAGTTTAGGTTTAGGGTTCAGGGTTTAAGGTTTAAATTTTAGATTTTAGAAGGAAGAAAAAGGCAAAATCAAATGATCCAATGGCATTCTATTGTTGCACGTGTCATCATTGGCCCTTTTTTCCCTTGACCTCTTTTACTTTGACACCATTTTGGTTTTTTAAACACATTCAATCTATTTCTTCTTTTATGTTTGTGAGAGATTCTGAGCTCCATCAAAATCTTGAGGTTTTTCCAAATCATCAAAATGGACTTTCAATCATGTGCATTATATCTGTCATGGAATGGTCCTAGTGTATGGGTTTGGACCATTTGTGTGATTCTTTTCATCCATGAGATTTCAGCAATGCTTTTTTCCCTTAATCCTTTTTTACTCTGTTTTTCACATCACACTAGGGCTTACCTGTGGTTGCATCACTTTTGAAGTGGCCGGTCTCTTGGCATGTCCCAATCCTTTGATGGGTTCATCCAATTATCGAATGAGAACTTGCAATACACCACGTCATCAATTGCATCAATTCAATTCCAAGAGTTTTATCTTAACGCTTGGTTACCCCGTCCCATCCCAAACTTCCTCCCACCATCCAAAAAGGAATTTGGAATTGCTCTCAAAATAAAATGTGAATAATTGTTGTATGACTTCAATGGACTATTAACCTCCATCCTATGTGGGAAATTTTATAAGTTAGATGATTGAGTTGTAAGTGATAATTGGGTCAATTGCATTTGGTATTCTTATGTTTCATGTTACTCATCGATTCAAATTATGAAATTAGTGACTTGTGGTGGCTATGTTATTAATTTTAAAGTTTTGTTTTTGATGGCCATGCATTTGAATGTGTGGGTCTATTTGGGAAGACCTTAAATAATCAAAGGGTCCTTATTGTTGCTTCTTTTTTTCCTTGGCTACCCATTTGCCCGTTCAAGATCTCTCTAGAGATGGCCAGACACATATTGGTGCTGCCCATTCTATATTTTGGAACCTATTATGCACCATATTGTTTGCAATAAAGACCTTTTGCTTATTTGATGTCTTTCGTGTATGTGTCTTGGGGGATGACTTATAATTATGGATTTTTTTTATGATTATGAGTTTTGAAGATTATGAAAGAGTTTTTTAGGTGAGGAAAATGGTTTTTTTGGGAAAGATGGGATGTCACTATTGTTAAGGCCACTTAGTGCAATCTTGAATGTTTGAATTTCAAAAAAATAGGAACAAAAAATTAACATTTCAATTCTACAACATTAACTAACAAATATTCATAATGGATTATGGAAAACAACTAAAATTGCAATAAAACGTTCAAAATTTTCTAACATGCAAATGTCAAACAAATACAATTTCACAAGCAAAATACAAAGACAAACATTTGAAAAAGAATAAATCCAAAACATTTAGTTATGCTTGTTTCAAATAAAATTGAAAAATCATTACACAAAAAGATATAAGACACACTTCAATTTTCTCACATAATACATTTGAAGGGGTCGAAAATGATGGAACAACCAAAAAATCAAGGATATCTCAAGAATCTCTCTAAATTCCTAGCAAATTTTATTTTAAATAATATTTATATGACCTCAGTTTAATCAACTAATTTTTTGGTTTTAAAAATATACACTTTGAAAACCAATGATATTTGTTTGATAATATTAAACCAATGTAAACATTTGGTAGTGATTTCCAATATTAATTTTTAATATTAATTTTTGATATTGATTTTCAATAATCAAAATTGATACTAACAATTGATGTCCTATAAATCCTAACAATTTTGACCATGAACAATTTATTTTTTGCAAGGGAATTAAGTTGAGTAAGTTTTTTCCATTGCATTTGTTCTATCATGATGTCAATGTCTAGGTCCTAACATCGTTTATGATTTAATATCATTGTGATGCTATCATATGCTAATGACTTCCAAGTTTGGAATGAGTTGAATATACTTCTTAATGTAACATTGATAGTTCCAATGAAAAGGGCCTTCATATTAATCTATATGTATAATAGTTTGGCATGGTACCTAAGGGTTACATAAATAATTTTGTGATTGCATATCACTACCATATTGTAAATCTTGGATAATATGAATGTCAAAAGGAAGGATTCCTTGACCAAACTCCTCCTTTTTATCTAAATCTTGTGATGTTTATTAGCTTTGCCCATAGTGAAAAGACTATGCATCTATGTAGGATTTGAACTTGGGGAT
>Ga0116228_10000649_pt1 | contig 26953 bp, 20 predicted proteins | sample S1TSphfallax_2_FD_89694 | JGI IMG/M metagenome (GOLD analysis project Ga0116228, IMG submission 89694) | Host-associated microbial communities from peat moss isolated from Minnesota, USA - S1T2_Fc - Sphagnum fallax MG | ecosystem: Host-associated > Plants > Peat moss > Unclassified | place... | reverse complement strand
GCCAAGGCGCCGCCGGAACCGCCCTCGCCGATCACCACGCTCAAGACCGGCGCGGCGAGATGCGACATCTCGAACAAATTGCGCGCGATGGCTTCACTCTGGCCGCGCTCCTCGGAGCTGATGCCGGCATACGCGCCCGGCGTGTCGATCATGGTGATCACGGGGATACGGAAGCGCTCCGCCATGCGCATCAGGCGCAGTGACTTGCGGTAGCCCTCGGGTTTGGGCATGCCGTAATTGCGCCGCACCCGCTCCTTGGTGTCGCGTCCCTTTTGATGCCCGATCACCATCACCGGCGTACCCTCGAGGCGCGCCAGGCCGCCGACGATGGCGAGGTCGTCGCCATACATGCGATCGCCGTGCAGTTCCTGCCAGTCGGTGAAAATCATCGACACGTAATCGAGCGTATAAGGTCGTTGCGGATGTCGCGCTAACTGGGTGATTTGCCAGGGGGAAAGGTTGGAAAATATGCTCGTGGTCAGCGCCCGGCTCTTCGTTTGCAAGCGCTTGATTTCATCAGAAATATTCGCGCTGGCGTCGTGCCCGAGAAATCGCAGTTCCTCGATCTTCGCCTCCAGCTCAGCAATCGGTTGTTCGAATTCCAGAAAATTCATCGCCATGAAGAGGTTTCCTCGCCACGAACATCATTTCGCGGACCATACACTAAATACCATCCCTCGCGCCCTACCATTGAGGAAAGTTTGGCCAGCAGCTCCCGCGTGGGTCGTACCGACCACTCGTCCGACAGATGCATCTTGCCGCTGTACTCGGGCCGGCTGAGCGCAATGCTGACGCCGCAGGGGCCTCGCAGGTAGGGCTTGAGCATCTGCTCGAACCGCCCCAGGCCCTGCGGGTGGTCGAACTCGGCGGGCCATTTCAGCCATAGACGCCGGGCGTAGCGTTCCCGCGCCCGGTCGATGTCCATCAGCGTCTTCGCCTGCAGGCGCCAGGCCTCGATGAAATCGTCGAATCGCAGCGTGCCCTCCACGATCAGAATGGCGTCCTTGACGATGATGTCGCGGTGCTGCTGGAAGGTTTCCTCGTACAGGCTGACTTCGAGCCGTGCGCTGCGATCGTCGAGGATCAAGGTGACGCGATTGGGCCGCCGGCGGATTTCGAGCACGAGCCCGGCAACCGTGGCGCTCTTGCCCCCTCCCCAGCTGCGCCCGCCCTCCTGCGCCACCGGCTTGGGGCCGCCGACGTCGGCCAGCCGCGCGCTCACCAGAAACTTGAGGTCCGGCTCGTAGGGCGTGATGGGATGGCCGCTCAAGAACAATCCCAATGTCTCGCGCTCGCCGGCCAGGCGCTGCGCTTCGCTCCAGTCGGCGAGTTCGGCGTTCTGCGCGGTGCTCAAGCCGAACAAGTCCACCTGGCCCACGCTGATGGCACGCGAGTTCTGTTCGCCCAGCTGCATGGCACGATCCAACTCCGCCGTCAGCGTCGCGCGATTCGGGCCGATCGGGTCCAGGCTGCCTGAGCGGATCAGCGCCTCGAACACGCGCCGGTTCACGCGCTGCAGATCGACGCGGCGGCATAGATCCGAGAGCGTCGTGAAAGGTCCGCGCGCGCTGCGCTCCTCGATGATGGCCTCCACCGCCGACGCACCCACGCCTTTGATCGCCCCCATGCCGTAGCGGATGCTGTGCTCGCCCGCCACCTTGAACGCATACGCCGACTCGTTGACGTCGGGCGGCAGCACCTTCAATCCCATGCTGGCGCACTCATCGAACAGCATGACCACCTTGTCGGTCTTGTCCATGTCCGAGGACAGCACCGCCGCCATGAACGATGCCGGGTAGTGGGCCTTGAGCCACGCGGTCTGATAGGACAGAAGCGCGTACGCCGCCGAGTGCGACTTGTTGAAGCCGTAGCCGGCGAACTTCTCCATCAGGTCGAAGATCATCGTGGCTTGCGCCTTCGGGCAGCCGCGCGCCACGGCGCCGTCGACGAATATCGAGCGCTGTTTGGCCATCTCCTCGGGTTTCTTCTTGCCCATCGCGCGGCGCAACAGATCCGCGCTGCCGAGCGTGTAGCCGGCAAGGATCTGCGCGATCTGCATCACCTGCTCCTGGTACAGGATCACGCCATAGGTGGCCGCCAGCACCGGCTTGAGATCGGGATGCAGATAGTCGATGGTGGCGCCGCTGGTGTCGTGCTTGCGCGCGATGAAGTCATCGACCATGCCCGATTGCAGCGGACCCGGCCGGAACAGCGCCACCAGCGCCACGATGTCGCCGAAGCGGTCCGGCTGCAGCCGCCGGATCAAGTCCTTCATGCCGCGCGATTCGAGCTGGAACACCGCGGTGGTGCGGGTGCTCTTCAACAAGGCGAAGGAGGCGGCATCGTCCATCGGCAGTTGCGCCATGTCGAGCGCCGGCTCGCCGCGCGCGGCGCGCCCGGCGTTGATGTCGCGCACCGCCCAATCGATGATGGTGAGCGTGCGCAACCCCAGGAAATCGAACTTCACCAACCCCGCCGCCTCGACGTCGTCCTTGTCGAATTGCGTCACCGGCGTGCTGCTGCCTTCTTCGCAGTACAGCGGCGTGAAATCGGTGAGCACCGAGGGCGCGATCACGACGCCGCCGGCGTGCGTGCCGGCGTTGCGCGCAAGACCCTCGAGCGAACGGGCCATGTCGATCAGTTCGTGCACCTCGGCATCGCCGTCATACAGCCGCTTCAGCTCCTCCTCCTGCTGCAGGGCTTTGTCCAAGGTCATCCCTATCTCGAACGGAATTAGCTTCGCGATCCGGTCGACGTAGCCATAGTTGTGGCCGAGCACCCGGCCGACGTCGCGCACCACCGCCTTGGCGGCCAGGGTGCCGTAGGTGATGATTTGCGAGACGCGTTCGCGGCCGTATTTCTGGGCCACGTAATCGATGACGCGGTCGCGCCCCTCCATGCAGAAATCGACGTCGAAGTCCGGCATGGAGACCCGTTCGGGATTCAGGAAACGCTCGAACAACAGATCGTGCTCGATGGGATCGAGGTCCGTGATGCCGAGCACGTAGGCCACCAACGAACCCGCGCCCGAGCCGCGTCCCGGCCCCACCGGCACTCCGTTCTCGCGCGCCCAGCGGATGAAATCGGCCACGATCAAGAAATAGCCCGCAAAGCCCATGCTGCAGATCACGTCGAGTTCCAGGCTCAAGCGGGCCTCGTAGGCGGGCGGCGGTGCGCTGCGCCGCGACTCGAGCCCGCGGCGCGCTTCGCCGCGCAGGAACTCCTCGGTGGTGTTGCCGGCGGGTACGGGATAGGCCGGCAGCATCGAGGCACCGAGGCGGATCTCCAGCGAGCACCGCTTCGCCACCTGCACGGTATTGGCGAGCAGTTCCGGCGCATCGGCGAACAGCGCCGCCATCTCCGCCGGCGACTTCAAGTACTGCTCCTCGGAATAGCGCCGCGCCCGGGTCGAATCGGCCAGCAGCGCGCCGTCGTGGATGCAGACCCGCGCTTCGTGCGCCCCGAAATCCTCGCGCGTCAGAAAGCGCACGTCGTTGGTGGCGAGCGCGGCGACCCCGTGTTCCGACGCCAAGTCCAGCACCGCTTCGGAGTACGCCTCCTCGCCCGACCGGCCGGTGCGTTGCACCTCGAGGTAGAAGCGATCGCCGCACAGCGTGCGCCACGCCTGCAGACACCGCAGCGCCTCGGCATCACGTCCGCGGCTCAAGGCACGGCCGATGTCACCCTCCGCGCCTCCGCTCAAGACGATCAAACCCAGCAGCGACTCGCGCTGCAGCCACGCGCGATCGAGCATCGGCGCACCGCGCTGCTGACCCTCCAGATACGAGCGGGTGACGAGCCGGGTGAGATTGCGGTAGCCGGTCAAATTTTGGCACAGGAACACGACTCGCGCCGGCGGCGCCCGCTCGCCCACTTCGCGGATCCAGGCATCGACGCCGATCAGCGGTTTGATGCCGGCGGATTGCGCCTCCTTGTAGAACTTCACCATGGCGAACAGATTGCTCTGGTCGGTGAGCGCCACGGCCGGCATGCCGGCACCCGCCACCGCCGCCATCAGCTCCGGCACGCGCACCACGCCATCGACCAGGGAGTATTCGGTGTGCAGCCGCAGATGAACGAATTGCGGGGACGCCGAACCGCTCAAGAATCGAACCTCGCCATGGATTGCACCGCTGCGGTGGGCCGCTCCGCCACCCGCACCGGCTCGAAGGAGCGGCGGTGCAAGGGACACGGCCCATGCTGCGCCAGCAGACGCCGGTGCTCTTCGGTCGCATAGCCCTTGTGATCCGAGAAACAATATTCGGGATACACGACATGCATCTGATTCATATAGTGATCTCTAGCTGTCTTGGCCAGGATGGACGCCGCGCTGATGGCGGCATGCCGGGCGTCGCCGCCGATGATGGCGCGCGCGGTGAGGGACTTCCCCAGCCCGGTCAACCGCGGCAGGCGATTGCCGTCGATCAACACATGGTCCGGCAGCACCGGCATCGCGAGCAGCGCACGGTGCATCGCGAGAAAGGTGGCCTGCAGAATGTTCAACGCATCGATCTCCGCATGGTCTGCCCACCCGATGCCGAAGCACAAGGCATCGCGCCGGATCAACACGCTCAAGCGGTCGCGTTCCTGCGCCGTCAATTGTTTCGAGTCGGCCACGCCCTCGATCGGCCGTCGCGCCCGCAGAATCACCGCCGCGGCCACCACGGGACCTGCGAGGGGTCCGCGGCCGGCCTCATCGATGCCGGCAATGCGCCTCACGGAGACGCCGCCCCGGTTCCGTTCGCCGCCCCGGAATCGGTCGCCGCTCGAGCTCCGTTCGCCGCCCCGCCGGCGGATGCCGCCCCGTCGCGCCGCTCACCGAGCAGCGTCAGCATGGCGCGCGCCGCGCGGCTGCCGGCATTGCGGCGCAGTTCCGCATGAATGTGCGCAAAACTTCGTTCCAAGGCGATGCGCCGCTCGGCATTGTCAAGCCACATGAACAGCTCCGCACCGATTGTCTCTGGAACGATGTCCTCTTGAAAATACTCGCCGACGATACGCTCATCTGCAAGCAGATTTGGTTGCGAGAAAAACTTGGATTTCACCAGATTCGTATGCCGCAAAATCCACGCAGTCAGGCCTCCGAGCCGATAAATCACGACCATAGGCCGCTTGCATAAAGCGGTTTCGAGGGTGGCGGTGCCCGACGCCACCAGCGCCACATCCGCAGCGATGAGCGCGCGCTGTGCTTGGCCCTCCAACAGCCGCACCGGAACCTCGGGCGCCTCGCGCTCAAGCACCGCGGCAAAGATCTCCCGCGTCGCGGCGCTCGCCAGCGGTGAAACGAACAGCAAGCCGGGCCGCTGGGCATTCATCCAGCGCGCGGTCGCGGCCAGATCCGACGCCAGCCGCGTGACTTCGCCGCGCCGGCTGCCCGGCAACAGCGCCACCACGACGGCCTGCGCGGGCAGCCCGAGAGCCACGCGCGCGGCGCTGCGATCGACTTCGAGCGGTATCGCATCAGCCAGCGGGTGCCCGACGAACTCCGCCCGGATGCCGTGCGCGTCGTAGAAGCGCTTCTCGAACGGCAACAAACACAGCACCAGGTCGATCGCCGCGCCGATGCCGCGGGCACGGCCCTGACGCCACGCCCACACCTGCGGGCTGACGTATTGCACGGTGGGGATTCCCGCGGCGCGCAAGCTTCGCGCCAGGCGCAAGTTGGTGTCGGGCGCATCGATGCCGACGAACACGTCGGGGCGTGCGACCAGAAACATGCGGCGAATGCGCGATAACAGCTTGAGCAGCCGCGGCAGGTGGGTAAGCACCTCGAACAGCCCCATCACGGCGAAGGACTCGGCGGGCTCCCAGCACTCGCAACCGGCCGCCTGCATTTTAGGCCCCGCGACGCCGAAGAATTGCGTCTCGGGCGCAAGCCTGCGTACCGCCTCGATGAAGTCGGCACCGAGGGTGTCGCCCGACGCCTCTCCGGCCACCAGACCGACTCGCAGCGGAAGCGCGTCGCCGGCCATGGCTAACGGACGATGCTGCGCGTACTACGCTTGATGAATTCCACGAAAGGACGGATCTCCGACTGGCTGAGCGCCGCCTCTTCAAGCTGCTGCAGCGCCGCCTGCAGCTTCAGACCCGAGCGGTACAGCACCCGGTAGGCACGGCGAATGTTCAGGATCTGCTCCTCGGTATACCCGCGGCGCTTCAAACCCACGACATTGACGCTATGCGGCTCGGCCGGCTGGCCCACCGCCATCACATAGGGTGGCACGTCGCGGGTCACGGCGGCGTTGTTGGCGATGAAGCAATGCGCGCCCACCTTGGTGTGTTGGTGCACGGCCGAGAGCCCGCCCATGGTCACCCAGTCGCCGATCTCCACGTGGCCGCCCAAGGTCGCAACGTTTGCCATCACGATGTTGTCGCCCAGCTGACAGTCATGCCCGACGTGCGAATACGACATGAACAGATTGTCGCTGCCGATCTGGGTGACGCCGCGATCGTGGGTCGTGCCACGGTTGATGGTGCAAAATTCGCGAAACACGTTGCGGTCCCCGACCTCGAGCCGGGTCGGTTCGCCGTTGTATTTCTTGTCCTGCGGCGCTTCGCCCAGACTCGCGAACTGAAAGATCTTGTTGTTCTTGCCGATGCGGGTCGGGCCGTTGATGACGGCGTGCGGACCGATCCACGTGCCCGAATCGATGCTGACATCGGCGCCGATGACGGTGAAAGGGCCGATTTCAACGTCCGCTGCCACCCGCGCCTCGGGTGACACCACGGCCCGCGCATCGATCATCCCCGCTCTCCGTTGGGATCGGTCGCTTTGGCATCGGTCGCCTTGGGTTCGGTCGCCTTGGGCTCGGCCTTGACCTCGGGCGCCACCATCAGCTCGGCGGAGGCAACCACCTTGCCATCGACTTCCGCGACGCCGTCGAATTTCCAGATGCCCTTGAAGGCGCGCTTGAAATTCACTTTCAGCATGAGTTGATCGCCCGGCTCGACCGGCTTGCGGAAGCGCGCGTTGTCGATGGCCACGAAATAAAATCGCGTGTCGGCATCCGGCACCACATTCACCGTCTTGAAGGCCAGCACGCCGGCGGCCTGCGCCAGCGCCTCGATGATGAGCACGCCCGGCATCACCGGACGGTGCGGAAAATGCCCCGGGAAGAACGGCTCGTTATAGGTGACGTTCTTGAGCGCGAGCACATGTTTGCCGGCCTCGCACTCGAGCACGCGGTCCACCAGCAGAAATGGATAGCGATGCGGCAGTTGCCGCATGATGGCCTCGATATCCAGCCTCTCTGATGACATCAGCGCTCCTTGTCCGCCAACCGCCGCAACTGCGCGACCATGCGACGCCAGCGGCGCGTCTGCACCGTCGGCATGCCGCTCGAATAACTGCCGGCCTCGTGAATCGAGGCGCTCACCAGGCTGCATCCGGTGATCACCACATCATCGGCAATGGTGAGGTGTCCGGCAAATCCCACCATCCCGCCGATCATGCAGCGCTTGCCGAGGGTGGTGCTGCCCGATATACCGGTACAGGCGGCGATCGCGGTGTGCGCACCGATCAGCACGTTGTGTCCTACCTGAATCTGGTTGTCCAATTTCACTCCGTCCTCTACCACCGTGTCGTCAATGGCGCCGCGATCGATGGTGGTGTTCGCGCCGATTTCCACATCATCGCCGATTCGCACGCTGCCGACCTGTGGAACTTTCACCCAGGTGCCGGCATCCGGCGCGAACCCGAAACCATCCGCGCCCACCACGGCGCCGGCATGCAGGATACAGCGCGCACCCAGGCTCACGCCGTCGTACAGCGTGACGCGCGAGGTCAACTCGCAATCCGCGCCGATTCGCACCCCTCGGTGCACGATGCAGCCCGCGCCCAAGCGTACGCGCTCGCCGATCTCGGCACCCTCCTCGATGACGCAGAGCGGACCGATGCTCGCCGACGCCGCCACCCTCGCCCCGGGAGCCACCACCGCGGATGCATGGATTCCCGCGGCCAGCGGTACCATCGGATACAGAACCGAGGCGACGCGCGAGTAGGCCAGATAGGGGTTTGGATCGATGAGCGCCGCCACGGGGCAATCCGCGGCGTCGGCCTCGGTGATCAACACCGCGGTAGCCTGGGTCGTGGCGAGCACGCGCCGATAGCGCGAATTGGCGAAGAAGCTCACCGTCCCGGCGCGGCCATGCGCCAAGGTCGCGACCGCGTGCACCTTCAGCGCCGGATCGCCCCGGAGCTTGAGGCCGAATCGTACCGCCAACTCTCCGAGGCTGACTTCAACCTGCACCCCTCACACTCCGAGACGCAGTGACCGCCGAGAGGAGCTCGTTATTTGGCGCCGGCGGGCTTCGGCGGAGCGGCAGCTGCTGGCGCCGTCGGCAACTTCGCCGGCTTGGTCTTCAACACCTCCAGCACCTGGGCGGTGATGTCGAAGGCAGGCTTGACGTAGATGACGCTTTCGCCGACCACCAGGTCGAAGCCCTGCGCGGCGGAGTAGGTGTTGATCTCCGACACCAGGAAGCGCTGCACCTTGCCGAGTTCCTCATTGCGCCGTGTGGATACGTCATCCTGAAATTCACCGGCCTTGCGCGAGAACTCGCGCTGCTCGTCGCGCGCCGTCTTCTCCGCCTTGACGCGGTCGGCTTCCGCCATGACCGCGCCTTCCTTTTGCATCTTCTCCTCGCGCGCCTTCAGATCATTCTGCATGGTCACCAATTCGCGGCGCCGCGGCGCAAACTCGTTCTCGAGGTCTTGCATCGCACTCTTGGTCTGCGGCGCCTCTTCCAGCAGCTTTTGGAAATTGACGACGCCGATTTTGATTTCCGCGTGGGCGGGCTGGCTCAGCGCGAAACCGCATCCGAACAAACTCAAGACAGCGAGACTGCGAAGGTAATTCGACATGTTGAACTTTAAGACCTCAAATTGGCGTCAAAACGCTTGGCCGATGGAAAACTGAAAACGCTCCGTTTGGTCGTTGAATCTGACCGTGTCTCCGGGATACGCATTCAAAGGGATCCCGTACGAGAACCGGAACAAGCCAAGGGGAGCAAGCCATTGTACCGCAATGCCCGTTGATCTCTTCAGATTTTGGTACGCGAAATGATAGTTGACCGGGGTTATGTCGTCCACGCCCAGGAATTTGACCTTGTCGCCGGTCTGAAAGACGTTGCCCATGTCGTAGAACCAGCTGATGCGCGCGGCATTCTTCCACTTCTCGGGCTCCGGGAAAATCAGCTCCGCCCGGGTCACGACCCGCAGGTTGCCGCCGTAGGGATTACCCTCGCCGATGTTGTCGCGCGGGCCCAGCCGGCTCTCGCGATAGCCGCGCACACTGTCCGGACCGCCCGCGAAATAATTCAGGTACGGCGGCAGGGAGGTGGTCCTGCCGATGGCCGAGCCGTAGTCGATCTGTTGCTGCACCGAAACAACCCATTTGTTCCAGATCGGGATATACCTGACGAATTCGAAATTCGTCTGGTAGTACCGAACGTCGCTCAGCGGCAGCGCGTAACGGGCCGACAGCGTGATGCGCATGCCGCGGTCCGGGAACAAGGCGCGATTGCGGCCCTCGTAGGACCAGCCGCCGGTGAGCTCGTACGTATAGAAATCCGTCCCGTAAACGGTGTAGGGGTTGTCCAGGGAGTTGATCGAGCCGTCGCCGTTGGTATCGAGCAGATCGCGCTGGAACGTATGCCCGTTGTCCTTCACCCAGTTCACCGCCTGCTGCGAGCTGTAGCCCTGCGAGACCACCAGGCTGTTCTTGTTGGCCGAGGTGCCCGCCGTCAGGTACTGATACTCGGTGATCGGATACGACCATTGGATCGCACCAGTGATCTGCTTGGTGGCAAACGCCGATGAGGCTGCCACGAACTGCGTGACGTCGCGGTAGGTCAGCGACTCGGTGCGCGACACGTTGTCGATGGTCGTGTACGGCTGGGTGTTCGAAAACACGTAGCTCTTGCTGTACTTGCCGGCGCTGATCTCCAGGGCGACGCGATCGCCGGTGCCGAGGAAGTTGCTGTGCACGAAATTGCCGTTCAAGCTGAATTTCTGCGATTCCGAATAGCCGATGCCGCCGCCGAACTGTCCCGGCAGGCCCTCCTTGATGTTGAAGTCGACGTCCACCAGATCCGCGCTGCCCGCCACGGGCTTGTTCTCGAACTCGACCTTCTCCACGTAAGGCAGACGCTGTATGCGCTCCTTGGAGCGCTCCACCGCGGAGTTCGACAACCAGCCACCCTCGAGCTGGCGCATCTCGCGACGCAGCGTCTCGTCGTTGATCGCCGTGGTGTTGTTGAAATTGATGTGGCGCACATAGACGCGGTTGCCCGGCTCGATGAAGAAGGTGATGGCCACCGTCTTCTTGTCGTTGTCGGGGGTCGGCACCGGGTCGATCTTCGCAAAAGCATAGCCGTCGGCGCCGAGCCGGTAGCTCATCAGCTCCTGGCTGCTGGTGACCGCCTTGCGCGAATAGGTGTCGCCCGGTTTGATGAGCAGCAGTTTGCGCAGCTCCGCCTCGGGCACCACCATGGTGCCGGCGAGCTTGATCTCCGAAATCTTGAAGACATCGCCCTCGGTGATGTTCACCGTGATGTACATGTCGTCTTTTTCGGGGGCGATCGTCACCTGCGTGGATTCGATCTGGAAATTCGCATAGCCGCGGTCCATGTAGTAGGAGCGCAGTTTTTCCAAATCGCCGGTCAACGATTCGCGCGAGTAGCGATCGTCCTGCTTGTACCAGGAGAGCAGGTTCGGCGTCTTCAACTCGAAGGTGTTGAGGACGTCCTTTTCCTTGAACCGGGTGTCGCCCACGAGATTGATCATCTCGATCTTGGCGCGCTTGCCTTCCTTGATGTCGACCACGATGTCGACCTTGTTGCCGGGCAGGTCGGTGATCTTGGTGTCGACGCGCACGGCGTACTTGCCGCGGCTGAAGTATTGGTCGGTGAGGTACTGCTTGACCTCATCGAGCACCGAGCGGTCGAAGGTCTTGCCGGTCGCGAGACCGACGTTGCGCAGGCTCTTCTGCAGATCCTCGGTCTTGATGTCCTTGTTGCCCTTGATCTCGAACTTGGCGATCGAGGGGCGTTCCACCACGACCACCAGCAGCGTATTGCCGTCGCGGCGCAGTTCCACGTCACGGAAGAACCCGGTTGCATACAGGGCGCGCATCGCCTCGCCGATGCGTTGACCGTCCAGATGATCGCCGATGTTCACCGGCAGGTAATTGAATACCGTGCCCTCGGAGATGCGCTGCAACCCTTCGATGCGGATGTCGCCGACGGTGAAGATGTCCGGTGCGGCTTGCGCACGCACCACGGAATAGGCGGGTTGGATGGCAAGCGCCACCACCAACCCTGCACGAAAATCAAGCCGCACGCGGCAGGAACCGTTCGAATCGTTTAATGGTGCTCGCGTACCGACGCGCACGCGTCGGCGCAACTTTCTGATAGCTCATGATTTCCCGTTAGTTCAAATGTCTTGAAATATCGTTATAGAAGGCAAGACTCATCAAGACTACCAAAAGCGCGATCCCGACCTGTTGCCCGAATAATTGGGCGCGCTCCGACAACGGACTTCCCTTGACCGCCTCGACGACTTGATAAACCACCTGTCCCCCGTCCAACAACGGCACCGGCATCAAATTGAGGACTCCCAGGCTCACCGAGATGATCGCGAGAAATCCCAGGTACGCGGTCAGGCCCAGGTACGCGCTGATCCCCGCGAACTCGGCGATGCTCACCACGCCGCTGATGTTCTTCGGCGAAACCTGGCCGGTGACGATGCGCCAGAGCATCTGCACGGTCAGGGACGACATCTCCCAAGTTTTCCTCACACCAACCCCGAGCGCCTCGATCGGTCCCGAGCGGCGCGTCTCGAGCAGCCCCGGGGGCCAGCTCTGCGCAGACTCCTCGATCATGATCCCGAGGCGACCCTTGGGCTTGCCGTCCTCGATGACCCGCGGCACGGGCGCCACAATACGCGTGCGCTCGCCGCCGCGCTCGACTTCGATGTTCAGGTCCCGTCCACCGGCACCGCTCACCATGTTGATGAAATCGGCGCGGTTGGTCACCGGCTGCCCGTCCACGGACAGGAGCCGGTCGCCGACGCGCAGGCCGGCGCGCGCACCGGCGCTCATCGGCGGCGCCTCGTGCACCAGCGTATTGGCGGTCCAGGTCGACAGATCCAACCCCAAGCCCGGCAGCAATTTACCCGGCTCGGTGAGCGCGCGGTGATCCTCGAGCACATGCAGCGTCAGCTCGTGCTCCTGTCCCTGCCGGCGCACCGTCAGCGGTATCAGGCCGTCGTCGCTGAAGCGGCGCATGAGCGCGATCTGCAGCTCCTCGGTATCCGTCACGGGACGGTCGCCGACCCGCACGATTTCATCGCCGCGCGTCAAGCCGGCAATCGCCGCCGGGCTGTCGAGCCTTACCTGTCCCACCACCGGCTTCACGACTTCCGTGCCGACCATGGCGAGCACGGCGTACAGCAGCGAGGCGAACATCAGGTTCATCGCCGGACCCGCCAGCAGCACCGCGATGCGGTGGCTCACCGGCCGGCGCGTGAAGGAGCGATGCAATTCGGCAGCGGCGACATCGCCCTCGCGCTCATCCAGCAGCTTGACGTAGCCGCCGAGCGGTATGGCCGCCAGGCAGTATTCGGTGCGGTCCGCATCCTTGCCCACCCGCGTGAGCAACGGCTTGCCGAAGCCGATACTGAAGCGCAGCACCTTGAAGCCCAGCTTCTTCGCCACCCAATAGTGGCCGAACTCGTGCACAGCCACGAGGATGCTGATGGCCACCAAAAACGCCGCGACAAAAACCAATATCTTCATGCGAAGGCTCCAGAGCCAAGCTCTATCAAGGAAGTGGCCATGCGCCGGGAAGCCGCGTCGGCCTCCAAAACATCGCTCAAGGCCTTGACGGGTGACGACACAAGCCGCTGCAGCACCTTGTCAATGACCCTTGAAATCCCTACAAAGTTCAAGCGCCCGTCAAGAAAGGCCTGCACGGCGATCTCATTGGCTGCATTCAGCACCGTCGGCGCCGTGCCGCCGGCCCGTGCCGCGGCCCGCGCCAGCAACAGACTCGGGAATCTACCATGGTCGGGAGGCTCGAATCCGAGCTGCGCGATACCGATGAGGTCGAGCGGGGCGACGCCCGAGGCGATGCGCTCCGGCCATGCCAGCGCCTGCGCGATGGGCGTGCGCATGTCCGGCGCGCCGAGCTGCGCCAGCAACGAGCCGTCGGCGTACTCGACCAGCGAATGCACCACGCTCTGCGGATGCACCACGACGTCCACCTGCGACTCGGGCAGGTTGAACAACAGCGTCGCCTCGATGACCTCCAGCCCCTTGTTCATCAGAGTCGCCGAATCCACCGAGATTTTCCGGCCCATCTGCCACTTCGGATGGGCGCACGCCTGGTCCGGCGTGACATTCGCCATGGCCGCGGCATCGGTGCTGCGAAACGGCCCGCCCGAGGCGGTGAGGATCAAGCGGGTCACCCCGCGCGCCGGCTCGCCCGGCAGATACGCCGCGGGCATGCATTGAAAGATGGCATTGTGCTCGCTGTCGATGGGAATCAATTCGGTGTGCGCGCGGCGCACCTCCTCCATCAACAGGTGGCCGGTCATCACCAACGCCTCCTTGTTCGCGAGCAGCACGCGTTTGCCGGCACGCACCGCCGCCAGGGTCGGCAACAACCCCGCCGCGCCCACGATGGCCGCCATGACCATGCGTACGTTGCCGGCACTGACGGCCTCGCACAGCGCCTGCTCGCCGCACTCGACGCGCGTCGCCGAGCCGCACTCGCGCAACGCGCGCTGTGCGTTGGCGGCCGCTTGCGGATCGATCAACACCACCACGTCGGGTTTGAAGAGCTTGGCCTGCTCCACCATCGACTCCCAGCTGCGATGGGCGCCGAGCATGGCCACCCGGTAGCGTTCCGGATGCAGCGCCATGACCGCGAGCGTGCTGCGCCCGATGCTCCCCGTCGAGCCTAGGATGGCGACGCCGAGCGCTGCGCTCATGGCAGCACTCCGCAACCGAACAGGCCGAGTGCATACAGCGGGGCGGCGGCCGTGACGCTGTCCAGACGGTCCAAGAGCCCGCCGTGCCCGGGCAGCAGCGTACCGCTGTCCTTCAAGGCCGCGGCGCGCTTGAACATGCTTTCGGTAAGATCGCCGATGATTGAAAAAATACCCACGCCGCAGCCGAATACCACGGCGAGATGCAGCGGCAGGGAGAAATACCCGGCGCCGATGCAAGCCACGATGCACACCATGAACAGCCCACCGATCGCGCCTTCCCAGGTCTTTCCCGGGCTGACACGCGGCGCCAACTTGCGCCGCCCGAAGCGTCTGCCCGCGAAATAGGCACCGATGTCGGCCGCGCACACCATCAGCACCAGCCACAATACGATCTGCGGGCCGGGCGCAAAACCGTCCACGCTCGCCACCATCCGCGCCAACGACACGAACGCCGGCGCCAACACCGCCACTCCGCACGCGAGCGCCGGCAGCGGATGATGGCGCTGCGGCGCCACCGACAGCCACAGGCCGGCGATCGCCCACCAGGTGCATGCCGCAGCCAGCATCAGGATCAAATGCGGCCGCTGCGCGGTCCAGACCCAGCTGCCCCAGAAAATGGCGGCCAGCGCCAGTGTGTAGAGCGCGCGGGCCGCCGGCGCCGCCAGCGCCCCGAAGCCGGCCCATTCCCAGGCTGCCAGCGAGAACACCGCACCGAAGGCCGTCACCGCCCACAGGCGCGGCAGCAGGAACAGCCCCAGCAACAGGATGGCCCCGAGGATCAAGCCGGTGACGATGCGCGTCTTAAGCATCGGCAACTTGCGCGGAGGTCTTGCCGAAGCGCCGCTCGCGCTGCGCGTAATGGTTGAAGGCGTCTTCCAGATGCGCGGCCGAGAACTCGGGCCACAACACGTCGGTGAAATACAGCTCGGTGTAGGCCAGATTCCACAATAGGAAGTTGCTGATGCGCTGCTCGTTGCCGGTTCTGATCAAGAGGTCGGGATCGGGTATGCCGGCAAGCGCCAGCCGTGCGGCAATGCGCTCCTCGGTGATCTCCGCCGCCTGCACCTTGCCCGCCGCCGCATCGCACGCCAGCGTCCGGCATGCCTGCGCGATGTCCCAGCGTCCGCCGTACGCCACGGCCACCATCAGCTGCAGGCCGCCGTTGCCCGCCGTGAGCCCCTCCGCGTCGATCATACGACGCACCAACTCGACCCCCAGGGAGGAGCGGTCGCCGATGAATCGCAGTTTCACCCCTCGTTGGTGCAGATCCGCGACTTCGCGCACGAGCGCGTCGAGGAACAAGCCCATCAGCATTCCTACTTCCTCGGCGGGACGCAAGAAATTCTCGCTGCTGAAGGCGAACAGCGTGAGGAAGCCTAAATTGCGCGCGCCGCAGTGTTCGACGATTTTTCGCACGACTTTGATGCTGGTGCGGTGCCCGGCGATGCGCGGCAAGCCTCGCGACCGCGCCCATCGACCATTGCCGTCCATGATGATAGCGACATGCTGCGGCGAGTCGGGCATGGGCATTGCGATAGTTGCGGGTCCTTTGAGACTCAGACCTGCAGCAGCTCCTTTTCCTTCTCCGCCATCGCTTGATCGATTTCCGCGACATGCTTGTCGGTGAGCTTCTGTACTTCGTCCTGCGCGCGCCGGTCATCGTCCTGCGCGATCAATTTTTCCTTGAGCATCTCCTTCAGCTCGGTCATGACCTCGCGGCGCACGCCACGCACCGCGACGCGCGCATTCTCGGCCTCCGACTTCACCACCTTGATGATGTCGCGGCGCCGCTCCTCGGTGAGCGCCGGCATGTTGATACGGATGATCTGCCCGGCCGTGTTCGGATTCAGCCCCAGATCGGATTTGTAGATCGCCTTCTCGATGACCGGCACCATGGCCTTCTCCCAGGGCGTCACGGTCAGCGTGCGCGCATCCTCGGTGGCGATGTTGGCCACCTGATTGAGCGGCATCTCCGAGCCGTAGTAGTCGACCTTGATGTGTTCGATCAGGCTGGTGTGCGCGCGACCGGTGCGCAGCTTCTTCAATTGATCCCTGAACGCCGTGACGCACTTCTGCATCCGCTGCGTCGCGTCCTTCTTCAAGTCATCGAGCATGGTTCCCCCAACTTCAAGCTTCAGCCGAAACGACGGTACCGACATCCTCGCCCATGACGATACGCATCAAATCGCCCGCATGGAACAAATTGAAGACCTGCAAGGGCAAATTATTCTCCCGGCACATCACGATCGCGGTGGCGTCCATGACGTTGAGGCGGTCGTTCAGGACCTTGTCGAAGGTAAGGCGCGCGTAACGCTTGGCGTTCGGGTTCTTGACCGGATCGGAGTCATAGATGCCGTTGACCTTGGTGGCTTTCAGCAGGATGTCGGCGTTGATCTCGATCGCCCGCAGGCTGGCGGCCGTGTCGGTGGTGAAGAAGGGATTGCCGGTGCCGGCGCCGAAGATCACCACCCGGCCTTTCTCCAGGTGGCGCACCGCCCGGCGGCGGATGTAGTCCTCGCATACTTCGTTGATGCGCAGCGCCGACATGACGCGCGCGTAGCTGCCGAGGCTCTCCAGGGCATCCTGCATGGCCAGCGCGTTGATCACGGTGGCCAGCATGCCCATGTGATCGGCCGTGACCCGGTCCATCCCGGCGCGCGCCAGGCCGGCGCCGCGAAAGATGTTGCCGCCACCCAGCACCACGGCCACTTGAACCCCCATCTGCACCAGGTCGCGGATTTCGCCGGCGATGCGCTTCAATATGACGGGGTCGATGCCGTAGTCCTCGCCGCCGAGCAACGCCTCGCCCGATAGTTTGACCAAGATTCTCCGATAGCGGGCCGTGGCGGTGGGCGTGGTCATGCAGTGCGGCTCCTAGGTGTTCGGCTCTTTTGGCTCGGCGGGCTTCTTCTGGGTCGCCTTGACCTGTTCCATGACTTCGTTCACGAAGTCATCCTGCTTCTTCTCGATGCCCTCGCCAACCTCATAGCGGACGAACTTCAGCACCTTGGCGCCGGACTTCTTCAGCAATTTTTCGACCGTCGTGTCCGGATCCTTCACGAAGGGCTGTCCGAGGAGCGTCAACTCCGCCAGGTATTTGCGCAGGCGGCCCTCCACCATCTTGGCAATGATGTCGGGTGGCTTCTTCTCACCCTTGGTCTGTTCGGTGAGAATCGCGCGCTCCTTGTCCAGCACCTCGGCGGGCACGTCCGCGGCGTCGATGTACGCCGGATTCACGGCCGCCACGTGCATGGCCAGATCGCGTGCCAGCGCCTCATCGCCGCCCTGCAGTGCGACCAGCGCACCGATGCGCCCGCCATGAATGTAGGTGCCGAGTGCGCCCGGCGCGGTGACCCGCACGAAGCGGCGCACGGAAATGTTCTCGCCGATCTTGGCGATCAATGCGCGGCGCCGCTCATCCAACGTGGTGCCGCCATGCTGCTGTGACAGCAACCCTTCGAGTTCATCCGCCGTCCCCGCACTCGCGCCGGCCGCCACGGCCTTGGCGAATTCCAGGAACTCATCGCCGCGGGCGACAAAGTCCGTCTCGCAATTCACTTCCACCATGACCGCGGAGCCGGTAGTCCGTTCAATGGCGATGGTGCCCTCGGCGGCGACTCGCGTCGCCTTCTTGTCCGCCTTGGCAAGACCGCTCTTGCGCATCAATTCCGCGGCGGCGTCCAAATTACCCTGCGTCTCGACCAGAGCCTTCTTGCACTCCATCATGCCGGCGCCGGTGCGCTCCCGAAGCTGCTTGACTGTATCTGCCGTTATATTCATCGGTGCATCCAAACCGCCCGTGGAAGCGGTTCCTTAATGAGTCGAAATTGGCGAATCTTGATCTTGAGGCGGGCGCGGCCGTCAGCCGCCTGCCCGCCTCAACCCCGCCCCCAAGGCGGCCGCTGAGCCGGTCGTGGACCTTACGGGCTGCGCCGCGGCGGACCGCTCCGCCCCGCAGGCCGTCGTCGCGGCGCGCTGGCCGGACGCACTTCGGCGGGCGGCGTGTCAGCCACGTCCACATCCTCGGTTTCCACCTCATCGAGCGAGGCCACGGCGGCGACGCCCGGTACCACGGTGACGGGCACCTTGCGGCGCGGCGGCGGCTTGCGCTGCCCGCCACGGGCCGGGGGTGGCGGCCGGCGGGCGCCGGTGGAGCGCCGTTTCGGGTTGCCCTCTTCGTCCAATTCGACGAACTCATCCTCGCTCACGGGGACTTCGGGGAGCGAGGCCTTGCCTTCCAGTACCGAATCGGCCACCCCGCCCGCATACAGCAGAATGGCGCGCATGGCATCGTCGTTGCCGGGAATGACGTAGTCGATGCCGTCCGGCGAGCAGTTGGTATCCACCACGGCGACCACGGGAATACCGAGCTTCTTGGCCTCGTGCACCGCGATTTGCTCATGGCCGACGTCGATCACGAAAAGCGCATCGGGCAGCGCGGTCATGTCGCGGATGCCGCCCAAGCTGCGCAGCAGCTTGTCCATTTCCCGGCGCAGCATCTGGGCTTCCTTTTTGCCGCGCCGGTCGAGGGCACCGCTTTGCGCCATCTCGTCGAGCTCGTTCAGCCGCTTGATGGATTGGCGTATGGTCTTGAAATTGGTGAGCATGCCGCCCAGCCAGCGCTGGTTCACATAGGGCATGGCGCAGCGCGAGGCCTCTTTCTGCACGGCATCGCGCGCTGAGCGCTTGGTGCCCACGAACAACACCTTGCCGCCCTCGGCAGCCACGCTCTTGATGAAGGTCGCAGCCTGGGAGTACAGCGGCTGGGTCTTCTCCAGATTGATGATGTGGATTTTGTTACGTTCACCGAAGATGAACGGAGCCATCTTCGGGTTCCAGAAGCGGGTTTGGTGTCCAAAATGGACGCCCGCTTCCAGCATTTGTCGCATTGACACGCTGGTCATAAATTCTCCTGGTCGGGTTGAGCCTCCGCGCATCCCAAACGGCAACCTGGTTTGCTTGAAATCATGAAGAATGACCCTCAAATTTCAATCACTCGCCAGGCACCCGGCCGTCTGTGACGATACGCGTGCGGGGTTGTTAAAAATAGCCGCGCTTTATACCATGAAGCCCTATAGGAAACCAAACCTCACATGACCGTAACCATCAAATCAGCCCTCGAGCAGGAGAAGATGCGCGCCGCCGGGCGGCTCGCGGCCAGCGTGCTCGACATGATCGAGCCCTTCGTCCAGCCCGGGGTCACCACGGAGGAACTCGACAAGCGCTGCCACGATTTCATCGTCGATGAGTTGAAGTCGATTCCGGCCAATTTGAACTACCGCGGCTTTCCGAAGACCATCTGCACCTCGGTCAATCATGTCGTCTGCCACGGCATTCCGGGCGATAAACGCCTGAAAAGCGGCGATATCATCAATATCGACGTCACCGTGATCCGCGACGGTTACCACGGCGACACGAGCCGCATGTACTTCGTCGGTCAGGCCCCTGTGCTGGCGAAACGCCTGACCGAGATATGCCATGAGGCCATGTGGCGCGGCATCCGCGTGGTCAAGCCCGGCGCCCGGCTGGGCGATATCGGCCACGCGATTCAAACCTTCGCCGAGGCCAACAACTTCTCCGTGGTGCGCGAGTATTGCGGTCACGGCATCGGCCGCATCTATCATGAGGACCCCCAGGTGCTGCACTACGGCAAACCCGGCACCGGCATGGAGCTGGCCACCGGCATGACCTTCACCATCGAACCCATGATCAACGCCGGACGGCGCGACGTACGCCTGCTGCCCGACGGCTGGACGGTGGTCACCAAGGATCAATCCCTGTCCGCTCAGTGGGAGCACACCATCCTGGTGACCGACTCGGGGTTCGAGGTCCTGACCCTCGGTGCGAACGCGGCGATGCCCGCCGCCGCGACTGCCGCCAGCATGGCGTCCCCGGTCGCCGGGATGCCGGCCACGGTCCAGACCGCCTCTTGAACGCGCACGAAAAGTTTCTCGATCAAGAACCCGACTGGACCTATCTGGAGGCTGTACCTCAGGCGTTGAACGACGGCCAGTTCTCGCCCCTGGTATTTCGCCAGGTTCTCGACCGTGGCGCCGAGTTGCTCAAGGATCGATTCGTCGCCGACGAAGCCATCGAGGATCTGGTGCGCGACCGCGCGCGGCTCGTCGACATCGCGCTGCGCGCGGCCTGGGTGCGTCATGCCGGCAAATTCGCCGATGATCTGGCGCTGGTGGCGGTGGGCGGCTACGGCCGCGGTGAGCTGCATCCGAGTTCCGACATCGACATCATGGTGCTGCTGCCGAAGAGCGACTCATCCGACTGGCAACCGGACATCGAACGTTTTCTGACCTTTCTTTGGGACATCGGGCTCGAGGTCGGCCATAGCGTGCGTTCCATCGATGATTGCCAGCGCGAGAGCCTGGCAGACATCAGCGTCGCCACCACCCTGTTCGAGGCCCGCCTGTTGGCGGGTCCTGAATCACTGTTCGCGGGCATGCGCCGTGCGCTGGCACCGGATCGATTGTGGTCATCGCAAGATTTCTTCGAGGCGAAAGTTCGTGAACAGACCGAGCGCCATCACCGCTATTTCGACACCGCCTACAACCTGGAACCGAACGTCAAGTCCAGCCCCGGCGGCTTGCGCGACATTCAAACCATCGGCTGGGTGGCCAAGCGCCACTTCGGCACCGACACACTCGATGAGCTGGTCGCGCACGGATTCCTGACGCGGGAGGAATTGCGCAAGCTCAAGGCCGGTCAATCCTTTCTCTGGAAAGTACGCTTCGGCCTGCACGTGCTCACCGGCCGGCGCGAAGACCGGCTGCTGTTCGATTATCAGATCAAGCTCGCCAAGTTGTTCGGCTATGAGGACGCGAGCTTCACGCTGGCCGTCGAGCAGCTGATGCAAAAGTACTACCGCACGGTGATGGATGTCAGCCTGCTCAATGAGATGCTGCTGCAGCTGTTTCGCGAAGCCATCCTGACGCAGAGCGGCCCGCCGCTGCCGATCAACGCGCGTTTCCAGATCCGCAACGACTATCTGGAAGTGACGCATCCGGAGGTGTTCGCACGCAGCCCCTCCGCGCTGCTGGAATTGTTCGTCCTGCTGCAGCAGCATCCCGAGCTGCACGGGGTGCGTGCCGAAACGATCCGCCTCATCGGCACGCACGTGTGGTTGATCGATGAGGAATTTCGGCAAAATCCCCGCCACCATCGGCTCTTCATGGAGATACTGTGCGCCCCGGTGGGCGTGACGCACGAGCTGCGGCGCATGAACCTGTACGGCGTGCTCGGCCGCTACATCCCGTCGTTCGGGCGGGTGGTCGGACGCATGCAGTACGACCTGTTCCACGCCTACACCGTCGATGCGCACACGTTGTTCGTGGTCAGCAACCTGCGGCGCATGGCCATGCCCAAGTTCAACGAGGAATTGCCGGCATTGAGCCAGATCATGCAATCCCTGCCGCGCCAGGAACTGGCGTACCTTGCCGCGTTGTTCCATGACATCGCGAAGGGCCGCGGCGGTGATCACTCGGAACTCGGCGCGGTGGACGCGGAGGCGTTCTGCCTGGAACAGGGCCTGGGGCGGTATGAGGCGCGCCTGGTGGCGTGGCTGGTCAAGAATCACCTGATCCTGTCGATCACCTCGCAGAAAAAAGACATCAGCGATCCAGAGATCATCCACGATTTCGCGCGTCGCGTCGGCGATCAGACCCATTTGGATTATCTGTACGTGCTCACCGTGGCAGATGTACGCGGCACCAACCCAAAGTTGTGGAATGCCTGGAAGGCGCGTCTGTTCGAAGAGTTCTACGAGCGCACCAAGCGCGCGTTGCGCCGCGGCCTGGAGACGCCGATCGACAAGGAAGAACTGATCCGCGAAACCCAGGCCCAGGCACGCGCCAAGATGCCCGATGTTCCGGAGGCGCTGGTCAATCAGGTCTGGGCGCAATGGACGGAAGCGTATTTCCTGCGCTATACGCCCGAGGAGATCGCCTGGCACACGACCTTGCTGGCGCCCCGGCACCCGCAGGACGATGCTTTGCTGGTCGCCATACGCCAGCTCACGGATCGCGGCGGCACAGCCGTGCTCACCTACACCCCACGGCTGCTGCGCAGCTTTGCGCGTACCACCGGAGTGCTCGATCAAATGGGCATCACGGTCGTCGATGCCCGGCTCATCACCAGCGCCAACGGCTTCAGCCTCGAGACCTATGTGGTGCTCGAGGACAACGGCGCAATCATCACCGACCGCGGGCGCATTCAGGAAATCGAGCGCGGCCTGTGGCGCGCCTTGAATGCAGCCGAGGATCTGCCGATGACCGTGACGCGCCGGGCCGCGCGCCAGGTGCGCATGTTCAGCACGCCGACCCAAGTGAATTTCAGCGTCGACGGCCGCAGCGAGCGCACCATCCTGGAACTGATCGCCGCGGACCGGCCCGGCCTCTTGTCGGAAGTCGGCAAGGTGTTTCGCGCGGAGCGCGTCGCCATCAACGGCGCGAAAATCATGACCGTGGGGGAACGCGCCGAAGACGTGTTCTACATCACCGGTGCCGACGGCGGCCTGCTGCAGCAGGACACGTGCCGCCGCGTTGCCGATGCACTGGTGCTGGCGCTCGACCGGCGCGATGTGTCCAGAACCTGAATACGCTCTAGCAAAAACTGAGCATTGGCAAACACTGAGCATTGAGCCACCCATGAACGCGAGCATCGAATGACCGTGAGCGACGACCGCCCAGAACTGCGAGCCGCCATCGAGGCAGCCTTCGAGACACGCGCATCTCTTACGCCGAAGAGCGTCACGCCGGCTTTGCGCCGCGACGTCGAGGCGGCCATCGAGCTGCTGGATGCCGGAACGCTGCGCGTCGCGCACAAAACCGACGCCGGCTGGCACGTCAATGAATGGCTCAAGAAGGCCGTGCTGCTGTCGTTTCGCATCAACGACAACGCCCCCATGGGCGGCGGCGATCTGAATTTTTACGACAAGGTGCCGCTGAAATACGCCGGGTGGGATCAAGCGCGTTTCGCCGCCGCCGGCGTGCGCGTGGTGCCGCCCGCCACCGTGCGCCGCGGTGCCTACGTGGCCGCCAACGTGGTGCTGATGCCAAGCTATGTGAACATCGGCGCCTACGTGGATTCCGGCACCATGGTGGACACGTGGGCAACGGTCGGCTCGTGCGCGCAGATCGGCAAGAACGTACATCTGTCGGGCGGCGTCGGCATCGGCGGCGTGCTCGAGCCCCTGCAGGCGGCCCCCACCATCATCGAGGACGGGTGCTTCATCGGCGCGCGATCGGAGATCGTCGAGGGCGTCATCGTCGAGGCCGGTGCCGTGGTCTCCATGGGTGTGTTCATCGGCCAAAGCACCCGCATCTACGATCGCGAGCGCGACGAGATCCTCTATGGACGCGTACCCGCCGGCGCCGTGGTGGTGCCGGGCTCGCTGCCTGCAGCGAACGGCAAGTACTCGCTGTCATGCGCCATGATCGTCAAGCGCGTCGACGCGCAGACGCGCGCCAAGACTTCGATCAACGAGTTGCTGCGCAACACGGACTGAAGGGTGACCGGCCGCGGGGCGGCAACGAAAAGACATCAGTTGCCGCCGCGCGGCCGGTCACCCCCCGCCCTCTCTGAGCCGCTCAAAACCGCGCGCAATTGAGTCCGTATTGCCGACCGGTCAAGCCTCTTGTTCTGGGGGATGAGCCGCAGCGAGCAAACTGCTGCTTTTACGTTTGCTCGCTGCGGCTCATCCCCCACCCAAGTTCTGTCACCGATACAGCGCGCAAGCCGTTGGCGAATGGAAAGCTGTTGGGTGGCCGAGCGACGACTGCGCCGCCGCTGATGCGCGACTTGCCGAGAATGTTGCGCACGAACTCGAGGTTCACGGTATCCCTCAGGTCGGGCAGCTCGGTCCACTTCGCTTCGAACAACTCCAGCCGACCGCCGGCATCGACGACGAAATCCACTTCGCGGGTGCGGTCGCGCCAGAAGAAGATGCTTCCAGTGCGTCCGGCGTAGCGTTCTCGGGCGCGGAGTTGAGCAAAAACAAACGTCTCCCAAACTGCGCCGACCGCCGGGGATTGACGAAGATCCTCCTCTGAGCGGATGTTGAGCAGAGCGCAAAGCAGGCCGGTGTCGGTGAGGTAGAGCTTGGGACTCTTGACGATGGATTTCGTACGGTTCGAGAACCACGGCTCCAGCAGCACGGCTTGCCCGGAGGCCTCCAGCATGGACAGCCACTGGTTCGCGGTCGAAGGGGAGATGCCGACGTCTCGGGCCAGATCCGCTTTGTTCAAAAGATTCGCGGAGCGCAGAGCGCACGCGCGCAAAAATCTCTCGAAGTCCCGCAAACTCCCGACGTTGGAGAGCGCCCGGACATCGCGTTCGAGGTAGGTGGCGATGTAGGAGTTGTAGAAGGCCATAAGGTCGATGTCCGGATTGGCATGCAACTCCGGGAAACCGCCGCGCACCACTGCTGTTTCGACACTGATGTCCGGCAGTACCGCGCGCATCTCGGCGAAACAAAGCGTTTCCAGCTCCATGATGTCGGCCCTGCCCGCCAACGACTCCGACACGCTCTTCATCAGCGTAAATTTCTGTGAACCGGTGAGCAGGAATTGCCCATTGCGCGATCGCTTGGCATCGACTTCCGCCTTTAAATGTCGGAACAGGCCAGGTGCATACTGCACCTCGTCGATGATGACCGGCGGGGGATGACGCTTGAGGAAGGTGTGTGGTTCCTTCTCGGCTTGTTCGGCCTCGGTGGGGAGATCCAGCGACACGAAGGCGTGTCCGGGGAATAGCCGCAGAAGCGTCGATGTCTTGCCTGTCTGTCTCGCTCCTGTGAGCACGATGACGGGCCGCGTCCTTGCGGAGCGTATGAGCCGAGATTCGACCGCGCGTGAGATCCACATGTGCAAAATATACGATGGGATCGTATATTTTGCACGTCATGAATCCCCGTGATGTTGACCGGCCCAGTGTCCCGTCCAGAGGGATAGGCCGCAGCGAGCAAACTGCTGCCTTCACGTTTGCTCGCTGCGGCCTAACCCACTGGGCATGCCCTGCCCCACCCGCTCAACATCACGGCATCAATTGAAGCGTGTCGCTCGTCACCGCATCCACCGCAGCCCTCGAGTACGACAGCGGAAAGTACCGCCCATCGAGCCACAGCGGCAGCAAATCCTCGTAGTGCTTGGCACCGGGCTGACCGCTCTGGCCGGGAACGTTGATGCCCACCGAATGATCCCAGTCCGCGAGATCGATGACCTCCCGGTAGCTGGCGCCCGCGGTTTGATCGAACGATTGGCTGCCGAAGCTCGTCGCCTGCACCACCTCGCCGTCGCCGGAGCGGCGCATCGGCCCGCGATCGAGCAGCGCCGCGGTCGCCGGCGTGCCGTCCAACGCGTGGCGGAAGGTCATCGTGTGGATCGCGCCCCACGCCCACCGCTGCGGATCGGGGCCACGCGCCGCAATCAGCTTGGCGTGGGCGCGCGCCAGCGTCTGGAGCAGCATGGCATTGCGGCCCGCCGTCTCGTCGTCGCCGAACGCCGCGTGCGAAGGCCGCAGCAGCTCTTGCCTTAAGCGGACGCGCGATAGTTCGCCGAATTCGGCGCGTGCGGGCTCGGGCACGAGGCGCGTCTTCACGTCCTCCTGCAACTCGCGCACCCAGTACTCGAACAAGGCGGCGTTCGGCGAATCGGCGCGCAGTGCGCCATCCCAATCGAGCATCATGCGCACGGCGGCGCGCTGCGCGGACGCATCAGTGGCAACCGCATCAGGCGCATGAGGCTTATCAGGCGCGTCGGGCGCGTCGGGCGCTCCCGCTGCCATGCCGCGCAACAACCCCTGAAGATCCCGGGCGAGCAGCGAGACGATGTCGGTCTGCAAATTCTGCATGTCGGCGACCTGCAATTTCGCGCCGCGCGCCTTGGCGTCCTCGAGGATCTGCGTGATCCGCTGGAATCGCACCGGATCGGCCCACTCGAAACCGACCGCATACGGGAAGTCCGTCGGCGTCATGCGCTGATTGGCCGAGGCCACGAAGCCTGCGGCCGGATTGAAGCTATGCGGCAGCTGTTCGTTGGGAAGAAATCCCGACCATTCATATTGACCATTGCCCGGGACCGGCAGCAGGCCGGTCCAGTTCTTGCGCCACGGCGCGAGGCCCGTGGAATGCTCGCCGATGTTGCCGGCGCGATCCGCGTACACGATATTCTCCGAAGGCACCTTCCAGCGCGGCATGGCTGCCTCGAACTCGCGCCAGTTGCGGGCACGATCGAGCGCGAGGGAGCCTAAGTATCCGGCGCTGCCCGGCTCGGCTCCGACCCAGCGCAAAGCCAGAGCGCGCTTGCCCTCTTCCCACAGCACCGGGCCATGGCGTGTGTACTTGAGCTGCACCGCGACGTTCGGCGCACCGCGCACCGCGATGCTTTCGGTGACGACCTGCATGATTTGCCAACCATTTTCAGTGGCGTATTGCAGCGGATGCGCCGGATCGAGCGTCTCCAGATAGAGATCTTGTTGGTCCAAACCGAAGATCGTGAAACCCCAGGCAATGCTCTCGTTGTGACCGACGGCGACGCCGGGCAGCGCCGGCTCGCCTGCGCCGATGACATTCCAACCGGGCGCCACGAGATGCACGATATAACGCAGCGAGGGCTCCGCCACCACGCGATGCGGATCGTTTGCGAGCAACGGCTTGCCGCTCGCGGTGAGCGCACCCGAAATCGTCCAGTTGTTGCTCTCTTGCAGGATGCCCGGCTCGAACGCGCTGCGCATGTCGCTGCCGACCAAGTCTTTGAGCAGCGCCGGCGACAACCCCGAATAATCGGCGCCCGGCTTGGGATCGAGCTTCACCTGCGGATCCAAGTCGAACAAGGCGCTTGCCGCGTCGACCCCGAGCAGGTCCACCATTCGCGCGTGCAGCAATTCGCGCGCCGCATTCGACGTCATGGAATACGCCGCCATGCGATTCAAACAGTCAATGGGCTTCCAGGG
>Ga0116228_10000647_pt1 | contig 26972 bp, 18 predicted proteins | sample S1TSphfallax_2_FD_89694 | JGI IMG/M metagenome (GOLD analysis project Ga0116228, IMG submission 89694) | Host-associated microbial communities from peat moss isolated from Minnesota, USA - S1T2_Fc - Sphagnum fallax MG | ecosystem: Host-associated > Plants > Peat moss > Unclassified | place... | reverse complement strand
TAATTATTTCAATATTAGCCAATTTCTTGTTAATTAAATTGGTTGATAGATTATTATAGTTAGTATATATTTAAAATTAAATATTATAAAATATTATCTAGTTAATAAATTAAATAATATTTTTAAACAATTAATAATACAATTAATTTAGTAATCATAAGATACTGTTGATTATTACTATAAATAATTAGTTAGTTGGATAGTTTATAAAGTGAATTAATTAGTTCTCTAGTTTTTTTGTTAGTTAATTAACTAACAAGTTTATCAATTAAATTTTCTATAATTTACTCATTAAATAACAAATAAATTTATTAGTTAATTAGTTAGTTAGTTATCACTTACCTATTGAATTACATACTTTTCAAGATGAGAATGAAAGCCAAAACATATGGGATAAACTTTTTTAATTGCAAGTAGTTTGTAATTAAAAATGTTAAGTCACAAATAACTTGCAACTAATTTTTTTATCCCATATGTTTTGGCTTTCATTCTCATCTTGTAAAGTATATAAACAAGGTGTTTTGTTTTACATTTTCATATTTAAAAAGATAGGCATATGGGATGAGTCAATAAAAACAACATAACCCAAAACAAAATATAAATATTCATGTATTTAGATGTAACTACCTACTTCCCTAACTTACTTACTTTTCTACCTACCTACCTACTTAAATAGGTATTTGGCCTAGGTGGGTAAATAGGTCCTATCTAAATAGGTGTTTAGCTTAAATGAGTAGGTAGGTAGGTGTTTAGTTCAACCTACATATATAAATATCAATTTAAATTTAATTTGGAAAATTCAATTAATATGCCATGTGGCAACTTTTTATTACACCACATGTCACAGTATAAACCATCCAAACATAAAAATTAAATGTTTTAAATTATTTCAAAAAAATAAATAAAATATTTTTAATTATTAAGAGTTGGGACATGTGGCAACACATAATGTTCCCATTGTTCACCAAAAAAGTCACATCTTAATTGCAAGCGACAATACACATATGACAAATCAAAGCATGAAGGCATATTTCGTTGACATTTTTTTTCATCCAAAATTCGTTGTCGTTTATGGCTAGTGTCAATGTGACTTGTCCAACGTGACTATTAAGATTTTAGTTGCAAATGTCACTTGCAACTAAAACTTAGTTACATGGATTAATTGCGAAAATGCCATTTTTTATTAGTGTATGGTAGCAAAAATCATCCAAGAATTCAAAAAATGTTTTGTGAAGATAAAAAACTTTGACAAATAGCTCCAGTGAAAAGTATGTAAGAAAATGAAAACCTTCATTGAGTTCATGATGTAGTTTGAACAACATGATGTTTCATAATTTGCATTTTTTTGCACAAAAGAACACAATACATACATTAGGGACATTGGTTACTTCCTTATTTGGGCCTAAATGTGCACAATTGCATATGATGTGTGATGGGATTTGTGTGAAAGAATAATCTATAAATTTGTTGAGCTTTACATTACTCAAATTGATTACATGATCCATTTGATGTTGGAAGTACTTGCACATAGTTATAACTTGTCTTGATCAAACATGCGCAATAACTTAGAACTTGTAGCATACAATAATTGAGTTCAATAGAAAAAGAAACCCAACTTTGAGGTGATGTTTGAACATGAGATGTTTCAAAAATCAACCATTTTTTGATAAATGGTTGTGTTTACTATCCATTCTTTTGAAGGTGGGGGAACAATCCATTCTTGAGTTGGCTTCATAAGTTTTAGACTTAAAAGTTGGTTCAACAATGATTGGTGGAACTAACCCAATACTCCCTTCTCAACTTACCATTGCGTTAAGCTTTGAAGATCCCAATTGAGAAGGAGGTTGTAAACAAGTGGTTGTTTGATGTCATGAAACAAGTCTTGCATTGTAATTTTTTTGATTTGCATAATGTCACATAGATCATGGGACAATGTAAAGGAAAAATGACATGGGTGTGTAATGACCACATGAATGATGATTGAAGGAGGCATGGTGTATTGCCATTGAACATGGTGTATTGCCATTGAACTTCATTCCTATGGTGAAATAAAAGTTTAGCATTTTGGCAAAGGTTTATCAATTATGTCAAGTCAAGCAAAAGGGGGGTGAAAAATAGTCTTTCCTACTCACCTCAAGAACACAAAGTTGTTTCCATATATGTATATCATGTATGAAAATTGAGAGACAACATCATGACATATGTGGACCATATAAACCAACAAATATTATTTTTGGACAACAAATGTAACAACTTTTTTTTATTGGCAGCAATCAATGTTGTGAACTTATCCTTATGAACTTATCTTTGTTAGTAAAACCAAATGATTAATGTAGAGAGAACTCTTGGATAGTAAGATGGTATTACAAAGAACTTGGTTGATTTCTTTTTTTGAACATAATAGCTTATCCATTTAGGGTACAAGATCAAGCTTCTATAGGCTCCATGTGAGATCCTTGTAAATTTGTGTGATGCAAGGATTTGTTCATTTCATTTGAAGTTAATGGTGGCATGCATAATCAACCACTCTTATTGTATTTTAGAGCCTTAAGAATATGAGTTTATAGCTTCCCTTGTTTGCACAATGGATTTGCTAATTGGAAGAGGTTGGTGGGTTTCTGTCCAAACTAGCAAGTCACAATGAGAAAAACATAAGGCTAGATATTTTTGTTCATTTCTCTTTTGTCATCTTGCAACCATGTGGTTTTATATGCATGACATTGCTTTGAATCCATAGGTTTAGTATGTGGTATGTCTACAACAATGGTGCATTAGGGATGCTTGTATAGTTGATATTCTTGACAAAGCCAACTATCTACATGTGCACAAGGCAAATAATTTGATTAAGAAAATGTCATGTCAACCAACTCCTATATACAAATGTCCTTGCTTAGTGCTTGCAAAGTTCATGGCAATGGAGGGATGTGAACTTGTCACAAAGTGAGTTTTTGGATTGGACCTTGGAGATGTCCAAGTCTATGCCTTTGCTATCAAACACTTATGATGTTGCAAGCAAGTGGGATTGGAGTGCAAAAATTGGACAACAGAGAGGATGATAAGCAGTGAAAACGAAATAGTTGGGGCACGATTGGATGAGGTGTGTATAAAGAGGTGCATATGACCAAGCACAACCTTGTCGTACACATGAAATTTGTCCAGAGCTAGAGAAATTGTTCTAGCAGATGGAAAGAAGTAGGTGAAGATTTTGTTAAAGAAAAAGGCATTGTGCTTGCTTTTACCATAGGTAGTGTGAAGCTGGTGTTTGGACTCATTAACATGCATGGGTATTCCACCCCCACATTGCCAAGAATCTGCAACAAGTGTGATGACTGCCACACAGCACCCATTTTAGTGCAAAGATAGATGGGAGAAGGAGATCAGTAGGATGCCAATTGCCTTCAACATGTTGCAATTTTTCAAGGGGGAGGCCAGGCTCTAGGCAACTACCTTTTAGTTGGATCACAATTTCATCTATGAAAGTGCATGAAATCCAACCTCCTTCACTTGAACTTGTTTGTCCTATGGGGCCACTCACATTCATCCATGGATCATTATTATTTGATGTATAGTTGAGTTGATCAATTTCACCCATCAAATGTATGAGTAATAAATGGGTACCAATTTGATGCATTGAATTCAATTTTCTTAACTGTGAAGTTTCAACTGTAAGAGTGAGTCACCCCTTTTCTTTCCCGCAATATTCATCCATCAACCTTCACCTCATTTCGTGTAATCAGATTCATCCATCAAAAAATCATTTTTCATTTGGTGTTCAAGCTCAATCTCATCTCTCAAAATTCACTCCATCTACTTTGACATTATTCATCCATCAACTTTCATTTCATATAATATTGGGCTTTAATCATTCCTTGCAAATACTTAAAACTAAAAAGCCCTCCAAACCATTCTCAGAAGGCAAGTCAAAATCCACTCTAAAGTTTAACTGGAGAGGGTTGGTTCCCAATACCTACATATTAGGCCAAAGGTTTACCATATGAGGGTTCCTTTCACACTTGAAATAACAAAAGAACAAGTATTGGGCAGTTCTTAACTTTTATTTCTAAAAATCACACCTGTTTCTGAGGAACCTGGACCAAAACTGGGGATTAACTACTCTGTAGCGCCCAGTTTTAGTCCCCCCTTTTTTTTTTCCCAGAAAAGCTTTTGCTTCTAGTCCTTTTTTTCAGACATTTTTTTCACCCAAAAGTCTCAGATCTGGATCCACTTTGGTTCCTTAAATAAGTGGGATCCTGATTCCGGTTTGGTTCTGTGTAATTAAAAAAAAAAAGAAGCCAAGAACCCAGTTCTAGTTCCAAACCTGGTTTCAAAAGTCAGGCCTGGTTTTGGTTCGGTTTTTAGGAACCAGAACTGAAACTGATGGTTCTAAGTTCTAACCTGTGAAACTGAGTACCTGCCCAACACTGAAAATAACCACCACATTGAAGAAACTTTTGTTTTGGGCGGCTGGGTCACCCCCAAAAAAAAGAAAAAAAAGAAAAAGAAAAACATTCTGGGCAGTGGAAAACGCTGGATATCCACCATGGTAAAGTTCAAAAGTGTAAACTGCTTTGTTGACCGTGGTCAACTGACCACGGTAAACTGGGTAGGTGGTGATGCGCATGCCCCGGACGCCCTAGGGCACCTTCCGCTGCGCACAAACGCTCCGCGAGTCCGCGGCATCACGAGTCGTGACAGCATTCACGAGCGTGCAACCAGATCTGTGTTTGCGAGCAACAATCACAAGCTCGGGATCGTGTGCGTGATCGGGGATTACTCGCAGGGAGAGAGGACGCGGCAGAAGAGAGGGAGAGAGAGTACGCCATGTCCGGGAGGAGGGCTTTGACAGCAGTCTTGCGGACAGGGAGAGCTGCAGGAGCAAGGAGGGCTGCTGCCAAGCAGCAGACGGAGCAGCAATCCAGATCATTCGGGAGTAATGCGTACGTGGGTAGTAGACGCCGAGGAGCAGGATCATCGTCGTCCTCCAGGGCTGTAATCAATGCTACCTCCAAAGGGCTTCTCAATGGGTCTTTTCTCAACGGCGGTAGTAGTAGCCTGGGTCCAGCAGGTATGGTACAGGGATTTGCCGCTGACACTACTTCAGCCGATTTCACTGGGGCTGGAAGTATCGGACAAATCTCCACAGTTATTGGAGCTGTGGTGGACGTGAAGTTCGAGAAGGGCCTTCCTCCAATTCTCACAGCTCTGGAGGTGCAGGATAACCCTCTAAGGGTGGTGCTGGAGGTGGCACAGCACTTGGGAGAGAGTACAGTGAGAACTATAGCTATGGAGACTACTGATGGTCTTGTTCGTGGCCAAAAAGTTCTCAACACTGGAGCTCCGATCCAGGTGGGTGGAGCACCACCCATGGCTTGCTTTTTCTGTGTGTGCAGATTAGGGCTTGTTGTGTGTGTGCCCATGAAGTTTTTCCTCACTCTTATTGATTCACATGTTGTTCCATGTTATGAGATCCTACGAGTCTTTGTGTTTTTTCCCATGATCCAAATGTTTATTATATGGTCTTGATGTCTCAAGGATCCACTCCAAGTAGCTGAAGAAATCAAGAAAATGCTGCATTATTTCAACTGCTCGGAATTCCACCTTCAGTTTTTCTCTTGCATTTTTCTTCTTTGGAAATGAAATCAATTAGGTGAGTTCTCTTCGAGAAGATTCAGAAACCTGGTAATTCAGTGACATGTCCCATGGTACAGGTTCCTGTGGGTCGGGCAACATTGGGGCGGATTATCAATGTCATTGGTGAAGCCATTGACGAACGTGGTGACATCAGTAAGTCTATCTCTTTCAGATGCCAAGACTTTTCCTTGCGTCAATGCTTACATCTGTTTGTGTGAATGCATCAGTCTCCAGTTTGTCTCTGATTGACTCGACTTTTGTTTTGTTTTCAATGGAACTTCAACTTGTAATATGTTGTCCTCTTGAGTTTTCTACTCACTTGCTTCTGTTCCTGCTTGTGGTATTTTACACCAGATAAGGCAATGTTTGATTCATGTTGTGTTTGGCAGGTAGAGAACACATTCTTGGAATCCATCGTGAGGCTCCATCTTTCATAGAACAAGGGACAGAGCAAGAAATTTTGGAGACAGGAATCAAGGTCATTAGGCTCCTTCCTATGTTTTCTTTCTTTTCAATGAATGTGGAGTTGAGACTTATGTCTCCCTGAGTTCTTCTTGGGTAGATCTGGATGTGAAGAGGAGGATTTGTCATTTATGTGTTCGGGATCCAGCTTCATTGATTTTTTCTGAGCCCAGTTGAGCTTCAAGCTTCCTTATATTCTTTTTTGTGTCTTGGTCTGTGTACCCAGTTGTTAGATCTAATATCACCGGATGGGCTGAAAAATTGCAGTTTGTCCTTATGAGAGAAGTACTTACATATTTTCTGTGTCAATTTTCAGGTTGTGGATCTCTTGGCACCATATCAGCGTGGTGGTAAGATTGGTCTGTTTGGTGGAGCTGGTGTGGGCAAAACAGTGCTTATCATGGAGTTGATCAACAACATTGCCAAGGCTCATGGTATGCATTCTTCAGATCTGTTTGTACCATTATTTAATTTATTTTGCACCTTCCATTCAATCTTCTGAAGTCCTTTAACATTCCCTGAATAATATATTATATTTCTACTCTTGCCAAACCACCAGGTCTCTGATATGCATATCTGTGATTTTTCACATGCAAGCAGTTGACTTAGAAATGCATCTATCTTACTCACTGTCTTGACAAGGCGTATATGCACATTGAGAACAATGCCTGCTTGAATACACAAGCATTCAACTGCAAAATCTGAATGGGAAAAATGCATCAGCTGCACTACGTCTTGCAGCTTGAAAGATTCAATGTATGATGACAGTAGAATAAAGTTTGCTGCTCTGTTTGTTTGTCTGCAGGTGGGTTTTCAGTGTTTGCTGGAGTGGGAGAGCGGACACGAGAGGGTAATGATTTGTACAAAGAGATGATTGAGAGTGGTGTCATTAAGCTTGGAGAGAAGCAGGTGCACAGCTGCTTCACTCTGTACTTGAGTTGATTCCTGATATTGTGGTAAACTTAATTGCTGGGATTATGTTCTCATTTTTCAATGCTTACACAGACTAGGAAATTGTTGATGTTTAGAGAGGAGTTTTGGTGGTGGCAGTTGGAAAGCAAGTGTGCGCTGGTGTACGGGCAGATGAATGAGCCTCCTGGTGCCCGTGCTCGAGTTGGGCTCACAGGCCTAACAGTTGCAGAACATTTCCGTGATGCAGAGGGCCAGGATGTGTTGTTTTTCATTGACAACATCTTCCGATTCACTCAGGTGTGGTCTCTGGAGATATGTAGCCTTGTCTCTCAGATATTATTCCCTGCTTATCTCGCAGGTCATGAAGACTTGGGGACTAGGTTTGAGCTTTGGTTCGTTACAGTCCTGTGACACTGACATAGAATAATCTTTTGACTTGGCCCACATTGGGTCTTCAATGTGCCACATTCAGTAGCAACTTTGTATTTAGAAATAGCTCACATAAGTAAAGTGGAATCAATTGTTTCTGTTTTCTGGAGAGACAGGCAATCACAGAGATTTGAGGTTGTATTGTGTACACATGATGTGACTGGACAGGCAAATTCAGAGGTGTCTGCTCTTTTAGGGCGTATTCCGTCTGCTGTTGGTTATCAGCCCACTTTGGCAACAGATTTGGGAGGGCTGCAAGAGCGCATTACAACCACCCAGAAGGGGTCCATTACCTCAGTGCAAGCCATATATGTGCCAGCTGATGATCTTACAGACCCTGCCCCTGCAACTACCTTTGCTCATCTTGATGCAACAACAGTGCTCTCTAGGCAGGTGAGTTCTTCGAGGGCTGTATTCCACAGCCTGTACTACCACTGGAACACACACATGATGCTGTGACCCCTAACTTTAGAATTCTTGAGTGCTTTAGGTGCCATCACACATCTTACTCATGGCAATGCCAGGTGAGCATGAGGACCAAGAGAAAAAAATGGTCCTAACCCTAAGCCTAGAGTCTTACATGTTTCATTGATGTGTTTCTTAACACAGTAATTGTTGGATGTTGTGCTTTCTCTTATTTTGGAAGCTGGCTCAGTGGCCCACTGTTCAACATAGTCAGGATCTTTGGAAGATGTACAGTCAGGCAATACTCAATGTTTGTGGTGTCTTGGAATTTGCAGATTTCCGAGCTGGGTATTTATCCAGCAGTGGACCCATTGGACTCAACATCACGGATGCTATCACCTCGCATCTTGGGTGAAGAGCATTACAACTGTGCTCGAGGAGTGCAGAAGATATTGCAGAACTACAAGAATTTGCAGGATATCATTGCCATTTTGGGTATGGATGAGCTTAGTGAGGATGATAAAATGACGGTTGCCCGTGCACGTAAAATGCAGCGGTTTTTGAGTCAACCCTTCCATGTGGCTGAGGTTTTCACAGGCTCTCCTGGGAAGTACGTTGATTTGAAGGACAGTGTTGCAGGATTCCAGGTCATTATGCGCCTCTGCTTATCCTTCTTGCATGTGTATTATGATGTTTGATCTCTTGCTTCTAGTATGCTTTTTTCCTTGGGAAAATCTGCTGAACTTTTGGATGTAGTTGCCCTGTCTGGTAGCTAATCACTACCCATCTGTATCACCTGCATTCTCATGTAAAAGATTGCTGCAGTACTGCAAACTGTATCAAAGTCTCAATGTCTGTTTCACAAGTCTTGTCAGAAAGTGTTGCTTAGTCTCTTGCTGCTGCTTGTGCAGTGAGGCACTTCTGACACAAACAAATGGGTGATTTGCAGGGAGTACTGGCTGGGAAGTATGATGATTTACCAGAGCAAGCATTTTACATGGTTGGGGGGATTGAGGAGGTGGCACAGAAGGCTGAGAAAATGGCAAAGGATATGGCTTAGAACACTTCAGCTAAATCCCTGCTTCTGCTTACTCATAGCACTATTGTGTACACCAATGGCGGGAGGGAGCTTGGTTGTTAAGCACCACAATAAATGAAGCAGGCGAGACTGAGGGAATTTCAATAGCTCTGAACGCAGTTGTGTCATCCATTTTCTTGAATATTTTGTCATTGCATTCAATGTAAGGTGAGCTCCCTATTAATTGTGTGCATCCATGTGCTTTTTCATTCCATTCTCTGACTTTGTCTTTGTGGGTGAGATGTCTGCAATGAACATAAAATTATATCACACCAAAAAGATTCTGTGTCACAGATTTGATCAGTATTGTCCTCTCTGATTCAAAAGTTACATCCTTGAGGATGTCCTTATTGATAGACCCTAGAAAGGTTATCTTAGTGAGAGAGTTGTAGTAGTTCTTGTAGACTAATTTGTTTGAGCATTGACTTGCACCAACTATAGATGTCTTAAAACTAATAGCAAGTAGTGACTTTCAGAGACTCACTAGGAAGTTGGTATATGATCCACGCTCTCTGTGTGTTCTTCCAAATGGGCATTTTGCCTGTTGGGTTGGATCCTTATACGATCTCCAATGCTAATGGTCATGGTTGAGGGTTTATGGTCATTAAGGGCATGATGTTCACACCATTACCCCAATCCATAAGACATTTAGAATACCCTGACCATCTCTACATAAAATCTTCTGACATACAATCTGTTCTTGCACTAACATAACAAACTTTAGGCATTTGTTCCCCTGATGTTTTTATGAGGATGACAAATTTTATCCATGGTTGACATGGTTTACAATTGTGGAACCTATGGAGTTGAAAACAACTCTGGTCTGGGTGATTAGATATTGGGTTTTATATTCCAGCTTGTGTGAATAATGGTTTAGGGTTTGGTGTGACAATTTTGTGAGCCGGACCACCTTTGCCATTTGTTGTGTTGAAAATCCCAAGTCTTAAGTGGTGATGTTGATTAGGTCAGGATTGTTCTTATCATGTTTTAATTGTAGTGATGAGCATGTTTTGAGGTGTTACATTGTTGTGAAATCTTTCAAAATAAAGGCTATGGTGATGGTGAAGATATTGGTTTGTTGCAAAGTGGTATTCCAAGGAAGCAAGGTGTGTCATGTCATCTGTGAGTTCTGGTGTTTTTCAATTCTGTTCATTTTATTTAGTGTGGGTGCCAAATGAGGACGTCCAGTGGCAATGAATATCACTTAAATGATGTCCGTGTTTTGATCTCATGATCTGGTTGTATAGAGCTTAGTTAAGCATGCTAACCTTGATTGTGTATGGAACTATTTTACATGTTACTGTACTCTTAGAGGTCTATTGCGTGGAATGTATGACATTTTCAAATGACTGCATACTGTGCAATCATGATAAGTAGAGTAGACTTTCCTTAAGTATTTAGGTCATTATCTTTTACTTTGCATAATCTGTCAACTATGTAAGGAGTACCATCAATTTAGATGTTCTTGTTATGTTGGCGTGGTGCCATTTTGCACTTCATTTTTTAAGTTGTACAATGGCAAGCAAGAAATTGTTTGATATTAGCATGAGGTGGTTTGTGAACAAATAGCCTCCTGGTTGCCAACTGTTCTTTTGGCAACTTCCAATGAGACAGAGTGAAGATTAGGAGATTAGGTTTTCATTTACAATATACACATGACCTTCCCACTAAGGAAAAATCACCTAACTTGCAGATGATGGCTGTTTGGGTTAAGACTCATGAAGACCAACAGCACATTGGCCTTGTAAGTTCCTAATCCAACACTAGAGTTTCTTGTGTGCCACTTGCAGAACACAAGAGAAAGCATTGCCAAGCATCTGCAGCTTGACACATGCACACTAGTTGGAAGTATTGGCAATACAACATGTCATTCATATCCTCCATTAATACGTACTTGCTCTAGAAAACTTATTTGTCAAACTGATCAAGAAAATCTCAAATCCACTAAGTCACATTAGCAAATGCAAAGAAAATAACTCCAACCCCAATCTTTTTGTATCACCAACTGACTTGCACGGTCACTCATATGTCAAATTTGCATTGGCTCTCTCCAGACATTCAGCTGGACATCTCCTGTGCTCTTTGACTGATGACAGGAGGGTAAGTTGGCAGTGGCCATGGAGACCAGGCGGGCAGCTTAATTCCATCTTATAAGAAATGGAATCACTTTAGTTGTCAAAATGTAAGCAGATATGGCTTACAGACTTACTGAGACAGTAAAGTTGACAAAAATCCAAAAGACTGTCTTTGGATTTGGGATTCACGCATTAGCCATTTAATAAATGTTAGATATTTTGAGCTGCTGATTGCAATGGCACTCGAATCCAATTCAGGTGTGGATAAATAGAGATCCAAAAATGGTAGAGTGATTGAGCACCTTCTGGAGCATGGAATATGATAGTTGTTCCATCACCCAGAGCCTAATCTCCTGCCTTCAACTCTCTTAATATCCAATTAATCCACAGATCAGTGTCCAGATGTAAAACATGAGTACTGTACTTTGTTACCCAAACAATCTCTGAAGGTCTAGAACATATGAACATTGTAATCCGAAGAGAAAAGTAGTTTGAAACATGGTTCAAACAGTGATCATGGTGTGGCTATAATGACATGAACAATTCCAATCTAAACCTATGTGAGTTACTAGTTCCAATACCAATCTGGAGCGACTCATGTCAAGTTCGTGTACTGCTGTGACTGTCAAGCATATTTCCAAGTTTCACAGAGTGGTCTTGTAGAAAAGTTGTTCCCATTTGGACAGATGACAAGCAGAGATCCTGTTCCTCTATCGAACTAAAAGCCAAGCTACTGATCTGGCATACAAAACTCGGGCTGCTAAAGTGATGGCTACAGCAAATGCAGCTGCCAGAAGGATCACTGGTGCCCTCCTTCTTTTGGGAGTAACCTTGTTCTCCTCCTGTTGAGGGGTCATCTTCCAGTTGGCATATATTGACACTATAACAAATAACAAGAATGCCAAGACTTGTAAGACTGGCTCAGAGACAGCTACAATTGTGACTGTAGCTGGCATGAGTCCAGATACAAGATCTGCCTTTTGTATTAGAAACGCGTAGGCAGTGAGAAGGGCTAAACTTAGCAATAATCCTATGGGGCTCAAAACCTCAAGTACACCTGCAACCCCAAGTAGTGTTGCAACACCGACTAGTGGGGACTCAGAGCCCCTAACTGTGGAGGCTGATGCATCTCCTATGCTGAGAACTGCAGAGGAGAGAACCAAAGCTTTGACAAGAGCTAGAACAGGAGTGGTATCCAAAATAAAGTGGTAAAGATCTGAAACTGCCACTGCAGTTGATCCAACTAAAGTGAGGACCACTGCAATTGGCTCTGCTGCAACGTTTGTCAAAGCTGCCAACCCTAGCTGCAAACATTCTTGAAACTGTTGATTAGCATAGACAAGAATCTCCACTTGCTTACACAACAGTTTAGACTTGCATTTTGCCTGCTAATGTTTACAATCACTGCAATATAATAGAGGATGTACTCCTTAGAGAGACCAATGCAATGTCAGTTGCAAACAGAACTTTGCCAATTTCAATTTGCCAGCCAACAGAGACTAGCAAAGTGCTGGCTACATTGTTGTGAAGAACTGAACAAACAAACAAACAAACAAACAAGGGTCTGAAGGTACTTACAGTTAGAGCGTCTGCTGCATAGAGGGCAAGCCGTCCAGCCCAAATGACCCAGTGGGCAAGTTCTCGAAAAATGGTGTCCCTCATTAAGACTACCACCACAAACCCTGCCATAACCCCACATCATTTGGATTTGAAACTTCTGGTTTGATGGTCCATATCACAGAATTTCAGAAGTTCCAAACCCCCTTGTGCAGCTTTGTTCCTGCATCATAATCTTCTAGTATACAAACACTATATGCAGTTCACATGTCCCTGACACAATGCGTATCAATCAGCTTGAAGAGGTGTTGGTCTTCAGCATGAATTACTCCTAAAGACTAAGACCTGAGTGCTATGAGCTCATTGCCATTTACAGTTCACCAGGGTTTAGGGTTTAAACCCTAAACCCTTCTTGAAGAAATGCATTCTACTCAAGTGACCAGCAGAATTGAGAACAGACAGGTAGGTACCCACAGCTCAATGAACATGTTTGTCAACTACACTTGCAGCGCACCAGTGATCTAATAAGGGATTCTCCTTCTATAGTAGCTTGAAACCGGGCGTGCTTCCGAATCATGCTTTTCCATACCGGACTCATTTGCGCAAAGAAACAAAAATAAATAAAGAACGGAAAATCGTTTCACTCATACCACATGCCCAGAGCCAAAGATTCGGAGGGTCGCCGGGATCCTTCGACAATTCTTTGAAGAAAGGAGGCAAGTTGCTCCCCCTTCGCACATTCTCGTCGCCATCCTGAGGCTCCTCCGACTGACCATATCGAGAGGGAGCGGATGAACTCTCCGCATACCTTAACCCTAATTCTGGTCTCCGTGCTCCCATCCCCAAAGAAGGCGTCCAAACTGTGCGGCAGTGCTGCTGCAAAGGGCTTCCGAAAGGAGGTCCATTGACACCGAGAAAAACGCTAGGTGATGTTCTACTGCTGCTACCTCCTCCTGCACGGAGACGAAGCTTACAGCCATAGGTAGATTGCGAAGAAGCAATTCCCCCGACGCTACGAATGCTGGTGAGGAGCGAGCTTGACGCCATAGCTGCTGCAGCTTCAGTCGCTGCAAAACCAAAGCGCCCAGAGGGGGCGCGTGACCGGTCTCTAGGGCTTCGTTCGCAGGGCCTGTTCTAGCGCGTGTTCCCATGATTTATTCAGATAACTACTACACTGTTCCCCATAATTGTGGGCTCTTTCTACCATTTCCATTGGTACCTCAATTCACAATTAGCCTAACAAAAAAAGGGTAATTAGCCTGGGTGGTGACAAATTGTTTTAGTAGTAACATTTTCATGTAAACAATGAAAGGACTACCTAGAAATGCATCTAGGAGTTGCTTTTTTGTTTTTGTTTTTTTTTCTCCTCCGCCCTTTTGGGATTGTGGAGGGGTGCGTGAAGTTGTGTGTGTGCACTACCACATGCTTGTCCTTCCTTCCTTTGGGGTGGGGGTGATTTTTACATTTACTTAACTTGAGTTCAAGTTGGTTATTCTAAAACACTTATTTTAGTTTACTTAACTTGAGTTCAAGTTGGTTATTCTAAAACACTTATTTTAGTTAACTTAACTTGAGTTCAAGTTCGTTATCCTAAAACACTTATTTAGAGTAAAACTTTATGCAAGTTTGAGAAGTACATTTGTGTTCCATAAAATTTGTTTAATTTTGGCAAGTTGTTTTGGGTGAACGGTATACAAGGATTTTAGCTTTAATTTCAGAATTTTCTAAGTCTCACTCTCATATAGTCACTAGTTGAAAGACAAGGAGAAGGAGTAAGTGCATGCCAAGTTCGTTTTCTATGCTTACAAAGTAATTAGTTGGTTTTGTTTCAAGTCACCTATATAAAAACTTAAAGATTTTTTTTTTTTTTTTTGAGATGCCCCTCAAAGTTTCACTATTTATTATGTGATGGGCCAATCAAAATAGCTAATTGCCAAAAAATAAAAATACAATTGAAGTTGGGAGGCACCACAACTAATTAATACAACCAACAATAGATACCCTCACCATAGGGTTATACACCCATACACCCAAAACACATAGTTCAAACCCTAGCCATGAGTCTAGGCTGAAAATGGCAAAGAACACAGGTAGGCAAATTTGGTTTTTGGTAGCCAATGATGTGAAGCAAAATACACCCAATGGGCTCAGGTTGTTTTTCTTTTGAGGGAGGGTGGGGTGTTGGATTTTAAAAAATAAAAAATAAAATCCCAATGTGTTCTCACTTTCTTCACATCAAGTTCCCAATATGTTCCCAATAGCTCCTCACTTTTATCCCATATCCCTTCTACTCTTGCAACCTACATACACAACTCAAAAGAGAGGAGATTACAACATATCTATTTTGAGATTGTTCAAGCGTGATTTTAATTTTAATGTTTTTTTTTGTGATGGGTCAATCAAAGATGCCCATGACAAAAGAAAAATAAAATTGAACCTTTGGGCAGGGTCCCAACAACTAATTAAATTAAAAAATCTCCTACACAAAAGCCTATTCAACACCCTCCACATATTAGTACATGAACAACCCTCCCTCCATACATACTAGGTTTAAAAGACTAAATAAAAGAATGTGAATAAAGAAATCGTTTCCGTCTACTTAATTTGGATGGCACCTTCTTGCCAGTCTTTTCTCAAGAATTTTTTGAATGTAGCCTAAGTGGGTTTTCTGGGTGGAATTTAACTGTTTTTTTCTGTTTTTTGGACAAACTTGCCAATTTTTTTAATCACAAAATTGAAAAAAAAAGCACCCCCAACTTATGGTGCCATAGATTCAGCATTTCTTGTGACAATCTTTTTCAAATTGGAAAAAGGGGGTTTTGGGTTTTCTAGTCACCCAAATTTCAAAAGAAAAAAATTTAAAAAAAAATCAGCAGATTCTATACCATCAAATTCTGGTAAATAGCCAATAATACAGAGGAAATTCTTAAGCATTTTACTTATATATTTTATATAGCAAGATTTGGCTAGTTAATCATATGCTTATTGCTACTAGTGTTTTCCTTTCTTTTTCTTGTTCTTAAATTTCAATTTTATGATGTTGCATTGATTGTGAGCACCCCAAGAAGGATGTAGCATGAAATCGCAATAGGTTTTTAGGACTTGTCCAAAAAGTTAAAAATTGCTTTAAAAAATGCCCCCAAATTGCTAAAATTCAAGTTGAAATTTCTTGAAATGTGTTGAATTTGTTTTTGACGTTTTTCTTTTTTCAATATTTTGATTTTATCAAAAAATAGGGAATATTAGACCAATTGTTTTTTTGAAAATCACATTTGTGTGAAATTTTGCAAAAAGAAAATATTGATCTCCACTTCAACAACATCACAAGGTTGAAGACCAAAAAAACAAACATTGCATAAAATTAATGTTTTTTTCCTTTTCTCAATTTTGTGATATTGATCAAGTGGCAATCATCCATAAGTTTTGTCCTCACATCAATGTTTTGTGTTTCCAATATAGTTCAAGTCCAATTGGCTTCTTCACATTTTCATGTATTTTTCCTCATTCAACAATAGCATTAGCTTCGGGATTAAATTTTTAGTGTACATGATAACCTACAGGGAAGGCAATTTTGTAAATAATAAAGCAAAATTTGGAATATGTCCAAAATTTGATAAATGTTTTACACAATTTCCCAAAAACCTCAAAACATTTCTTGCCAAGAAAATGTAAAATCTGAAAATTTAAAATGCAGATTTGATCCTTTCATTCAATCTCTTTCTCATTCACTCAAGTTTTTGCCCACTTCTCCCTTTCTCTACCTCTCTCTCCTTCTCTTAACTTCTATTGTGTTTTGTCTATTCTTTTTTCTATATATTTCTTTTTTTTCATTGATCTTGTGTGCAAGCGAACATGAGGTGTGTGTGCTTTGGAGTGAATGCAACTCAAGGATAAAGAGAACGTGTGAGCTTTGGAACATTAGCAACAAATGGGCATGTCCCTAGCACTATCGAATTTTGAGAAATTTATAGTGTTCATCAACCAAAGTTTAGAAAACTTCAATTGAAGGTGCTGAATCTACCATGCATGTACAATAGATGTTTGATAAGGTTTTAAAGTTCCTAAGGTTTCATCTATATTCCTCTTTCCCTTTGGCTTGAACAAGTTATTTGATCATGATTTTAAATTTTAAATTGGATGACAAAACCTTAAACCTATTCTTGTGATTTAAAGTTTGCTTTGTAATGCATTTTGAAAGAATCAATTATGCTTTTGTCCATTGGTTGGACAATACTAGTGAAATTTGGGGAAAAAAATCTAATGGTCAAGTTATTAATAGCTAAGGTAGTAACTAAGATTTTGATAATGCTTCAATGGATTATGCAACAAGCGAATTGTTACGTTGTCCATGATCATCAACACTTTTAGGTTGACATACTTGAACTAGTTATTGGACATAGTCATCCAATGCCTCAAAGGCATGAAATTTCATTTTGTTAAATTATAATTATAATATATAATATTTTTTAGTTGTTATCTTTCAGGGCATTAAGGCTTTAGGGCATAAGCATGGTAAAGTATGCCAATAAAAAACACTTGTTTTTTTTTGGGGGGGAAAGTATCCATAAAATATATTTTAATATATTGAATCCATGAATATTGCATAATATTGAAGAAACACATGTTTTAATATGCATTTAAATATATATATTTGAAATGCAAGTATAAAAAGTACATATCATAGTTATGCAAAATTGAGTTGCAAGTACATGAAATCAAAACATCAATTAAAATTATTATACTTTTAAGTTAATGAAAGCCTAGTGTGTATGGATATAATTTTAACTTTTTATATTCTATACATAATCTATCAAAATTTTAATGTAAAAATATTTTGAAAATGTTCAACAACAAACCAAATTAGAACATATTTTTCATCCATTTTTCTTATATAGAAATTCCTCAAACTTTATGTACAACTTACAATAAACTCAATGAAGTGCTCTATGATTTCAAAATGCAATTTAAATAGGTTTTTAATATCTTTTCTAATGTTAATGTTGAAAAGAGATTGTTTAAAAATTAAGTTTTATTAGGACTACTTTTTTGGCATACTTTATCTTGGTTGGACCCTTTATTTATTTATACACTATCACCACTTTCAACTTATGAATCAAAATACAAATTATAGCCAAAACTAGTGTTACTCAATCCTTTTGGGTGCAAGAATAATAATAAGAATCAAAGCAAGTATAACCAATGCTTAATTTTTCATGTTTTAGTGTCAAAAGTTTTATTAATGTTACAAGTCATTCAAAAGCTCTCATGACAATGTTTATAAAATGTTATGAAAAACATGTAGTATGATTTGAAATGAATGTAATGAAATAAAAATATTCAAAAAATTCATTAAACATAAGGGCTCTTATTTTTGGAAAGTTTTTTTTTAACATGACATATTCTGGGGAAAGTTTTTTAGTTAACATATATTTACGTAATGGTATATTGCAACATATTCTGGGGTCAAATTTGATTTTTTCAACTTTCAAATAAATATTTCAAAAAAAACAATCACCTAAGGAGGAAGCAACCCTAGTTCTTATTAACATATTTGGACCCTTTTGAATTTTTTTGTCTTTCACTTTACATTGAGCAAAAGTCTAAGGTGTTTAATTGCATCTAATAGAACAAATATGTTTTGTCCATGTACTCATCCCCCTAAGTGCATACTAAGATTATATGTGGAAGGACATTTTAATTAAGGCTTGGCAAGTACACCTTTGCCATCTACATCCCATTTGCTCCATGCATATAAACCCTGCAATAAACCAATGTGATGTCATTCCCTTGAGATGAAATCACAATTAATATAAATGTAAGACATGCATAAGAAGATTTGAAATGGATTCATGTTTATAGCTATGTATTGTCATACTATGTCAAAATTTAAAGAATTGTAATGAGTTGAATTAAGGACTTGGCTTATGGTTAAGTAGATGAAGGGTTCAACTCCTTTTTGTGGCATTTTGTTTATGCTTTCATGCTTACACATTATTTCTTTACTTAAGCAACCTACATGTTTGGGGGAAGAGAGGGTATATTCATAAGGAAAAAAAAGAAACCTATGTGATTTGGGGGAGGAGGAGGCCTATGCATGCTTCAAGGAAGAAGCCTACAATGTGCAACTTAAAAGGGAGTGAAACCTACATGTAAAAGAGGGGGCTTAGGGGAGGCTTCATGCCTAGGGGGAAAAATGAAGCATGTACATGTTCACATGTTTAAGGGGTTTGGACACCTACATGCGTAAGGTGCCTAAGTCATAACTAGATGCCTAGGCTTACTTTTACATTTTATATCCCTAGCTACCTTCGTTGGTTAATTGTAATTACAATGTAGTCATGTGATTTATGGTACCAATTAGTCAACATCAACTAGGATATATTTTACTTATTAGTCGAGTTATACAAACCACATTATCATAGTACCTAGGCGGCTTGAGCATAAATTAAATGATTTTCAACTTTGTTGAAATTTTTAGAAAAAAATCAGTCCTTTCTATCAAAATTTTCAAAACACATTCAAGGTGCCAACCAATTTTGGACTAGAGACTTGCTTGACCAAATCAGTTGTACTTTACATCCATCTGACCATTAATGCAATGAAATGTCTTAAATATATTAGCGAATTTTATTAGATATATTACACACATGTCGAAAATTTCAAAATTAAGAAGGTAGCTCCCGAACTAAACATTTTGGATTAAATTAATTATTTGGTAGAAAATTGTCAAAGCTACCCAAGTATTATAGTAGTTAGTAGTTGGTAGTTTTCAATCAAAACAACCATGATGAAATGAATACTTGTCAACCAAAATAGACATGGTATGGTGAACATAACTAGCCACTTTGTCAAACTTGTATTGATTGAATTGCTACTTTATATCTATTGTAAACATTTGGTCATTTTAATCTATAATGTTAGCCTATTTGGATGTCTATTTTGGCTAAAATTCAATCTAAAAGACAAGATGAAAAACATGACTTGTAATAAGTCTAGTGTCAATGTTTGAATTTCTCCAACCATGCATTTAGAATTTTAGAGTTTTTATGGTTTTATCCTTTTACTAAATGTTTGGTATTCGAGTTTAAAAATTGTTGAATAAAAACCTCTTGTAAAGATGATCCTTTCATAACCCAACATTTCATGATTCAAACATCTACTTTTGCTATGAATTTCCCACATCCAAATTTAAATATTAGACCATAGAATTGACACTTTCTAGAAAGATACAATTGAAATGAATGATGAAAGATTGAATTGATGAACTTTGGTTGTTTGAACCATGTAAGAAGAACATGCTCAAGGGTGAAAGCACACTACAGTGAACCCCTTTTGAACATTTTTGGGTCTAGTATTATAATACATATAATATAATTGTTCCAAAAGTATGTTGCATTTAATTCAATGTTTTTGGGCCCTATAATTAATATTTTTAAAAATCTAATATTATGTAACATTATTATTAAAATAATAATAAATTTCATTATTTATAAATGTGGTTTCCCAAAGGAGAAAATACACATATGAGAAAATTCAAGAAAGGATGGTTTGGCCCATTCAAGGTAGAATATTGCTTATCCAATAACATAGTTTTTCTTGTTTTTTGTTAACAATTTTGAACCAAACCTAATTTTGCGTAATGTTAACAAATTGAAACCATATAGATACGTGGATCAAACATTGAAAGGGATTCATAGTTCAAAGCATCAGAAGTCCTTAGAATCTATAGATACCGATTAGATACTCACATCAAAAGAAATCTTAGTGAATTTGATGAATCAGCAAGCTATGATACTATTCAGAAACCATGGTTACACAAATTTACAACTAGTAGACTATAGGTTAGATTTTTTTATAACATTAGAATAAAATTTTGTTGATCTAATGATTCAACATAAGATAAAATAAATCTATAATGTAAAAAACACTAGGTCATCATAAATATAGGTTTATTAGAAGAACCCAGTGCCATATCTGTAGAGTTGTTAGGTCAACATGCATTAACTATAGCCCATATTGCTATTAATATGGATTCAAATAGAAGTCGACATGTGTCAAAAAAAAGAAAAAAAGACAAATCATTAAGACATTAACCTTAAAGCGGAAGTGAAATGTCATTACATGAAAAGAGGTGATGGCATTTTTGTAATTAGTAAAAAAAATGATTTTTCATTTTTTATTTATGCAAACAAGTTTTTATCATTTTCTATTTCTAGAATGAGAATAGAAGAAAAACAATCTAAAGAAAGATTATAAAAATAAAGAGAAGGAAAGTAAGAGAGATAAAAGAGAACAATATAAATTTTCCAACATTTTTCTTTTGCAGTTTAAGTTTCTAGAGAGAGGGTTACCATTTCCAAGATCTTATCTGTTGTCTAAGTTTGAGAAGGCTTTTAAAATGATTAAAAAGAGCAACAGAGATTGCAAAAAAACTTTGAGGAAATATAGTTTTAAAAAGCTTAGAAGAGAAGCATGCATAAGTGAACAAGTTGGTCCGATTTTTCATTTTTGACATTAAGGAGGAACGAGGGTGGGACAATTTGCAATAACAACAAAAAGGACCATCACAACAAAAGGAGCCCACATAGGAACTAGAAAAGGTCCAAATTTTAAACAAGAAGCGCAACAAGAAAAGGATTCGGCAAGAAATGGCTGCTAATCTTCGAAGAAAAAATGTGTAGATTCAATAGGATGAGGAGGTTAAGTATATTTTTATTCCTACAAAGTAGAGTTATAATAACAATACGAAGAACAATATGTTCTAAACAAGTTCTAGAAAGGAGGAGAAAAAATGGGCAAATAGAGTTGGATTGGTAGGTCTATTTGAGATTGAATGGAAGACTCCCACATCCTAATATTCTGGTTGAATTTTTGAACAATTGGAAACTAGATTTTGAACACAAAAAAATCAAAGTTATGATGGTAGAAGAATATAAATTATAAATAAACATCTATTATTAGAAGTTTAATTTTTTTTCCATATAGGTGAAATAAAAGCAAATCAAGCAAAAATGTTAGATGTTAAAATAGCTTTAGTAGACATAGCTATCAAAGGATGTATATATTTATAGTACACATGAGTATAATAAAGCCATTGTTTTATTTTGACTACATTAATTTTAAGCTTTCATTAATCATTAAAAAAATCAGTTTTTATGGAATAAAAATATAACTCATCTAACTATGCTTGTCATTTTCCATGTGAATGTGATTACTTGTCAAAATTTCAATTTACCACACATTTATCACATCTTTGCTGAAAAAAATCCATTTTTTAGATGAAATTTTTTAAATTAGTCATATGGTATATAAACATGAGTCAAATTATGTGAAATGACATGGTTCAAGACCTTCAACTTTCATAAAGATTAAAAATCATTTAAATTATTTTTGGAGTATATTTGTGTTTTTGAATATAAATGTACATTACATTTGTTTCCAAAAAATATAATCCAATTTTTCATTTTATAAAATGAAATGAAATAATTTCTTTTCTAATATCTTGCTTGGGTTATATTTTAACATAATATGCAAAAATATTGTGAAAATCATTCAAAATTTTGAGGTGGGATATAGTCAAACATGCACATCTTTGGAAAGTAGTGCCATGTGACATCCCAAAGTGGATCATCATAGTGTGCTTTCACCCTCAATTTCTAACTACATAGCCTTTTTATTTATCATCCTTTGCCATATTTCCATGCTAACATCTAGAATATTGGCAACATTTTTTAATAAAATACCATAGAAATTGTCTTCTTCTTGGCATCCTTTCCAAGATGTATTTTGTTCAATTCAGTTACCACAAGTCATTATGACCATGATTATTGACTCCAATACTCAATTAACATTAAATTGTTCACAACCCTCAGGCTTGACATCAAAGTAATCAATCCACATTTGTATTTCATCCAAACTAAAAATGGGTGTATGTAACTTAATAAAATACACCATTAATCTATCTCCTTTTGTGCTATACTTTCATACATACAATTACATTAAGAGATTTTTATTGACTTTTAAATGTTAGGTTCACCCCAAAATTCAACTAATTCTATAACAAAAATGGGATTATCCTATTTTTGACCTTGTGATCGGATGATAGGACTGTGGTAGGTGACCTCAAAATGAAAACCACACATGTAGTGTCCATTTTGGCGTTAACATAATGATGAAATGCCACAATGTTCAAATTGTGATTAAATTGGCAATTAACAAGGTGGGTGTTTAAGAAATGGAAAAGGTTTGTACAACTTCAAAGATGGCCATAAAACCTCTATGTGTCATATTTTGCAAAATTGTAGCAAGTTAGTTAAATGAAATGAAACACAACAAGTTTCACAAAGCTCAAAGCAAAATCATGATTGAATGATTTATAATTTATAATACGTTATACCTAATATTTGGTTCATTAAAAATGTAATACATGGAGTTACTAAAAGAAATGAAAAGAGATGTATGTGATGGGGAGTCTTGACAATAATACATTTTTAATATTTGATAAAAGTTGTGGCAAATGAAAGAAATGTTTGTTAAATAAATTTATGAACAAGGGTAGTTGAAAATGTTTATTTGCCAATTAGTATGACATATGTGTAAAGTGATATTCACCTACATAATTATGTTTTGTGATCAGCCATGACTTTAGATATACAAATAAATTTTTTCAGTATATATTTATAAGGAATGAAGAAAAGAATATTCCAAAAACCATGACCTAACAACTAACCCATTCAAGGTATGATCCCTTATAGTTTTTCATATTTTGGCTGATTATAATGGTGTACAATTAAAAAATATCCCCCAAAAATCATTAAATTTCTTGTGATCAACAAAATAAATAGGTAAAATAAGGAAACAACTAGGCATCCATGTAGTACAATGTAAAGAATCATGGAATGGTTAGTTGGTAACCCACATGCCATTTAAGGCCATTATTGGATTAGACTTAATGAATTTGATCCTTGGCATAAGATGAAGATTTGAACTACTATCTTGAAATTAACCAAAAAAATTTGGAGCGACAAAGCCATAGAACAATTAACATTAGTCATGAATTGTGACCTACATATGTTCACTACTAACTCATCATCCCTAATTGATAAAGACCGTAGTTGAGATGATTAAATAGTTTTGATAGAGAAAGTTTATTAGTTCAAATCTCTAAAGGTCTATCCCCACCTAGGGATAGGTTGGTTAATTCTAACTTTACTACCATCTACTTACTAAATTGTAATGATGAAAATATTTAAAAAACTAGTATTCCATTTTTATAATTATTATTTAATGAATATTTCAGTTATTATATTAATTTATTTGGTTATGAAATAATAATTAGCCAATTATTAGTTAATGAAATTGGTTGACATATAATTAAAATTATATATTATAACTGATTATTTAGTTAATAAATTAAGTAATATTGAATAATAACTAATAATATACTTAATTTAATAATCATAATATATTGATGATTATTAATATAAATACTTAGTTAGTTGGATTATTTATAAAGTGAATTAGTTAGTTTATAGTTTAGTTCTTAATGAATTAATTAACAAGTTTGTTAATTTATTTATCTATATTTTCTTCATTAAGTAATTAGTAATTAAATTAATTAATTAGTTAATTAGTAAGCTAACTAGTTAGCTAGTTAGTTGTCACTTATTTACTTAATTATATATTTTGCAAGATGAGAATGAAATCCAAAACATATGGAATAAACTTTTTAGTTGCAAGTCGTTTGACATTGATGTGAAATGTGATCTTATGTTATATGATAAAAAAATTGAAACAAAGTTATGTGCCTAAATTTTATCATGTTTTGGCCTTAAATGGGCATTTGGCATATAGTTCAACTAGTCTTCCCAGCCTTTCGATTATCTTCCCTAATTTTTTCATTTCAAATGTGGTTAAGACTACCACATCTTTCAATTGTAGGTGCACACATCCCATCAACCTTATATGTGTGCACATGTTGCGCTTGTGACAATGAATGTACATGGACCCATGATACAATTTGCAACACTTTTTTCACCATTATGCAAGATGCTAATTTTCATGTTGGATGAGAACAATTACATACACTTCAACCACATTCAATTCCTCTTATCAACAAATTGACAATGTGTTCACCAAAGATGAAATTCACACCTTAACTAATGTTGTCATAACCAACCCAACACATGTGGATTTATTTCCACGATCTTGCATAATTCAAAGATTTGCTACTTTAGACATGACTTAAGCCAAAGAAAGGAGCTATTGTAATTGACCCACCATTGATCAGTTCCTTGTTCTAGCAATTGAAATATTTGAATGTTTATACAAAAAGCTGATGTGTTCTTACACAATTGTGCCAATGACATTTGGAGCCTCAAAAAGACAAAAGGCCCTTCACTTTCCATATTGGTAACTTTTCTTTGTCAAAAAATTTCAATCACATTGTAAAGGATGCAAGCATCCTCCATCTTAATTTGGGTGATAATGGTAGACCTAGCTACTTCCTGACTTTCACCCCTTTAGGACACACCCCCCTTGCCATGGCTGACCTATTACAAGTGGTCTGTTGTTGTTGAGATGGAGAGTTTTGACATCGAGTTTGTGCTTACTTGACATCCTTTAATTTCTCCCTTGTTTCTAATACCTTTGTACCTTTGTACAAATCAACAGTGTTTATGAATAAAGTTTTGCAGGGTTTTGATGATGATTATACTGCTGCTGGTGTAGCTGCTTTTATCTCTTAACAGAAATCGTAAGTAAATCATAGCTATGTGTAGTTTGGTAGCTTTCTGTGTGGTAGGTGTAGCTTTTGGATTGCGCAACCAAGGTGGGAAGTCCCCCTGGTTCTTCCTTCACTTTGTACTTTCTCCTCCTGGCAATGGATTTTTCTGTTTGTGCCCAGAAAAAAGAAAAAGAAAACCAATAGCTTGGTGTCCTCCCAGGTTTTTTGCCCATATCCTTGCACAACTTGCTTCGTGCTACTAGTGATGGGTTTAAGTCCTAGGTTGTTGCGTGACTTCTTCTCTTAGAGCTCCCCATTGTGCATTTTGTGCTTTAGGGTGTAGTCGTTTGTTTGGACTTTGGTCCTTTTTTTCTTCTTCTCTTGTTTGCTGGCACGGTGTTTTTTCTTTCTTTCTTTATTTATAAAGCAATGGCTACTTGGCAGCATATGACGATCTTTTTCTTTGTATGAATAAAACATAAGAGCTACTACTACCTACCCATTTTGTCACTGGCGCTCATCACAGTTGACCAGGCGGGATGCTAAACACCCCCTAATGAGCTCTGTCGGGTGCTGCTTTCTCTCGCAGTGCAGCTCTGCAGAGAATTGCGTTGTTCTGCTGCAGGGTTTTAATTTTTTTCCCCTTTTTGACTTTGTATTTCCAATAAATTGGAAAAGCAAACCTTAAAGCTCTGGACCTGATGACATGTAAGTGGTTAGTGCTACATCCCGCAAGGGAGATCGTGGGTTCAATCCTTGCGCCTGTGTAATGCCAAAGATTGGCCCAGAAAATTGGCACTGGAGAACAACAGGAAGAACTGTGTGAAGAACATTGAATACCGGGTTGCTGCATGGTCTTTTGCTGCAGAACTGGGTTTTTATATTTATGGTCATTTTTATTTAGTTGAAAAAAGAAGGGATCAATAATTTTCAATGCTCTTTCATTGCTGAGAGCCACCCCACCACTTTCCATCTGAAAGAAAGAATGGGAGTGCCATAAATCCTTGCTCCAAAAGAGTCCAAACAACATGAAAGTCAACATTGTAATCAACTATTTCACACCAACAAAATTCGCAATGACTTCATAAGCTGCATGTATTATTGGAGTTCAGGCCGGACAAAACTTTGTTCCATCAGTTCTGTCAAATTTCTCAAAACCTGAGCTCCATTATCAAACCAGAATTGTTGTTACTAACCCCCAAAGTTTGTCATAAAATAGTCATGAAACTCCAAAACTTGAAAACTATGGATTTAAACCCAAGACATCACTCAACCTGATACTCAACCCCGTATGTAATGGTGAATGTGTGAAAGGAAAAAACCCACCAAATATTAGCGAGATAGTACAGTTATCCCCAATTGTGCCCATGATGATGAGTATGGAACCCATGGAAATTTTGGAACCTTACTGAAAGCTGCTGAAATTTTTTAGTGAATTTGGAGGTCACATTATGTACAGCAATGTTTGCCTCTGCAAAATGCCCTGTCCATTTTTTGCATTTTTTTTCCTTTGGTGAGAAAAAATCATGGGAAAAAAATGAAACAAAAAATTCTCCACTGGGTCAAAACATGGGGATAATGCCCTCAGACGGCAGCGTTCCCAATGTGGATCCCTTCCTCAGCTGTCACCTCTTTGGGCCCTTACTTTAGGCGGCCCCAGCCTCGGCCATTATCAGACACAAAAGTTTGGATGATTTAC
>Ga0116228_10000645_pt1 | contig 27022 bp, 9 predicted proteins | sample S1TSphfallax_2_FD_89694 | JGI IMG/M metagenome (GOLD analysis project Ga0116228, IMG submission 89694) | Host-associated microbial communities from peat moss isolated from Minnesota, USA - S1T2_Fc - Sphagnum fallax MG | ecosystem: Host-associated > Plants > Peat moss > Unclassified | place: USA... | reverse complement strand
TTTGTGTTGAAATTGTTTTCATTTATGGTGTTGACTAAGTTTTGCATGTTGAAATGCAGGCATCTGAGGGTGAGAGTGAGAGCTCCGAGGGCAGCAGTGATGAGGAGGAGAGAGCAGGTAGCACTGCTCCCAGTGTGCTACCTGCTCCCAGTGCTACCACTAGCAGTGGACCCAGTTCATTTGCTAGTCGAAATCAAGGTTCTGCAGGGGGCAAAGATAAAGAGAATAGGGAGGAGGAGGAGGAGGAGGAGGAGGAGGGGCAGGGGGACGATGCAGAGAGGGAGGAGGATGAACAGCCTCCCCCTCCACCAGAGAACACTAGGAAGAAAGATTCAAGGAAGAAATCCAAGAGGGGAAGGAAGTCTAGACAGACAGCTAGTCTAGATAGACTACAAACCCTTTTATATTGTAAATTTTGAAATTTTGATATAGATTTTCTTTTTTGCGCCCTAGAGTGACCCAAATAAACCCTGCTTCCAAAATAAGAATACAGTGCCATGCTCTTGCGATACACAATGGATCTCAAAACAATTTGCGAGTCATAATTCTTCGCAACACTGCAAAAGCCAAAAGACCAATAATACCATGTCATAGACATCGCTACACTCTTGGGGGTAAAATCATTCCAGAACACGTTTACGAAATCATAGATTTCGCAAATTTTTAGCGGCATTCTGAGATCCCAAAACGTTTGCGTGAGATCTTGATGCCGCTAAGGGTTTGTGATAGACCTTATTTTGGAAATTGATAGACGTTTGAGTCGATTCGCTAAGTCGTTGCGGCGATGGATTTGTTGCAAATAGTTTTCGATGTAATTTTAATTGCAAACGGTATATAGAAACAATTATAATCGTAAAAGTTTTGTGATTGTATCAAGTTCGGGAGTTGTGAAGGACTTGCGATTATACGGGTGCGAATGTTATGGTATCGCAAAGGCTTAACAGTTTGCGAGGAGTTATGGTTCGTAAATGTGGGTTTTCAGAAACTTTTTTTGTTGTTTGCGATGATATCTGGATCGCAAAATAGCCCCATGTTGTTGTAGTGGTTAAGTTTTTGTACTTTTCAACTAATGATTTGCAATGAATGTTTTTTAAAATTTGGAATAGTTTTGTAATTTTTTTATGGTAGTAATATGGAAGCTCTATTGGATTCTTCACATATGTTGATGAATTGAAATGATCTTATTGAATGATAGAGTGGGATGGATAATGATATATGTACTACTTGTTGAATTGGCATTTGTTGTGCATTAAAAAGTGCATTTCCTAAACCCTAAACCCTTTAATTCATTCGGATGCTTCAATTTGTTTAGTTTTTCATTTATTCAATATATATTTCATTTCTTGTGTAACATATTTATCTATTTTTTTAGATAAAAAATGCAATAAACATTAGCAACATACATGTCTAAAATAAAATGTACATATGTATTCGCTCCCCATATAGGTCCAACATGTATGTTAAGTACATTTGTACATATAGCACATGGTTTACGTTTTAAAAATAATATTGGTTTTCATAGTGTACATTGCAATGCAAGCAAATAAATATTTTTGCCTATTTGTAATTCTAAAAGGAATTCATGAAATGATATTTCTATGCCTAAACCCATGTTTACAAGTTTGTTATAGATTTGAATTCCTATGTCATGTAAATATGAAGTGTAATTTTTTTCATTAAAACATTTCATTTGTGGTTTGGAATATTGAAACTAGTACATTTATTGGCATTTTTTCTTTGCATGTTTGCTTATGTTCATGTAGTTATGTACCACAAATTTTATTTTGAAGGATAGATTGATTTGTGTTAAATATTTATTGACAAAAATTTCAATATCTTTGTTTGAAGAAATATCAAACATGGGGGCATTTTTAATCCATAACAATCTATGGTCTTCAAAACTAATGTTGGAAAGTTACATTTTTTGGAATGTTGTTCATGAAATAATCCAAGAGTTTGAAAACCTTCTCTAGGGGCAATCATTAATTATTTATAATTATCATCTATAATTAGGTTTTAATCAATGTGGGGCAATCATCGCCATTCTCTTGCTTTATCTTGCATGAAATTCTAGCTTGAGTTTTAAGGTGAATTGTGCACTTGCAACCATAACAATAAAAATTGTCATCACGATTGGTTAGAAAAGGCATGTGACATTGTGTGCATATGTTTTTGAAACATGACACTCTAATAAAAATCACCAACTTCCCAACAACCTACAAACTAGAAACCACACAAATGATAAACAATCAAATCTAATTGGTTATTACTTAACCATAATCAAAAACATTCTCACCAAAGATTGTTTCATTCTACTTAAAGTTAATTTTCTTAGAAGAGTGAAGCTTTCACTCATGTAACATACTACCAACTTTGTCAAAATGCCCCACATTTGTCTAGAAACTCACAAGTCTTTGGTGTGACCTACATTATGTTATCTTGGCCTTTGAATAAATGTGAGTGTATTTTGGATCCCAAATTGATATCCACATGGCCAAATGTCAAGACAAAACCTTGGAGTTTCAAAAATCAAAACATATGCATAAAGAACATGTTTAAGGTTTAAGGTTTGCCTACATGCACAAATATAATCCAAACTAACTAGAATCATCTATGTATTGTATGCAATAACATGGACAATTTAAAAAAATAACAAAACAAAATATACACCCATACCTCAAAATTTATTGCAAAGTCTTGCCCTTTAGTGTTCTCACTATGCATATAGTATCAAAAGTAATAACATGTAAGATATCGCTCACTTTGAATTATTTTAAAAATCACATATAAATGATTTGGGCTTTAAAATTAAAAGAAATCACAAAAATAATAAATATAAAATTGAGACAAAGTTATACATTTGTGTAAATGTAAACCAATAATTTAGCAAAGGTTTTTTTAAAACCCTTATTTGACAACAATTTTTCGTCTTTTTAAAAATTCAAAACTTCAACTTACTTTTGTCAAATGGTTTTTAAAAAAATTAGCCCAAGTAAATATTCAATGGAAGAAAAAATTCCAACTTAAGAAAATCATAATCATCAACATTATCATACCATAATGTACCACTAAACATTTAAAACTCATTTTATCTAAATTCCATCACCTTAAATTTTTTTGAAAACTTTGATGGGACCTAATTGCAAATATATGGAGCAATTGACCTAACTAACTTTTTTGGACCTAGATCTTTTTATTTAATTAAAGAAGAGAATCCATGTGGATATAAGGAACCTAGACACAACACTTGTTCACTTTTGACACTACGTTTTCTTACCCCTTCATGCCACATATAGAATACCCATATTTAGCAACCCATTCACAAAGCAAGAGCACCATTAATGAAGTGAAAAAGGGGAAATACTTAATCACGATCATTTTCTAAATACAATTTTGGAATCTCATATGATAAAGTTGTTCAAAACATCCTACATGAATTAGTGCCAAAGGCTAGTTATTTTACATTAAGAAAAAATATAGTTGACTTAATTGAGAATCACACATTTTTGCTTTGAAGTGTTGAACATCTACCAACAACTTTGTTTTTTTAAAACACTATGAATAAACTTGGCTCCTACATGCAATGAACACAATTATTTATGAAACCTCAAATTCAAAGAAAAGTAATCTTGAAAAAGAGTGACCAACCAATTTCTTTTCCTCTACAACAATTTTTTCCATATTTTTATCCTTGATGCCCAACAAAACCTTTGTCAAAACATGGGAATATATTTTGCACATGTTTAAAAACTCAAGGAATAAAAACACAACAAAAAAAACCTTAAAGACACACTAAAAAGTGGAATTGGGTACTTGAGAGTGGTTGTGTTACCTCCATCAACCAACTATGGCATTATGATACATTCAAAATTCCATTATTTCTCAATGTGAAAAAGTTCACATTACCATGTTTTAGGCATAGACTTTGGAAATGGAACCACCTACAAGCATTGTCATTATCAAACTCAAAAACAAAAGAACATACTTTGGCTTGCTAATGATGATCATAACTTTCTCAAAGCATCTTGGCAAGTGTTCGAGAATTCACAAAGGTTGCTTAGGTAGGTTGGGTTGTGGTTTTGTGTGAGATTGATGAACACTTACTACCTACACACACCTCCCTTCTAAGCCTCTCCTCTCTCCACTTCCCCTCGTGCGCAACAGCCACTCCAAATGAACACCCTCCTAACCTAACCCATCCACTTCATGTACTAACCCACTCCTGTAGTATAGATTCAACGGTTAAAAAAATCAGCTCGTCCAATGTGAAACCAAAAAATATAAGGCCAAACCTTTAAAAAATATCATTGAAAAAAACTTGTCCCATCGAGTGTGAAACCAAATAATATAAGGCAAAAACCTCCTAAAAAAATCAATGTGAGAGTCCCTCTCCCTGCAAGGCCTAACAAAAACACAAATGCCCAAAAGTCTATTCAACAACAACAACAACTTCGCCAGTGGAGCTTTTTATTTTATTTTTTGGTGGTGAATTTTGGCAATATGGCAACAAAAGAAATTAGGATGGAAATATTCTGTCACAGATTCCTCTCTTCTTAAAAAAAAATTCAAAAAAAATTCAAAAAAAAAAAAAACATTACGATACATTACCAAAAAAATTGATAATTTTTAATTTAATTTTTTTTCCCTGTGATACCCAGCGTGTATCTGTTGAGGTAACACAACATAAGTGCCCATTGCCTGTCTTGGGTGGGCACATGCTTTGAGAAAACCCCACTCCAAGGGCATTAACTAACATAAAGCACTGGAGGGGGTGGGGAAAAAAATCTTTGCTTTCTTGTGATACCCAGTGACAGTGTTTGTGATGTAATCAAAGTGGCAAGCATCCAGAAAAAATTAATTTAGCCATATTTGGCTACATACAAAATAATGAACATAGTTTTAAAAAGGGGTCTCTTGAGGTTAGAAAGCAACATGTGTATTTTACTTAGGTTTTCTTTGGCATGAATGATAACATACATAGAGTTCATGTTTTCTTTTTCTAAAATATATTTTAAAGCTTTGATAGATGCGATATTTGTATCAATACACACAAGTTTTGTCCTATTGCAATTGTAACCTCACGTTTGTATTAAGTTTGCATGCTTTGAATGTGAGCATCACATTAATACTTTGTTGAAATTTTCCCTATAAATACGAGTTTGAAATATATTGCAATGTTGCATTATTGCATTACAAGAACTTCAAAAACATGAAGTTCAATGTGAATTACTTGCATAAGGGTCACAAAATAAACATTAGTTTTGTTAGAATGATTTTGTAAAACTCACATTTGAAACATAAAATGCTAGCTAGTTTTTGGACGGTTTGTGCAATATTCCAATGTTGGGCATAAAATATTCATGTTCAATGAAAAAAATGATGACGATAAAAAAATTAGCAAATTAGAAGAAGAAAATTTAATTGTAATAAATAATAGAAGAAAATAATTTAGAGCAAGAAAAATAAATAATAATTTAGAAGGAGAAAAAATAAAATAAAAATTGAAAAACATAAAGACATAGAAAATTAATTTTTAAAAAATTGGAATTCAAAAAAAAAAGCTTGCATTTTGGTCACAAAATATGCAATAATTACTAACGTGTCACAAAAGTTGATTGAATGTGCAATATTCACATTTAAGGTTACCAATTATTGACATCAAGGGGTCGAATATGATTAAAATGGTTGTTAATTCATTTATAGCAATATTTTCATATTTTATATATCATACAATGGTAGACATTAACATCCTATAAATGATAGGTAGGTAAGTGAATAGGCGAATGGGTAGGTAGATAAATAAATAAATAGGTGGATAGGGAGGTGAGTGTGTGGGTGGGTAAGTAAATAAGTATGTAGGTAGGTCAATGGCTAGGTAGATAAGTGTGTACACAAAGAAAAAAACAAGTTAAATCAATAATGTAACTAGGTCAATAAGGTAACTAAAAAAAAATTGTTAATTTTTTTGGTCAAAAGATAAAGGTTTTGCCAATAGGTATAAGTTTAGCCATGAAACAATAATTCTTTTTACCAAATATATATAATTTGCCAAAAAAATATAAAGGTTTTGCCAATAGGTAAAGGTTTAGCCACGAAGAGATGGAAGTTTTGCCAAGAGGTGTAGGTTTAACCAAGAAGAATTATAATTTTTTCCAAGTGGTAGAGGCTTAAGCAAGAAGAGACAAAGGTTTTACTAAGAGGTTAAAAAATGGCTAGAAAGATATAATGGTTTAACCAAGGAGAGTTTAAAGTTTTTCCAAATGGTACAAATTCAACCGAAAAAATATAGAGATTTTATTGAAAGATAAAATTTTAATAGGAAAAAGGTAAGTGTAGTGCCAAAAAATAAAAGTTTTATAAAAAATAGATACAACTTATGCCAATGTGTAACAATTTAACCATGAGGAGATGAAAGCTTTGTCAAAAGATATAAGTTTAGCTAAAAAAAGTTAGAGTTTTTGCCAAAAGGTAGAGGTTTAACGAAATATATATATAAGTTTTGTTGATAAGTAAAGGCTTTGCCATGCAAAAATAGAAGTTTTGTCAAGAGATAAAGGTTTAGCTAAAAAGATATACAAATTTTGTTAATATGTAGAAGTTTAGCCATGAAGAGATGGAGATTTTATCGAGAAATATAGGGTTAGTCGAGAAGAGTTAAAAGTTGTGCCAAAAGACAAAGGTTTAGCCATGAAAAAATAAAAGGTAAGTAGGTAAGGGGTTGATAGGTAAAGCCAAGATGTAAATCAATAATGTAGCTAGGTTAGTAGGGTAGCTAAGGAATTAAGGTGACTAGGTTGAAGGGTAGTATGGTTAAGGTTGAAGAAAAAAAACTCAAAAAATAAAAAAAGGTCAAAAGGCAACAACCCAAAAAGGTTGACTATGATATAATGTTGGGTTAACATAGGGTGAGGAACATAATGAAAAAACGCAACCCATCTTATAGATAGAATGGCCAATTGGTGCACTGGTGGGTGTTGGTTCACTCTAATCCACATATGTCCTAATGGGATTACACATAAAAGATTTGCTCCAAGAAGGAACAATAAATTGTTATCCAAGATACCTTCAAATTACATTACATAATCTTTTAAAAGTTGTTACATGTTATGAAATTATATCACAAACTTCCCATCCATGATTTGATAATGAAAATTGTACAAAAACCATTTTCTCATGAATTTTTGTTTTTTGAATTCAAAATGTCATGTGTTTAAAACATGTATGATGCATGTATAAGTACAATGAAATATTTCCAAATGTTTGCAAATAGTTTATCCTACTTATGTATGCATCATACATGTTTTAAACACACAATATCTGTTGCAAAAAACACAAACCCATGAAATAATAGATTTTGTGTGAATTTCAAATGAATTAATGAAAGTGATAAGTTTGTGATGCAAGTCTTGAAGAAGGCACCTCCAAGGGGGGCATTTTGTATATTAGTGAACTTTTAGGACAAGGTTGCTAGGCCCAAACCTAAATGTCAACTAGGTGCAATGCACACTAGAAACCACCTTCCATGGCATAAAGAAATTTGTTAAAGCATATTTTACTATAAATTGTGCTTGTATTTTCAAAACCAACACATTTTTTCAAAGTCAACATTTTTTCCCAAAAAATATTTCTTGCAATTTAACACATGTTATTAAAAGTGTAACAACCTTTGTGTTCCTTTATGAACATGTTTAGCTTTTTATTTATTATGAAATAGGTCATCAAACTTACAAATTTAGGAATTTCATTGGGTTGTTTGAAATTTGCACAAAATCTGTTATTTCATAGGTTCATGTTTTTTACTCACATATGTCGTTTGTTTAAAACACCTATGATACACATATAAATAAAATAAAATATTTTCAAGTGGTTGAAAATATTTCATCCTACATATATTTGCATCATACATGTTTTAAATGTATTATGTTCATATGAAAAACATGAAGGAATGATTTTTACACGATTTTCATCATCAAATTGTGAGATGAATTATTTTTTATGAGACATTCTCCATTCTTTAATGATTTAAAATTTTAATATTGAATTTCAATTAGGATCCACCTCAACAAAATTGTTTAAAAATACTTTTGATATGAATAGACTTCTTGATTTTGAGTTCTAAACATTAAGTTAACATTCATTTCAAATTCAACTTTAGCACCAAGTGTGAAGGGTCTTCAAAGTGAAAACCAACATCAGCTGACTAATAGCACCATATTTACACATCTTGTTAATCCATTGGGGATGCACTTTTAGCATTGTGTTCCTTATAATTAGACAATAGATGATACAATGATAACGAATACATAAGGACACACAATGCAATGTCAAGTGCTTTTACATCCATTACACATGAAGTCAATTTTCACTCGATTTGAGAGTAATTGCATTTTTTTTTTTCATTCATGTCATCAAAATGTTGATGTTCCCTTTGCAACCATGATATTTGCACCTTTGTGGATATCATCATCACTGATCCCACACATGTAAAAGCACTTCCATAATCAAACTTTACACAAGATTTTGTGACTTTGGAGGCTAAAAGCAAGCCAATGCAACAAATTATCATTTTTTTGGGGTAAATTTTTACCAAATGGTGGGTTTTTCCTTTTAATGGAAAAACAATAGAGTTTTTGGGGTTGTTAATTCATCAAATTTTGGAAAATTCTATCCTAAGTTCCAGCATGTAGCCAAAAATAAAGAAGGATGCTAGAAAATTATGATTTAGGAAGATCCAACAAACTTTATTGCAAGACAATACAAGCTATATATATATATATGATCGCTTATCAACAAGAAGTAAAAAGTTTAGATGTGAGAATGGGTGTATTTGGGTTGTTCCACAATACCAAATCAACACCCAACATTATCAAAACTCAATGACCCGAGCAACTATTTCTGGTGTTAAACAGATGCACATTATAAAGCATAATTTTCCCACTTGCAAAAGGGAAAGGATGTTGTTACAAGTGAAGGTGGGATATTCCATTTTGGAGAGGGATTTTCTATATCAGGGCAGATTTTCTGTTTTAGGTTAAGAAACAATGTTAACCTAGTTTTTAAAATTTTGAAATTCACTGACCAAAAGGAAAAAACATCATGGCCCTTGTAATTTCAAACTTTTTTTTTCCTGGAAAACCTGCCCTAAATCAAACCTAATAATAATGATTTTCCAAATCATGTAAGTGGTTTTGGTAGGTAGTCATATAGGGTTTATCAAAAAAAAGATCAAAAATTAACGTCCGAGCTGCCGGATTCGAACCAGCGACCTAAGGATTCTCTGCACTACTACAGTCCTCCGCTCTACCAACTGAGCTAAGCTCGGATCACATGTACTGCACATGAGAGTCTACATACATTATCACAAACACTTCATGCTGTAAAGAAATGCTTTAACCTCTTCAAAGGGTTATGGTTGGCCATATTTGTCTTCCCTCCAGTTGCAACGTTGCAGTTGGAAAAATGCATACTCCTCTACAATTACATCTGTCAACATGTGTGTATTTTAGGTGATTTTGCCAAGGTTCTAGTGTTTCACCAATAAATTACAATTAGGAAGGGGGGATTTGTGTATCACAAGTAGCTTCTAGCATTTTCATGTAAGTGATCAAGTAGAGGCCTATCATAATAGCCAGTGATTTAATCACCCACCCACATTCTCTATGTTCAAGTAGTGAGACAATCACAAGAAAACCAAGCAAGTTATGTATTTATAAAAGACATAAAACAGTTCCTAGTATAACATTTTCTATTTCATGGAGGGTATAGTAATCCAAGCTTAGCTCAGATACATAAGTTAGCTATTTCATGGTTGTGTTGTGCAGTAGATGATAACACGGATCAAACTGGGAAACATGTGTCTCCCCAGTTCACGACTTACAATGGACAGAAAAAGGAAAGAAAAAAGCATACAGAGCTCAATACATGAAAACAGGATAGGCACCAGATACAGATCTTTCACAGTGACTAATTTGCAAACAATTTGTACTTAGAGTAGATGAGTAGATATCCTCCACTAAAAATATGTTATGTACATGATGTGACATAAAACCTTGACCCCTTTACTTGACTCGTGGTGAAAATAAAACCACTCTGTCAGAGAACAAGCAAGCATTGGTTACAAGATTGAACATTTCAATCATGTGTGTTTCTGTCACTTCTGCAGTTCCAAAGTTTGGTTCAAAAAAAGATAAGGTGTGTAGCAAGGTCAACAACAAATGGATCCAGGATAAGGCGAGTCAAGAAATAGAATACCACACCTAATGTGATAGATATCGGCAAAGCTGGTAGTGCCCGCCGCCAGACTGCAAGCAAGATGAGTGTTGCACCAAGCCCTCCTATGATTGCAAGGTAGCATGCATAAACTGTCATCAAATCATACATTGCTGCCCGCCCTACCAACACACTGTAAAATATGAAGTCCCCAAGCCCAAGCTTGACTGCACCAGAAACCCCGAGCCCAAGTCCCTCATCCTCACTTTCTGATCCACCCTGATCAGAACCCTGGAAGTGCATTCCAGTTCCTGATTCCATTCCATCCAATGCTGCTGCAGTTGAAGAATTATTTGTTCCATGACTTACCAATGGAACGGTATCCTCATCTACATTTGATTCTGTGGCCTGATGTCCAGCAGCAACTGTGGAGATCGAGTTAAGCATTCCAGCATCCCCAGTTGATGAGACCAACCTTGAGCCAATAATTCCTACTTCTGGGGCTAAGGGTGGCTCAGTAATTAAACTAGTTGGTTGACCATTGGAAGTCCATAAATTGTCCAAGGCTGAATTTGAGCCAGAGTTCCCCCTCCCAACCCCAGGGTTTCGAGGGGCCCGGTGGTTGCTCCATCTTCTTGTTCGTGCTGGTGTTGGGGATGAAGACATAGGTGGAGGTCCAGATATCTGCCGAGGGAGCACTGGGCGGGCTTCATAGATGAGTGCTGGAATATCTTCATCCCTTGCAATGGCAAGCTCCACAAGCATGTTGAGGGGACCTCCAGGGGCCAACACTGCAACAATGTCATAAATAGCCATAGCCACGAGGAGAATCCATGTTGTCCACTCAGGAAGCTTTGTGAACCAGAATGCCACAAGCATTCCAATGACAACAAGGTAGCCTTGGGTGAGCACGATAGGCATTCGGCAGAAGAAAACAGCCATCACACCAACACTTGCAAAATTCACAAGGCATATCGCAAATGTGATGATGTCAATTGGGATTGAAAAGAACTGGATCAACTCGACTGCTACTATGCCACCCATCCATGCCAGGACTGTAAAAGCTGAGAAACCCATGTATACCCGGAGGCACTTTGTGAACCGGAAGTAGAATAACCCAACGAGTACAAAGGTGACAAGCATGACAATGCAGACAAAAACAATGGCATTCAATAACCCCCCCTTGAACTTCTCAACAAAAGAGTCGTTCGGCTGCTCATTATATATCATCATAGCAATGGTAGCCACGGATGTGGAAGAACCATGAGGAGTCAAAGTATGAACTAAAAGTACCACCAGAAGCATACAAATTGACACTGGGCTTACTATGCCAATGATCTCTCCTCCCACCATCTCAAGAATCCCCCTCTCCATGGTCACTTGAAACTTGAGCTTATGACAGTTATGACCAGATTTTCACTAACTTGTCACAATTTCCACCTGCCCGTGCTGTTGTCTTGTCTGCAACAACTTGCTGCAAACCTCTCCAGATATCTGATTCAGATACCATAGATCCCATTGAGCTCCATTTCTTGTCAATTGCAATTGATTGGCAATCTTCTTAGTCTCTTACCAGGGTGCAATTCAAGATGGATAAAGCAAAGTTTAGGCCATACTTTCTTTTGGGGGGAAAACGGCCTTCAAACCTGTCCTCTACAATTCACAGTTCTTTGTGTCAGCAACACAAAGGGTTGGAAGAAAAGAATTTTGAAAAGTTCAACACAGAAGCTAAATAAAATCTCCAAATACCCTAACCGAAAAATGATTCCTTGTAGTGGACAATCCATTTACCAGAATGCATAAACTTTGTTCTTTTCTAAATGCAAGACAACAAGCATGCAGAAATCGTATTGAATTCTACACTTGATACATGGAAATGAAGCAGGAAACATCTAGGGAAACCTAACCAAAACCCTATGAATCCAAGGTGATAAAGACCCGAATGACTTTATTTACCAAGCACACAATCAGCAGCAGGCATTCATAAGCATTCCTCAAGTAGTTTAAAAACACAGGAAAACAATAAAACTCTGAAAGATCCAAGATATTGCTGCAAAGAAAAATGATCACACACACAAACACTCTCTCTCTCTCTCTCTCTCTCTCTCTCTCTCTCTGTGTCTCTCGCTGTGTGGAGTCCGCAAAAAACCAACTGGAAGATGGGAATGAATGTGAGGGAAAAAAATAGTTAAGGGAGGTGACTCTTACCTTGCAAGCAGCTCAAAGTTCTAGTGGCATCAGGAAAACAATTTTCCTTCCCAAGGATAATGCAGCCTCGTCCTGTTCCGCTTCCAAAGAACTCAAGGCTTGCAACCCTTGCAGCACTGTCGTCTCTTGAGAAGTGCTGTGACGACTATCCTTGAGCATTATTTAGGGTTTGGTGGAAACTGGACGTGGGAGTTTTGGGGGAGAAAGAGGTGGCGACATTTTACCAGGCAATTTCCCACTAGAAAAAGAAAAAAAAGTATTCACAGAGTGGAAAATAGTACCTGACCCTTTCCATGCATCTTCGTACTAGAGAGCGGCCAGGGTTTTGCCGATTCCGACTCCAAGCTCGGCCATCAAGAGTGGGCAAAAATAATTTTCTTAATCGAATGATGTTTCTACTTCAAAGGAGCTAATCACTTTGAACAAAGTTCATTTTTTAACGAACCTGCAACGTCTCGTCCCAAAATAAAACAATTGCATCGAGCAACAACCCATCTGTTGGATATCATGGACAAGGGCTCGCCCTTTGACTTCCATAGTTTTGCTAGTTACTTGGAACAAAGCCATCAACAATTTTAAGTTCACCACAAATTTGCTTTCAATATTATGTATTTCTCTTTTCTTCTTTCTCTCCAAAGACATTTGTGTTTCTTTGTGGGTTCACTTGGGGCATACAATGGCAATGTTGACAAGTTTGTCTCTTAGTCATGATCATCAACCCCTTCATAATGATCTTGACAGACATGCATAGTGTATTTTCAAGGTGTCTAATAATGTGCATTTTCCTTGAGCAAGAACTTCTTGCCTCTTTTTGTTTTTGTGTCTTTTTTTCCCCCCTAAAAAATCAAGAAAAACTTTCATAAGTTAATTCGGACCATCATTGTTATGCAAAGAAAGCTTATGTAAGTTTATCTGGGGCCCTTGATCATTATGCAAAGGAAAGTACTCCTTTATTTGAATTACTTGACAACATGCGTATTTACTTTTTTGAAATGAGTTTTGAATGCTTTGAAGGTTAAAAACTAATAATAATGTGATCATATCTTTTTTGACTCCTAATACCTCCTAGAAAATTCATAGTGTCTGTCAAGGCCGCATTATAACACATAATATTTCCTTTGCCCCATGAGTGAGTGGGCATTCTGATTTCACAGCAAGCTTTTTTGAAGAACATCAAGCCACCCCTTCTGATTTTTGCATCAATTTTGCTCCATGTAAGATTCAAGGGCACCATCATTCCCAAAATTGCGCTCGTGCTTGGCTCTCAACTCACCTCACCTCAACCTTTTAACCTACATAGTGCCCAGGTGTGCAAGCATCTGGTTTTCCAAAATGCCCCACAAGTTCCTCCACTTTGTAAGGGCACATCCAAAACTTTCAATTTCATCTATTGTAAGGTATTGTTCTTGCAAACATTTTGCATCTTCAACATCCAATATAAAATAGTGTCAACTTTTGGAAAGCAAACAAAGCTATTGTTCCATATTTCTCTTCCTACAATGACTGTTTAAGCAATCTATGAAAAAAGGGTTGGAATATTGTGAAATGGACCAGACAAAACACATTTCAAGTTTACACCATGCTTCAAGAACACCTATTGTCCACAGAACTATGCTGCCAACATATTCCTTCATCAACTGTTTGCTTTAACACTCAAATAAAACTCTGGTAGATGAATTCATTCTAATAATATTTGTTTACGTGATTTAGTTATGACAAATATGTACAAACTTGCCAAGTTAGTTAGCAGCATGTTGTCCAACAACATGCGTACAGCAAGTGGAGAATCATTGCACATTCATTAGAAGGTATCTCTATCTTCAGTGTTGAAAACTTTCACTACCAAATCTTAATCTGAAAATTCACCAAAACTAGATGCAAATTCTTTCCAAATACTGCCAATCTAACAGCATCTGTAGTGAGGACCAAACTTAACTTGCTTCAATTAGTTCAAAACTTACAACACAAATCAACCCACGTGAAAATATACAAAACAAATAAATAATGGAAACTCTATATAAGACTCATCAGAATTCAAAGCATACCTCTTGCTACTTCCAACTTCAAGCATATTACATCAAAATATGGTCATTATACTAAGAACAGAAAACTGTAGCAAGTATCATAGTGTGAAATGCAGATGAACAAGAGCATTGCTTACAGCAAACCAAAAAAACAATAGGAATTTGCAAGTAGTGCTGTTGAATATTGTGAAAGCCTCTAAGTAAGATACAAGGGAATCATTAGAGGGTAGAAGATGGGAGTAAAATACTGTTAAACCCTAATGGCTTTTTAATTGCTCAATGACAAGCACCTGATGTGAAGCAAATGCTATACACCTTCATCTACTACACACAAAAATTGAAAACCATTCTATCCAAACATTGCTTGGGTATGGATACATTCAGATCCATTCATGATACTCACAGATGATTCAACCTTAGATCATACGTTCATGTCATGGAAGTAGGTGAGAATGAATTGTGCTACTGATCTTCTCAAAATCAGTTGTCAGGAGGGAACACAAAAACAGGTAACAAGCATCAACCATCAGAGCTCACAGCTGTGGTGCAATACTTTAACAACCCAACTAAATCTCTCCACTCTTACCACATGATTTCAAAGTCACAGAGTAGTCATTTCCAGGCCTTTGCAACCCTTCTCATGACAAAACACTTTGAGCAGAATTTTAAAAGTTCTGCATCCAGTGCCACTCTCTGAATACTCACAACGAAAGTTTTGACAAGTTTCAGCTGGATTTTCTCGCAAGGTTTTCAAAGGAAGGACTCTCAGTCAGTGGTGTCATAATTAATCTGTTCGCCATCAGCAGACACTCCTTCAATGTCATGATAGCACATTCAGGCATGAGCAACCCTAACCTTATCTATATCATGTGGTTTCCAGACATCTAACAATCAAAAAGCTACAAACTTGTGGCATGCCTCCAGCAATCAGAAAGCAAATGAAGACAGATTCTCCAAATCAGAAACATGGATTGAGTGATAAACAAAGAGGAAGAAGCTCATCACAAGCTAATGTGGGACACCCCACCATTTACAAACTTCACATGCTAGGATAGGGTCTGACTTCTTACAATCCAGCACAGATATTATGTCAGTGTTCTCTTTCAAAGCCTGCAAGACAGAGCGAGGGAGAGAGAGAGGGAGAGAGGAGGCATTGTTTGGTGTTCTACTACCATTGTTTGAATGCCCCCTAGTGTCAAAATAAAAATGGATCAGTTCACCAGTTTCAGCAAGCTAAGCATCTCTCTTAGAGAAAGCCATGCTTAAAGCTGAAGGAGATCTGAGCACCTACATATATCCTCAACAGCAATGGATGGCTACATGAAAAAATGACATACAAATGAAAGCCAAACCATGACTCTGAACCCTGCTAGCAAGTACTCCATGCAAAGGCATATGCTCTAAGATGGACTATGAAGTAGCTTCACTGATCATGCACATCCTGAAAAGTTCAGCAACAAAAGATACTAAAGATGTCTTGCCATACCAAATTCCTGCATCGAGAATCCAAGGGCTGGTAAAATGAATGTTTAGTGGTCTTTTCAAAGAAGTAGAAGAAAAGATCAAACCCCTACATGACTCAAACCGTTTCTGTCCTCAAACAGCAAGAGTCATACGCCGATTACCTTTCCTTGAGCTCTGTCTCGAACTGTTCAAGCTTACATCGTATGGCTGGCAAAAAAGAAGTCACAAGCGCCTGCGTAACCCTGCTCCTTTGGGCAGCGTCGGCAATCTGCGACTGCGTAATAGAGATCTCAAGCTGCAAGTCATCCAGTTCGCCATAACAAGCTTCCGGTACCTTCATGGTTCCTTCCACATCTTTCTTCAAACCTTCGTCCGTGGCAACCTCCATCTTCACCTTCATATCAATCTCGAAAGAATAACCTACTCTCTTCTTCTGTCTCACCGTCACCAGCGTAGCATCACCACTACAGCTTGAAACCTCCACAACCTGCGCCTTGCCATCTTCAAACTCCACGGGCTCTACTCCTTGTAACAGATCCTTGATACGCTTCCAAGCCCAGGAGTTGAGGCTCTTCTCCTCCCATGTCCCCGCTTGGTTCCACAGCGACCCTAACGGCAAGGGTTTCCCATTTCCAACAACCATCTCTCTTTCCGTCAGCTTCCTTGGAAGAGGCGCCGGAGCAGCCCCAGTCATCTCACTACGAACCCAGTACCTGTAAGAAGAAGCTTTCTTCTCTTCCTCCTTCTCCATCGCTGAAGATCCGCCTGCATCTGTTGCGTCTTCCTCCATCGCCACCTGCAGCAAAGCAAAATCCTTCACAGCAAAAGCTTTTGCATTCTTCACAACACCACAACAAAAAACACGCGCCTTTCTTTTGTCACATAGCAAAAGCGGCAAAGCGCGAACAGAAAACCATCCAGTATTCATCCATGAAGAACAATATTATGAACCCAAATGTTCCGCTTAAATGGATGCTATCTCTCCACCAACGGATGTTACCCATCCATGTAGGTCACATCTATAATTAGTAATTTTCTGACTGGCAGATTAGTTGACCTGTGGTGTTCATTTTTCGTTACCTACTTTTTCTTTCTTTCATTCTTCTCCGTAAGTTTGGAACAGGTGAGTTAAAGGGTCTAGAATGTTCTTTAGTCGGGGCCTAGAATGTTCACAGCAATAAAGGGAAAAGCTCAGTTTGGACCAGAGCGTTCCACGTGGTGTAGAATCTTCCCCTTGTACAACAGTTCCATCTTGCATAATTTTCCGCCACTTTTTATTATTATTTATTATTTATTTATTTATTTAATCCTTTATTTAATCCTTTTTTCCCCAAAGAGTTCACTTTTTTTCCCTTTCTTACTTTGTTTTCCCTGGGTGTGTTTTACCAGGCTACAACGTTACGACAATAGCCGTTCAATTTTTCTATTTTTTTAATTTTTTTCAATTTTGTGATGTTGCTCAAAGTGGCAATCATCCATATCTATGTTTAGCCAAATTTGGCGAGATTCAAAATATGAAAGTTTTTTTTCTAAAAACCTATAGCACCTTTTCATTTCATAGGCAATTGTGCTGATTTATTTTTTTTGGTCCGATTTTGAAATTAAATTTTCTTTTATTTGAAAAAAAAAATTCAACAAAGCGGGGAATTTGCACCAAAATATTCCTTTCCCAAAATATTTTTCACAAAAATGGTAATACTTTTTACGCCAAAAAAATAATCACTAGGCTACAATAGTACCTTCAAGGATGACATGTGTTGTTCCCTCATGGATTTCTCATCCATGTGCAAGGGACACACAACTTGTTAATCTGCCTGAAAGCAAGATGACATATTTAAATTGATTAATAGGCAGCCATTTTCAGCCATATTTCCCTTTTAATGCTCTGCTTGGTTGTGTGTGTATTCTGGTGTTTCGGAATGAACAAGAGAACATGCTAGTTATGGAAGGTCTAATTGCCCATTCCAAAATGTAATTGACCTTTATTTAATAAGCTGAGGTCAATCTAGCCATAATCTGCACGGCATTACATGACCGAGCCTATTTGCAAATGTAATTTATGCACAAAATTGGAATAAGAAGCCTTTAAAAATGCATTTGGAATTTAATTCAAAATTTACAAATTTTGGTTTTTGTAACCAATCAATACCTCTTCATTGTAATTTCCCTTCCTTCTCTTTGCCTTTTCACATCCCAAACCTTAATCTTTTGGGCCAATGATATTTGGATTCACACTTAGGTCAATAAGGGGTCCTAAGTACACATGCTTCACATTTTGGTCAATAACCCGTAAGCCATTTCAACCAATCAATTCCTCTTCATCAATATTTAATGTTTGCCTTTTTCACATTGGATGGATAATTTCCCATTGGTCATTTTATTTGCCTTTCCATACTATTACCTTCACATTAATTATGTCTTTAGAACCTTGAAAAGATGTATCCCTTTGAGCTTGAAAGATAATTCTTGGGATAACATTTAGAGTTCGGACAAGAATTGAAAGAATTATTGAATCTTGAAAACTTTTGTCCAAAAAAATCAATAAAATAAAAATATGTTTTTAAAGGAAATCGTGGTATATTTTTTATATTGTTTGATGAGCTCACAATTGAGTCAATGGCATCGGTCACACTAATATCATTGAAATGGGACAAAAATAAAATTAAATTCTAAATTAAATTTTTTTGAAGAATTGGACAACATTGAAAATGAACTAGAGTATACTTGGACTACATTACACCTTTGATGATCTTTAGTTCATTTAAACCCTTTGATGTTTACCATTTGAAATTAACCTTTTCTTAATTTGCATGTTTCCAAACATTAATGCCTATTCATGAAAAGAAAGCAAAGAGGTGCATGTCCAAGATGAAAACTTGATTTAAAAATAAAAAGGCAATGTGAACAAGATAAAAAAAGATTGTGTGTCATTAATATATGATGATGGATGGTTTAAAAGGAGGTACAAAATGAAACAAACATTGTTTCCTTCAAATTATTGATAATGTATCAACATGTGATTCATATTTTTTTTTAAATAAAATGCATTTAACAAATAGGCTGGTGTTCAATCCAAAAGCGTATAGTTACATTATTCATTTTAGCCTATTAAATCACGCCTAATGCAATTGATGAATATTTCCAAATGGGTAAATACAACAATGGATGCAATGAAATGATTTGTAAATGCTACCAAGGAAATTTTTGAAACCCAATATTTGAAACAACTTACAAAAATCAATTTTGAGACAGACATCAAAATCAATAAGGTTTTAAGTTTCCCAAATGTGTTTATTAGTTTAAATTGCATGCATTATTGATGAAAAATTTGCCCAATTGTCTAGCAAGGGCAATTTCAAAATAAAGATAGTAACAAGTCGATCATTCTTAAAGTTGTTATAAATTAATCATTATGTATTTGGCATGCATTTTTTGGCCCTCCTTTACCACAATGATATGAATGTGCAAAAATATGTTTCCACTTGTCACCTATTTGCTTCAAAGGCCAACCTCAACATGAATTTTGTTGTCATGCCAATACATATCCAAATAATATTAACTTATTGACGCAATTTACCTTCAATGGACAAATTTATTCAAACAATTCATGAACCACAAGGAAAAAAACATCAATGTTTATTTAAAATGCAAGGACTTAAAAAAGAAAGGAAATGTTCTTTTGGGGTGCTTCAAGCATGTTTTGAAATCATTCTAAATAGACAATGATACATGGCCACAATCAAAAACATTATCATAAGGTCTATGATTTTACACAATTTAATAACAAAATATCCAATTTCAACCTAGAGCTTTTATTTGATGTTGAATTTGGTTTTCCACATTTGAAATAGGTTGTCTTTTGAAGACAACCATACTACCTTTACCATTCTAACATTAATAAATATTTTCGAGGTCAAATAATCTTTAAATCAATTGCCCTCCAATGCAAAAGTTAATCAAACCACATGATGCCATTATTGGGATCACAATTAATGGGGTTTCTATCCCATCACATGTACATGTTGGCATTATAATTAATGATTGTTTGTTTGGGGCTAATGCCATTATGGAGCCTTTATCCCAAGCATTCCCAAAAAGAAGTAATTGCCAATTATAATCATAAATGATCAATTATACAAATGCCTAGACTAATCAATGTAATCAAATTTAAGAAAAAAAATTGCCACTATTAAAATGAAAAAAAGAAAACTAAATTTGCCCAAATATAGCCAAAATGGTAAAGGTAGTATGGACCACTATTGGATAGCTACTACCCAAAGGGTTGGTTTCAAGCCGATTTTCATTATGACAACTAAAGGTTTAAACTTTAGTTCAAAATTGATTCCTTGAAAACCAACAAGATATCATATGAATTAAAATTTGATACATTAAGAATTTACAAAAGGATTGTTTGGGTTTGTTTTTTAAGCTAATAAAAACTATATAAAACACATGTTGGAAAGTAGGTGTTTAATAGTAATATTCAAACCCAAAACTTCTTTGGTGTCAAATAATGTTTTTATTACTAAAAGCCACAACTTCTACTATGTAAATTTTTTAAATAACCTTTTTATTTAAAGTCTACAAATGGCAAACAAGGTTTTTTTTCAAAATTTTCAGGTAAATGGATTAACAACCATCCACAACATTGATGAGTCAAAATTGGTGAAATGTTAAGCAAGATAATAAATGTTTTTGTTCATCTTGTTTTGTTTTGGCAACCTCCATGACCTTGACATCTAAATGTGGTGATCCTAAAATTTCCCCTACATAATGTGGTAATTTCGTCTCTTTTTTCTTGTATTTTCTGAAAACTCTATTTTTTCACCAAGTTGTGAAATTTCGCCCAAGAAAAACACTAATGCCAATGGCTTTAGTTTTAAAGTCACTAGCATAAATGAATTTCAAATTGAAATAAATGTTTTAATAATGCATATTAAAAGTTGTGTCCTTGTGGTTAAAACATCCCTATTTCTTTAGGGAGTCTTGGTTTCAAGTTTCAAAAAGGTGAAAATCAGCCTTACTTGAAAAGTGTTGGTTCCTTTTTAAAGACATTCTAAAAATTATGGTAGGTATGAAATTTCCAAAACTCATTTGTTCAAGAATTGAACTAATTCTTCTAAACTTTTGTAAGAATTGAAATCGGCGATATATACTTTCAAAAGTGAAAACAACCCAACATTGATATGGATTGCCAAATAATCACAAATTTTAAATTGTGACTCCCCATTACAATTTCATAAAAAACCTTGTGGAGCATTTGTGGATTCGAAAGGGAAATGTTCAATACATATTGATATAAAGTGTTTAATCAATTGAAATGAGTATCTTTTTTAACCCATTTAGTTGTGGTGAAGTTTGTGAATTAATGAATGCTTAAAATTCATGTTTATGCAATGCATTGATGAATTGTCAAATGTTGGTGAATCTTTATGAGATTCATCACCATTTGAGGTCATTGATCCTAAAATTTCCTAGGAATTATTTTTTTCACTTGAATTATCATGACAATTTGAAGCTTTTTTCAAAGATTTTAAAGTTTTTATACTCTTTGAAGCATGAAATATTGTTTTGTTTATTTTTGAAATAAGTTTAAAATGAGACATTATGAATAGAGCCCATTGTATTTTGGTCTTCCATGCTTGTCATTTTCCTATGTGTTGAAGTGGCCATATCTACAATGGTTTGTACATGAACTTAGATTGTAGATTCCTTAAGTTTCAATTGTTTTCACTACTCCTTTGTAGCTCATGACTCCTATGGCCTCTTGGAACTTGAACTACCATTGGTCACTATTGGCTCCAAGCTCTCTAATTCACTCCCAATACACCATAATTGTCAAAATTAACACATACACATTTTTCAATAAGGGCATGTCACTTAAATGGGTAGTAATTTCTTTATATCCTTTTGAAAATTTGACCATTTATTAACATCCTTCAATATGAACCAACAATTTATTAAATAACATTTATATTCAAGGGGCTTTGATTTGAATAATTCCAATGTCTTTTATAAAACATTTCTATTAAAGTCTTAGATTCACAAAATGCCACCACTATTATGTATTGCCCAATAAACTTGGAAATGTTCAATCACTATCCATTTCATTTCAAAAGATTTTGCATGTTGTTCATCACCACAAGTCAGTTAATTTTCTTATTTACTAAAATCCAATCACAATATACAATGGATCAAACATGATATTTAGTAGTGATACATACGAATGTTGGGTAGTTATTTATTTTGGTGGTTTAAAACTACTAGTTTTGGTTTTGATTCCAAATATTTGAACATAAACCTGATGAAAATTTAAAAGCTTCAAAATAACTAGAAATGGAAAATTGGTTTGTGAGGGAAATGATGTAGGCATTTAACCTCCTTTATAGGTTGGATGGGAATTGGACTAAAACCTAATTTCATTTTTAAGTTGGATGGAAACCAACATAAGGATTTAATCTTTGGTTGATTTTTTATTTTTTTATAAGAAGGTTCAAATATTTTATTAGACTTTAGGTATATAACTTAAATTGAACTAATACTTTTTCAAGAATTTAATTCTAGTTCTATCTATAAGGATTATGGATTTAGGGTTTTTCTCATTCCTCTAGGTTTTTACTTTTCATCTATTTCTTTTGTTTCTATCAAGTTTCCATTTTCTACCTCCATCATTTTACACTTTGCAATTCATCACCATGGTAAAAAATCTCGAGGCCAAAGTTTTAAGGGTTCTCATTTTCTATTGGGCTTTTGATTTTGATTTTTTTTTGTGCTTCTTCTCTAGTAAAAAAATAAAGATTTATGACTTCAAATTGCAATTAAAATATAGTTGTAAATGATTCCAACAACTAATTGTCCCATTAATAACATAAGTCTAATTACATCCAACATGTTACAAATGTGTTATAGATATGCCATCGCCGAATCATTTACTCATGGATGATATATTCAATGAAACATATACTCCATCCTTACATTATATAATTATTTGCACCTACCTACCCTTATTTTAAACTACAAAACAACTAATTACACATTTCTATATATAGTAATCATTTTTTTGCAACTAGTAAAGATAACCCTATTAGTAATTCCCACTCAACAACATAATAAATTTTGAAATAATATTTTTTTATTGAAATATAAATCTAGGTTCTCATTATGATTGTTCATTTTAAATGGTTTTAGTTTGTGAAACATGGCACAAATCAAAAGTTGCCATGTGGCATATTAATTGAATTCTAAAAAATAATTTAAAAAAAAAAGTAGTTAAACAAGTCAATACATAGGCCTAGGTAAATAACTTAGTAGGTCCTACCTAGTTACCTAGGTAAAATTAGGTAGGTAGATAAAACTTAGTAGATACAACATACCTACTTATTTAAGCTACATTTGCATTTACCCTAAGGTGGGCACCTAAAAATGATGAGATGGTTGCGGAATGCAAGGTTTGTCACATTAATGTTGAGTGTAATTGGGAAAGTTGCAAGTTGTGGAAATGCCAAATGTGGGTAAAATGTGATGGAAGGAAGGTGGTAGATCAAATGCATTTGTGGGAAATTGTGACAATAAGATTTTATGGTATTTGGGAATTATTTGTAGATTATGTGAAATCTTTGGAAAATCTTTGGGGATTTTATGGTGTTTTGAGATTCTTTGGGGATTATGTGATTTTTGGGGAATTATCATGAAAAAACACAATGAAATGACAAACTTATTTTGTTAATTGAAGGGCTATTTGATCTAAGATAATTCATTAAATTTCTTTTCAAGGTTTCCTATTGTGCATTAGGTTTAAAGAAATGAAGATGATGAATTTAGTTGATGGGGATGTTAGTATCTAAGAACATTTTTCCTTCAAAGGGTGGTTGTTGGTTCCATTCCAACCCTTAAACATTGGCTCAAGGGTTTTTCATATTTTTTTAACATACAAGCCAATTTATAAATTAAATATTGGATTAGGTTTCATAATAAAATTATCCATTGATTTAAACATTATTATGTTGAGCAAACATGTATGTATTTGTAAAAGTTGGATTTCAAACTTGTTTCATAGTAAACATGTCCATTGTTTGTAACATCAATGTTTTGGGCATGTTCGTGATTGTCGAATAGTTGGATCATATTAACTTGTTTTTTTAGTATTAATCTTGTTGTGTGAATGATTGTCAAGTATGCTTATGAGGGAGGTGCATTGAAAACAGAAAGGAAAACCAAATTTTGGCCGCCATGTGAATAAGGGCACATGTTATATTCTTAATGGAAGAATATTGGTGATTTTTGGGTTGGACATGATTCTATATGATATTTATTATGTGGTTGTAAATTTCCATTATGTTCTTTCTAGGGGAGTTGTCTTACTTTATTTGTAAGATTTTACTATTAGATAACACAAAGTACAATATTCACTAATCTTGTAGGAGACAAATGCTTTTGACTTGAACCCTTTTCCAACTTGAATTTCATGCGCATGATTTTTTTTATTTATTTGTGAAAGTAGATGTTGCACAATAAGAATGAAAATGTATTTCCTTGTAAAATGTTTAGGTCCATCTTTATGGGTTTTGGGCACAAATTTGTCCCTATGTGAAGGTAATTAATTTTATTTTTTTTGTTGGTTAGCCTTTTTGCAAAGACTTCTAAAAAGGTTGAAGTAGTTTTGAAAAAACCATTTACTTTAATGCTTAGTTATTTGGATTAAAAAAATGTATTATTTTTATGTCTTAGCCTATGGGTGCAAACAAGATATCATGAGCCAACATGATTATTTTAGAAAATGATTGTATGTCCTTTTTTCCAAATTTTTTTTCTTCATATGAATGAATTTTGGAACAATTTGTTTTGCAACTTGTTATAATGAATGTTTATAGTTTTCAAAGTACATGACATTTTAAAAAAAATCATTTTGGAATAAATATGAAATTTGAAAGTGTTCTAATTCCTTGTAAATTTAATGTTTTGTCTTTTAAAATGATAATAATTTGAAATCAAAACCAAATTTTTTTTACTTTACATTTTTATGTTTTTTTGTATAATAAACTATAACTTTTCTTAACACACCATGTACATTTTGCCTCATTTACTTGTGGCAAATGACTTTTGAAGTTCTAAAATTTTGGGTTGATTTTGGAAAGTTCTTTGAAATTTTAAAGTTTTAAATTTTCACACATTTTAAGGTATGAATGTTTTTAAAATGTGGTTAATAGATATTTATCTTCTCAATTTTTTTCCCATCAAACGTGTTTTACTATATGAGTCCTTTTGATAGTCCTTTGCAAAATTGACTCTTGTTTAATGCCATAGGTGTTCACTTTTAGAGCTCTTAAATTTAAATTTTCATCAAATGGATTTTTGGTTCGAATTCCTTAACATTCACATCAAGGAAAAAAAAAAATTGTCGTGATTGCCATGACTTTAATGACAAAACATAAATATTTATCCAATTTTGACTGTTTTTCTTTGCAATCCAATGCCCTTTTTGGTTTGTTGGATTGTGACTACACCCTTATGGACTTCATATATTATTTACACTAAAAAAAGGAATGTGTACTTCTAGTGACTTAAAGAATGAAACCATAGGCCTTTTAGTTAAGTGAACTTTCTTAATGTATGAATTTGATTTCAACTCCTCATTTCTAGCAAGTTCTAATCTTTTGCATCTTTCGATGCCAAATGACACTACATGAACATTTTTCAAAATTTGAACCAAATGATAACTGCATTGTTTCATAACTTTTGGAACTTTTCATGATTTTTTTACTAATAAAATTTAGCTAAATTTCAACTTGAAAATTTTGCTTCTAACATATGCAAAGGATTTTTAATGGAAATAATGGCCAAATTCACCATATTTCAATGTTTCCCCCCCAAATCAAATTTCTATGATCTATATAAAATAGGTAGCCATGAATATGGAAAGATCCTATTTTGTTTTTAATTTTCATGTATAATATGTAATGAAATTTGGCTAAATTAATTTTTGGATTATTGCCATTTTGGCTATATCACAAAATCCTAAAAAAATCATAAAACAAACAAATTTTCTTTTTTTAATGCAATAAAACCATCTTGCTTTTAGTAAAAAAAATTATTAAAAAAAAGGATAATTGTGAATACTTGTGACTTTTAATCCAAGTTCAACTTTTTTTGGGAAAAGTTTGACAAATGTTTGATATCACAAAATTGAAAAAAAAACCTTCAAATATAGGTAATAAAAATAAAAACTATTAATTAACACAAAAAATTATAGGTTTAAATACTAGGGAGATACTTTTAACTTGGCCTTCATGTTGCTATGGACTAGTAATGACAATCAATTAATGAATAAAAAAAATGTCAAATATGAATTCCATTCAATGAAATTGCATGCAATTGGAATTGAATTGAATTGAAAAAAGATGGGATACAAAATTATTACAAAAGAATATTGAAAATTTGCTTATGCATATGATGTTGAAAAAAAATAAAAATTGTAAAAACACACATCCCAAAAGATGCCTTTTCATCCCTCTTTCGAAACACACATCCCAAAAGATGCCTTTTCATCCCTCTTTCGTAACACACATCCGAGAAGATGCCTTTTCATCCCTCTTTCGTAACACACATCCGAGAAGATGCCTTTTCATCCCTCTTTCGAAACACACATCCCAAAAGATGCCTTTTCATCCCTCTTTCAAAACACACATCCCAAAAGATGCCTTTTCATCCCTCTTTCGAGTAGACAAATTATAATTTGAAATTGTCCAAAGGAAAGGATGACTCATCAACAAGGACAACAACTTATACAACCTAAAGTGAGAAAGTTGTTGGACCTAAAAACCAATTTAGATGAATCATTATTGAGTGTTGAACCTTTTTCTTGAAGTCTTTGAAATCATTCCTTATTATGATCAATGCTAATTCGAAAAGAACTAATGAGAAGAGATGATCCTTCATTTTAAACTTTGAAACTCTTTTTACACATCCACCATCACTCATCTTATTGCTTCCGACAAAAGAGTGTAATGAGATTAAAGAGACACTCCAAGAGATGAGTGTTAAGAGTGTAATGAGATTAAAGAGACACTCCAAGAGATGAGTGTTAAGAGTGTAATGAGATTAAAGAGACACTCCAAGAG
>Ga0116228_10000644_pt1 | contig 27080 bp, 15 predicted proteins | sample S1TSphfallax_2_FD_89694 | JGI IMG/M metagenome (GOLD analysis project Ga0116228, IMG submission 89694) | Host-associated microbial communities from peat moss isolated from Minnesota, USA - S1T2_Fc - Sphagnum fallax MG | ecosystem: Host-associated > Plants > Peat moss > Unclassified | place... | reverse complement strand
TGGTTTCTCTCTTCATGCTTATTGTTGTTACACACATATATGGTTGTAATTCAGATTTGAAGATAATAGTTTAAAAACTATATGTTGTCATGTGTTGAAGACTATTGGCTGACTTTAATAATCTTTCATAGTAAACCTCCACCCTTTCATTCTTATCATGCTTCATGTTTTTCAGCTACAGATAGACTTGCTCATCATTTTGAACTACTCTAAACCATTTACAAAAAACTAACTATGATTCTACAAAAATACAATTTGGGTAGTATCCCATGTAATTGTTACACCAATTAGACATAGTGTCTCTGAGGGTAAAACCAAATAGCTTAACAATTTTTGCATTTTTTGTTTTTCCATTTATTCTAATAACAACCTTAAAAACTTTGACATGAACATCTAGGTCAAAATCCTTCACATACTTAGGGTAGTTAGGTGGTCAACGATAAGACCTGTTTGGTGGTAATGGTGGTCTAGCTATATTCACCATTGGTAATCTAAATATACTTGAAGGTCTTAGTGGTCCTAATCCTCCTCCTAGATTTGATGGTTGTCTAACAAAAGTCATGTCTGCCTTTCTAAGCATTTGTGTATGCATACTCACAAGGTTTATTCCCCTTGGAGTGTATGGTTTGGACCTCATACCAATAATGGTATGGGTTGGTGTTATTGTAAATGGAGTTTCAATAATTGTTGCCACGTAATATAATCGTACAAACCTTATTAGTTCCATTTTGAAATTGGAAGTTCCTACATAGGTAACTCCAACATTGTTGTGGTGGAACAAATTTGGTGCAAAAGCTACAGAAATTGGTACTACATCTACCACAATTTGAGCTCTCATTTCTAGGGTGGGCATAGGGAAAATTGAACATGTGGTGCTATTCATTTATATGTGAAATTGGAAGCTAGAGTGGTAGTCATTTATTTGTCATTGTGTAGTATTTTTCTACTAATAAAATATTACTAAATGTAAACATGGTGTTAGCCATGGTTTGGCATGCAACAATCTATGATTTGTACATTTAGGCTTGGTTGATTAGGTCACATGGCAATTTTCTATTTAAACATTTGTAACTTGGTAATTAAAGAAGTAGTCATTTATGAGTGAATTTGCAATTTTGCTATATTGAAAAAGTGCCATATTTCAGCCATGTGGTAGTCATTGTTTAGTGATTTGTATAATGTTCATACTAAAATAATAATGATAGTTTGCTTATGATCTAAGCCATGTAGACCTACAAGATAGGTAGCCTAATTTAGACCACTTAGGCTTACTAGGTAGGTATGTAGTTTAACCTAAATTCCCTAGGCCTACTAGGTATGTATTTAACCTAGGTTATGCCACCTAGGCCTATTAGGTAGGTACATAGCTTAACCTAGGTTACCTAGGCCTATTAGGTATGTAGCTAACCTACGCTATGCCACTTAAACCTACTAGGTAGGTAGCCTCGCCTATTAGGTAGGTAGCTTAAGCTTAAACCTACTTAATAGGTTAGTCTACCTACCTAGTAGGTTTAGGCTAGGTCTATTAATAAGTTAATAGGTACTTACATAGCCTATTAAATAGCATAGGCATAAATAGTTTACTAGGTAGGTATAAACATAGACTTAATAGGTGCCTATAAGGCCTAATAGACTATAACCTACATGTTACCTAGGTATATGCATTTATTAATAGGTACTTTTACCTATTTAGGCTACCCTACCTATAACCTACCTATTTATGTAAGTAGTGTAAAAAATGCAAACTCATTTATTACAATATGTTGGTCTAAAATCATGTTCACTATAAATATGTTGACCAAGAAAATCACTTTATGGGGTGGTGGTGTAATGGTTCAGGACTTGACTCCTTAATGTGGAGGTGAGGAATTCAAGTTCCCACACTTGCAACCTAGGTTACCTTGGATTCATAGGTGACATAATTAGGTAGTCTAGGTTGCTTGAAAGCTATTAGACCACCTAACCTAGGCTACTTGGCCAAGCCTAGGGCTTAACCTAGGGGGCTTGGTTTAGCCTAAGCAGTTTGGTCTAGCTTAGGTGGTTAAGTTAAGTGGCTTAGCCTAAACCTAGGACATAAGGTAAATAAATAAATAATTAATATTTTCATGTGAATTTTAAACAAAATAACTTAAGTAATATATATTTTTGGTCGCTACCCAAATTTTATTATTGTCAAGGTGGTTTAGTAAGGAAAACCTGGTAAAAATAAACCTAACAAAAATAAAACAACCAAAAAGACTTAGTAAAAATGATTAGGTCCAAATCAATCTGTCCAAAATGGCACTTCAATCAAATTGGACATGGGGGTAAAAAAACCATACGAGGGGTTATTTTTATCGAAATTCTTGGTCAAAAAAATCGTAATTTCTTGTAATGATGCCTATTACTATATTGAGGTTATAACATTATCCTCATTGTTTGCTTGCAACTTTAGTAAATTGGTAATTGTGTGATATTTGTTCTTTTGTTAAGTATTTGTATGTAACTAGGCAAGGGTTTGGTGGGGAACTATTGATTCCAATATGATCAAGAAGACATTAATAAATCGTAAATTTTGAAGTATTGATCTTTTTTAACAATTTGGGATTTATGGCTTCCACTTGGACAATTTTGTTTTCTTCCCTTTATTTTTTATTCTTTTGAAGCATAAGGAAAGAATAAAGCTTGTAGGCATGGTGTGTTGCAACCCTAACCTTGGGCTCACGACTAAGGCAAGGGCTTGCAAGGTTACGGGCCAAGAGGGAAGCTCGGGAGTGAAGGAAAGTGTGAGGGAATGAACCATCACACTCCCAAGGGAGCTTCCACTTTGGGAGTTGGAGTCCTGGTGGAGTCTCGGTAGAGTCCCAAATTTTCAGAGAGTGATTGCAGGGGTCAAAACCCAACGGATTGAAGAGTTCTTTATACCATTGAAAAGCTCTTGGAACCTGGATGTCAAAAATGGGTTTGCATAACCCATTTGGACATCTAAAACACAAGTTAGGGCCAAAAGAAAGGTCGATAATCAAATTAGTAATTTGATTCCTGACGATTAAAAGTCGGAATTGTCCCAATTTCCTTGCATGTAGTTGGCGTGCGACATACCATTGGAAAAAGCTCTCGATGATGGCTACAACTTTGCTTTAGACCTAATTTCAATCAGAGGTTTGCATGCAAAGTTATGGGCCTTTAAAGTTGTGGGAGTCCGAGTTGTGGGAATTTCGGGACTCCCACTTGGGAGTCTCGGGACAAAATGACATTTAGATGTTGGTCCCATGGCTAGCCACAAAGTATACTATAAGGGGGAAGGTGGTGGCTTCCCCTAAGTCCAGGGCGTGATGAGTTTTGCGGTTCATCCTAGCACCAAAAGTGCTCCAACCATGCACTAACCAACTTGTTGTTTGGTTTTATGCAGGTCCGCGTGAGTGATTAAATGTTTGTCATTCTTCCTAATCCCATCCCGGAGCTCTAGCACACCCCTCTACCCCCTAAATGCTCTGAGCTAGGGAGCATGTCCCCAACTCTTTGTTCTTCCGTTGTTTTCACCTCAAACTCACATTTGAGTCTATCAAGGAGCTTGGGAGCGCGTCATGGTGTATGGAATTTTGTTGCAAAAAATTTTAGTGTACACCAAACCTTAATTTCAAATTTCTTTTCTTAGATCAACAAATCAATCACCAAATTACATTTTGGATTATTCTAGTGCCTATTTAATTACAACATTTCAATGTTTGTGTGCCATTTGATTAGGTCCTTCATTTTGGTGGCATAACAAGTCTAATGATTTGGCATCATTGCATAATTCAAATTCACTTCATCTATTATGCACGTGTCGCAATTAGGTATTCGGAAGATTTGTAGCATATATCCATTGCTCCTTTCTTCTTACAAGATCAATAATCACAAGGATAATAGATAAATTGTCACAATTGGACATGTTACTATGAGGCCATGTCTCTTGAATCCTAACCAACACCATGACATTGAGTCTTTCTTGTTACATCTAGAAATGTGATGGAAATTCATCACATAGATATTTGTTTTATGGTTGCTTGAAGTTTTGGGTGGACTACTTTTAACTTCTCTACACCCACCATTGTCTAGAATTGATGAAGTTGGTGGGTAATCATGGCAGGTCATTACTACTATTCATGATGAAGGATATAGTTTGACACTTTGTGAACAACTCTCATAAGTATACAATTGCACTCATTTTCATGTTGCCTTTGAAATTGTTGTTGTGAATATTTCTTTGCAATTTCAAGGATATTTTAACTACTAGGCCATGCATATGCACTTGTTTTCCTTGTGGTGTTGGAAGTTGGTGTGCATGTTGCCATTAGAATTATTATGGTTATCTTAGTAACAAACATTTTGATTTATAACTTGATTTGTGAGCCACTCTAACTTTCATAATACAACAAAACTTATGTAGTAGTATTATTGGCATGATCAACAAGGTGAAAATGTTGCATATTATAAGGAAGCAATAGATTTAGACAAGTGGGATGCAAGATGGGTTCCACTATGGGAGACAAGGACATATATTCATGTGAAGACATATGAGATTAAGTTAAAGCTTATTTTCTCTACATTCAAGATTAGAGCCTCAAGAATAACTACTATATGAGCTTTATTGGTAAATTATCTACCTTTACTTGAGGCCTAGATGCAACCTAAAGAAGGTGAGGGAGATGAAGATGATGGTTGACCTTATCAACTACTAGTGAATCCTATTATCCTTTTGAAGTCTTCAACAACACATATTGTCCAAGAGGTAGTTGGATCTTACCACTTGTTATTTTGTGAATGATTTTATGTTCCATTTCCATGCCATTAGTGTTCTTTAGATATGTTTAGTATTTCCCTTATGCCTTAGGGTTAGATCTTTGCTTACACAAGGGCAAGTTAAAATGAAATGAAGCTTCCCTTAAAGCTTACCTTTGATGGCTTGTTGTAGCTTAAATAAGTATATTGTTGTTTTTTTAATGCTATGTCTCTTGAATGGGAACCTACCATCATGATTGGTCTTCCCATTGATTATAGAAATGCAAGATATAGACTTTGTGCCCATCATGTTGAAAAAAATATTATGAAAAAAATATACATTTATAGTTGGTAGTTGATGAAATCAATGGAAAGTAATGGCAACTACTCATTGCCATTTATGACAAAGTGATGTCTGATACTTTTTCAACATTTGCAAGTTATTATTGTACTTGTTCTTGTTGTGTTCATTTTGTTTATGTTGGAATGGATACAATGGTTAGCTTCAATCTCATATATATGTTTTGTGTTAGCTTACGTAATATGTAGCAAATCAATGATAATAAACTTGTGTAAGTTTTGTGGTCATGCCAGCCCTAACTTTCTAGCATTATTTCTAGCCTTATGGCATGTAAAAAACTGTAAACTTTTTGTTAACTTTAGCTTTTTTGTTATCTAGTTGTTATGCCTTTTGTTTCACAAGGAGTTTAAACATTGGCTAAACTTTTTGAACATCTTCGTTCTTATGTCAACTACTTTCACTGTTTCAGGTGATTTTGACCTTCTAATGTAGTGTCTATGGTCATGGTAGTCAACATCGTGATTCATGCTTACCACTCAAGTGGTGGTGGTAGTTTTATGTGATCACCACAAAAAGAATACTTGAAAGGGCTATTGTGCATTATGTAACACACCAAATGGCATGGAAATTATTGAAAGGTACATGGCTTGATCTTGATGGGTTGCATAATGTGTCCAATGAATTTTAACAAAGTGATAACTGTTTATTGATATTTGAATTGTTTTGCTTGTCATAAGCAGTGAGTTATATCCCAAATTGTGTTTCCTTATCACCTATTTGAAATGATTGGAAATACCCCTAAATCAGTTGTGCATAAATATACAAGGAACATGTCCAAGTGGTAGTTGTTCATCGATGTTTGCAAGACAACATTTCAAGGTTTGTTGTGTTTCTTAATTATAATTCATAAATCCATGCTCCGTATCTTGAAGCTTGCATTGCAAATATTTTTGTGTGATGTTGATGATTGGTGGTAATCTTGTAAGACTTGAGCAAAAGTTTTTAAAACAATAAGTGTTGTTGAGGATCATCGCAATGGTCATTGTGGTGGTCATCTTGCGTTGCCTACAAGCTATAGATGATTTTTTTTCTCTCCATCATTTTTCTTTTTTAGTTGTTTACATTAATAACGATTTGCCATGTAGTAATGCTTATGGTATTAAGTCTTTGTGATGGATAGAATTCCATTGAGTTTCTTATTGTGTAAGCTCCATGTTTTTTTTTTTGCAAACATGGTAGTAACATTTTTGCCATGCATCAATTTTAGCTTTTAATAAGTCTTTGTGATGGATGAAATGCCATTGAATTCCCATGCATGTGTAAGCTCTATGTCGTCTTTACTTTGCAAAAATCAATAGCAAGGTTTTTGCCATGTAGCAATAGCTACTAATAAATCTTTGTGATTGAGTTGATGCCATTAAATTCCCATACATGTGTAAACTCTAGGTCCATTTTGTCGCATTTTTTTACATTAGCAAGGTTTCTGTCATGCAATAACAACTTCCAATAAGTCTTTGTGATAGGATGCCATTGAATTCTCATACATGTCTAAGCTCTATGTCTTCTATGTTTTTTGCAGACAACAACAAATAAAACAGAACCTAACATATAAGGCTATTTACAATGGCATCCACAAGTGCCACACAACTTATAATAACTATTTCATGTGATGAAGATGGTATTGATTTGATGTCTTAATTTGATATTGAACTTGGATCACAAGAGGCATCAATGTTGACATAAATGTAACTTAGGAGATCTTTATTCTAAAGTTGGTGGTCACTAGAAATCTATGGTCTCCTAACCATCAAACATCAACCTATTGGGCTTTCTTGTGGTGAATGATGGTGCAACAATGAACAATTATAACCCATAGATGATGTGTTCTTTTGTTTGTCACCCTACTCAATTGGAGCTCTTTGATGTTCAAAGAAAACATAAAGGGCTTGTGAGCTACAATAAAAACCATGACACAAATGCTTTGAAAAAATATGCTTGTCATGAACATAATTTTAGACTTGTAAAAAAATTGGGGACTATTTTTGATGCAAAGGGTTATAGAAACCCAAAGTGAAAAACAAGGTCAAAGAAGAAGAAAATTGTCCCCCCTTCTCAAATCACATACTTATTTGGTAGCCAACTACCTTACCACAAATAAAATCCTTTACATTAGGCCTTTTTGAAAGACTTGGTACTCTATGTTGCAAAAGGTTACCGACCTTTGTTGTCTATTGAAAATCCATGGCTATGATGTTTGGTTTTATGGTAATGTGGGCATGTATAGTTTCCATCCCACTGCCAAATGGTGATTAAAGTGTTCCTAAATATGGTGGAGAAAACCAAGGATATATGTGTCATCCCAACCTTTGCATCTTGTATTATTAATACATGTTCATTTGACCTTTGGATGTTTTGTGCGGACTTTGATACCTTTGTTGTTATTGTGATCATGTGAGCTTCATCAACACTTCATGGGAGCCTTGTCATGTAATAGTTGGAATTTTTAAAGTACATAACACTATAGGTGTAGCAATAGCAAACCATGTAAAATCTTTGCTAGATTCCTTTTAACTTATTTGACAACATTCAAAGATGAAGGGTTTAATTTAAACATTTTGACTTTTGCATTAACTTTTATTGTTTATTGTTTTGCCCTTCAATTAACATGCCAAATTCTAAGGTCATGTTTTGGGCATGCCATGTCAAAGCTAGTCCAATATGCTATTGATGACATTAAGGTTTGTGTTGGTCTTTTTGAAGTTAGCTTAAAAGAAACTTAATCTTCATTGCAAAAGACCATTATTTGGACAAAAACATTTGGGAAAGGGTAGCACGAGTGGAAAAAGTCTTGGATTGTTATAGGATTTCCTACCAAGATGTTGAGAACTCCAATGAGAACACGGTGTGCTTTTCGAATGATCATATTCCAAGAAACATTGGAGTATCGGAATGTTATCTCAAATTGCTACAAACAACAAGAAGCTATTAATTTATCTTATAGAGCGCCAATATTTGAGACATAGGCTATTGCTCAAGCCATTACATATATGTTCCTTCTTGTTGTGAAACTTTGTGTCTTGAATCAAAGTGTTGGCTATTGGTTGTTGTTAGATGCATTTTATTCTACTTTCACCTTATGCATTGCCATGAAAGTTGATGTGGTTAGGATCCAAGCTTTAAATCAACAACTAATTTGTGGGGATTTTGATTCAAAGTTGTAGGAGTTCAAACTAAGGATAATGACATAAGTCCAAAATATTTTATCCCCATTCTTGGCATTTGCTTCAATTTATAATCAAACCAAGGCTCATAACATGTTGGCCATCATGCTTGACCCCACTTCAAAAACATGAAGCTTATACTATATTTTGTGGGCCATGCACATGTCATTCAAATTGTGATAGATTACAACATTAATATTGTGTGCCCTCTTTTATTGTAAGTGTTTTTTCATTTGAACCCTATTAGAGCAACAACAGTTGATGATATGAACTTTTTTTGGGCAAATTGTATTAAATGATGATGCAATCATGTCCACATTAAAAAACGAGTTGCAATTATATTAACGACTTGTAATATTTCTAGTAGAAATTGAAAACACTTTAATTTGGTGGGCAAAATATGTTATGTAATTTTCGCATGTTTTTTCTCCTTGCTTGTCAAGTCCTTGGTATTGTGGGATCATAGATCGAAATTGAGTGGATTTTTAGTGTTGCAAGTGTCATCACTAACTTGAAGCAATCTAGGCTTGGAATTTAAATCAATTCATTCTCATCATAAAAAATTGGCCTAGATAGTGATGTTCATGTTGGGTGTGATGGACCTTTGAAGCTTAATGTCATGGTTGAATTTATGGAAAAATATTCTACTATGAATCAAAAGCACATTAAATTGATTGAGGAAGAAGATTTCTTTGAAGAAGATTCAAACTCTGAATTTTTTTGATTTCAAGTTTAAGTTTTTGCTTTCATATTCAAAATTTGTTTTTTCTATTAACACTTTTCTTGTGTAATTAGAATTTTAATTCTATTTTTCTTAGTGAATTTATAGCATTAGAGCTAAGGAGAAAACTTGCTTTGTGTTGCAGCATAGGTATTCCCTACCTCACATTTGCTACCAAATTTCCTATGATGAAATGGGTTGAACCCAATAATGACCTAATGGTCAGTGAATGCACATTAAGGTGGACCAAAACTAGCACATGTACAATGCACAATTTTATTTTTTCAAAAATTTGAATTCAAATGTTTGATGTTTGGGAATGTAAAATTGTCCATTTTGAAAGTAGGAGGCAAGTGAAACTCAAGTTTTAAAATTGCAACACATGTTTCAATTTGATTAGCTAGGGCAAAAGTTAAAGGCAAAACATGGATTTTTTCAAATTTTATAATTGGCAAATCTTATGTAGGGTAATAATGTCATATTTTACAATTTTTTTTTCCATTTTATTAAATCATGGAATTTATAGACTATTAGCTATTTTATGAAGACTTGATAAATTAAAATATTAAACATGCTTGTAAGCCTTTATTTTGGCAATACAATGGTTTCCGAATCATACTAGGGAAAAAAATCAACATTTCACACATTTTGATTATATAATAAATGTCCATAAATGTTTTTATGGATTGTGACAAAGATGTTACATCATTAAAAAAGTCCACCTTGTAATGAAATGATGACATTTTATTTTCAAATTTTTAAATTTGATTATACAAGTGTTATAAATTAATTAGATGAATCCTTTATATAATTTTCAATCATCTATTCCAACACATATTATACCAAACTTAGAGGTACCACACAAAAATTGCCCTTGTGACATGAAAAAATGAACCGTTTAATGTGCAACTACTGTGTTATTCAATGTGGGTTCATTAATTAAGGTTGGAAATTACGGGGTCTTATGTTTTGGAGTCATACGTGTCTAGCTAAAACCTAAAACCTTTTATAAATTTTGTTATTCATGTGCCACACATGTTGTCCTTCTACAAGTGTTTTTGGGGCATGTGCATTGCTCTAGGAAGTCAAATTTGTTTTGTTTTACAAGTAATTTGTTTTCATTTGTGGTTCACTATTACAAAATGTGGGTGTAGTTCATTAGTCCTTGTTCACTAAACCAATGAATTCATTGCTTCTTCACTGGTCCTTATTCACTACAACCAGTGAATTCATTCATAATCCAATGAAATCACTTGGTGTACATGGACACCTTTTGTTGTAGTGGTTGGATTTGTCCCTAGATCATAAGGTTAGTTGTTGATTGTGTTTAATTGTGGTTGGATTTTTCTTTAGATTTTAAGGTTAAATGATTGTGTTCAGTTATTATTGCATTTATCCTTAGATTTTAAGTTTAAATACTAGTTTTTTGTGATTGGAATTATATTTAATCCATTTTGTTATCATTTTTCACATGTGCATTGAAGACTTTTGTAATTTGTAATGTTGATGGTCTGTCAAATGTAAAATGCCCAAAAGCTTAATTTTGAATTAAATTTGTCCTTAGACTTTAAGGTCGATTGTTGATCTTTTGTGATTGGAAGTCTTTCAAGTCCATTTTGTTATGATTTTTCATATGCATTGAAGAATTATGTGGTATGTAATAATGTTTGGGTCATATGTTTGTTCAACTAAATTGAAGGTTTTTGTGATGGTTTATCTCATGCCAAATGCCTAAAAGCCCAATTCTAAGGAAATAAATTGTTGCAAATGTAGTTTCATTACATTTTCAAATCTAAAAAATCATTTTTTTTCAAGTACTTGCCTTGTAATTTCAATAACCATTTTTTTTTGACAATTTAATCCTTAAACCCTAATTGTTACTTGGACTTGCCCCTTTTAAAAAAAACCCCCCCTAATACCCAAGAACCCCCCATAACTATAAAAAAAACATTGACTTTAACTAAAGGTTTTGGATTTTTAAAATAGAATTCAAAACCTTACATATAAGTTCTTTCACAAAAATAGTAATAAGAGGAATCGACTCGAAGGTTCTCCAAAAATTGGAGAACTACCCAACATTAGTCATAACCAAAGTCATTGATGTCATTTGTTATGGTGGATGCCACATGAAAATTTTATTAAAAAAACCCATAAAGTCCATATGAATAAAATCCAATTAAAAGATTTTTAAAACATGTTCATTAGGCACAAAAATTTGAGAAACAAAAAAAAAACTTTTTCAAACAAACTTTTGAAAATAAAATTCAATTTTGACCTTTCAAAACTCCATAATTACCATTTGATTAAGGTTTTAAAGAAAAAAAATTCACACTTGATTTATTATTTCATTTTTCAAGCCATACTTATTCATTATAAACAATTTGAAGCATACTTTAATATGAATTATTCAATTTATGAACGATTTAGTCAATCGATTAGTCCATATCTTTGAATTTCAAAAGTCCACAGCTAATGAATGCATTAGTTTCAAAAAATAATTATACACAATGTCATAACCATCATGTTAATGTATTGCCAATTTTTAATTGACAAATTCAAATTATGCTATTCACAACAATCATCTAATCACAATGCATAATGTCAAAATGATTATTGTGACACCAAGAATTAACCACTCCACCATGCATTCATTTGCAATGCTTGTTGCATGTGATGTGATTGCCCAACAATCAAACTCCATCATTCATCAATTCTTTTGTGTCCAATCAATGGTGGGTGAAAGTATGATTGCCTAATGATACCATTAGGATCATCACACCATCTTTTTCGTGGACCATCTTGATTTCATGAATGATTTGCAATTTTATGGTACAATGTTTGATTAATGTATTTTTACTTTTAAATTATGCATATCATGGATTTTCTAATGAACCATGTCAATTAACATTTGGACATATTTTGATGTTCATAAACATTTCTTAATTAAAAAATTCAAAAAAATCACAAATTTTAAGAACGAACATAACTTCTAAGGAATCCCTAAATTGACTTCATATACTTATATTTTTTGTTGGAGGAGAAACTTATGGCATATGTTTATGAAAAGATATCCAATAACAATGTAAAAATATGTATATTGAATTTTTGGATTACAATTGAATATAAAAACAATACTCATACAAGGGCCACATGAAGAAGGAATGATTTAAAAAAAGAGTTCAACTTTGATTGCTACTTGTAGCTCACTTGTCAAATAATATACATTTACAATGAGTATTGATGAAGAAATGAACCCTTGGATACTATGATGTCCATCAAGGTTATGGCATTCCTAAAGTTTGCATGTTTAAGAACACAAATTCTTGAATCTTTCATTCATATTGCAATAATCAAAGCCCTTACGATGTAGTAGTCCTTTGTATTTGAAACTTTGGGTTTGACATTGAGCTTGAGCTTTTGATATGGGGCTTGGCTTTTTTACATCCAACTTGAGTTTTTGACATGGGGCCAATCTTTTGACATGTGTTATATTGGTATGTCTAAGCCTTGAAATGTTTCAATGACCTAGACGTAAATATAGATGGAAAATAGACCTAGGTCCATGGGGGCAATTGATAAACACCATGTGTGTGATTGACCACATGTAAATACAAGCAAATTGATCTCACCTAGCATTATCCTGGGTCGAGAGTTGATTTTCTTGAAATACTATATTGGTATTGGACAAAGATGAATGGGCAAGGGACTTGGCACAAGCATGGTCTTTTTCCTATTCCATAGTGGGCATGGGTTCATGTTCATGACAGTTGCTTTGAGAGGGAGCGATGAATAGTTGTGGGGCTCCTCCTCCTCGGCCAGAATTTATTCTGAATTGAAAATATTTGTACTGGCATGGCATGAGCTTAGTGTGTGCCGTGTGCTTGAACTTGAGTGATGAATAGTTGTTGAGGTTCTCCAGCAGGCTGCGTGCATTGACATGAGCGTCACACACCGAATCTGGTAGTTACTGACCACAGCGGACATTCTATTTGATATAATAAAAATGTGCATTGCAAGATTGAAAAAGTGTCAAAAGGAAAAGAAAGCACTTCCCTCAGAACAATGATGATCATGGTCAAGGATGGTCCCCCATTCTCGTGTGTGGGCATTGTTGTTATGAAAGTGTCGTATTGCTTACACTTTTCTGGCGCTGTTTGCTCGCTTGCCTGTAGCAATATCCGTCTCCTCCCCCCTTTTACCTGCAGATGGCGAGTAAATCATAATGCTTCCAATAGGCATGCCTTTGAATGGGCAGCTTTGTGAGCTTGGTCCTGATTTGATATGGCGTGCGTATAAAACTATTTATCTTGCAAGTGGTTATGGGCCCCAAATCCAACCCAGCCTTCTTTCTACATGTCTACACCAGTGTGGTGTGGTTTCTCTCTCTTCTCCAAAGAAAGAACTGGTTGGTAAAGGTCGGGTATGTTGACCCATTGACCCGTGGTTCTCAAAAAGCAAATAAACAGTTTCCAGGGAAAATAGGGACATTCAGAAGGTGATTAACAAAATCAAAGAACCAACACAACACTGATAGAAGCCATCTGAACCCAAAATTGAATAGGTAAATTCTGAATGGTTATTCATTTTTGGAACTAACAACAAGGCTCCATTGCAATGTATAAACAGTTGGAAAACTTTGGAAAAAAGATATGAATTATCCATCTAGATTTGTACTAGATTGTCGCCTTTCTTGGGCCTAGCATAATGGTTGTTGCTAAGCCACAATTAATATTCCCTGCCCCCTTGGGCTTTTTTGGAAAGAATATTAGTATGAATACCATCACAAGAATATGTATGCCACAACCCAATAAAATCAAGGTTCGAGAAAAGATAGTACGGATGGCATGAGGAAGATTCTACTAATAATTATTTTCCAATATAATATTACATTATTCTCCTAATAATAGCATTTTTTTTCAATATATGCATACAAATACCACCCAAACTTTCTCTCACATGCAAAAGACTTTAAACAAGGATCCACCACACATTTTGCACTAGACCACTGTGATCCATAATTGTGAAATTGGGTCGACTATGCACTATGAGAGAATTTGGCACTATCACAAAGTTTGTTGATTGGCAAAGCAATTTCAAATAATTTGGAATCTCCCCCCCCCACTTAAAATAATAAAATTTAATGTTCAAATTTCAAACATTCCTAAAATATGTTTTGAGACCTTTTAAAAGTGGTGATTGATACAAACCCAGTCAAAAAATTCTTTTTTCAAATTGCCACATTGGATCAAAGTTGAAGGTCCTCTAGACCTACTGTATCGACCCATTTTCCCAAAACATGCCTTGATATGACCAAAAGTTCTCAAAAAGCTACCAACTTGATTGGTTGTCTGGTGGAACCTAAAGCATTTTAAAGAATCTTAAGGAATGCATGATCTAATATTGCTATCCTGATCCAAAACACGGGTTAGTCCTAAATTGAAAACTTGAAATTTGTAGTACATTTTATTCCCTTTAAGGCCTTTTGGTACACCCACTCCACATCTAGACATATGCTTTTGTTCTAAACATGGGTTGATTCTGGGGGCCCATTTTGGTTTTGAAGATTAAAATTGGACCCCATGTTCAATTGGAATTAGTATTGGTGGCCATCAGTGATATTTTCCCAATGCATCCTATGCTTTGTTGTCATTATGTACAGCAGGGTTGAGCTCAAGATCACCAGCTGCTGGTTCATAGTTGAGTACCCAAAAAAAGGGGTCTCTCTCCAAGCTGTCTCTTTGGCATCCAAATCTAGAGTTTGTCCATGGAAGCATTTTCTGCATTTAACAGTTAGATTCTTCCCTCATGGTTCCTCAAACTTATCTACCCATGGAAAGTTCAAAACTAATTTCTTGTCAGATTCTCTCACCATCCCAAAACTAATTTCTTGTCCCATTCTCTTACCATCCCATTGTGAACTCATCTCAAATATAATAATTTTGACCTATGTGTGACGGTGTGCTGGGGGGCGGGGGCACCTTCTAAGTTCTCACACGAAGCTTTGTTTCTTTCAAAAATAAACTTGTGAACCCTGATAGAATGTTAGAATAATACTTAGATAGATAGGTAGCTCATAGATAGATTGATAGAGGTCTGGATGTCCCTATTTTCCCTCATGAGGCTCATCTAGTGCACTATGCCAACATGACCCTAAATCCACTTATCTTTCTCTCTCATATCTAGTTTCATTTGCTTGCGCAGGCAGGAGGAACAAATGAGCCATGCATAGATAAATAAATTGTTCATCCATACATAACATCACCCTACTGAATCCACTTACCCCTCCCTCTCAAGTCTAGTTTCATTTGCTTGCACACTAAGAAAACAAATGACCCTTTAGATTGATAAAGAGAATAAATGGTCCATCCATACATATAGATGCTTCAAAACAAACCCATATTCACATACAATGTATGTTCATCATAATTTACCCATGGAATATAATAGGTAGAATATAAGAATACACCAAAATATCTGCGGCAAGGAAACACAACATCGATACTCAGAGTTTGGTCATAAAGGAAGATGAGATTAAAGGGAGAAAAAAAAGGACATTGCTATAAAATGGGTAATGAAACTTAAATTACCACCAAATTCAGTGGTAATCTCAGTTTCATGCTTCTTTTTTTGGATGGGTGATTTCACTGATATTTTGTGTAGTCCTCTTATAAATATTCTCGAGTCTTGTGCATTAGATATTATGCTACTAAGTTCCAGCATTTTATACTCAAATTCAATAAAATGTCCTTAGTTTGCAGACAATAGTGTTTGAGGTTGAAAGAAAGATTTGAAGGGGCGAAAGGAGGGCCCCAAAACAGGGTTGCTTTGATGCCTATTACATGCCTTTTTTAAAAATCTAGTATAAGTAGAGAGCGAGTTAGGAGAGGGTCAGCCTGGTTCAAAAGGTCCCAGATCTGCAGATGTTAATTGGGAGTAAATCCTGGCTGTCATTAGCAGCTCAAAATTGACTGACCCAGATGTGCAGGATTTTTTTGTTTTCCATAAATCTCAAAGTCTGAGTAAAAAACAAGAAACGTGGGAAAGGAAACGACTAGAGGCTTTTTGACTAGCTGGGTCCAAAAAAACAAGTCGTTGGAAATGCCATTCTAGAAGTACCCTCACTTCAATACCCTTACTTTCGATAGATAACCCTTTGGTTCGTTCCAACTGGAGGAGAGAGAAGGTGGGGGAAACTCACCAAGGCCAAAGTGGAGGACAAACCCACAGCAAGTAAGTCTCTGGGTGGGGAAAACTCAGCAAGCAAGTAAATCTGTGGGCACGAAAACATCTCAACGAGTAAATATCTGGGTAGGAAAAAATCTCAGCAAGTAAATCCCTGGGTGTGTGGGAAGGACCCCAGCAAGTAACTCCGTGGGTAGGTCGGTGGGAGGGTAAAACTCAGCAACTACTAAGAACATCTCCACCTCACAACGGTAAAGATGAGTGTTGGGTGGGTATCTGGTTTGGCTGATTAAAACTGTAGGTTCTGGCTCCGATTACCTGGAATTGAACCAAAATTGGGTCTGATTTTGGAAATCAAAATTGGAACCGGGGTTATAACAGGAACTGAACTGGAATTGGGATTATAATTTGAATCTGAACCAAGAGCTGACTTCTTTTCAGAAACTTTTTTTTTGGGTGAAAAATGGTTTGGAATCGGGAATTAATTGACAGTTAACTGCCAGTTTCAGATCAGGTTACTTGAAATTACCAGAATCAGTTCTGATTTTGAAAATTGAAATTGGATTTTTTTTAAAGAACCAGACCTGAACTGGACCCAAAGTTCCAGAATCGGAACTAAAACCAGATACATTTTAAATTTTTAAGAAGAAAACTCCGGTTCTTTATAAAAAAAACAAGAATTGCCCAACCCAGACAGAGACCCTTTTTTATTAAATCTTGCAGCAGAATAGTCCAAATCCTAGTGCTCTCCCATAACAGCAGCTCAAAATGTCATAATCATTCAAACATTTTTTAAAAAAAATTCTTACTGTGAATTTGGTCACTGGTAATTACTGGTCGAGATGTAAAGGTATAAATGATCTTTCATTGTTTGAATTTTTTAAAAAAAAATTTCTGGATGTTTGTAGGTGAGCACATTGAGCATTGAAACCAAATTATTTCAATATAAAATTTGTAGTTTATGGTTGTGGGGGCGTACACTGTAGATGCTTCGCTTCGAAGTCCCACACACCTCATGGCGTTTGAGAAAATCTACTCACCAAGTAAGTCCCGCATCTCAGGAGTAGGTGAGAAAATTTACTCAGCAACTAAAAGTCCCACACCTCAGAAGGATTGTGGGTAGGAGATTTTACCCAGCGAGTAAGTCCCTGCCTGGACGGGAAAAGGTCACAAAGTAATAAGTCCCTGGGTGGGTGGCAATGGGGAGATTTGCCCCCCTCCCCGCCACATACGCTGGATGCTGTGTGGTGAACAGGGAACACACCCTCACTACAGTAACTTGTAACTAGTAGACTAGTAGTTGGGAGAAGTAGGTACACTCCTTGCCGAAGGGGAGGGAGGCCGGGGAGGGACCCTGCCTGGTAAGGATGCTTGCTTCCAGCTTGACCGGGCTTGCTGCAGCAGCAGCAACGGTATGCGCATAACAACAGGAATCGAAAGTTCTTACCCACTAGACCGGTGGCCGAGGATCACTCACTCATTCATTCATTCTTATGTGGTCGTCTGTTGAGAGGTTTTAGATCCAGTAGAACCTGGCTCATGGGTGCTTAGGATAGCATGCCAGGTAATATAGATTCCAATTTCAGAGCTTCTGTAGGTGGGCTCGCTCAATCCGCCACCCCCGCGCGCGCGAGAGACCTGATAGCATTTTTTTCTACCAACTTCCAATTAATTCCAGATCATAAGTCATCATTTGCTTCAGTGCAGCTGGTTTGTTCAAGTGTTTTATAAGAAGGATTCAGCTTGGATGTAGTTAGTTAGTTAGTAGGTGGGGCAGCAGTAACAGCAACAATAACCAAATTCTTTCAGAAATTGTGAACTCAATCACATGCAGTGACACACTACATGAGTTGGAGAGCCAGATCAGGAGCATGTTACAAGTGTTGTCACTGAGACTCCTGACACCCAGATTAGTTATAAGACGTAGGTACAGTGAATAATGTTATGATGCAGCAGCTGCACATCCATATTCTCATGTGAAAAGTTTTTCTTTCTTTTTGGCTCAGATAATTGCTGCAGTGTTGTACTACTAGTTGCTGTGGGTTTATACTAATTTATGTTGCTGTGTCCTCTCAGACTCATGATGGCTCGCCTGATGCTGCTGCAGAATAGAAGAAGAAAAAGAAAAAGAAGAATCTCAATCATGCATGAGTCGACAGGTTGGTTTGATCTAGGCATGATTCAATATGGAATTGGCAGCAGCCTAGTTTTAGTAGTTTTTGTTGTTGTTGTGTTTGTTATGTGTGTACTTGCAGACACATGCACTGAGTATAAATTTGTTAGTGGTTGGGCCGGAGCGGATAGTACCTGCAGAGGCGTAAGTCAGAGTCTTACCGGTTTATTTGTTGCCTTCAGCTGCTGCAGCAGCAGAAGAAGAGATTAGAGAAAGCTAGATTGAATGAGCTCCTCGAGTAGATCGAGTCGACTAGTATCGTTGTCCGCGACTCACAAACAGATGACGATAATATATAAATTTATTTATTTATTTAATACGAACTTGTCAGATTTTCATAGATTCCTGCTGAACCAGCTAATGACGCCTTTGCTTACCGATATGTATCTGGTTTTTTTTTGTCGGGATTCAGTACAATTGGCCACGGGTCTTCGCAAGCCTCTAGTCGGCCATTTTTTTTCTTTTGTTGTCGAGTCGACGATGATGTATAAACCTAAATCAGATCTGTAAAGCTGCCTTGCAGTACTATTAGTAGACAGACATCCTTTTGCAGTATTGACAGTTACTGTATCAAGAGAATGGTGGTGGCAGTAATGAGTGTGTAAAACAGAAGTGACGTTTTGATACAAGCAGGACATGAGCTGTACTTGTGCTGCAGGGAGCTCTGAGGCTCTCTTGTTAGTGGCCGCTGCATGGGTATATATTTCTGTCGAGTAGGTACTGATGATGGCGCAGATACAGAGCCGGGCCTCGGGGTCGGAGGTGCAAGCTGGGAGGGCAGCAGATTGCTCTGCTCGTGTTTCAGTAGAGTCTGCGCACAGTCGAGGGAACTCTGCACGCTTTCACGACTCGAATTGATCCCTTTTTTGGCTGGGATTCAAGCCAGGCTTCTTTCAGTGTTCGCATCTCACCAGAGTGTGTTCGCGTCCGGAGTTTGTGATCAAAACCTCGACGACAGGTCTCTACCGGCTACTTATACTTCGCTAGATTGTGGTCGACAGTATTAGTCTGTCGAGTCTCCTCTCTTCCCTGACTGATCTCTTCGTGCTCATCGTTGCAGGACCACCACCACCATCATCATCATCCTCATCAGTTTTACATGTTTTTCATCACTCCGTCAAATGATGGACCTGAGCACAGAAGCTGCACAGGTCTGTTTGACCTGAAACTCTTTCAGATTGATGGCTGCATCCTCAGTCCTACAACGATCTAAACCAGAGGCCAGTGCCGCAGCTGCTGCTGTAGTGTAGCCGTGAAGAACTTTCTGGTCTAGTTTCGTGTTGTTTTGACGTTGGGTGCTGTAGTTGTGTTGCTGCATTCTCTCTTTTGTATTGTTCTTGTCATCGTCTTTAGTCTTTAATTTCCCTCATAGAGTTTCCAATCAATCATCTTCAAAATCGGAGCTGCTTTGGAGAAGCTTCGCGTTGGTCGGTATGATATTCATGGTCCATGAAAACCTTCCTGCTAATCTCTTTGGTGTCGTGAATGCATTCAATAGTGTGAGTTGACTGTGAGAAGATTCTACTAGAGTGGTTAGGGTACGCATCTCGGACAAGCAGTCCAGAATCTAGATCTATGAAGCGTCTTTGAGTCGATGAGTGTGATGATCTACTGGTCGGAAGTCCTTGATGTTGTTTTGTGAATTGTTCATCCCAGTTCTTCAAATTTGGTTTACAGGCTACAAAGACCACCTTATGTACAGCGCGTGAACTCCAGAAAGTGGAACGAGATTATAGCAGAACTTGGAAAACGGGAAAGAAACATTCATGTTTCCAGAAAGCTCATGATACGCTCTTGGTGTCCATCTAGAGATCTAGTGCTGACAAATAGCCCCGCCGGAGGAACGTTGAGAATTTGATGTTGATTCTCCAGACAGCGCCTGCACACGCGGCCTACAGACCAGTGCAATTTTCACGGGTCCGCACAGCTCTTGTTCAAGGTGATAAATCTATAAGCGCCGTCATGGTGTTTCCTTCCCGCTGATATCGTGCATCAAGGTGCATAGATTATCTATCTTGGCGGGTTTCGGCGACCGCAACAGCTTGTCTTGAATGCGGGGAGAGTCGAGTGTGTACATCAAGCGTGAGCACTGAGGAGGTGCGATCGGTTTCGCGCTGCGTACGCTCAGGTCATCGGTCTCTCCTCCCTCTTTGCATTGCACTGATGAAACGAAAGATTTCGATTCTTGCAGCATGTTTGAACATTGCATAGATTGCACATGCGTTTCCAAGGTTGCGAACTGAGCACCTTGCCGCACTACCAGCTGCAGCTTATTCTTCCTGCAGTACTACTGCGCAAACTCTAGCTAACTAAGGCGATAAGCAGCAGCCCTTATTTGTCCACTCTTCAGACATAAGTGTAGGCGATCGATCACGGCACAGCATTCTTCGCACTGACATAGTGTAGGTCTCCCCGCAGGCCTCGTGCTCCGCAGTCGAATTTGAACAATGATTCAGAAATTACAAACCATTACAGCGTCGCATAGTCAGAGGACTCAAGAATGATAGTCGAAATGCATCAACGACCGAATTTCAGCAAATTTGCAATGGCACCTGCTGATCCTGCAGCTTCCACAGATGAACTGCACATCTACGCAGAACGTCCTTGCATCTGTGAATTCCGTAACCATTTCTTCACTGTAATCTAATCGGACCTTATGGGAAAAAGCAGCAACTAATCGAAGTATTAGAACTTTCTCTTGAGAATCTCACACGTGTTGCATAGAGCGATGAACCAAATGTCGAATGTGGGTCCAGTAGAAGAAGCTGAAGTACTGGTTGCGAAGACGTAGGGTTCTTGCGAAACCCAGCTTGGATTGTACACTAGAGCCTGAATTGAGTACAGAATTCACAAGTGCGCTCCTGGGTAGAATAGGTCACAAGCAGGCTGGGAATGCAAGTTAATTCTTCGCGTCCTGCAACACCAGCTGCTCTTCTTTTTTCTTTCTACATCCATGACTACTACATTCAAGCTTTGGAGCTGAGTACTAGTCTAAGTATTTTGGTTGATGATCTGTGCCATGACGTGTTTTCTTATACATTCCTTCTGTTAAATCGTGCCCAGTCTTGCTTGCTAGCTAGCTGCATCAGGTCTGTGACTACTGCTCGCCAAGAAGTCTTGACCGCATGTAGTTTTGTTATTCGCGTGGACAAAAGTTTGTGCCCACAACATGTCATTCTTGAGACAAGTACAGAGGTAGTGCTACCAATTTCCAGGATAGGTCTTTTCTGCAGTTTTGGACCAAAATGTACTACGAGATTGGCATTATGACGTAGTTGGAGGAAAATGATGGCCAAATTGCTAAAATCTGGAGGAATTGCACACTGTGATGATCAACTTGTGTAGAGCAATCTGGCTGGTCACAACAACTGTTAATATCGTCACTAGTGATTGCATCTGAGAAACTGATATTGTACTCTGCAGAACTTCTAGACATGGATTTGTCTAGAACTCGTGCAGAACCAATTTGTGATATGAAGCTCTGTAGTATAACTGATCTTATAACTAGAACTTGGTTTCAATGATGCAGGGCATTTGATGGGAAGCTGACCATAGTGAGCTGATTTACTATCAACTCTAAGCAAGCTCCCTATTGAAATGGTCAGGGTGCCATGGAAACATCAACTGAAGACCAGCCAAAACTTTTTCAATGGTAAAATCAGTCTCGAGATTAAGCTGCAGGAGATGATATGATCAAAAACTGCTGTGAACGGTTGACTTACGCAGTTCGTTGGTTGCAAATTAGTTGAGTTCTTACACTAGAGGATAGAGTGAGTAGATGAAGAGCGGTAGGTTTGTGGGGGCTGCCTGGCTCCCTGTATGCCACCTGTGGAGCTTGTCAAGGTCGATTGCCAGGCTGCCTAGCTGGCATGCAGGGAGTCAGGCAGGAGTTGATTGACTATCAACTCTAAGCAAGCTCACTAGTGTTCTGATCTGCACCTGATGGGAAATATCAACTGAAGATCAGCCAAAACTATTTTTCAGTGGGAAAATCAAGTCTCAAAATTAAGCTGTGGAGATGATGTGATTAAAAAGAACTGCTCTGAACAGTAGATTTGAGCAGCCAGCTGATTGTAAACCAGTTGAGTTTCTGTTGCACTAGAGGATAGAGTAAGTGGGTGGAGAGTGCTAGGAATGTCGGGGCTGCCTGGCTCCCTGTATGCCACCTGGGGAGCTTGTCAATGTCATTGCCAGGCTGCCTAGCTGGCATGCAGGGAGTCGTGCAGATCCAGCTTTTTAAAAAACTTCTGTGATTTATATCTCCATTCTCATATACCCAAATTTCATTTCAGTGCGCAGCTTGTAAATTTAGAAGATCACCACCCTTGCAGTATACGGTCTTCGAAAAATTAATATCTTAGCTTTGTTACTTATGCTAGATCGTAGATATAATGTGTCCAGAGGCTGCAGCTGGTAATAGTTTAGCAGTTTAAGTAAATCAGCACGGACTTATTCCATGATTCATATCCTCCTTAAACTTAAAAATTCTTTAAGCAAGATTCTCCTTGCAAGCCATGAGAATAAGTCTTGAGAAGTGGTGGAACAATGAAACAAGTTATTGTATGTTATAATATGTACATTGTTATTCGTAAAATTGTAACTGTGATCTTGTTAATAAAGCTGCTCGTTCATTCTGATATGAAGATGCACCAAGCTTAACTCTACAGTGTGTATATCTATTAAAAACAGCATTTTCCAAACTGATTTAATTTTATTTATCTCCTTGATGTTTCTAGACGGTTTTAATAAGATCATGTCATTATTTGTAATGTTGGGTATTGAAATTTTAAAATGCTGTCTGGTTCAAACAAGCTGCTTCTCATGTCTAGATCTTATAGCTATCTGCATGCCAGATGTAAATTATATCCAAGAGCTTGTCGAATAGTTCATGAATGAATGAGGTCCAGGGTTCATAAACTCGTGAGCTTCAAGTTGATAGTAATTTCAGCTTGCCAGTTCCAGAACGGATTCACTAGATCAACACACAAGCTTACATAAGCCTTACAGATGCAAATCCCTGTAGATAGCACCCATAAACATCCAAGCTAGTTTGGAAATCCTAAAAAATTATTGTACTATCTGCAGTGAAGCAGCGTCCATGGAGCAGCCGGCCCACTGCTTGATTAAGGGATTCAAAAAAGGGTGACAACAAACAACGCTTCACAAAAATGTACGTACATGATCAAAAGGAAAGGAAAGGACGTACCAGCTGCTGCTGTAATTGCCCGAAAAAGAACGGCTCAAAACTACATTGACCCTGCAAATGATTGACACTCCAACTTCCGACTTACTTTACATAGTTGCCCATTCAAGAAAAAAAAAGAAAAGAAAGGAGGAGAAAAAGATAACAGCTGCGGGCAGCATGTCCCGTTGTGGCCACGGTACCAACAGCGGCTACTTTAAATTGGTTGTGTTGTGGTCAAAACTTTCAGGAAGAGACTTGTAGGTACGAGTAAAAATGTACAGCAAAACTCATCATCATGATCAATGTTGTACAGCAGCAAAGAGCACCCTTGATTATGTGCTGCATGCTAAAGCCTGCTATGATTACGACCACCATACAAGCTACAGGGTTTGGTAATCAAACTATGTACCCTTACTGCATTAAAGACACACGCTAGCTCCAATTTTCTTAATTGCAGAGACACAGCTGCACACTACTAATTAACTAGACCGGCAGCTTACGAGATTACTCCTGAATTGTTCACTCTTAATCTCAGTCCTAAGAGCATCTACACCAACACTCAGTATGCGACCCTGCAAAAATATTAGTCACACCCAACTTTTAGTAACTAGTTTTTTTCCAACCCCACCAGTAAAACTGATACTAGGACTGCAAGTAGGCGGGAGACTACTAATAGAAACCACTTGGACCTATCAAACTATTTAACCAATCAGAAACATGGAGCAATCAACAAATACGATTTGACTGTGTTTTTTACACTGTTCCAGGTCTTCTTCACGCTTCTGAAAGCTGTGGTTCTTTTCAGGGCCAAGCAGTCATCCAGCCCAGCCGATTCACTGATGAACCTCATCCTCGGTTTTCAGTGCAGGGTCACATACTGAGTGTTGGTGGAGATGCTCTATCTCCATCCTCACATGGTTAATGGTCATTAGTTAGAATCGTTAAGTATTGATTATATGCATCTTATCAGAAACTGCTGGTCAGTAAGATACTGCATCCTCCATTCATGTCTCTCTTCAGGCGCAGATAGATAGAGAGAGGATTACTGGTTTCAATCTAGCTGAGGCTCGAAGGCACAATGGAAGGACAAAGTTTCTTAATAAAACTGAAGCTTGTCTCTCTAATCAGTGTACCCAGTTGCGAAGGAGCTGTTGTGTAGTTATAATGACTCATGATCCTGCAGCTTATAGCTCTACGGTGTACCATTTTGTAATCCTAAGCTGATAGCTGTATTCACGTAATATAACATACTAAATGACTACTGTTATTGAAGTATGAGAATTTTATTATATATATATATATATGCTCTTGGATAGCCAGAAATTTACACTTGAGATCTGCACAATTTTGCATCAATACAGACCATCTGCTGGAGATTGATTGGGTCAGTACTACGATCGTGCAAACCAGCTGCAAATGTCAAAATCAAATTAGCTAAATGTTGTTAATCCTTGTATAGAATTAAACTTACTTAGGACTATAGTTAGACTGCAGATCAAATTAGCTCAATATTGTTCATCCTTGTATGTTCATTGATTAGTAGGATGACGATGAGACTGCAGGATTAGTACACAGATCAGAAGTACTTAAGAGAACCGAATTATATACTAGTCTGGCAGAGCACAGTAGCTGATTATATCAAGTGATTATACTGAATGGCAGACGGACAGATTTGCTACAATTTTGAAAATGCAACGTTAAGTCTATTTGTCCTTTGAGACGGATTACAGACTACAGGTGTAGTAATCCTAGAGCTGGTATATAACGTTTAAATCTGCTACCCAGCTTTCAAAGATCTGGGACATGATCAATATGTGCTAAGTACAGGCACTTGAGGATCTCAGCTCCAGAGACAAATATTTTGTGCCATAAAGTGCTGCATTTAAGCATCCGGGGACTAAAAGTATGTATCCTCCTAGTTTCCAGTAAATCTTTTCGGTGGCCCCTGTATAATAAAAGCCCATCTCACCAACCATGAAATGATATGTAGCTTTTATTCCATTTCAGAAGGACCCTAAAATGGGATGAGTATTTGCAACCGGGTGAGGCCTAGTAATTGCTAGTAGTTACATCAGTTGCAAACTTTCCTGGTAACTATAAAGACCAGTCATTAGTTTTAAACTTTCCCGGTAATACAAAGACCAGTTCTAAGGGCATATTTGTCTCCTGATCAACTGTATTAATACACTCATCAAAGCACTCATTGTGTTCTCATCAAAGCACTCATACTCCTGTGAAAGGTAAGTCCTTTTTGTGTGTAGTTATAGTACTCCATGCATGTGCCCATTCATCACTTGTATCATTTCAATAAAGTGGACCATGGTTCTCTGGGCTCATGTAATCAAATTTTGCAGAGACTATTCAAAATCATCCCAATAAAGCCCATCAATCTTTCCAAGAAACTGGAGACGGGACTGAACTTCCCGTCAGTACACAAAGTTTTCCCATGACCCATGAATTTCCCCAAATTCTTCGTCTCTTTCACCGTCATGAATTAATGTATGGCAGTACAGAATCAAAATAGGAGAGCTCATGGACGGCCTATGTAAATTGCATACTCTGCAAAACTGCTGCACCTGGGGGGGACCTCCAAGAGGCTGCAACTTTTCTGCCAGCAAATATTTGTCTTATGACTTTTCCTCTCGAGTACTACCTACAATGTACATTGTCAAGATTCACCCATTCCTAAATACATGTAATTCACCATTATTGATCAACTTGGCCTCCAAGCAAGCTGATGGATATAGATATATGCAATGGCTGTTGGATATACATTCATTCCCATGTTGGTTTTCAGTTCTTTAAAAATGCAAAATTCAGGACTTTTTGAATGTGCCATTTTCTGTAACCTCTATCAATTTACCTGCATGCTCCACTCTTTGAAAAAAATGTGCCTCACAGCTAGTTCTGCATTATACAAAAAAACACACAAAACTTTGCACAAAACTATTGTGTAAAAAACTAACACAGACATACCTGAACATGAGATTTTTTTAAATCACACAACACCATCATTTAATCCCGCCAACCACTCAATCTTCTAGGATAATACCATAGTTTTGTTATAAGATTGTCATGTTTTTCCTGTGCCCATGACTGTTCAAGTACACAACCCAAAATGTCACAAAACTACAAAGTTCAGCTTGCTCCCAGGGTAGGGTTTGGATCCTCTATTTGTTTGTGCTCTGTGCATGTGTGTATGTTTTTGGGGGTCTTTCAGGGTAAGTACTCAGGTGTTGCAGAAGTTTAATTATTTTTGTTCAGTGTTAGAACAACTGTCTTCATCGGTGCAGCTGGTCAGTTACAACCAGTTCATCCATGATATGTTTTTTCGTAATCCAATCTTCAACTAGCCATCCTGAAAACAGTAAATGCTTTAGATCAGTACTATATGCCGGTGGGGGGGGAGGGGGGCTGGAGGAGGGTGGTTGCATGCATGGATCAACAATTTGCCAGGCAGCATCATAACTCCTTACAAAGATTTGGTGATCAACTGTAGCTAAAGGGGGGGGGGGGGGGGGCGCGGGAGGAAAACTACCACGAGGGGCATCCTC
>Ga0116228_10000642_pt1 | contig 27085 bp, 18 predicted proteins | sample S1TSphfallax_2_FD_89694 | JGI IMG/M metagenome (GOLD analysis project Ga0116228, IMG submission 89694) | Host-associated microbial communities from peat moss isolated from Minnesota, USA - S1T2_Fc - Sphagnum fallax MG | ecosystem: Host-associated > Plants > Peat moss > Unclassified | place... | reverse complement strand
GGACCTTGCACCTTACTGATTTCTGATTTTGCTTTGAAAACTTGCACTGTTACATCTTTATCCATTATGATGGGAATATCCATGCTGTTAGGGTTACAAGCAGTTATATGCTGACTCTATTTCTCTGTACATGACTACATGGCTTTCCATATCTTCCCATTGGCATAATGTGAAATTCAAATTGGCTGCTTGTTGCTACACAGTTTTGAACACCATTCTCAATCTGATGGTGCTACATCACTCTTCCTTGTAAAACCCACAATGTCTTTGAAGTTGACGCACCTTATGCTTTGAAGTTGGCCCACCCAGGAGCTTAAGTTTGCATTGGTTATTACAGATTTTTGACACTGGCATGTTTCATGTTGTCTTCAATTTCGGCCATTTGATGGGTTTTGGCCTGCATCTTTGTTAGACAAGTGATGCACACTTGCAAATGCTTGTTAAAACCAGTGCACTTCAGGATGTGCTTGTGGTCAAGTTGGTCTGCCATCTCTCTGAGTGCTTCACTAAGCTTGCCAGGAAGGGCAATTCTGAATTAGTCTGATAGTTGAGTCCTCACTTAGCTCACTAAGGATCACTTCAAGTTATACCGTATGCCATGGACAAAGCTGCAAGTCAAGCAATCAACTGCAGTAAGTTCATCTACCAATACAAATAGCTTGGAATACTCCTATGATTGCTTTGGAATGCCTTGCCTCCAGACAATTCCCAACCATCCATTGCACAAATACTCAGCACTGTGGTATCTGTTCTCCTTTGCCATTTCATACACACTGTCACTAATTCTCTTCACAGACAGGGCCTGTTTGCATGGGACATAATGCACACTTCAATTTCTACCTTTAGTATCTGATGTACCTTTCAATGCTTAATGGGCATGTGTTAGCTCTCCTAGTTCCTTCCATCTGCTGATAGCCCTACTGTCAATTGTCTTGGTCTCTTCCAGTTGTGGAAGGAACCTCTCTTTAGAAGTTTCACCATGCATTGTGCTGCAGAAGGCTTCTTCCCTTAGCCCTGGGTGATGTTCTCAGGCTGAAGAACTGGGGCTAACTCTCTTGTTCATCTGCCCTCAAAACTAGTGAGGACCTTGGCAAAAGGCCTTCCCCTACACATAAATACGTGGCTGTGTAATGCCCTGCTGCCAAGGCTTTCTCCTACATGTCAATGTCAGGGAGCAGGCAGGGTTTGGCTGATTCTGGCCCTTAGCTCACCAGCAGCCTCGCCCTGCTGGTCTCAGCCACTTGTGAGCTAGGGGCCAGACCAGCTCAAACCCTGCCTGCTCTCTAGTGCATAATTGTCAACCTGAGTAACAAAATGATAAGAATGCAATAGACAATGCTCCCCAAGTGTGAACACTTTCATGATGCATGATAACCTAATTGGCCAAGTAACCCACCATTGATCAGATGTTATCATGACTCAGAGCCTTGTGATTGGATCTGGGCAGCTTGACCTTACAGATCATAACTTGTGGCCCTAGACAGGGTTGGCCACCTACTCGCTACTGATGACTGGCATGTTATGATCAGTTACGACTGGTGACCGGTCCAAGGCTTCTGGTTACCAAACAGTCTCTCGCCAGTTACCTAGTCCAGTGAAATCTGGGAGTACATTTACTTAACAGCTATAATGTGCCCTCCACCTCCAAATACACTAGGAAATTTCTGGGTGTGCTTTCTAATCTTTGCTAATGTGTCTATCTAGTGTTTTCAGAGCTGCCTGGCCAAATATCCCAATCCCCTGTAGAATCATACAAAGGGCATTGAAAACTACATGTACCTGGTATGTAGGATTGGTAGGGAGCTTATGCCTACTTATAGGTATAATGTCCATCCACCTCCTAAATAGTAGGCATATACTTGATCCTCCCACTCCTACCGTCTTGTGATGTACATATGTTTAGGCTTATGAAAAGGTTCACCTCAGGCTTTACAGTGGGTAAAGTCTTGGCAATGTCCACAAGTCAGAGACGTCACCAAACTACATGGTTGGAGATGGCTATTGCCTCATACAAGGCTCCTTTTTTGAGAATGCTCCCCACCCTAAGCTTTACCGTATGCAAATGACCTAATTGCATTCCTTTCAAAGATGCGAGGCATTTTCAGAAACCCTTTGACCCAACTCCACAACCACATAAATAAATTATTTTCACCCACCCATTCATGAGAGAGAGAGGTTGGCACCTACATAACTCAAAGCTACTTTCCATGTTATAAATCAATAATCCAATAGAGTTTTCTATAAAGTCCCATAAAGACTTGACAAGAAGGTTGAGTTTGGCCAAAACTTGGGCCATAATGCCAAACACGGTTTGAAAAAAAGCATTGTGCACCAATGGGGCACAAAACTTGGAAACTCATTGCAACTTGGCATGAAACCAATTTTATTTCAAGTTGTTTACTTGTTACAAACCCCTGCACATGTCTCATTCCTCATCCTTGATGTGTTTTTTGCTTTCAAGCACCCAACATGTGAGCTTGTCTCCCTCCTTGCACATTTTTGGATCTGCAAGGGTTTTGGCTTTCAAGCTTTTGGTCTTTTGGCTTTTTCTTTCAAGTTTTGAGGTTTCAATTAGCTTGAAGAGGTTTTAAAAGGTTATGGCTTGCTTCGATGATGTTTGGACTTGCTTTTGGGGACATGTCAACATGCTTTGAAGGACTTTGATGAGGTTTTAACAAGCAACCAAACAAGTTTATTGAGGTGAAGTTAGCATTAAACCCTAATTGCAAGTGATCTTGTTTATGATCTTGATTCTAGTGGTCATGTCAACCTTGATGTTGGTGGTCTTCTCTATGATTATTAAGATGATTTCTAATCATCTTGCTGATTTTTGTTGTTTGAACACAATTTTTTTGAGATTTACAAAACCTATTTGTATTAATAATTCTCAAATCTAACTAGAACTAACATGTTTGGTATAAATGTATTACAAGGTTGCAAAGCAACATGAGAAAAGTTGTTAAAACAATTATAAAAATATTTTTTAATTTCTCTAAAAGCACAACTCTAAAATCTAACTATGAAAAATGATGGTATTCAAAACTAAACAAACTTTCAAAAATAACTCAAGAAATTATGGAACACAAAAGGTAGATATCACATTTCCAAGATGATTAAAAAAACATCTTCATATTCAAAATGACAAAAGTGGATATGACAATTTGATATGAAAAAGTATGGTGTTCATAGTCCTCATAGAAATGCTCCTAGAAATTATGATCCTCTCTCCATCTCTACTATTATAGTGTTTAAATTCCAAAATCACTAACAATCACTAACCAATATGACCAATAAAAATAACTAAAAAAAATTAAACTATATACTAGGTAACATGTTCATATGTTTAATTATTCACCAATTTAGTTGGTCACATAATCATTGGTTCAAAAATTACATGCAAAATGTGGGTCTAATTTACTAGTCTCTATTCACTAGACTAATGAATTCACTACTTTCCAACTAATCCCCATTTACTAAGACCAATGAATTCACTCAAAATCTAATGAAATCACTTGGTGTATAAGGACACCTTTTGTTGTAGTATTGATTCATTAGTTCACAAAAAAAAAATGTAACAATGATTTTAATTCTAATGGTCATGTAAACTTCGTTGTTGGTGAAACGTCCTTTTAAACCTTAATTGTAGGTGGTTTTTTTCATGATTTTGATTCTAGTGGTCATCTAGGCCTTCTTGATTGTGGTCTCGCTATTTTTTTTTTATTATGGTGGTCATTTAAGGTTTAGTGATGGTCCCTTTTTTTAAAATTTTGGTGAAATAGACCTTGAAACCCCTCCTTGCATTTTTTCCATTACCGTTTTTCTAGTGATTGATGTTTTTTTAGTGATTGGTTTTTAATGACCATTTATAGTGTTTATTGATTTAAAAATTTAAAACAATTTTGGTGTACATTACTTGGTTTTTTCTAAGGCCTAAGTGTTGTGTATGTGGGTTTTTAAATTTAGGAATGGCAAACTTTGAAAAGGTAAGTGACTTCATGATAAAAACCCAACCATTTGAATTGATTACCTTACATAAGGAAAAACAACCATATTTGGACAAGGTGTTTTAACAAATCATGAAATCAACACAGCTTAACACACTTGTGTAATGTGGTGCCATATACCTTTCATTTTTCCACCTTTAGCACCAACAAAAAAATAGGTGAGCCAATTGATCCTTAAATGTCGTGTGGAAATATGTTTACCATGATTATTTCAAGGCTTATCTTGACACCCCATTTTTTGAAGAGACTTTAAAGGAGTTAAAAATAAGTTATTCTAATGAGGGGGGTTGAAATCAAGCCATGTTAAATGTGATAAAGTTTTGGATCAATTAAAAGCGACTAAGGAGCATACAAGCCAAAAAGTTTTAAAGAGGTGACAAACCCTCATTGACCACACACCAACGACCTTAACATCATCCCCTAACCTTAGTCCTAGTCATGGCCTTCCCCCCAATGAGTCAAACATACCATCCACGGGTGTGGCCTCCTTAAACCCTAACCCTATGACCATCTTCGTAATTGAGATGCAAGGCATTTTAGTAAATCTAAATAGAAGGGAGATAGTGGTAGTGAACTTTAAGAGCATGACAACTATGGCAACCTTTTCTTCACATTGAATGTTTGTGATGCCTTTTTGTTAGGCAAATTAGACATCAACCACAAAAGGAAGAACAAGGTAAAAATTTCCAATTTGAAGATGGTTAGAGATTTGGAAATCATTTCAAAAGAGAAGTTAAAACAAAAGTTAGGGCAATTTTAGAATGTAACTAGTATTTTGATGTAAACATGTTTATTTTGCACAATCCACGCTTTTCCCAAAATTCCAACCTAAGCAAAAGCATCCTTGGGTGGACCCATTAGGAACCACCTCGCCAAAGTCATATGAAAGTTGGATCCAATTTAAAACATGAATTTTTTTATATGTATATATAATGGATTGCATCATGTGGACTATGTCTTCCCCACCTATACACACACCTATGAAAAATCATAAACACCTAAGAACTTGTAATAGATATTGGCATTTTTATTTAAAAAAATCCTAACCCCATTCTTGACCCTTTCTTTTTTAGTTTCCTTACACTTATGCATTAATTCTTTTTCTTGTTTAATTTTCTCATTTATTCCAAGTGGAATGGCCCCAAATGGTTACTCAAACAATAAAAGGTGAGAAAAGATATTCTTTGTGTTCTTCACATCAATGGCCTTATAAGACTTTTCATTCTTGACTTTCAAAAATTCATAAGGGTCAAAATGAGATCAAAGGAGCCACAAGTGTTACTTTGCATTAGTCCTACATGTCCTCTTCCCCAAAATAACTTTTTCATACGATTGATTTTTTGAATGATTTTTTTGCAACTTGTTATGAAAAATGATTAAAATTGCCCCAATAAGTCAAAAAAAAATCTTAATCACCTTTTAATAAATATAAATTTGTGAAAATGTACAAATTCCTTGCAAATTCTATATTTCATCTTGAAAAATGATGATAATTTGAAATCATACCCAAAAAAATAATTTTAAAAGTCTGAATTCAATGTAATATAAACTAAATTTTTTATTAATACATCATTTACATTATACCCCATTTATATGTGGTAAAAGAATTCTTGAAGTTTTGAAATTCTAAATTTTCAAATATACGTAATTTGAATTTTCAAACTTTTATAATTCCACATTTTTGAAATTGTGAATGTTTTTTTAGTGTGTCTAATAGGTTATTATCATCTCATATTTTTCAACATCAACTCATTTTTATTATATGAGTCCTTTGAAAGTTCTTTATAAAAATGTCCTTTTTTAATGACAAAATTTTTCACTTTCAAAAGTCTTTAACTAAACCAAAACTTAAAATTGGATCAATTGGATATTTAATTTTAGTTTCTTGACATTCATGTGTGTTAAAAGGAATAATGTGCTATGATTACCATGGTTTGAAATGGGAAAAAAAATTAAAAATCTTTAAGCTTTTATGACAAAATCCAACATTGAATGCCTTTTGTAGTTCCTTTGATTGTGTTTTGACCCATAACTAAATGGTAATTACTTCAAACAATTATATATAAAAGAAATCAAGTAAATGGAAATTAGTAAACAAGAAAATTAGCTAGTAACCATGCATGCTTCCAAAATGTTTTGTAGCATATAAATTGATACCTATGCATTGACCATTGTTTTCTTTTGTTTCATCAATACTATCAATACAAAATTGATTTGTACCCTAGGTAATGTTATTATTAGTACATGATATAATCCTAGGTTGGAATAGAATGCTAAAATGTCAACATGTGATTAACATCCATCCAATTTAAACCATTGCCAATTGATCATCTAGGTTGAATGCCAATTAACACCTTAATTACCTTCAAGATCACTTGTCTTAAAATTTTGGTTAACTTGCTATGAAAATATCTTCATATCAAATTTACCACACATACCTATGTGATTGGTGTTACTTTAATTCATTTTTTCCTAGGTGCCAAGATTTATGACCTCATCTCCTAATTTGAAACAATATTTATGTGCAAAAGTATAAGACAACACAAATGAAGAAAAACTCATATATAAATCTCTAAATCAAAACTAGAATAGTTAGTTACATTTTTTACCATGCCTTGGTAGGCTATGTCCCCACCTTATGCAATATCACTCACCTTAATAGGCTCAAACACCTTTCCTAGATAGAATGGGCCTATTCAGGAGAATGTAAATGTATTTACATGTGAAAATTCAACAATGTTTTAAGCAATTTAAAAAATAAAATCAACTAGATCATGGTGTAGCCCAAAAGTGGTGTAAACCATTTCTATTGAACATAGATACAAATATAAAAGGATATATAATAATCAACTTTTATAACAATTACAAAACCAACAAAATTGTTGAGATTCCTTGTTTTTTTACCATTTCTAAGCTCACCTAATCATCTGCCAAATTTATATTACAAATTTTGAGGAATAAACACTTTATGGTTTCCCTCTAACAAGCCCACTAGTCTTCTCTTGGCAATTCACATATCCCTACATAGAATTAAAATCATCAACAAACACATAATGGTCCCTCCCCACACTATGTTTCCACCTAATAAAATATACAAAGGAGAAATAAAAATCTAAACAACCCATTCACAAAGTTTTTCCAATGATCTAGGTTTGCCTTCAAATTCCCCAATTCCCTTTAAAGCTCCCACAAATGTGAGTACTATGTTTTAGCCACATGAATCCCAATGTGTGCCCCATAGAAAACCTTCAAATACATCGCACCTAATAATAATTTCCCATATAGACCGCTCACGAAACCTCTATGGTGTTTCATCATCTTCCTTTAACAATCTTTATCATCTAAACTTAATCACAATTCTTTTCTTTTGAAGTTCATAATGCAATGGATTTCTATCACTCCAAAAAAGAAGACTATCACTTGTGGTAGAACATTCCTCCCTAATTAACCACTTCACAACACAATTCTAAAAGAAATTCCATAAGTTCAAAATAGAAACTTGGCAAAACATTTAGTTATTTCTTCCAAAAGACCCCCTTCCAATAGCACTGATCTTTGCTCCTTATGGTCCAAACTTCCACATTTTCCCATTGTCACCAAATGCATTGAGCCAATTTAATGAAAAAACACCATGATCCGCCTTGAAAAGCAAACAACAATGAAGATACTTGCATATGAGCTTATCAACAAAAATACAGCAGATTAAGCATTCACAATGCAACCCCCTCCATGAATGTAGATTTGCACCCATAAAGCAAAACAAAGAAACAACCAAAAACTAGGAGAAAACTTAATCACTATATTATTTCATGATTAACATTTCACATCAAGTGTTGGATTAGGTTAATCTAGTTTCAACCCTTTTTTAACTTTTCATTTTTTGCTCATTTTAAGCCACAATCGTCCTTTACATCAATATGAATAAACATGTAGGGCATATTTTGCCTCCTTACATGACCTTTTCTATTAAGGTTAAAGGCAACAACACTAGCGGGTGAGTGGGTGAAAAGGTTCACGTAAGCAAATGAGCAAACTGATGTGAGTAGGAAGGAATTTTTAAAAATATTCCATGCCACACCATGGAATATTCTCAATATATTTGTCTGCCATGTGGAAAATATATATGACATGGCAAAATATTCCACACCTTGCCATGGAATATTTTGCCATGTCACATCCGAAATTTGTTGTTGAATCAACAATGATTTATTGGTTCTAAACATGGATTTAACTAACATAGCTTCAACAATAGCATCATGTGAAACTTTGAAGTCAAAAGAAAATACAAATATGCATTTTAGCATTCCAGGTGCAACCAATGCTCCAAATATTTAAGGCTCTTATACAACACCTTCAATATTTTTAGAACTATTGAAATGACCCAAAATTGCATGCTTGAGAAATATTTGATGAATTTAAATTAATAAATATATCAGTTCTTCAACAAACATGTGTTGTAGTGGTAAGGTATTACAATATTCTACAAAATAAAATAATATACATGAAAGCACGTTATGACTATCAATGGGTTTATTGCTAATTTAAAATGTATAAAGTTTTATCAAATCACATACTTTGATGCCACACCACTTATGTATATTCACTAGAACAAAAGAACATATACATATCATTAGAGTGATTAAAAGAATGCATAGCGGAGAAAAAATTATTAAGTTGTAACTGGAAATTAAATTTTTTACATAATTGAAGCAACTACAACAAGCTTAATGAATGAAAAAAACATAATTGATTTAAAACATATGCAATTGTTATGTATTATCAATAAAGTCCAAACACTACTAAAAATCTTGTATTATGCAACCATTGAATTTATGAGTACATGTGACAATTTATCATTTGCAATTATGTTTTATCATTTCTACAACTAGTCACCATCCTTTTAAATTTACTACTATTTTTGTGACTATGGTGTAACTACAAAATTGCACATCCATTCATATTGACCAAATTATTGGATTTTTCATCCAAGAACAAGCCCCTATATTCATTTAGTTTCAAAATTAGTTACAACTTGGTTATTTCAAGGTATATTAAACATATATTTGCTCGTATTATGGGCATATTAGGATTTTAAAAAATCATTTTGGTTTTATATGGTTTGTTTAAAAAATACTATGTTTAGTTTGAAGTATAATTAAATTATAGTGGCGACATCAATATAGTAATATGATATAATGATCATATTAGATGAGTATTAATTATTAATCAATTATTATTATCAATTGATTGATTAGTTAATATAAACTATGAAATAATTAATGTTAATTAATTACTTCATTAAATTTTAACTAATATATATTAACCAAATAATAAATAATAAATAATAAAATTTCTTATAATTAAATCTAAATATATAATATAAAAATTTAACCAAATTTTTTTATAAAAATTGTGTTCATGTTTAGACAAGTTTTCATTTTTCCATGGTTTATCCAATTTTAAAGTTTTTAAAGTTTTTAATTCAACCAAGGTGTATGGTAGGTTTAGTCAAATTTTAGTTTAGCCAAAATTTTGTCAAGATGTATGGTAAGTTTAACCAATTTTTTGTTTTGCCACTTGGTGCATTATAGGTTTAGCCAAAAACATTTAAGCCAATGTGTTTTGTAGGTTTCACCAAATTTTAATTTAGTCAAAGTTTAGCCAAAATATCTTGTAAGTTTAGTCAAATTTTAATTTAACCAAAGTTTAACCAAGGTGTCTTATAGGTTTAGTCAATGTTTAGTTTAGCCAATGTTTAACCAATGTGTCTTGTAGGTTTAGTCAAATTTTAGTTTAGCCAAGTTTTAGTATAGCTAAGGTTTAGCCATGGTTGAGCCCTATGTGGCATATTTAGTTTGAACATAAATGTCATGTGAGCCTAGTTATGTGCAATGTAGGTTATTTTAAGTAATAGGTAGTAAGTTACACTAGGTGTTAGTTGGTAGGTAGTACTTTAAGTTATTTATGTTATACATGTACATTTTATTTATATATGTTCATTAGGTTGCTAGGTTAGGAAGGTAGGTCAATATGTTAAGTAGGTAGATAGGTAAATATATAAATAAGGCTTCAATAGGTAGGTAGTCTTATTATGCAGATTTTATTTTAATTTGGGATTAAAGTTTTTCAATGCACATCTAGTTATATAGTTTACAACATTGAAAAAATAACAAAAGATATGGGATAAATTTTCTAGTTGCAAACTAGTTGCATACTAATTTGCAACTAGTTTGCAACTAGAAAATTTATCCCATATCTTTTGTCCTCCATTTAAATCTTGTAGACTATATAAAGAGGTGTACTTGAAATGTCCAAAAAACATAAACAACATCCAAAAGAAAAACATAATTTGGGATGAGCCATTTAAAAAGGCTCAACCTTATGGGATGAACTTAAAAATTGTTTTAAGAAATTCAATTACCTACATTTTTTTATGCACCTAAGTTTTTACTTAGCTACCTACTTTCCTACCTATCCACATGCCTACCTACCTACCTACCTATCTATCTAGCTACTTATTTATCTACCTACCTACCTAAATGAAAATTTAAATTATTTTTAAAAAATCCTCACATTAGGCCACATGGCATGATATGATTAGTGCACATGGACCAATCTTAGACCATCCAATTTGGATGAATGAGATGAAAAGGGCTATCTAATTATTTTTAATTTTAATTTACATATGATTTACAAATGGCAATGTGTAATTGGTGGTATTGTAGTTACAAATCATGGTGATTAGTTACATTTAATTATACGGTCAAAAGATGAAATATACATCTGAGTATATATTTCATCCATGGGACTTGTGATGATGTCATGCTAAGATCATATTTGCAACTACATGTGTGTGACTAGACTTATGCAACTAATGAAAAATTTAGTTGCGGGAGTCATCTACAACTAATTTTTAGTTGCAAAATGGGGTATTACAAAGTTGTGTTGTCCCATGGACGCAATGAAAGAAGTCATTTGGACAAAACCAATGCTTATGATGTTCAAGTGATGTGATATTATATTTAGAAACTTGAGTAACATGGAGCAGGAGTTCCATTTATAGATTTGTAAAGGTTGATCCTTGCTTTGCATTTGACTATTATGGTTTTCTAGAGTGTAGAACATTGAATTGTAAAATTAGGTGAACAGTGTTCAATATGCCATTGGCCATCAACATAAATACTTTGCTTCAATTCCAAGCCACCTTGAAATACCAAAGGTAGCAAATTACTTGGACTAGAAAATGGTTGTTGCATTTTTCATTGTCCATAATATTGGGTTCAATAGCAAAAAGGTTATTCATGGATGAAAAAAATTCACACAATTAGGATGATGGGAATCATTGCTTATGCTAAGACAATTAGTAGGTCAATTGAGAGACCCAAAACCCTTTTCTCCCTTGAAGTGTAAAAGGTGATTTGTGAAGGATGACCCATACGTGCAATTTGCGATAGCTGCCACAAGTCTAGCAAAATCACTCGACCCTTGGGTCCTCCTCAACAAAGATTCATTCCTACTAGGTCCATGACCACATGGACCACCTTGGCAGAATTGTCCATACAATGTAGATTATCTAAAAGCATGAACATAGTTGTCAAATTTAATGTCACTATGTATAAACAAATGTTGCATTTCCCTGATTGCTACAACCAAATGTTATGCATAGTTTTTGCCAGATTGCAAGTGAACATGTTCACCCACTCCTCATCATTGAACTTTTGCAAATCAAAGGAAAGGAAAGATTAGCAAAAATTAAAATGTCACAACAAAGATGGAGGCCCGGATGAAACAAAAATTTCAAATTAATCGAAAAGAGAATGAGAGGAAGTTTGCATGCAAAATACTCACATTGACCATGAATCCTCCCCGTTGCTTAACACAAAAAGGCCAAAAGTTGAACCAATTTGCAAGCTCATGGACACCTGGTTCAAAAGCAACCCTTGATTAACCTCCACAAGGGATTTTGCATTCTTATACTTGTGGCAAAGAACGTTGTGTTGATTTTGCAAATCCAATTTGATGAGTTGTTTGGTGTGCCTATCCATTGGAGTAAACAGGTGTGTTATTTATCAACCATCTTAACAGAGGGGTCCCATAACCATAAACAATTTTGATAACATTCCAATTAACCTATGCGCTATCAACCATGAATCCTTTAAAATCCCCTATAGGCTGCATTTGTGTTACGAGGCTCATTCCACTCCCCACACCATTTGTTGACATCTTGAAAGCAAAAACCTTTTGTCCTAGAACTTGTCTTAGTAAGTAGCACTTTTGGATGTAGTCATAATGACTCTTAAACTTTAATTCAAGGATGTTATCAACATAGCCACCCCCATCAAGAATGTTTGAAAAAAACAATGAGATTACAAACGTTGGGCAAATTTACTTCAAAAAACTTGTTTTAGATCTACTACAATTGTTCATCATGTACTCCACTATGCCATTGCCATTATCATCCAATAGATGTTTAGCCAAGAATGTCTTGTTAGCACTCAGGAAAATCGTAAATATCTTTGCATTAGGCGTGTGATTGCCTCCTCTATGTTCAACCTTTTAGTTTCATCCATAGACTCCCTACACTTGCCATCCACCATAAGATGCTTGTGGACCCCAAGATGAATCACCGCTTTAGATATTGACTATAATCTATGCACAACATAATAGATTAGTCCACTATAGTTAATGACACAAAAGGGAGGAGCATGATAGAATTTGCATCCAAACATGGAAGCAACTGGAGGCATTGCCATTTAATCTACAATTGGAATATGTGTGCATTCATCACACCAAAATATTTCATTACGAAAAGCACAACGTACAAAGTGTTTATAGCCATCTTGCATATAATGCAAGTGACCCAAGCAAGGAGCCTTCGTAAAACTAAGCCCAAAACCATTTTTGATATTGGTTGTGATCACCTTACACCAAGCATGCCCATCATACTTTCTATCAATGCCTTGCATCTATGAAGGCTTGTAAGTAATAATAAAAACCAGCAGTAACTCAAACAAGACATCCCCATCAAATGTTGTCGACAAGAATTGGACTTTTTGAAGAGGAATCTTATCATAATCCAAATTTCACAACTTGTTGGAGGTAAGTCCAAGTAGTGCCATGGCATGGAGGCAAAAGACAACAAATTGAATATTGCCCATAGGGTTGAAAGGTTGTGGTGACACCTGATCAACCAATTGAGGAATTGATTTTGGTGTTTTCTTTGACAAAGTAAAGGCTATCAAGTTATCATTTGATTCTAAATTAGACAATTCAATGAAAACTAAAAATGCAAGAGCATCTAAACATTCAAGGAGAGTGTGGGTAATGTTGTTTTCTTCATTCACAATCTTGACCATAGATACTGTTGTTCAAAATGTCAGCATGGTTTCTTAAGAGTTGTGAATCAGACTATCCTCAACAACGCAATAACAACCAAAACCAACAATTCGTCGTCTTCCTTGGAAGGAGGTTATAGGAATCTAGTACAAATAATTTGAAACAAAGTTACTAAAATCATGCAAGACATCCTTGGATATGTGTAAAGAACTTGGCTAAAAAGTGAACATAACACACAAACGATGTTCAGAAACAGCGGTCATCTCGGAATTGTCGACCATAATAGTGAGGTCTAGATGTCCAACAACATGAAATGTTGCCACATTATTAGGGGCACAATTAAACTATTGAAGAAACAAAGAGGGATATGAAACATTAGGAATGCAAAGAGGTCGATGTATAATCAAAGGCAAAGAATAACTTTGAATAGTTTAGAGGATGATGAGCAAGAACTCCGGAAATATGATATTGGCCACATGCAAAATGACTACGGGATCAAATAGAGACCAAATTCTCACACACACACAAATTTCCAAGTGAGTATTGACAAGGGGATCTTTCTAATGTGAATGCTAGTAATGAATGGTAAAATTCATGGTATAACCAAATATTATGAATATTGATGAAATGTGAAGTAGAAAATTAAAAATGGTATAGGCTATTCATCTTTATTTTTGAATCATTGAAAACCTAAACAACTAATTTCCAATGGTTGGTCTTCATTTATTTAGTTGCAAAAATGCATTGGATTCCAACAAATAAATGAAAAAGATAAGGAAAAATGTTGAAAGCCATCAAAAAAGATAATTTGAAAATTCAAAGTTGAAGGCAAAAAAAAGGTGCATAGGGTAAAAAGTAATAGGAATATTGTAATAGGTAGAAGACAATAATTAAATCAAATGCTATAAGCAGAACAATTGATAAAGTGAATGTATGTCAGTTCAATAATGTTTGCACATGCCAAATTCAAACCTAGATTAGGAAAATTGTGTGACACCTAACTAGATGCTTCTGTTGGAATGAAATTTCATGAGGATAGAAGATGTCACAAAAAATAATTTCAAAACACTCTATGAACCGTTTGCTGATAGAATCTAATGACTAGATGCGAAATTAAAAGCCGTCAAACACCATAATGAATAGATAGAAGTTCAAAAAAAAAAAACTTTTGGGGGAAAATATATTGAATAACAAAATCAAATATGGCACACAAATCACAACCTATCAAAATAACAAAAAGTGGTGGCAACATGCATGGATGGAAAACATGTTGATGTGTATTTGAAAAAAATTTAATTCATTTACTTACATGAGATAAACATATAGGTCTTAAAGGAAAAGAATATATCATCACACATACGTAATATTTTAAAGTTCAAAATGCTATAAATATATCTATGCACCATATCTACATGACATACCTATGGGAAACTTATATGCACCAATATGTATGTCACACAGATGTAGATGAATTTCCCATAAACATGTAGTAGGAGCTTTTTATATCTATGTTTGCCATCTAGATGTGCCACATGTATGTAGCTAATACATGCATCTACAATATTTTAGTACTTGATTTCAATTCCATAATTATATTCACAATCCATGTGGGTTAGTTAGTAAAAATTATAGATGAAAATTTGGTACAATACTTGATGCTACTATTAAATAACTCCACATATAGAAGGAGGTACATTGGGATGCCATTATGATGGAAATGGAATTGAAAAGGGTACTAAAATAAACAAATCTTGAAATTGCCATTATTATTGTAACATCAACACGCCAAGGACCTACCAAGAAAGTATGCATGTTGGTAATAGGGTAAACTTGCTTTCTCAGGTAATGCAAGATAACGTGACGTCACAAAAGTTGAGACCTCTAGAAGTGAAACTTTAATGTATTCTCTATTGAGTATAAGAAATTATAAATAGATCAACACAACACAAGACACAAAATTGTTCCCCAAATATAGAAAACTATCACAAACTTAAAGCAAGTTATAATAAAAGGTTGAAAACAGGAAGGACACAACTAGATGCACACAAAAGGTCAACATAGGAAGATTGCAATTGGGAAATGGAAGACTAAATGGTGCCCAAGGAAGATTTCAAGAATTTAGGTGAGACTTACAACCTATGAAAAAGTTTCAAGGTTTCAAACAAAATATATTTTGGAAAATGTTTGTCATGCAAGATGATTTCTTTTTAAAGTTCACTAATAAAATTCCACAAGAAACGAAATCATGGGTTGGAGAGAAGCAACTTGGTTTCTCCATAGGGTGAGAGGCAAGTGATGATGTAATCATGAAACCCATAAAAATAGTAAAAATATTGATTTGATAATCAATAGAAAGCATAGAGAAAATTGATTTATTTATATGGTTGAAAATTATTCATTTTCTTGAAAATTATGAATTCTTGCTTGTTTTTCATTAATGGATGACACAAGAGAGTTTTGGGGAAGACACATAGGAAGAGGAAACAACGGAGTTTACTAGCCACCAACAATCTATAAGTAATTCTAGGGCTTGGTGTAGCTTTTAGGTTTTTTACATGCATAAATGGAGTGAGAATAAGAAGAGAGTATTCTCATTGTGCATTTGTCTTTGTAGGAGGAGGAAGGTGTGGAGAGCTCAAGGATTGAAAAGATCAAACCACACAAGCTTCATCAACAAGTGAGTCCTCCTCCCTCTCCCTTCCAATTATTTTGAAGAAAAAAAACTTAAGCTCCAAACTAAGCTCAAGTTCAACTGTAACAAAAAATGAAATTCAAGTTTGAGCTTAGATTCTTGTTTGAAAGTTTGTAAGTGGGAATCTGAATTCAGACTTAGACGTTTTAGCTCACTTACCTTGGGCGATGAACAACAAAAACTTGAGCTTTGGCTTGAGTCCTTTTTGAACCCAAGCTCAGGTTTGGGTTCTTTCTTTTTGCCCTATTGCCATCACTGAACTTTCGTCACGATGACATGAAGGTTTTTTTTTCCTTTCATTTTGTGTTTGATCTTGTTGTGATTTTCATTAGATTACTCTTGGCATCAAAAGTAGCTTAACAAGAGTTGTAGGAACTTGAGCTTGGGCTCGAGTCCTTTTTGGACTCAAGCCCAAGTTCAAGTCCCTTTTTTTTGCCTTGCCACCATCATTGAGCTCTAATGAGAGCTTGGTGATGGCAATAGGGATTTTTTTATTTTTTGTGTTTGATCTTACTATAGCTCTCATTAAGTTGTTTTTGGTGTCAAGAGTAGTTTGGCGAAAGCTGCAAGAACTCAAGGTTAAGCTCGGTTTTTCTTTCTTTTGAAATGCCATCGCCAAACTCCAATGGAAGTTCAACAATGGCAACAAGAGTTCGAGCTTTGGGCTCAAGTCCATTTTTGGACCCAAGCCCAATCTTGGGTTTTTTTGTTGTGTTTTTTTGTGTTCGATCTTGTTGTAGTTCTCGTTGAATTATTTTCGACAATGAGAGTAACTCAACGAGAGTTGCCAAAACCCAAGGCCAAGCTCGGGTCTTTTTTTTTGAAACACCATTGTCAAACTTTGATGGGAGTTCAATGATGGTAGCAAGAGTTCGAACTTGGGCTTGGGTCCATTTTGGTGTTTTTTCGGGGCTTTTGTTGAAGCTTTTGCAAAGTTACTTTCGGTGTTGATAATAACTTAACAAGAATTACAAGAACCCAGGCTTAAGTTCATGTCCTTTTGTTTGCTTGAGCCAAAGCTTGGGTTCTTTTATTTTATTCTATGCTCCATTGTTGAACTTGTATAGGAGTTCGGCAATGGTGGTAGAGCCCAAACTTGGGCTGAGGATTTTTTTCCTTTTTTGTGTTTACACTTGGTTTCTCTCACTGAACTACTTTTAATGCCAAAAGTAGATTGGCAAGAGCTACAAGATCCTTAGTTTAGGCTTGAGTCTAGAAAGGACCCGAACCTAAGCTTGGGTTTTTTTTTGGAAGCTCCAACCCTGAGCTTCAATGGGAGCTTAGTGATGGTGGTAAGAACTTAAGCTTGGGCTTGGGTCCATTTTTAAACTTGAACCCAACCTTGAGATTTTTTTTGTTATATTTTCATGCAACCATTGTCGAATTATTCTCAATGCTAAAAGTAGTTCAACAAGAACTACACGAATTTGAGTTGTGGAAACATTTTGTTTTGATTTTTGCTTGAGTTTTGTAATTTTTTTATAATGTTGATGTAGTTGTGTTTGGTAACAGCACCCATCAACATTAACAATATGCAAACTATGTAGGTTTATATCTAGCCTTCTTTTCAATTCCTTTTCAATTAAAGGTCACTTCTAACTATTCTATGTTTTTGTGTGCATGATTCACTACAAGTTTCATCTATAATTCAAACAATTGAAACCATGTCCTTCGATAGGACAATCCAGGCTAAGCAAAAAGACAAATTCAATAGCATGGAAATCTCAAAAAAATTCAAGATGTTTCCCAAGTGCAAAGTGAGAATGAACATCTTGCTTTGCATAATGATTTCAATGTTAGTTGTGCATCCTACCTTTAAGATTGACATGCTTAAGATGGAGCAGGCTTCTTAGATTGGTTATAGAAAGGGCAACAAGGTCTTTTATGTCTTTCTATTGAACTTGAAAAAAAAGGAGGATTTTTTGGAAGCATACCAAGCGAGTTGGAATGGTCATTGGAAATATGAAAACAAAAAGTTTGAGAACTTCCTTTTGCAAGATCCTAATTTGAAATCTCTCTCTCATCACATGTTTTTGGTTTGGGATGGTAATCATAGGTTGTAAGCCTAGATGCCATATATTTAATGTGTCCACAATGACGAGGTGTTTAGGCACATCTTGATTGATTTCATAGTGTTGGATACATTGCATGGCCTTATGGAGTTGTTCACAACCATGACAAATTTAAATAAGTAAATCTTTAAACTTTCAATAATCTTCGGGAGATTTTTGTTTTGATTCTATTTTCTTGTTTGCCCTATAGTGTTGTGATTTCTCAAGGAATTCAATCCCATTTTTGCTACACAAGTTTGTGGAGTTTGATCATGTTAGGCCAAGTTTGGTCTGTGACTTCTTCTGAATTCAATCTATTGGCAAAATTCCACTGGAGCAATTTTAGAATGTCTCACTAGTGGATGTCTATAAGAAGTGCTAAAACAAGTCAAGGAGAACTTGACATTCCTTGACCTCATAGGCCTTCTTTGAATACACATATAAGGTCTAGATTATATTGAGCTTAGAAAGACAAGTTCAAATGTGGAGCAAAACTTACAACAAAAAGGTGGTGAAGGTTTGACAAAGCGGTGAACATACAAGCTTCGAGCTTTGATGTGGATGTGCAGTTGATAGAATTAATGGACAAAACATTAGAATTAAAGGTTACTCGTAGTTTGGTTCTAAAGAAAGTTCAAAAAAATAAACTCAAATGTAGAGCAAAACTTATAGCAAAAGGGTGGATTAAATGGTGAACATCTAAGCTTCAAGATCTAATGTGGATGCGCAATTCATGCCTTCCTGCTGTGAAGAAAACCTTATGAACTCTACAAATTTTCCATGGATAAAATATGAAAGCCATTAAACAAATGCAAGAACAAATTATTTGTCCCCTTTTTTTTTTTGGTCCTTTTTACACTTGTGGTGGTGCTATCGAGTGAGTAATGTAAGGAAAATGAACATATAATTTCAGAGAGAAATTCCAATAACAATTTCTTTTAGGTTTGGCTATAAAAACATAATTGATTACTTACAAATAATTATAGTCATTATCTTTATTGTTTGGTGATAATTCAAGGGTATAGAATTAGCAAAATTTGCATAAGGTGGACAATTTAATTCATAGTGCTTCACATTTGTATTTTGTTACATACTTCAAATGAGGAAACAATTTTTTGTTCTTGAAGTTTTTTCCTAATTAAATAATTTTATTAAATTTATTAATCCATTAATCCTAAACAATGTTTTTTGTCTTGGCATATTTTTGCATTGTAGCTACAAAACAAATTGGAAAACATAAATTTTAAAAAATATAAATTCAAAGATAAAACATAATAAATGAAAAAACTGCCAAAGTTTTGATACCAAAAAATTTAATTTAATTTATATCATAAATATAATTAATCAATGATCAATTATAATTTTTTTAATTTATAAAATCTAATTTATGTTAATTAAATGTATAATTAATTCATTAAGAAAATTCTTTAACTTTCCCCTATCCTAATCTTCTATGTGGATGTGATTTCTTGTCAAAATTTCAATTTACCACACATTTATTGCATCTTTGTTCAAAAAACTCTTTTTTTGAGATGAAAATTTATAAATTACTCACATGATATCCAAACATGGTTCAAACATGGTTATGTGAAGTGACATGATTCAATATACCTTCAACTTTCATAAAGACTAAAAATCATTTCATTTGTGTTTTTGAGTACACATGTACATTACATTCATTTTCACAAATATACTCCAATCTCCCACTTCATAAAATGAAATGAAATAATTTCTTTTCTAATCTCTTGCCTAGGTTATATTCTAACATAATATGCAAACATATATTGTGAAAATCTTTTAAAAGTTTGAGGTGGGATACACTCAAACATGCACATCCTTGGAAAGTAGTACAATGTGACACCCCAAAGGGGGTTACTATAGTCTGCTTTCACCCATACCTAAAGATTCCTAGGGTTAGGGTGAGAAGGATTTAACATAGGTATTAGGCACATCATATGTGCCTAACATCTTTTAAAAGAAAAAGTATATATATTTCCATTGTCATATTTATGAATGGCGCATAATGGGCAAACAAAATGTTTCCCCAATTGATGTAACAATTGTGATCACTTATACATAATAAAAGAAAAAGCAATTTTTTCACTAGCTTAGAGTTTTTAGATGACATAGTGATTGGAAAACAAATAATTGCACAAATAATACATTTTTACAACATACATATTTTAATATGCCATATTTTCAACACTTAACTTTTAGTTGAACTAAATTTAAAATCTTGCTTACATTGATAAAATGAATAAATCAAATACTTGGTGAAATTATGAGAAACACCAAATAGGGTCCAAAAGTAAATGGCAGCAAATTTATTTACACAAAACATACAAATCATACAAGACTTGTAGACTTTCATGTGGATGGGACTATGAGTGAATTCTTATGTATTCCTTAATGGTTGATCCCTTTAAATGCCTTAACGGCTTTAGATCTGGAAGCACGACCAATTGAGGGATTGATTATTTTGGAGTTGTTGTTCATGGTAGTCTTTATCATTTTGTGCTTTTTCCACCATCATCACTAATGTCAATGTCCTCATCATCATTGCATCGCTCCTTCACCTTTGAAATGTTTGTCCAAAACAAAGTCATGATGATATTTTGCCCCACTTGTTTTGTCACAATTTGTTTGGTGGGACACCAACCATTAATATTTAGGATGCCACCCATATGTGGTGGATCATAATCTTGTTTGCTTATGAAAGCCATCTTATATTTTTATCAATGGGCTTCTTCCTTCAAATGACCCATTGAATGGATGAATCTTGAATAGGCAAATGAAAACGGTTCATGGAAGTAGTCACTATGGCCAATGTTGACCTCACTTAAGGCTAAAGATGTGGGCAAACCCATCCTTGAGTGGTACCCCTAGGAATGTCACACCATGATTTACCATACCTGTCAAACTTTAAAAACTCATAGGAAACACTTAAATAAATTTATTAGTCCCCTAGATTTTGAAATATCAATAACATAAAAATATTGTGTATTTTGATGTTCTTAATCATTGCATTTAGTTAAAGTTTTAGGAATGTAATGTTGGTTCATTTCCTTGAACTTTTTGGTCAAGAACGCAAATTTAAAACATGATTTGGGAAATTTCTTGGGAATTTATTTCCTAAGGTATATAATTTTTAAATCATCCTTTTTTGAATTTTTTATCAAGAAATTAATTGAATAAGTATAATCTAATTATGAAAGTTAAAGAATGTGATTCTTGAAGGCACCATCACTATTAGGAATACATTTTTTTAACAATTTTCATTTTTTTAATTCCAAAATAAACTTCAAGCCATTCATCTTTCCAATCCCTTGTCATGTTGACGGTTCCTAAGAACAAATCTTCATTTGAGCAATCAAACATGATGTTTAACAATGGGCAACCATTAACGTTGTCCCACCCATTTAAACAAATAGTGCCCCCATACTTGTGGATTGAGTTTTTTGTCATGTTAGTCACAAGTTTTGACAAATTTTATTTGGAACTTTTCAATAATTATGTTCAAAGTATAGATATGACAACAATCTATAAGACATTTTACTCACAACATTAATGAAGGCCATATGGTGAGCTACATTGAATGGGATGTTGGCTTCATAGAAAAATATCACTCATTTCTTGTCAAGATTTTGTTTAGTGGTTGAATTCATCCCCTCGCATAAAGTCATTTGCCAAAAGGTGTGAGGGGGGAAGGTTTGGCATACGAATGGGATCATCCATGTTAACACCAAATGTTGGACAACATTATGCGCCATCTACTTGGGGGCCTATAACAAAAGAGTCATTGAACAAACCCAATGAATCGTTGTTGACAACATTGGGCACATGTATATCAAGAAAGGAACTAAATGCTTGTGCATCATCCAATGCGACAAGATTGTTCCCACCACACCTTTCAAACAAGGCTTTCATTTGAGGCCTATCCTTTGTACATAGGTTAATTCCTATTTTGCCACCTTGTTACAAATAGTAGTTCAAATGATTAAACATTCTATCCTTACAATATATGATTTATAAGTTGGAAAATTTGCATTGTACCTTACTAGGTCTTGTGGTTGCAATTGTGACATTAAGGTACCATGTCTCCCACATGTCGTGCCTACCATTCATCTCCAACATGTTAAAAGAACACAAGTGGATGAGACCTTATTACAATTGTAAACACAATTGAAGAGTAGAAATTTAACCACCCTTGGATAAGTTCGACTACCTTGGTCACCAACTTGATATGTAATAGGGATTATGTTCAACACAACTAGAGTCTGCACACTTGAAAGGGTATGAAAGAGTAAAAAATAAGACAAATATGGGAAGTTTTATGATTCAAAATATAATAGGCCACCAAACAATCTATATGCAAATCAAACAACCACAATTTAATTTATTCCATGACTATGGTGACCAAAATTTGGTCATTAATCTATGAATTTGATAATGGTCAATCAAAAGTGGGGATATTTTGCATTTTGAGATTGAAGAACTTGACCAAAATTGATGATCAAATTTGGTTGCCCTTGTCCATGTCTAGGTTTTGAATTTCCATGCTACGACTATGGCTAGTAGATGGTGACAAAAATTGGGTTGCCCCATTTAAGTTCATTGCCTTGGAAAATGACTAAAATCAATCATGAGCTACAATTGTAACCCATTTTGATCATCAATGTTTGTTTTCCTTGAACCCATATTAGGGTTATGGAATTGATTAAACTTATATGTAAGTATCCAAAAAAAATGTCATGGCCAATGAAATTGCTAGATTTGGTATTCTTCTTAGTTTCATGAGCTTAAGGTCAATTTTTTCATTCAATAATCTTGGTGGGAATTATTGTAAAAATATGAAGTTCAAATGTTGAAAATCATCATAATTATTAATTGCAATAACTTGGCAACAAGCACATGACAATTTTGTTTTACAATTTTTTTCATTCAAGGCAAAATTTCTTTGGGAAAATAATTTGTCGAATATACCATTTTTTGGAAACAATTCATTTATAATCATTTTTTTTGAAAACTCATGTTTATACACATTGTTGAAGTAAGGAGCTAGGATATAAACCAATTTGAGTGAAATTTTACTTTTAGAAATGGTTCATAGTCAAATGTGACTAAATCTCCTTATGGGCAATTATTAATTTGGCAACATCACAAGATTGAAAAAAAACACATGGCACAAAGTAATGTGCAAAACCCCTATTTATAAGTTATTAAGTTATACATTGAACTATTAGTTCACTCAAGATAACTAGGAAAAAAAATATAGATCACCAAATCCAACAATCTCATTGGTCTGGAAAAGAAAACCTTCACAACTACATACAACCCTGTTATGTTGAACAATGAAAATGATGGTCCTTTTCTACCATTTTCATTGGTGCACTAAATTTCTCACAAACCTACCAAACCACATTACACATTGAACTATTTGTTCATCCAAAATAACTAGGAAAAATAAAATCAAACCATCAAATCTAGCAATGTCATTGGCATGATTTAGATTTCACACGTGCGGTGAAAGGGTAAGACGAGAAGGTCCATCTTTCATTGCAATTCTTGGAATCCACTACAGATTTGGGCATCTCTAATGTAGTTGTTTTGGGGGTGTGAGTTTCCCAATTGGATCAAGAATTAGGTTAGTCATGTAAGTGACCAATCTAGGTTCTCGCCTAATTTGTTCACTTAGAATATTGTGCTTGGAGTTTATTTTATCTTGTTTGATTTATACGTTTTGATTTAACACCCAAGCCATAGTTTGTTGACAAATGTCACGTTTGTGAAAAGTTATGTCAATTGTGTATTGCATTTGACATAAATTTGATTTGATTTGATTTGAAGGCAAAATGAAAAAGTTAAGAACCTTTGAAATCGTAGGACTCATAACTTGGTAATTTCTCAAGAGAAAACCATTTGTGTCTAGCCTTGAATAGAGATGCAAATGATACTATAAGAAGAAGGTGGTGCATCTTCTAAGTTTGTGCTCTAATGAATCTTGTGAGACTAAATTGGCTCATGGCATGTTTGTGTACCTTTTTTATTAAAAAATGCATTAACCATTGAAGCCAAAATGCACTAACCATCCTTTTGTTTGTTTTTTGGAGTTTGATATGTTAGTGGATTCAACTTGAGGGGGTCATCCTAGTTCCATGTAAAAGCTCGCACACTCTCATTTTTGTTGGGAGTTTGGGAACATGCCTTTGGGTTTGCTTTAGTTGCAAACAATAAATTGGGTAGGTCTTTTATCACCTATACCACATGACAAACCTAAGAATATGTCACAAATCTAGACAAGCGTCATAATTCAATCTCATATTTCAATGAGATTTGTTTTGTTACACCAGTGTTCAATGCATGCACCTCTACACATATATAAAAGCTCTAGTGTTGGGAAACTTGAAACCCACTAACTCAACTCATTTGAAAAACCTAGAACGTATAGAACAATATGACAACACCAAACTCTAATGTCCAGACCATTTCATCCTAAAACATTGTGAGAGATAAGAGATTTCCTGTTTTCAATTGACCAGCTATGAGGGAATCAGCTCTGTCAGTTAAATGCCAGTAAAAAAGAACCCAAAGGCCAAGACTAGCTATGGACTCATTCATGCACCAACTCCTACTGGTCACAATTTTTTGCATAATTGAGTCCACATAATTCATTAGTTTGTGTTATTCCTTTCAATCATGTTTTCCAATATTATCATGCTAATGCAAACGCATCAGATAGATGGGCCCTTCCTGTCGTTTGTTTCTCACAACACTCCCAACAAGATATGGCATGCAATGCGTGTACTGTTTCCAAAATGTGTTATTGGCCATCCATTTTTTGTGTGTTGGTTTGTGCCACTCCCCTTTGACGTGCCTGTGTCAGTTACTTTGTCAACAACTCTCAAGACATTGAAGCAAGCAAATTAAGTTATAACTTAGGCTACAGTAAGTTAACATAATATCAAAAGACCTTGTCTTGGGAGCAGCCCATTGTTGACTGATTAGCGTGAACACCCCTTTTAAAATTTGATTTGGAGTCTTTGCGTGGATAAAACTTAACATATTATATACCCATACAAAAGTATATTAAAGTGTTGCCTTGGGTCATGTTTGTTTGTTTGTGATGACTTGACTTGGACTGGGTCAATAAACCCTGATTTAGATTGACCCAGAATATGTGGTGGGGTTGGCACCTGGCATGTATTATATATACTATATTGGTTGCAGAGTCGCGACGGTTTCCAACTGGACACTCTTGTTTGTTCTAGTGTATATTTTATGCTAGTGATTAAAACTATACAAAGGAGAAAGCCTTTATTCCTGCGTGTTATAAATTATGGTGGGGCCAAAGTGAACCAGCACCCACCAGTGTACCATCTACTTGATGCCCATTATATACAAGAGAAGGGGTCTATCTCTACACACTTCCTCTGTGTAAAGAAACTGGATTTCTTTTTATCCATTTATTCTGTTGTTCCTAGTATTTAAAGATGAAAATAAAATGAAATACCTTCCCTCAGTCAGGAATGTACTGCGCATTTGACAATGGCACATGACCAGGATCTCCTTTGATTTTCTAAAGTAACATGCAATATTGTATCGTATAACCAACCTTAAAATACACTAAAAAACAATCCCCTGTTCTGTTCCTTATGACTCAGTTGTGGATGAACCTCAACTATGGTAATATCTGTAAGAAACCATCCATCTTTCAGCTGTATTCTGGTGGGTGCTGACAGCAACCACTAGTGCACCATCCTCTGGATGCCCATTACGACTCAGTTGTGGATCAACCGCAACTTTCAGGTGGTAACAGGTTGTACCAGGGCCTGTTCCAGATTGTAACAAATTTTCCTCGTTGTTGACTCACATCTCAAACCTGTTCTTGGCTGTTGAGTCACATTACAAAATGAAACTGACTCCACCAAAAGTGGACAGAGCGGATTTGCATGTCCCACCTAGGAAAAAGCTTGCAAAGTGCCTAAGTAGGAGACCCAAACCAGTTACAAGTAGGGTCTAAAGCATGAGGTGATTGTTATCATAAGCCTAGACATATGTGTAAGACCCTCTGCCTTGCTAGTAGGTATGTCAGGAATATAAGATGTCCACCCAATATACTCATAAAATTTCTCCAAGTGCTTTACTATCTCTATAATTGAGACTAAGGATATCTACCTATTAGCAATACCCAAAAAGTGATGTCAACAAAAAATGGAATAGGAAGTCTAGGCGTCCAATGAGATGAGCAGTATGACTTGAATTTGCATTGCTTCCCCCTTTTATGGGGGCCTGGGGAGGGAGCGGAGTTGGGCCTGACTTTTGGATTTCTAAGTGAGGGTCAATGAAGGGGTTTTGTTGCCTACAGGTGATCCAATAATGTTATGTACATTCTGATGCAAATTGATCTGTTGCCACTTATGGTCTTCAATTGCTCCTAGTAAGTTCCTCATTACATTTTCTATGCCTTCTCCTCTTTTTTTGGCCCCAATGTATTCTCAAATTGTTCCCCAAGTTCACATTTATTTCTTAAGCTGACCCTGGAAGATCACTATTTATCCTATGGGGCAAGGGGCCTGGGAGGGGCTTGTAAGGAATTATATTTTGACCATTGAAACTTATAGTTCGTCTCCTAGGATTTGACACGATATAATGCAACTGGCAAGGAACTTTATTCAGGGCGTAGTGAACCACCACCCACCGGATGGATGGATGGATGGATGGCGCACTGATGGGATTCTCTTTTCTGTCCCAAGGTAGTTGGCAGGTTGACTTTATTCTTTCCCCGGCCCCAACCCAGTTTTTTTTTTTTTTTTTTTTTTTTTTTTTTTTTGAAATTTTTCCCCCCCCCCCCTTTTTTTTCCTCTTTTTCCCTCCCCCCCCCCCCCCCCCCCTCCCCCCCCCCCCCACCCCCACTCCCTCCATCTCAACCCCTGCGCTATCTTCCTTCACCGTTGCAGTTCCTCCCCTTTAGCATCCTCCCTGCCGCTCCCCCTCCCCGCCCT
>Ga0116228_10000641_pt1 | contig 27094 bp, 17 predicted proteins | sample S1TSphfallax_2_FD_89694 | JGI IMG/M metagenome (GOLD analysis project Ga0116228, IMG submission 89694) | Host-associated microbial communities from peat moss isolated from Minnesota, USA - S1T2_Fc - Sphagnum fallax MG | ecosystem: Host-associated > Plants > Peat moss > Unclassified | place... | reverse complement strand
TCTTCTGTTCTTTTTTTCTTCTTCTCTTTTGCTACCATCATCTTGGCTTCCATTGTCTTCTTTTCTTTCTTTCTTTTCTTCTCTTTCGCTACCATTTTCTACTCTTTCATGGTTTTCTTTTTGTTTCTTTTCTGTTTTTTTCTTTTGCTACCATTTTCTGCTTTTTCATTGTCCTCTTTGGTCTTTCTTTCTTCTTCTCTTCTACTACCATCTTCTTCTCTTCCATTGCTGCTGCAGCTTTTTTTTCATCGTTTTTTTTCTTTTCTTTTTTGTGTGTGTTATAGATTTTTCTTCTTCTCATTTTTATCCTTTCATTTTTGTTGCTACTTTAGTTGTTTTTCATCTTTTCTTTCTTTCTTTTCCTCTATTGTTACAACTTTTTTGTTTTTGTTTTTCCTTTTTCAAGCATTTTCTTTTTTTCATCACAATGTTGCGCTCGTTGCCATTGCTTATTGTAGAATCATTAGTTATGCACATCACATTAGTATGTCTATACATTTTTCTTGTTTTGTTTTTTCTTTTTGGGTTTGAGAGCAAAAGCAAAAAGGAAAAGTGAGAAAAAGAAAGAGAAGAAGACAAAAGAATAAAATAGAAGGAAATGAAAATTAAAAAATAAGAAGATGATAAGAAAAAAATTAGAAGACAAAGTTTGTTTTTTTTGTTTTTTTGCTTTTTTTGCTTTTTTTTCTATTTTTTTAATTGTAGAAGAAGTTTGTTTTCTTTTCTTTGTTTGTTCTTGTTTTTTTCAATCAAAGAAGAAGAATTCTAGTTCTAGTTTCCTTTTCATTGTTTTGCTTTCTTCTTTTTGGTTTTCTTAAAAATAAGAAGATTTTTTTGGGTCTTTTCACCCTATATTTTGATTTATTTGCTAGAAGTTTTTTTCTCTTTTATTATTATTATGTTTTTCCTAAATATTTCTTTGCTTTCCCCCCTATATTTCCATCTTTTTTGTCTTCAAAATTCCATAAGATGAAGTTTGTTTTTCTATTTCCTTTATTTTTTCTTTTCAATTTTTTTTTCAATTTTTTTTAAAAGAAAAATCAACAAACTATATATGTTCATACCCATGTAATTTTTTGAGAATTTGGTTTACATTTTTCAAACTTGCATATTAATGTGTATCATGTGTTTGATGCAGATTTTGAGTAACTATGAAATACCATTATGTAACCAACGTCATTTAAGTGAAATTATATCACTTTTAACTTTACATTCGTCAAGATGCTATTAAGGTGGTTACAACAACTTGTTGATGAGCACATGACATGGTGACTAATGAAAATAGGTCTAAATAGGGGTCTCTGCAGGTTAAAAAGTAGCATGCATATCTTACTTAAGTTTTTTTGGCATAAACAATGGCATGGAGTTCATGTTTTCCATTTTTTGGACATTTCCTAAAGTTTTGATAGATGTGATATTTGTATCGAATACATACAAGTTTTGTTTTATTGTAATTGTCATCTCACATTTGTATTATGTTTGCATGCTTTGAATGTGAACATTACATTAACATTTGGTTGAATTTTTTTTTAAAATACAAGTTTGAAACATATTGCAATGTTGTATTATTGCATTAAAAGAACTTTAAAAACATTAAGTTCAATGTGAAACACTTGCATAAGGATCACAAAATAAACATTAGTTTTGCTAGAATGATTTTGCAATACACACATTTGAAGCATAAAATGTCGACTGGTTTTTTTGGATGGTTTGTGCAATATACCCAAATGTTGGGCATAAAATATGCATGCTCAATGAAAAAAATGATGAAATAAAAAATAGGAAACTAAAAGAAAAAATCAATTGTGATAAATAATGAAAGAAAATAATTTAAAACAAGAAAAAAAAGAAAATTTAAAAGGGGAAAAAGTTAAAGAATTGTTTTAAAATTTAGAAGGAAAAAGACATTAAAAAATAATTTTAAAAAAAGAATCTAAAAGAAAAAAATGTTTGCATTTTGGTAACAAAATATTTAATAATTATTAAAATATATTGTATTTGAAATGGCATTGTTTTCATATGTATGTATTGTATTTTGCTATTGGAACTTCAACTATTTTTGTGTATAATAATAACTACCAAAATATGCAATACCTATGCGTGGGTCACAAAAGTTGATCAAATGTGCAATATTTGGATTCACTCTTACCATTTATTGGCATCAAGGGGTCAAATATGATTAAAGTGGTTATAAATTCATTTAGTGCAATACCTACATATTATGTATATTATCTCGTGGTGAACAATTGCATCTTATAAATGATAGGTTGGTAATGTACACAAATAAGGAAAAGGTTAGGTCAATAATTTAATTATGTTAATAAGATGGCTAGGTCAATAAGGTAGCCAAAAGTTTTGTTAAAACATTTTGTCAAAAAATATTCTTTAGTTTAATTCAAAAATATATAATTTTTTTGTCAAAAGGTAAAGGTTTTGCCAACAAATAGAAATTTAGCCATGAAAAGATGGAAGTTTTGCCAAGAGGTATAGGTTTAGCCATGAAGAATTAGAAGTTTTTCCAATTTTTAAAGGTTTAACCAAGAAGACATTGAGGTTTTACTAAAATGTAAAAATATAGCCCCAAAAAAAAACAGTTTTGCCAAGATGTAAAGGTTTAAATAAAAAGAGTTCAAAGGTTTTTCAAGTGAAGTTTAACCATGAATATATAAAGTCTTTACTCAAAAGTAGAAATTTAGTTAGGAAAATGTTAAGGTTTTGCCAGGAGGTAAAAGTTTAGTTAATAATAAATAAAACTTTTGCCAATTTGTAGTGGTTTAGCCATGAATAGATGGAGGTTTTGTCAAAAGATATAGGTTTCATGAAGAAAAATTAGAATTTTTGACCAAAAGGTAGAGGTTTAACCATATATATATATATATATATATATATAGGTTTTGTTGAGAAGTAAAGGCTTTTACCAAGAGATAGATGTTTAATCAAGAAGATAGAAAGATTTTGTGAAAATTAAATGTTTAGTTGTGAAAAGATGCAGGTTTAGCCAAGAAAAGTTAGAAGTTATGCCAAAAGGAAAAAAATTAGACAAGATATATAGGTTTAGCTAAGAAGAGTTAAAAGTTGTGCCCGAAAAAAAATTTTAGCCAAGAAGAATTAAAAATTGTGCCAAAAGAAAAAAGTTTAATTAAGAAATATAAGTTTAGCCAAAAAGAATTAAAAGTTGTGCTCAAAAAATAAAGTTTAGTTTTAAAATAAAGGTTTAGCTAAGAAGAGTTAAAAGTTGTGCCAAAAGAAAAAAGTTTAGTTAAGAAATATAAGTTTAACCAAGAAGAATTAAAAGTTGTGCCCAAAAAAGTAAATTTAGTTAAGAAATATAAGTTTAGCCAAGAAGAGTTAAAAGTTGTGCCAAAAGAAAAAGGTTTAGCCAAGAGATATAGGCTTAGCCAAGAAGAGTTAGAAGTTGTGTTAAAAGAAAAAGGTTAAGCCAAGAGATATAGGCTTAGTCAAGAAGAGTTAGAAGTTGTGTTAAAAGAAAAAGGTTTAGCCAAGAGATATAGGTTTAATCACGAATAATTAGAAGGTATGCCAAAAGGCAAAGGTTTAACCAAGAGAGAGGTTTGCCCATGAAAAAATAGAGGGCAGATAAGTAAGGGATTGATAGTAGAGTCAAGCTGCATGTCAGTAATGTAACTAGGTCAGTAGGGTAGCTAGGGAATTAGGGTGACTAGATTGGAGGGTAGTAAGGTCAGGGTTGAAAAAAAACACAAAAAATAAAAAGGGTCAAAGGTCACCAGGCCAAAAAGGTTGACTGGTACAATGTTGGGTTAACACAGGTTCAGGAACCTGATGAAGAAACACAGCCCATCCTAATGGAGAGAACGGCCGACAGGGTCCACTGGTGGGTGCTGCTTCACTCTAGCCCTTTGATTGCACATTTACAACATGAAACAGTTCTGTGCACAACTGCTCAGTTTCACATCTACAGACCCCAAAAACTGATGTGATTAGTGGGTGCAAACACTGAACACATATCACAAGAATATGAGGAGAACCTGTTCAGAATTGTGATACAAAGTAGAAAGAAAGAGAGACACAGCAAAACATGTGATGTGGCTCAGCATGTAGTAGACAAATATTTTGCCTTTAATTATGCTCAAAAAGGGCTCTCCATACAAATCTTGCCAATGATGGGAGGAAGAGGTGTTTTCACAACTCAAGTCAAGAGCTGCAGATCAGCATCTGAAATGTAATCCCGTGGGTGGAGTGAAACCCACCCTTGAAATCTAGATTATAAGCTTCAAATAATAATCTAACCCAAATCTATCTTTTCCCTCAAAAATGCAAACACTAAAACTCTTTTGCTCACTACTACCATGTATATAAGATCCTTGATGAATCCACCACTATTGAAAACCATGGTATCAGTTTCAAATAATAATCTACAGAAGAATCTCTTCTCTCAAAAATGCAAACAGTAACTCAGTTTGCTCGCTGCTACTACGTTGTACATAAGATCCTCAAGGAACCCACCCACCACCCCTTGAAACCTTTGTAACCTTACCTATCAGCTTCTTATAATCTACCCAAATCTCTCTCTCTCTCTCTCTCTCTCTCTCTCAAAACTGCAAACAAAAAACTATTTTTCTCACTACCTAGTGGTAAAATAAGATCCTTGAGGAGCTACAAAACAGCAAACTGAGACAAGACTTAGGATGATATTTGCAGAAGACTTAATCATCTCAGAGAAAACCTGAAATGAAGCACCACCCTTGATCACACTTTGCCTCCAAATTCTCTCCAAAAAACTGCTTGTGGGTTTTTCCAAAAAAACCCTTCCTCTCTTTTTTGGGAACTTGGCTTTTTCCCAGTCTCTTTGTGGGGGATTGTTAAAGGAACAACATTGGTCTAGAGATATGTATAGCAGCAATATACATTGGCACCTGAGGATAACTGAAATAATGTATTGTACAGTGAGGATGTGTTGTTTCAGTGTGTCACCTGTTACTGCTGGGCTTAGTTAGTAGCATTGCAAAACCACCCAGCTGCACAGACATGCTCATGCATGTGATGAGCACGTGAGATTTGAGATTTGTGTTGCTCTCACATTGCCATAGCCAAACTTCTCGTCCTGAGCATTATATGTTGATGTTGTCGTTCTTCCCCTTCATCTTTTGGTTGTTGGGTGTTTGCTGCTGTGAGACCAGCTTCCTTCAAAATTGCTGCAAGGCCAGTGAGTGCAGCAGGTCGTCTTCTAGACACTTTTGCCTCTACAGCCGGAAGCTCCCACTCCATGTTCTCAATGGCAGCAGCTTCAATCAAGGATTTGTTGGAGGAGCCAGCCTGGGAAGAAGAAACAGCAGCGGCATTGATGATGAGGTTTGTTGTTGTCTTGGGGTAAACAACATCATCAACTGCTGCAGCAGCACCCTTCTGTATCTCCTTCATCATGGAAAGCTGTCTCACCTCAGGTTTCTGATACTCTATCTGCATCTCCTTTGTGTATTTGGAGTCCCATCCACTATCCCGGATAGCAATGCGAGAAATGTCTGAGCTGCTGGTGCGCTGATCTTTACCTGATCTGGACGACTGGTTTGTGCTCCTCTTGTAGGAAGACAACCATTTGGCGTGCATGTACTCTGGCTTCCGCCATGGCGGCAAAGGCATACCTCGTTTCTTGAGCGAGCTCTTGACTGCATCCGACATCAGATTGACGATCTGTTGAAGACGATCTTCTCCTCCTACGAAGAGGATCGGCAAGGCTTTTACAATTGCGTTGTATTCCTTTGTTGGACGTGCGATCTCGAACTGTGTTCTGAAATCTATGTCGATCAACACCCTCTCGCTTTTGCGGCTGCTGCTGCCGCTGCTGGCTGCAGAGAACACAACGTCAATGTATTCGTAGTCTCCTCCCGGGAATCCTCCCGCGTGGTCCCATCGCGATTTGCAAATGGCGGCATTATATCCAGCGGCGCGAAGATGCTTCATGATCACGCGCCGCCGGGAAGAAGAAGAGTCTGGGGCTTCTTGTTGGTCTTCTTGTTGTTGGTTTTCTTGTCCTTGTTCTGCTCCTCGGTTCATTTCCTCGACTGCTGCTGCATTCAGCGCTTCCGTGACCTCCGAGAGCAAGATCTTCTCAGAGTCTTTGGTGCATGCAGTCAAACCCTGCAAAGATCCGAGAAGCTGTCCACCACCGAGGCTGCTGGACTTGCCATCGTCGCTATCATTGGCAGCGCTTCTTCCATCGCTGCTGCAAGCAGCTCTTCCTGCTGCTGCCTCACAATTGCAGCGAGAATGGCCGCATATTTCATTCTCTCCCTCGTGCTGCTCCAGAAACTCATGGACCATGGCAGCTAGACAGACGGAGCTAGGTTCGTGTTCGCTCCCGCTGCTGCTGCAATGGCCATCCTCTACTGTGTCCAATTGCAATCTACTCTTGAAAATCTTTGCATTCCCTTTCTTCTTCTCAGCAGCGCCTACAACAACTTCCGCTGCTGCGGAGACATCCGTTGTTGTCCTGGCAGCAGCAGCCGGCACAGCACATGCTTGCAGCATCGGTGAGGACCGGAACAACGCCGCAGCAGCGGCCATGTTGTTGTTATTCTTCTTCGAAACCAGGCGAAGGCGGCGTAGTGAAACGGGAGTTGTTGTCCGCGCTCTTTCCTCTCCCGTCGTCCTCCCCTCTGTTTTCACCATGGCCATCGACGCCGGCGATCGCGAATTGATGCAGCTGCTGCCGGCGGCCTTGGAGGCAGAGGAGGACGCCAGTGATCTCAACGTCACAAGACCTTGCATTGCGACAAAACAACTATCACACCGTGACTCCTTATCTGACTAGTTTTCCTCTCGCGTTCGATGGCGCCTCAAAAACCACAGCAGCAGCGCAACAAAACTGCGTCGTCAGTCTCGACGACTCTGAAATTCAGAGAGCACTGCACCCTAGCCTATTCTCCATACCTCTGAATTCAGTGTTCTCAAAACCAGAAAAGCAAAGAAACGAAAACGCCTTGCAACGCCTTCAGATTCTTAAACCAAGCTTTATCTTCTTCTACACTCTCCAATGCACGACAACCCCGCGCGCTTAACTTCTTGGGATCAAACTTTGGGCTTGAGAGCCTCCAAAATCCTCCTAAAAAAAAACCCAAAAAAACACTCCAACTTCGTACAACTCTTCTTGAGTGTAATTACGCACCAATACAAGCATCTACAGGCAATGAAGCACAAAGCGGAGGAAAGAAATGGCTAGGGAATGGGAAAACGCAAAGTTAGAAAACGATCTACTTCAGGCGATTGTGATGAGAGCTATTCTGAAGCAAAATGAGCTCCAAAAAGCTTGTTAGAAGGTTCCGGATTTGAAGCAGAAGTGAAAAGAAGGCTCCAGAAAGCTCTTTTGTTGAGAGCGCGGCGAGGAGCAGAGGAGTGCAAGCGCACAGAAGAAGTGGTGCGTGTAGCTCTCTACAAACCAACAAGCCCTTGCTTTAACAGACGGCGCAAACTCCCGGCCGGGCGGTGATGCCACAGGCCGGCCGGTACTTAGCCCGTCTTGCCCGGACTTCAACCGGGTGGGGTCAGCATATTCCCGATGACGTAGATCCGCGATTCCGTACTCAGTAGTTCCCGATTAGGTACTAAGCCCGTGGTAAGTTATTAAGTGAATGATTTTTCACGAATGTAAGTTACAGCAGCATTTTCACCTTTAGATAGTCTGTATGATTTATTTCTTTTGTTTGGACCTGTTATGATTTATTTTTCCCCCTCAATTTTGTGAAAACAATAATGTGGGGAATTGCTTTTTCCAAAAGTATCACATTGACAATAGAAGGAAAACAAAAAAAATTCCCAAAACCCAATATTTGGTCCAAGAAGTGACAAAATTTGTCCCAAATAAATTATGATTTGAACTTTGGATCGTTTCTTTAGAGTTTTTTCCCTCCTTTTTCGAGAGAAATATCTAGGGAGCAAAAACCCTTTTCAAAAGTTTATTGGGCATGGAATTTTTTAATAGAAATCATGACCTGGTCATTTTATTATTAGGAATTTCTAGGAAGTTTTAGGACCTAGTGGTCATGTTATAATTTGGTGGGCTATATTATATTATATATATACCTAGTTAGTAATGTCCTCTATGACAAGTATTGAATTCAATCACTTGTGATGCCGCTGTTGAATCCCAACAGCCCACGCTGCAAGTGGTTGAATTCACCAAAGGCACTTTTAAATATCCAGTAGATCAGATTATGATCGGTTGAATATCCGGGCCTTCCTCCAACAGATCATAGTGAATCCCGTCATGAAGCACAATCTAGTGACCAAGGAGACCTTATCTTGTGAACCTTCATGCATCACTCTCCTTCTACCATGTAAGTGGGTACATATCAGAAGCATGTATGATGAAATATAAACCTCACTACTATGTAAACAGATAAGGCACTTACTGGGCCCACAAATTAATGTGAAATCACAATATTACTGTAATACATGCCACAAGTAAAAATCACATACAGTAAACTCTCTCTAAACTAATATCCTTGGGACCTGCTGGAAGATATTAGTTTATGGAGGATATTAGTTTACACAAATTATATGGGGGGTAACAAAAATCATTCCGGAACTTGCCAGAGCAGCATGGAAGGTCATGGAGGTTAGTAAAAGATCAAGGATCATTGTGAAGGTTAGTAGAAGATCATGGATCATTGGGGAAGGTAATGGAACCTTGTGGAGCTTGGTGGAGGATCAAAGAAGCATGTAAAAGATCATATGATATGAGTGGTAAAAATCTTGGCAGAAAGTGAGGTTGTGAAAAGCTGCTCTCTGGGTACTCTCAGAATACATTGGGTTGGTGTCATATGTATGATGTATTAGTTTATAAAATGCTATAGGACCGAAAAAAAATATTGAATATCAGTTTATGGAGAATTATTAGATTAAGTATGAGGCCAGCCACAGGCCTGTGCCCGCATATTAGTTTAGAGAGAATATTAGTTTACACAATATTAGTTTAGAAAGAGTTTACTGTATTATACATTGTATCGGATGAAATCACAATGTTTATCTCACACATGTGTTGTGAGAGATGTTCATGATTTTTTTTGACAAATTTTGTCATTTTCAACAATATTATATAAATATGAGAGATGACTGCTTTTTTTTGGAGAATTTTTTTTAAATATAAATTAGATTTTTTTTTTCTAATTTTTTGGAAAAAAAACTAAAAAGGTTTATATCAAAAAATTGAAAAGTCTTGTAGTAGTGTAAGTAGGTACATACATGTTGATCTTTTAAGAAATCCAAACTTACACTGAAACCAGGATTTCCAAACAAGCTCAAACTAGGTAGACGCCCCGCGCCCCAGCACCAGGTCTTAAGTCTTGAATGCAGGCAGTACAAAAGTACTGCTGCATTTCTTTTTTCACAGTCGGCCTTTAGCCCGATCCAGTATTTTCCAAAAAAATATGGGTGATGACCAAACGCATTTGGGCCCCTGATTGTGCACGTTTTGTGTGTGTACTGGACATGAAGAAACATGGATATAACACGTTTCTTAATGTTCATAATTCATGGACTCAAATGTGTATGGACTTCACCAAACACATTTTTATTGGGCATCTGGGCAGGCATGAGAAAAGAAATGCAGCAGTGGTTTTGTACTGCCTGCATTTTTATTTAACATCAGGGTGGTGGACACGTTTATCATTGAACATTTATTCATATATTTTTCATTTTTTGTTTTTGGTTTTGTGATCTTTGTGACTATGCGAGCGCCAAGTGAAGGTCTACAGTATCTTTTTAAACTTTAGAGGCGAGTGAGCAATTCAAAAAATGTAGGATGAAAATGAGCAAAGTTTGTTGGAGACCCCCTTTACTGTTGAATCCTAAATTTTTCTCATTTTTATTTGTTTTGAGCAATCTAAAAAAAATATGAGTGCCAACTTAAGCTTTACAATCCTTCTTTGAATTTCATAAGCAACCATGATTTATGTTCAATAATCTTAAGCTTCAAATGTTTATTATGAAACCAAACACTCATAAGGGTTATATCTTCATCATTTATTGTCCATTTTGAACAATCTTAAAGATGATGGGTGCGTTAAGTGGAGACTCACAATTTCTTTTTGAACTTTAAAGGCATTTCAGCTACGTCAAAGGATCTTAAGCTCCCAAAAAGTGTTCAGACACTGGCATATTTACCCTAACAATTTTATTAGATTGAACTCACACTCCTTGGCTTACAAGTTTTGAAGTGAAGTTCAAGTTCACATAATTAACTCAAAAGAGACATGGATTAACTTCAACTGGGTCATCATGAGCATCACCAATCATAGGGTCCCAGTGAACCAACACTCGCTCCGTCATGCAAGATGACTAATTTGTGAATAGAAAACACCTTTCATTATATTTCTATTGATGTTTAGTAATGTACAAACCATGCATTTCTTTAAACTATTGATCATGCTTTTTGTGTGTGTTACAACTAGGACAAATCCTCTGGTGTCACAGCAGAATGTTTTCAATAAGGCAACAAGTAAAGGACAGGTACAGTAAACTCTCTCTAAACTAATATCTTTGGGACTGGCCGGAAGATATTACTTTATGGAGGATATTAGTTTACACAAATTATATGGGGGGTAACAAAAATCATTCTGGAACCTGCCAGAGCAGCATGGACGGTCATGGAGGTTAGTAGAAGGTCATGGATCATTGGGGAAGGTAATGGAACCTTGTGAAGCTTGGTGGAGGATCAAAGAAGCATGTAGAAGATCATATGACATGAGTGATAGAAATCTTGGCAGAAAGTGAGGTTGTGGAAAGCTGCACTCTGGGTACTCTCAGAATACATTGGGTTGGTGTCATATGTATGATATATTAGTTTATAAAATGCTATGGGACTGGAAAAAAATATTGAATATCAGTTTATGGAGAATTATTAGATTAAGTATGAGGCCCGCCACGGGCCTATGCCTGCATATTAGTTTAGAGAGAATATTAGTTTACACAGTATTAGTTTAGAGAGAGTTTACTGTATATTTGCAAATTAAACATATTTTGTGATGCTAAAAGTGGTTTTAGGGGTTGAACATTTGAGCCCTTCCCCAAATAAAAAACACTTTGGTTTCTCTCTAACTGTTTTATTTAATCCATGTTTGAATGGTCCACTTCTTCAGAGGTGGGACCTTTTATACTGTAAACAGGTCCAATAGGACCTATTCCACATAGAACTGAGTTGAACCCAGTAGGACCAGATGCCCTTGAATTTGGTGCTAAATAAGGGGCTCTATCCAATCTTGATGTAAGATGTTTCAATAGGGTCTGCTTGAGAGGGTAACAAATGTTGTCCACAATTGATTGGCATCAGAAGTAGAAATGGCAAAACCAAAAGTAAATCCATCACACGACCACCTCTTACACCTAAGAAAAACTCTTTTAAAAAGTACATGAATAAAGCACCAATCACACTTGATGTTGAATACAAGTTCAGTCAGTGTTAAGAGATACAAGGTTGATCACTGATTCACACCAACAATGTCACATAATTAAGTATATCTAATGTGACATCAGGTGTTATCTTGATGTTAAGGCAATGATAGGCTGACAATAACCTACCACCAAATTTTTAAGAACGTAAAATTTTGGATTAGAAAGCTAATATTTTTTCATCTTTAGGAATCTTAAATTTTGAATTAAAAAGCTAATGTTTTATAGCACCTCTTGAAAAGGTCCTTTAACTCACTATTTTGTACTCCCCAATCTTTCCTATCATAATTTCTTGATTACACCTTCCTAGTAGGAACAGATTAAGTTTTTTTAATTATGTAACCTTAGGTTTCTTTAAGAATTATGAAACTTAAATTGTAAAATAAACGTTGAAGCTATGATGTCATTGGGATAATGTAAAGAGTGGAGCCCGCTCATAAAAGTAAGGATCAGGACATAGAATTGGTAATAAAGTGCCAATTTTGCCTTTCAAAGAGGTATCAAGGACCCTGAATACAGATCCCTTGTTTTTGAACCCAAGTTGGATTGAGTAATATCACCCTAGCTTTATTGAATTTAGGAGAATTTCTTGATTAACACATGATTCCACATGTGCATTATAATTGCTAAAGACAGGTCATCTTTAGCTTTTTAGGTAGGAAACCATAACACCATGTCATCATGTACATGCACTCTCTGTGCTATCTAGCACTAATCTAAGGTGTTAACTATATAGAAAATAGGTAACATTTTGTTGATGGAGGACCTGTTAGAACCTCTAGTGCTATGAGTGTTTACCGCATCCAACATACCGTGTTAATAATTCCCCTATCCCACCCATCAACATGAAAAAGTGAGCAGCAGAAAGTGAAACTATTTAAATACCTATCACCACCTAAGCAATCATTAATTGCTTGTCAATTAAAAACAATCATTTTCATGCGCAGGGATTTATAGAGGGCACTGTGTAATTGGTGTTGGCTATATTTTCAGACTGAAAGTGAGTTTCACACTACTTGAATATTACACACTTCATCCAGAATATATTGTACAAACTACTTTATGGCTTTTAGGTGGAGATGTTCTTAATTGCACTCAGTTGCCCCAAAAACCTACCAAAGCCCTGGGTTACAAGAAGAAGGCATCAAAAGATGGGGTTCTTCCTTTGATGCTTTCTTGAACTGCTAATGAAGAGGGCATCAAAAGAAGGGGTTTTTCCTTTGATACCTCCCTAAATGGCTAATTAAGAAGCATCAAAGTTTTATTCTGGAGAGTAGTGTGTCTTGCATCATTCTCTTGCTTCCAAACAACAAAGGAGCAGGGTCATTCCAGAGAATATTGTCTTGTGCTTCATCTCTTTTGCTTCAGAACATCAATGCCATAGCATCATTCCGGAGAATATTGTCTTGTACATTATCTCATGCTTTCGAACATCAATGCCACATGCAGTGGCCGCCTCACACCCATGTATATTTTGCATTCAGATACCACATCAAGTATGTTAGTTCACTTGATGTAGAACTAAATGACAACCATAGTATCTTGCCTGGTTAGGCACTAATTAATTACTGTTTGGAATTGCCAATTTTTTTGAAAAATACCTACGTGCCATGCCAAAAATCTGAAAAAAAACCACAACCACACTAGCTTCCTTATTTAGTATAATGTCAAATTGTAAAATATTAGTATTTTTAATACTGAATATAGATGACCAAAAAACTTTATTAGGCACCTTGTTGCTCAACTAGGCTAGGTACTACGGTAGCAATTTCTTGAACACAGAGAGGTGTAAAATACACAAGGTCTATCCTATGGTATTTACACTAATTTTACTAATTATCTAAAATAATTTCATGTTGGAATAACTCATTTTCTTTAAACATATTTTTTTAATTCGAATAATATTTTTAAATGGAATCGAACCAAAATTGCACAAGAATGGAATAAAATTAGATGTATAATAATGGATCAAAATATCTACATGCAAAATATGTTTATATAAAGCTATTGAAATCACTTCCCTTCCTTCACTTACTTCTAGGAGAGTCCAAAATACATACCTGATCTATTACCATAGCTCTAAGTTACTATACATTTTGTATAGGTGTGTTTGAAAATACTATTCCCAAGCTACTTAAAGTGTTGAAGACCCAAGTGAATGTGTAGTAGTCCTTGCTTAAAAGCATCACCCAGCACACTATGTCACCCCCAAATTGGTGAACTGACGACCACATTCCATTAGGTGCTAATGTAATCACACTTTTACACAGATAATTATGTATAGTAAATGTTCTTGATTTCAAAAAAAAGAGAAGAGAAAAAAGAAAAAGAAACAAGGATACTTGCAATTGTAGGAACCAAAAAACCGTGAGGATGATGCAAGGGCAATGGCTCACAACTTGGTTGGGTGCAAGTTGCATCACTAACAAAAATAAAATGAAATGAGATTGTATCATTACATTTTGTTAAAACTAGGCCTACTGTTTCTCTATGAACTAATGGCGAACTCATATTAGGTGGCATCCAAACTCATGGGTTCCAGAATTGGTGAACTGGTTGCCAATTCATTAGTTCCTCATGTCCCTAGAAACAAACCCAAAAAATCAGCCCCTTTCCTCTGAAGAGGGGAAAAAAAAAGTGGGTTGATAACCTGTTTCATTGGCTCTTAGGATTTTATTTTTTTTAATTGTGTTCCTCCCCATTTTTTTGATATGTTAATACCTTACTCCATGAGCATGGTACTCATTTAAGAATTATTAGTTTTAGTTGAGTGCAATGAAGATGAAACTGAACTTGGTCTTACAGGGGACTAAGTTAAGGCTTTTCAAGAAGTCTCCAAAGCTAAAAGTTCACTAAATCCTAAAAATCATTCTCAAAATCCCACTGGAGGATCTATGAAATGAAAAACTCAAAAAATAAAATTCAATAAAAACAGAAACAAAAGTTTCTTTCAAAATCAAGATCTGTACAACACTCATCTCAAGCTGCCGTCGATCAATCAGGAACCCCTGCCCTGGCCAAGACTCAGAATGGGCTGACACCAAATTGCCCCTCAATACAACTTTGCTGGTCTTTTCTTCCTTCTTAAATGGAAATTCTGAGTGAAGCCCATTTGGAACAAAGTTGTATCTACTACCCATAATACAGGAGCTTCAACACATATCCATATAATAATGAGTTAAATTTGAAGATTTCATGTTGAAAAATAAAAACAGTCCCAAGTATTTCAAAATATTCTCTATTGTCCTTCACAAAATTGAAAGGAACGTTTTTTAAACTTTGAGTATTTTCACTCATAATAGTATAATTAGCCTAGCATGGAAGCTTTTTTAACAATTACTAGCCAGTTTTTAGGCCAATTGGTGAATGGATCGTTTTTAGGCCAGTTATTCTTTATGCAAAAAGTGTGCAACTGTAGCAGTGTGTCAGATGTCTTTCCAAACATATTCTATCTTTGTAATAAAACTCAGCACTTAGCAGTTCCAACTAGGCTACTTATATAATTTATCTCCGAGCACAATTCCAAAGGGTTGGCATAAATTCTTACAAACTTCATCATTGGTTGGTTTCCAGATCTGACACACAATGCCTCACCCTTGTCTTACAATGCCATTACCAGGGCTCATTCTTGTCCCTGCACTAGCTTCCAGCATTTAATTCATTGCTGTTTTTTAGTTCTCGTATCCTATATATTATTTTGACCTATTTGGTACCCATCTATTGTATATTTTATTCTGATTTTAGTTCCCTCAAGTCTCCACTTCACACAACTCACTTGTGCCCTTCTCCTTTCTAGATGACAATTGACCCTTTGAAGTTGGGTGCCAGGGACTCTGAGGATTTGAGACCAACCGTGGGACAGGTTCATCAAAAATCCGGACTCTTTCATATAAGAGGGGCAGCTTGAGCACATATCTGCCACATAATTAATTGATTTTGAAGATTCCATTTCGAAAATAATACATTCCAGAACAGTCCAGAACATCCTTTATTTTCTTTCACAAAAGTGATTTCTTTGAGAATTTTGTTTTTGCAATTTTTGGCAACTATAAAAATAATTAAGTTGTACTGAAGCCACCAAATAATATAAGGAACTAGTACTCAACAAATCAGGTCTTTTGTGTAGGGTCGACCAAGAACAAGGGCCCCATGAGTTGAAGCCAAGCATGGGCCCAAATCTGGTAAAGGCCACCTCAAAAGGGCTTTTACACAGCATAGGAATTAATACTTTTATTATTTAAAATATCAAGCACTGTTTTAGAGAAATGGTGTACAATAACCAACTATTGTGAAAAATGTGAGAACTGGCCTAACTGGGAAACCAGATTCTGTTTATTTGGGGGAAATTGAACTGAGATGGTTCTTTGGAAACTTTTGTGAGAACCAACCCCAATTCCTATTGATATACATCCAATTGAACCAATTTTAGAGATATGTGTGTTACCTCACCTATTGATATGGAAGAATGGATCTTCAGACACAAGACAAAGAAGAGGACAAAGGGAAGAGGAAAACAGAAACAATAGAGAAATAAAGAGTAGCCTTCAACACAAAGAGGAAAAAAAATAGACTGAAAATCCAGCATCACATAACCCCCTAGGCCCCATAATATCCCACGACATGACTTGTAAACCATCAGTGGGCATCAAGCCTACTTAACTATGATACCCTAAGAAGTTCTCAGGACTGGCAATTCTCACTCCTGTGAGAACCTCTGGGTTCAAGTATTCCCAGTTCTCACCCGAAAGTGAAAACTGGTCTGTTTCAAGGTGAGATCCGACTTCAAACCCTTGCCAGTTTTCCTCAACACTGGTTCAACCTCCAAACATGGTGGTTTCCAAAAGGACCCAGTGGTAAAACAAAATGACTGCTTTTGATTGACAGATCATAACAATTGGGCCACGTGATGGCATCTACAATAATCTCTCACCTTATAAGGTTCAAATTTTCATGTTAATGGATGAGGATGGGGAATGCGGCTTTTTCAATCAATTTGTGATATCAAAATTTTCACAATTTTTTAATAACAAAATTAGTCAAATTCACACTGAAAATTCGAAAAATTAAAATCCAATGTTTGTGTGAAAAATGAGATTGGGGGTGTGGGTGAAGATGCTCTGAATAGATATAATAAGCTAAAACTGTGAAGACTGTGTCTGTCTAGAGGAGAGCCAGCAGCCAAGAAGGCTCCTAATCAGTGAGTTTTTTGTGGCAAGGTTTTGCCATTTTGCGGGAAAAAATTTGAAAAAGGAATATTCAAACACGAATTCCCTTTCATTGAGAAAAAAATCGCCAATTATTACTACAACTCCCTACAACATGAAAGGATGCTTAAGATTTTTCTACTTTCATATTTTGAATATCGTCAAACTTGGCTAAATATATTATTGTGAATGATTGCCACTAGAGCAACATCACAAATTTGGAGGATAAATACTGCTCCCAATGAGTCTAGATGCTGGTGGGTAGATCTGCCATCCGTGTCTGACTTGACACTGGAGAAGACATGTCATGATATGAGTTTCGGTCAACAAACTCTGCTCCGCCCCCGCCCCCCTCTTCTTAAATTAGAGCTGACAACTGACTGTTCTGGATAAACATTGTAGGCATCCTTGAGAATATGTACCCCACTTGAGCATATGCTGGAGAAATACTTCAGAATCAGGCCACTTTCAAGCTGGTATTATTCTTTTATGATTCCCAAACAAGGTGCAGAGTTAGCCTTTAGAAAAGTGGTGTGACGTGGATTTAGGGCTGAAGTGTCTTTGTGGACCATCCATTTCTGCTGCGTCATTTGAGCTTGTCAATTTTGGCTTTCATCATTCATGGTTAAGGAATCAAGCGGCTGTGTGCAACAATAACCAGTGTTGATGAGCATGAGCTCTTTTGTTTCTTTCCTCTTTTTGTGCGTTTAGTTTTGTTTGTTGTTGTTTATTCGAGACAATTGGATTTTGTGTTTTTACGGCACTCGGCATTGGAGCTTGGAGGTGCATTCTTGTTTGCTTTGCAAAATGGGTGTGATTTGATTGGTCTCAAGTGCATAACACATGGGAAACAACATTATATGGAGGAGTTGTTGACACTGTGTGAAGCAGCTAAGTGTCATACTCTTGGCTAGAGATTCTAGAAACAAAGAAAACTTGAAATGTGAAGTTTTTGCAAAGAGAAGTGGAGGAAGAATGTCTCATTTTGTGTACTTGTTTTTCTTCTTAGAAGCATTTGATATCCACTACGTATTGTGTTTCAACAAAGGAATTGGGGGTTTAGTAGTAAAATGTAAAGGTTGATTCAAGGAAATGATGACTAGCTCTAAGGGTTTGGGACACGGTTCCTATGGCAAAGTTGGGGTTGTTGTTAATATATTATTGTCCAATTGTGTGTGTATGTTTGTATTGCTAGGAGAAAGAATACCCATGTGATTGGGAGCTCCAAGGTTGAAACTATTGTTTTGGAAAAAATTCAATCTTGGGAAATGTTATGGGATTCCAAAACATTGTTTCATCTTTGTAACACTCCTAGGCAAATTGTCAAAAAGCCTAAATATGTGGGGATAACAATGTGTAGACAAGGGAATAAAGTTATTTCATGTTTGAGTTTTCGCATTGTGTATTGTTTTGTGGATACTTGTGTCATGTGTGATGGGATTTAGTTTAGAACATATTGTGGGATTGTCTTTATTAAGGATGGGGGTACTTATGTTTGTTCTCTATGGACTTGCCTTGAAGGGACCAATTGAGCTTTAAAAAGTGACACCGAAATGCTCTAATCCTTGATGACCCATAGTTTTTGTTGATTAGGAATTCTCTAGCTCAATCAAATTATTAACCTTGTTTGAACACATCATAATGCAAATGTAATTTGAAGTTGTTCACTTGCATACATTGGGTGTGATTTTTTTTATGCGTTTCTTTTGATACAAAAGTATAGTTTGTTATTTGGAAGTTTTAGTTTTCAAATTGTACTTATGAGTTATTATTCATTCCCCTTCGATTTTAATGATTGATTTTATTGGAGGTTAATTTTCCTAGTAAAAACCATATTCCAAATAGTTGCAATATGACAAGTCCAAAAACTCAAATTATTTTTTGTCATTTGGCAACAACAAGAACAAATATCTACCAATATGATATAATATCTTCAAGGTTGGTTTGCCATCATATCTCCAAATGATAGTTTTTTTACATGGTGTTTTTTTTCAATGATATTCTTGAAACTAGAATATGAGGGGTAATCAATAGTTTTGTTTTTTGTATTTCTAGAGTAATGAATAAGTTTTTTTTCAAATTATAACTTGAAAACTCTTTTGAAGGTTGAATTGGAATTGCACATTCCACTCCCACTCTTGTTTAACTATTCACTCTTGTCCCTTTTTTCAATCTTCGTTTGCCAAACCCTCTTGTCATACTTGTTTGCATTCTTCTCTAAGGTGTCATGCATTTCTAACTTTTATAAATCATGAGTTTTCCCATCACTAGTTTCAATTCAATTGATAATCTCGTGACTGTGTCCATTTTTGTGTTGAAGGATAGCTTGGGCTAACCATCTTAGTCAATGAATTTGATTCAAATGACACATTTAAGCAATGTTTGTGTGTTATTTTAGGTTTCCAAGTAGGTTCTTTGCATATCTCCAATGGTGTAACATATGATGTGAAAAATGTCTTAAGTTCATTGTACCAAATGCCAACCACCCCAACAAAAAGGATAGTTTGGGTTGTGTGCTTTGGACAATACAAAGTCATTGGTGACAATGTTCTAACCCATTTGCAAAAAACCATCTTGACGCCAAGTATTGCTGCATCTCTAGTCAAAGCAAAATTTCTAAACAAAAATACAAAGCATGAAATTGAAAATATTGACATTGATCTTCAACTTTCGGACATTTTGCCATCATCTATGTTCATCAATTTGTTTAATTCATCATTAAAAGAAGAGCCGCCTCCCTAGATGCAAAACATCACATCATGTCAAGACCATGATCCTTTTATTGCCTTGTAATCAACACTCCCTCAACCCACATCACACCTTTCCACATCCTTCACAAGTGTTCAATTAGTAGTTGTTTGCATTTGCACAATGTCATTCACACGACATAATTCTAACAAATTAAGAAATTTGGATTATGACAAGATTGCCATTCAAGATGTCTCTTTCCTACCCATGAAATTCAATGGTGACATTTTGTTCCAAATGACCCCCATGTCCAATAATAGTCACTCCTCATCTCAAATGCAAGGCATGGACAAAAAGTACAATGGTTATGTTTGGTCCAAGGTGATCATAACCAACATCAAGAATAGTTTTGGCTTGAACTTTAAGAAGGTTTGCTATTTGGGCCACTTGCGTTGTGTGTAGGATGATTACAATTGCTTCATCCATTTCAAAGCTTGCAAAGAAACGGTCAAGATTGGTGAATCAACCCACATTTTGATCAAAGGGTAAATCATCTTCGATCTTCCTACTTCCTAATTTGGATGAAAATTTTATAATTCCTTCGCATATTTTCTCGATAATTGCAAAGGTTAAATTATTACATTGTCCATAGTCTCAAATTCATTTCAACAACGATGATTCACCTTGGTGTGCATTTGCACTTCATTGCAAATGGTAAGTGTAAACAAATTATCAAAAGACTATAATGTTGATTGAAATATATGTCAATTTAACATTGAATGCAAAAACATTTGGCATTTCCTTAAGCACCATCAAATCTTTGTTGACCAAACATTTGATCATTAATAATGGTGATGGTAGCTTCAAGCTTACAAAAGGTGACCAATTTGAACAAATACATGACACGTTTATAAATTTGAGCTCGTTAAATGTTTGCAACCTTGTTGTTTCCTTCAAACATCAACTAGGTGGAGTTTACATTAACAATATTCTCGAATTAAAGTCCATGAATTGCTACAATTACATCCAAGAATGTTGCTTTCTAAGTCAAATTTCTAGTCAAAAGGTCTTCATTTTCAAGAGGTCCGTTGATGGGGTTTGGAGTGCAATTAACTTGGATGCACGAATGTAGCTTGGGGGAATGTGGAAAATTCTTGGATCATGTTTAAACATGTTCAACACATTGACATGTGGATTATTATGGCTTGCCATGTATATGATCTAACTTATTACAAAGTCATGACCATTGTTGTTTGTGATATGCAATCCAAACAATGCTAGTAGGTGACTGGGTGAACATGAGTGGGCGAACCTATTCAAGTGAGTAAAAAAGGAATCTTAGAACATATTCCATGCCATGGAATATTATTAATATTTTTTTGCCACGTGGATATTAAAACGTGACATGGTGGAATATTCTACCACATCATGAAATATTATGTGAGGTGGCAAAATATTCTACCACGTCATGAAATATTATGTGAGGTGGCAAAATATTCTACCACATCACAAAATATTATGTGAGGTGGCAAAATATTTTGCCACGTCACATAATATTCTATGATGTGGTAAAATATTTTTTGACAAGCCCTAGAATATTTTGTCATGTCACATCCATCGTCTGTTCTAAAATGAACAATGGCTTATTGACTTTAAACTTGGGTTTGGCCAAGAAAGCCATCAACATCATCACCATGTGAACATTTGAAAGCATTATTGCTAATTTTACCTGATGCATTTTATCATCCTTCATGCAAACAATGCTCCAAATGTCTAATGTTCTTCAACAATAATTACAATATTTTTTTAAATGTTGAAATGTGTGGGAATTACATACTTAAAAAATATTTGATGAAAATTAACTTCTCAAAATATATTAAATATTTGACAAACATGTGTTGAAATGGCTACAATATTATACATAAATAAACATCATTTTACTATGATTCAAAAGCTATAAAGTGGAAAACATAACGAATGGGCCAAAACTAGTGTCTAACTTTCTTACATAATCCAACCAGCTATAGAAAGGTTTATGACTAAGATTCTAATGTACTATCACAAAAATTCAAAAACTTTATAACACTTCAACCAACGTCTCACGTTTTTGCCACCACGAATTGTGGGCCAACAACTTGCATCAATTGGTCACACAATGTTGTGAGCACTCATATAAACCACATGTGAACTACTTGGACTAAACAATTAGGAACTAAATAAACTTCCAACACAAATATGGTAAAAAAATAGCCCCATTTTTTTTAGAGTTATTACCTCCTTTGATTAAATCAATACCTTTTTGGATGAGCCATATAGTTGGCACTGAAGGTTTAGCAATTGCATATTTTCACATTGTTCCATTGACAAAATGATTCAAATCATCATGACAAAACCAATGCATATGGTGTTCTAGTGATTCAGTATGAAATTGTACCCAAAACGTTGAGTAACATGGAACAAAAATTCCACTTACATATTTGTAAAAGTTGATATTTACTTTACATTTAAACCCTGAGGTTTTCTAGAACATAGAACATCAAACAACAGAACAGGGTGGGCAATGTTCAATCCGCCACCAGCCATCAACACAAATATTTTCCTTCAATTCTAAACCACCTCGAAATACCAAAGGTGAACAAGCATTGGAACTAAAAAGTCGTTGTTGCATGCTTACATTCCCAACAACATTGGGTTGACCAACATGAATTCATGGATGAGAGAAATTCGCATCAATAGGACAATGATAATCATTCTCTGCACCAAGAGGACAATCAATGAATTGTTTGGCAAACCCAAAAACCTCTTCCCCCTTGAGGTGTAGAACACAATAAGAAAAGGAAAATCCAGATGTGTAATTTGCCACAACATCTGCTAGTCTAATAGAATCACAAAACCATTGGGCCTTTTTCAATACAAAATCATTCTTATTAGGTCCATGACCATATGGACCCCTTCACAAGTATTATTTATACAATGTAGATTGTTTGAAAGCCCGAACGTAATCATTAAATGTCGTTGTGTATAGACAAATGTTGTGATTCCTTGAGTGCTACAACTAAATGTTATGCATAGTTTTGGCTAAATTACAAGTGGACATGTTCACCCACTCTTCATCATTAAACTTCTACAAATCAAAGGAAATGAAATATTAGAAAAATTTGAAATGTTACAACGGAAAGGGAGATAAATTGCAAATGGAACTTGAGTGAAAATGGACATCTTATAATTTTGAATGCACAAAAAAGAAGGGAAGTCATAGGAAGTTAACAAAAGAAGTACTCACATGGACCATGAATCCTCCCCATTGTTTTACACAAAAATGCCAAAAGTTAAGCTAATTGTCAAGCTCATGGACACTTGCCTCAAAACCAGCCCCAAATGAAAGCCACCAACAACGAATTAGAGCATAATGATTGTCAACATCCCAAGGGATGTGGCATTCTTATACTTGTGGCAAAAAACCTTGTGCTCATCTTGCAACTCAGGTCTGATCAATTATTTGGTGTGATTATCAAATGATTAAGTCCAATGGAATAAATAAATGTGTTCCTTATTAACCATCTTAATAGAAGAGTCCTTGAAACCATAAACAATTTTGACAATGTTCCAATTGGTTTGTGCATTGTTGGTGTCACAACCTTAACCTTGGGTTTGTGACCAAGGTAAGGGGTTGCAAAGGTGTGGACCAAGAATGAAGCACAGGAATCACATTTCATGCTCCCCGGAGTGTGGGAAAGTGTGAGGGAATGAACCTCCACATTCCCAAATGAACTCCCACTTTGGGAATTGGACTCCCAATGGACTCCCAAATTTTCAAAGAGTAATTACAAGGGTCAAAACTCATTGGATTGAAAAGTTACTTATATCATTGGAAAGTTATTGGAACATAGATGTCTAAAATGAGCTTGCATGACCCATTGGGGTACTTAAAGCACAAGTTATAGCCAAAAGAAGAGCTCGAAGTCAAATTGCCAATTTAACTTTCGACCACTAAAAGTCAAGAATCGCCTTAATTTCCTTGTGTGTAGGTGGCATGTCACATATTGCTGGAAAGTTGTTGATGAAAGCTACAAATTTGCCTCAAACCTCACCTCTACCCATGAAGTGTTGTGAGCCAAAGAGCGTGCCCCAATTCCTTTTCTTTTTTATGTTTTCACCTTTGAACTCGTAGTTGAGTCCATCAAAGAGCTTGGGGGTGCATCAGTTAACCATGAATCTTTCGAAATTGGGTTTTAGAAAATTGTGTTTCAACATCATTTCATTTAACTTTGTCCACATAAGTTATTGAACTTTGGTGTCCTTAAATTGCATATCACAAACAACTATGGTTCAACATTTTATAATAAAAATGATCATACACATGACAAGCCATAGTTGTCTAGTTAGCAACATGTTTCACATGATCAAACATGATCTAAGCATTTTGTAAAGCCATAGCAAGTTGCATTCATGTGACAAAGCTAATTCCATTCCCGACACCATTTATCGACATCTTAAAAATGACCACCTTATGTCCATGAACTTGCCCTGGGAAGCAACACTCCTAGATGTAGTCATACTGACTTTTAGACTTCAATTGAAGTATGTTATCAGTATAGCCACCTCTTGAATGACGTTTGAAAAAGCAACAAGGTTATGAATGTTGGGAAAACTAAGTTCACAAAACATGTCATAGATGTGCTCCAACTGTTCACCCTTGAGGAGCTCCACTATGCCATTGCTAGAATCTTCAAACAATTAACTCGCTAAGAAGGTTTTGCTAGCATTAAGGGGAAATCGAAAAGATCTTTGCATCAAATGTGCAATCAACCTCTTTTGCGATCAACCTTCTAATCTCCTTGACTGACTTTTAACACTTTCCATTCGCAATAGGATGGTTGTGAACACCAAGATGAATCACCGCTCTTAACATAGATTGAAGTTTATGCACAACATAATAGATTCACCCATTTCAATTGGTAACACAAAAAGGAAAAGAATGACAAAATTTGCATCCAAATGAAGAAGAGGAAGGAATCATTGTCATTTGACCTAAGATTGCAATATGAACGCACTCACCACACCAAAATGTTTCATTGTGAGTGGCAAACCGTAAGAAGTTCTCACAATCATCTTGCACACACCTCAAGAGACCCAAGTAACGAGCCTTCCTAAAGCTAAACCTAAACAATTTTTTTATATTGGTTGTGACCAACTTACTCCAAGCATGGCCATCGTAATTTTTGTCCATGCCTTGCATTTGCGAAGGGTTGTGAACATTCTAATGGATGGGCGGCAATTCAAATAAGACATCCCCATTGAAAATAATCAACCAAAATTGGACTTTTCGTAGAGGGATATTGTCATAATCCAAAGTCCACAACTCGTTGGAGGTTTGTCCTAACAACACCATTGCGCGTAAGCAAGAAACAACAAATTGAATACTCTCCACATGGCTGGATGGTTCTAACAACAAAAAGGTTCCAGATTGAAAAATGCCTTTCGACAATTTCATCAACAAAGGAGGTGGTGTCAAGTCCTTACTAGTCGATGAATTAAATAATTCAATGAAAATAGAGGATGCAAGAATATCAAAACATTAAAGGAGAGTATCATCAACTTTGAATTATTGTTTCACAATCTTGACCATAGAACTTGCGATTTTTATCATCAAGATGGTTTCCTGAAAATTATATGAGCTAAGCTATCACCAACAATGTGATAATGGCCACAACCAACCAACCATTGTCTCCCCTTCAAAGAGGTCATAAGAATCTAGTATAGAAAACTTGAAACAAAGTTATCATACGAAACGTCCTTAGATATATGTAGAAAACCTAGTTGAAAAGCAAACATAGCACAAGAAACAATGTTGAGAGATAGTAATCGTCCTTGATTCATCTACCATTATGGTGAGGTCTAAACGTCCAATGACATGAAATGTTGCCATGTTACAAAAGGCACATGAATAATAGTGAAAAAAATCAAATGGATTTGAATCAACAAGAACGAAATCAAACACTAGAATAAATTTTGAAAGGTTCAGCGAAAAAGACAAGGAATAAGGGAAATATAATCCAAGTAGGGAGCGAATCAAATATGAAATAGGACAAAGAACAACAATAATCAAAACCACAAATAAAATTGTCAAGCAATGTAGTAACAAACATTAAAATAAAATTGTAAAACTTTTGTGCTTATAGCCAAACATAATCTTTGTTGATGGAATATGGTGTAGAGAATAAAATTTGGAACAAAGTGATCACTTTGAAAGTGGTTTAAGTGGAGGGCCAACCTAAAATTTCTATAACCTCCGATGCATTATGTGAATACATAAATGTGGTGCAAGCTTGGAAATAAATGAAAAATAGAAGGAAATTATAGAGAGCCGTTAAAAAACAAAAGTATGAATCATTCAAGAAAGATCAACTTTTGGAAAGATAGAACGACGAGAAAAAGGAATGCGCAAAAACCAAAAAACTCTAACACATTGGTAGTAGCATGACATTGAAACCATAAGAATGTCATATAGAAACTGACATTTATGTTAACCTAAATAGGGTTGATGTCTATGCAATGTGTAGAAATCCAAAAAAACAGTGCAAAAAAATTGGGTGGAAGAAGGGATAGTGCGATAGGGTAATAGCCTCATGCAAATAGGTGGAGGACAACAATTACATCCTAGGTCAAAAGAAGACTTGAACATGGGATTAAATGCCAGATCAATGATAAAATATGCAATCCATTAGTCAAGTCATGTGGAATACATTTGTGACAAAATATTAATAGGAAAAGCAAAAGCCATAAGGAATAATTATAAAGCATAGTTGGAACATGTTGGAACAAATATATAATTTGTGTTTATAATAAAAAATTTCATCAAACATCTGAAATTATGGGAAGCATTTTCAAGAAAGAAAACTACAACATATTGAAGTTGCGACATTCCCAACAACTCTCATGTCTCAAATAAATCAGTAACATAGTATACATAAGAATTCATCATTATGCATGTGAATGTTGGAATTAAGAAAAATCTACTTAGATTTAAAGAAAAGGGGGGAAAAGCTAAAATTTAAAACATCATTTTCAAGTTGGTGGATAAGAAAAATAACTTAGAACACTAGAAGAAAAACATGCATTTTCGATTAGTCTTTGCGATTAAATTTTAGTCACAAGAGACATTTTGCAACTAAAATCCCTTTAGTCGCCTAAGACAAGTCGCATGTGATAAATTAGTCGCAAATGACAAAGGGTATTATATGAAAAAAAAATCAAATACATTTCATCCTTTGACTTCATTGTATACGTATTGTCACATGCAACTAGGATGCAACTATTTTGGTCACAATTGAAGGCAAATGATGTGATGCCACGCGTCTTAATATATTTATTATTATTATTATTATTATTATTTTGAAATAATCTAGGACGTTCAATTCAAATACTTTGATGATATTATATTATGACACGTGGCCCAATGTGAGTATGCCACGTGGCATTAAATATTTTTAATAAAAATAAAAATATTAAATTGGTAGGTACCTAGGTAGGTACATAAATAGGTGCCTACAAACCTACCTACTTAGGTAAAAAAATAGGTTGGTAGGTTCTACTTTCCTAGGTTAAATACTTATTAATATAGGTAGGTATTTAGGTAGGTAGGTACATAGGTCGACCTAGGTGGGTAGGTCAAATTAGGTACCTACCTAACTAGGTAGATAAATAGGTTGGGAAGGTAAATACTTTTTAAATGTGCATAATTTGTTTTTTTGTTTTGGGTTGAGCCTTTTGATTGG
>Ga0116228_10000640_pt1 | contig 27095 bp, 20 predicted proteins | sample S1TSphfallax_2_FD_89694 | JGI IMG/M metagenome (GOLD analysis project Ga0116228, IMG submission 89694) | Host-associated microbial communities from peat moss isolated from Minnesota, USA - S1T2_Fc - Sphagnum fallax MG | ecosystem: Host-associated > Plants > Peat moss > Unclassified | place... | reverse complement strand
GGTGTTCTGTGCGAGTTGCAGCGTGCCGGATGCGGGCGCGAGCGTGAAGGAGGGCTTCGCGGTCGACGTGATGACCAGCGTCACCGTCGTGCTCGCCGTGACATTCCCGGAGGTGCCGGTGATGGTGAGCGGATAGCTGCCCGCCGCGGTGCTCGACGCCGCGAACACCACCAGCGTGTTGCCGACGAAGGCCGTCGACGCACCGGTCGGAATTCCCGTCACGGCAAGGCTGACCGTGCCGGTGAAGCCGTTCACCGGTGTGACCGTGATCGCATCGGTACCGCCGGTGTTCTGCGGCAGGGTCAACGTCGCGGAGGCCGGTGCCAGCGTGAATCCCTGCACGGCCGCGGACGTGACGTTGAGCGTGATGCTGGTCGTTGCATCGATGTTGCCTGATGCACCCGCGACGACCACCGTGTAAGTCCCGGGTGTCGTGGTGGCTCCGGCGGTCACGGTGAGCTTCGAGCCCGTGGAGGACGAGGCCGGATTGAACGAGGCGGTCGCACCCGCCGGCAGCCCGGAAGCCGAGAAACTGACGACGCCGCCGAATCCGTTGGCGGCGGTCACGCTGACGACGTCGCTGACGCTCTGGCCCTGAACCACGCTCAACTGTCCGGCGGCTGCGCTCAGGCCGAAGGAAGGCGAACTCGTGAGGGCCGAGCTGCCGCTGCATGCCGCGAACGGCGCGATCGGCGACGTGGTCGAATAGAAATACTGAATCTTCGTGTTGGAGTTCGACAGCACACCGAAGAAATCGAACGTCCCACCGAGAATGCTCAGGCTGCCTGCGAGTGTACCATCGCTGTTCACGCTGTAGGTGCCGGTGAAGGGAGTGTTGTCGACGGCCAGCGAGTTCGTGTCGTTGTACGCGTCGGTTCCTGACAGGGTGCCGTTGCTGAACGTGACGAGATTGAGGTCGCTGACGCCGGAGCCGAGGCAGTTCAGGGCGAATGTGCCGTTGGCGCTCGCGCTGGTGAAGTTCAATCCGGTGGTGTAGGTGCTGTACTGTGCCTGCAGATCGATCGTGGCGACACCGACCGAGTCGACCTCGATGCCGACGGCCTCGTTCGTCGAGGTTCTAACGCCGACCGAATAGGCTTGCGTGGCGCCGCCGCCGATGCTCAAGGTGATCGTGATAGAGCAGTCGCTGTTCAGCACATAAGTGCCGGTCAGGGCGCTGCGCGTGCCGCTGCCGCTGTAGATGTTGCTGCCGGACACATTGCCGGCACCGTCGAAGAGCACTGCACCGGCGAGGTATTTCAGGCTGCCATCGCTGTCGTTGGTGCCGGACACGAGCATGCCGTACCAACCTTTGAGGCTCTCCAGGGACGTCGAGCATGCCGCGTGCGCACCGGCAGGCAGCAGGAACCAACTCAACAGGAGGGTTGTTAGCCCGAGCTTGCGAAATGATGTCGTCATGATGTCGGATGTTCCTTTAGCGCTTCACGACGCAGGCTTCGAAGGCGCCGGTCGCGGCACCGTTCGACACGTTCGTGTAGAAATACTGGACCTCGGCCCCACCGTTCGAGATCACACCGAAGTAATCGAAATTCGTGCCGTCCACGATCAAGCTACCGCTGAGAGTTCCATCGGAATTCACGGTGTACGTCCCGGAGTAGGGGTTGTTCGCCGCTTGGAAGGAGCCGGCGTTGTTGTACGGATCCGACCCCGAAAGAGAACCGCTCGCGAAAGTGACGATGTTGAGGTCGCTCGAGGACGACGATGGCCCATAGCAGGAACCCACGAAGAGTCCGTCGGCGCTCGAGTTGTTGAAATTCAATCCCGATGTGTAGGTTGCATACTGGGCGGTGAGGTCGATGGTCGCGACCGCGCTCGAGTCCACCTCGATACCGAGCGCTTCGTTCTGCGACGTCACGGCGACGGTGTACAGCTGCGCGGCACTCGAACCGATGGTGATGGACAGGGTCAATGTGCAATCACTGTTAAGGACGTAGGTACCCGTCGCGGTGTCGCTCGTGCTGCCGCTGACGTAGATGTTTCTGGCGGTCAGACCTCCCGCCCCGTCAAACAGCAGGGCGCCCGCGAGATACTTGGGACCCACGCCGGTGGTCGTGCCGGAAACGAGCATGCCGTACCAGCCGTAAAGGCTTTGGGTGCTGGTCGTGCAGCCGGCTGCATGAGTGGTGCCGGGTGCGATGAACCAAGCGAGGACAAAACTGGAGAGGACGAGCCTGGAAAAGATGCGCCGGAAAAAAATTGACTTCATGGCACCGAATTACCCCATATGATGTGATGACCATCTCAACTGCGGCGGAAGATTACCGTGAGTCGACCGGCCGACCTGCCAGAATTGACATAACGGGAGGCGATGTTTTGGCGATGACACGGCGGATAGCAGTCTTGGATGGCCTGCGGGGCGTTGCCGCGATTGCGATCGTTCTGTTTCATTTTAATTTCTTCTTCGTGCCGCAAGCGGGCTTGCGGGCCATGCTCCCCGGCCTCAAGCGCGCGTATCTCGCTGTCGACCTGTTTTTTCTTCTGAGCGGCTTCATCATGGCGTACGTGCATGGCGCGCAACTGGCCGCACGACCCGTGGCCCGGGGGCAGCGGTGGCAATTCGCCGCGGCACGGTTCGCGCGCGTTTATCCACTGTTGCTGGTCACGACCGCGTGCCTGGTCGCGCTACACCAGGTCTTCGGCCTCAAGATCGAGGGAGTATCGTTCTCTTCTTACTCGCTCTCGCTGCAGCCGCTGTTGCTGCAGTTCTGGGGACCGGGTCTCAGTTGGAATTATCCGGCGTGGTCCATCGGCACCGAAGCCGTCGCGTACGTCTTCTTCGTCGTCGCGGCGCGCCATCTGTTGCGCGGCCGTCTTCCCTGGTTGGCGGCGGCCACGTGCTTCGCGGCACTTGCGGTCGTCGGCGCGTCTCACGCCGGCCTGCTGCATGTCTATGTGGGAATTCCGGCGCTCACGCGGACCGTCGCGGAATTCAGCTTGGGCGTGCTGTTGTATCGGAGCGCTGCGGCAGGCCGGCCTCTGGCGGGATACCGCCTGGCGCTGCTGGCAGCCGCGAGCATGATGGCAGGATGGCTGTCGGGCTGGGACGTGTTCTTCGTGGGCACGCTCGGCTGTCTCATCCATTACTGCACGACGTCGACCGCGCCCGTCACTCAACTGTTGGCGTCCCGCGTCGCCGCGGGCTTGGGCGCCTTGAGCTATTCGATCTATCTTTGGCATGCGCCCGTTCAGTATGCGGTGATGGGGACATGCGCGGCGCTGGGACATCCCGTGCCGCATCTCGGCCCATCAGCGGCGCGCGCCCTCGCGGCGGGAACGCTGACGCTGATCGTGGCGCTGTCCGCCCTGAGCTGGCGCTATGTCGAGCGGCCGCTGCGCTGGTTCGTACGACATCGCCTGTCGCCAACATCCCGCACTCTTCCCCCGCACGGCGCGAAGTATCACTGACCCCACCGTCACCCGGCATCGTTGGTAATGCCTTCGAGGACGGATTCCCATTCGTCAGTGCGCGGCGCGTTCGTAGGCGACGGCTTCGCGAAAAGCATGCGCGTGCAATTGCGCGGTTCGCGGCCGGCTTTCGGCATAGCCTCCGGCGAGAACCATGGCCAGGGGTATGCCGCGATCGCGAATCGTCTCGATGACCCGTCGATCGCGTTGCCGGATCCCCTCATCGGAGAGCGCAAGACGCCCGTAACGATCCCCGGCGGCCACGTCGACACCGGCGAGGTAGAACACGATGTCCGCCGGCACCGACGCCAACGGTCCCCCGAGGTGCCACTCCAAGCACTCGAGATACCGCGCATCATCGGTACCGTCGGGCAGCCCCACGTCCAGCGTCGAGCGCATCTTCCTCGCCGGGTAATTGCGTTCGCCATGCATGGAGAAGGTGAACACCGCGGCATCGTGCTCGAAGATGGCCGCGGTGCCGTTACCCTGATGCACGTCCAGGTCAATGATCATTGCGTTGTCGATCAAGTTCTCACGTCTGAGTTGCGCAATGGCGATCGCCACATCGTTGAGCACGCAGAAGCCCTCACCGTGGTCGGCGAAGGCGTGATGGGTGCCGCCGGCAAGGTTGCCGGACAGCCCCGATTGCAAGGCCTGGCGTGCCGCCAGCAAGGTTCCCGCGCAGGCCAAGCGGGAGCGCAGCCACAGCGCCTCAGACCAGGGCATGCCGAGACGCCGCTGTTCGCTCACCGTAAGGCCGGCGGTTTCGAGTTTCGTCAGATACTCGCGCGTATGGACCAAAGCCAACGTCTCGATGTCCAAGGCGTCAGGTTCGAGCAGATCTGCCGGCGCCAGCACGCCTTCGTTGAGCAAGATCTCCTTGAGCAGGGGAAACTTCGAGATGGGAAAGGGGTGTCCGGCCGGCAGAACGATCTCATACCCCGGATGATAACTGCACTTCATCGCTGAAGTTTACAGCACGGCCGGCGCCGTCCAGCACGTCAGCTCCGCCCCGCTCCTTCAGCGCCGCCCAGCCCTTCAGCTGCCCCGGGTTCGGGCGCGGCGAAGCTTGAGGCCTCGCAGCAAGACCAGTCCCAACAAACCTGACAAAGCGCCGACATCCACTGCGCCGCCGCCATGATGCGATGAACTCGGGGCCGTTGTGGCAGTCACCGTCACCGATTGCGCAGCCGTGCCACCGGCGCCGGTGCACGTCAATGTGTAAGTCGTCGTTGCCGACAGTGTTTCGGTTGCAGTGGAGGCGCTGGTCGGCTCGCTACCGGTCCAGCCGCCACTCGCCGTGCAGCTGGTGGCGTTCGTCGAGCTGAAGGTCAAGGTGATCGAAGACCCCGTGGCTGCGGTCGAGGCGCTCGATGTCAGCGTCACAGTGGGCGGTGAGTACACCACCGACAGACCATAAAGACCGAATTGCTGATCGCTGGACGGCGTCGCGACGAAGGTCAACAGATAATCCCCCGGAGACGACGTGAACGACAGAGGCCCGGAGCCAAACACCTTCCCGAGGACCTGAGAACCGCGCGTGACAATGAGCGCCAGGCTGTCGAACGCCGCCGGAAATTTCAGGTCCGTCAGGGTCACGTCGTAACTGGCGCTGTCAGTGACGGCGAGAGTCTGGGTGTTGAACAAGGAGGGCGTCGCGCTGACGTTCTGGGTCTGGTCGAACAACACGCTCGCCGCGGAACCCGTTGATTGCACGTTGATGTCGAAGAGACCGACGGGTGGCGTATTACTGCCCGAAGACCCCGTCGTCGGTGCCCCAGCGGCGGCGAGCACGACGGCATTACCCGCGGTCAGGTTGAAATTGACCGTTCCCGCCGTCGTCGACGTCTGCAGGATCGAGCCGCCCTGAGCGACCGCGAAACTCAAGCTGGCGAGCTGCGACGGAAATTGCAGATCGGTCGCCGTCGATTGAAAGGCCCCCGCGGTGGTCACCGGCACCACGTAGGCGTAGGAGAACGTGGTGCTGCCGGACGGGCCGGCAACGGCCTGCGCCGTCGTGTACAAGTCGGCGCCGCCACCCGAAACATCCGCGCTGAAGGTCCCGGCCGTGCTGCCGGGGGCCCCGTACGTCCAGAGCGAGAGCGTGCCGGAAGGTGCAGGCAGCGATTGCGCGCCACCCGCGGAACTCGCCGATCCGACCACCACACCGTTGGCGGTCAGCAGCGCGCTGGCGCTGGCGAGCGCGCCGGGGAAGGCATAATCGGCAACGGTCAGCGTCAGATTCTGTGCCGACGGATTATTGAAGGTGGCGGCGGCGGGCAGCAGACCCACCGGCACTGCCTCGCTCAGCAGCGGCGTGGCGCCGCCGGTGCCGGTCACCGATAAACTGTAGAGTCCCTCCTGTACAGTCGGGTCCGCCTGCGCGATTGACAACAACGTATAGGTGCCCGGCGCCAAGTTCAACGACGTACCGGCGGTGATGGACGGAGTTGACTGTCCGGGCGGCGTGATGGGCGTGCTGCCCTGGAACAAGGCCACCTGAGGTTGCGTGGCGAGCGCGGTGGGGAAACTCAAATCGGCGAAGCCAAACGTATACGCCCCGGCGGTCGTTACGTTGAGCGTCGTGCTCAGCGGTGTGACCGTCGCATTCGCACTGGTGTTTTGCGCGGTGATGTTGCCCGAGAATGACAGTGTTTGCTTGGCCGAATTCGTGTCGATGCAATTCGACGGGCTGGCTGCGAGGGCTACGCATACGGCGAACGTGCCGATGCTGTAAGTCGAACTCGTCGTCGGCACACCGAAGACATACAGCGTGTAGTTACCGCTGGCCGACGGCAAGGAGACGCTGGCGTTCGTCGCCGGGGCGGTGAGTTGTGCGCTTCCCGCAATGGCGCCGTTTTGCGTAACCACGACGCCGGCCGAGACCAGCTCCGCCGGAAATTGCAAATCGGTCAACGTGACGACGTAATTCGCCGCCGTGGAGATCGTAAACGACGTCGAGTTCGGAGTGACCGTCGCGGCCGTGCTCGCCGCGACCAGCTGCGTTTCCTGCAGCGGCACGCTGAGCGGGGTAGTCGCGGCCGCATGTGCCCAACCGGTCAGCGCGCAGCACAGGACAACCGCAGCTCGCCTCATCTCAGGCATGACAATCATCGAGATCTCCCTAGTCTTGACAGTATTTGTTTGACGAACGCGGGACGCAGACTAATGAGAGGCGGTGACGATTCCGTGACTCAGGTCTTGGCAGCGGCTTCGGAGGTCAATTTGGCCAGTTTGTCGAGCGTCGCCTTGGCCTCATCGAGCCCAGAGAACTTGGCGCCCGACTTCACCGCACGCGACAGATTATCGACCGCTTGAGCATTCTCGCCCGCCTGGGATTGCGCCATGCCCAGGTGATACAACACCACCGGCTGATCGGGTGCCTGGCGAGCCACCCGCTGCAACACCGATATCGATGCCGCCGCCTCGCCATGTTTGTAAAGCACCCATCCATAGGTATCGAGGAATGATGGATTGGCCGACTCGGCAAAGCGTGTGGCCAGGGATTTAGCCCGGTCGATGCTGGCGCTATCCTTCGAATACGTTACGAGGAGCATGGCCAGGTTGTTTGCGGCCACGTCGGATTGCGGATTGCGGTTCACGATGCTCTCGTACTCATGCTCGGCATCGTCGAGCTTGCCGGTTCGTTCGTAGTAGGTGGCGAGCTCGATGGCGGCGATATCGGGCTGGCTGACGCTGGTCTCGGCGCTGCGCAAGGTCGCAATTCCGCCAGCAGTGTCCTTGGCCTCGAACTGTGCCGTCGCCAGGCCCCGGTAGCCGTTCCACCATGTCGGTGCGCGGGCAATGGCGACCTTGAATGCCGCCTGCGCGCCCGCATTGTCTTTCCGCGCGAGCAAGACTTCGCCCTTGATATCGGGCGCGAAGGCATTTTTCGGCTGCTCGCTCGTCACTTCGTCGAGCCGCCGCAATGCCTCCGGCACTCGGTTCATGGTCACCAGCATGCGGATCTCGCCCTGCAGCGGTTCGAGCGCCTCCGGTTGTATCTCGGCAGCGTGGCTGTACAGGCGCAGCGCGTCGTCGGGGCGCTTCGCCTGTTCGGCGACGACGCCTTGAAAGGCGTAGCCCACCGGCGATTTGGGATCGGTCGTCACCATTGCATCGGCCGCCATCTTCGCCGTGTCGAAATCCTTGGTCGCCTCACCGAGGCGAAACAGCGAGTCGAGCGCCTGGATGTTGTTCGGTTGGTCTTTGACCACCTCCGCGACGATCGTCTTGGCCTGATCCGTCTTGCCGAGCTGGGCGAGGAGCTGGGCGAGATCAAGTCGCACACCCGGATCCTTAGGCGCCGCTTCCAGCGCGCGGCGCATGGTCTCCTCGGCGATTGCGGACTCGCCATTGGCAAGATGGGCGCGCGCGAGCGTGCGCAGCACACCCACCGAATTCGGCTGATCGCGCAGAACGGTTCGCAAGTCGGCGATAGCCGCCTTGGGATCCTTGTTCGAGAGCTCGATGTCGCCGCGCAGAATGAGCGCATCTGTGTCACGCGGACTATTCGCCAGAACCTCATCAACGAGTTGCTGGGTTTTCTTCACCTCATTACGCTGCGCATACAGGTTCGCCAATCGGTCGCGTGCCGCGATGCCGGCAGCATCCAGTTTTTCCGCCTCAATCACCTCGCGATACACCTTCTCGGCTCGGTCCGGCTGCTGATTGGCGACGTAAAACTGCGCCAACGCAAATTTCAACTCGACGTCCGAGGGCGCCGCGGCAATCATCGTTTGCAGTTCCTTCTCCGCCGTTTCGGGCGAACGATGCGCGGAGAGGAACGAGACCAACGAGAGTTTGATGTCCTGATTGCCCGGGACATCCCGGACGCCGCCGCGCAACACCTTTTCTGCGGCATCGAACTGGCTCTGGCGGGCATAAAACTGGGCGAGGCGAATGCGATGTGCAATCTGTTGCGGTTCGATCCGAATTTCGTCGAGGAGGACCCGCTCGACGTCCGCCGGTCGATCTTCCGTGGAGTAAACCTGCGCCAAGGCAAGCCGCAGGGCAACGGTGGATGGGATCCGCTTGACGGCGTCTTCCAACAGCGCCTGGGCTTTATCCAGATTCTTCTCGGCGACATAGATACCAGCCAGAGCGGAGACCGCATCTTCATTCGCCGGATCGAGTTGCACTGCGTGCTCGACGTCGGCGAGCGCGCCCGCCTTATCCTTTTTCTGCAGCCGGGCGGCACCGCGCAAGGTCAGCAGTTGCGAATTATCGGGATTCTTCACGATGGCCGGTTCGACCAACTCCAAGGTCTTGTCCGGTTGGCCGGCGACCAAGTAAATACGGGCCAAATTCGCAATGGCACCCGCGTGGTCACGACGCACGTCGATCACACTCTGATAAAACTGTGCGGCTTCCCGGGTTTTCCCGAGCTTCTCATCGACCAGACCATTCTCGTACCGGGCTTCCGGATCAACCGGAGAAATCTGCAAGGCATTCTGGAATTCGACACGGGCCTTCTCGTAGTTGCCGGCGGCCATGTACGCCTGACCCTTGGCGAGATGCTTGGCCTTGCGCGCTTGAGCGCCTCCGCATGCGGACGAGGCGAGGACCGGTAGCGCCAGTACGAGAACGGCGATGATTTTTTTGGAATGATTGCGCGACATGGTCCGCTTCGAAATACGTGAGGGAGCCGAGTTTAGGCAGGCTAGATGACGATCCCATGACCGGAAAATGTCATGGCAGCAGCGGCCGAACGATCAACCCCGTCAGCAAGACCGTGACCGACAGTCGTAACCAAACCACCCCCAACTCGACGCGACTGACCAGCACTTCGATGGCGTAGAACAGCGCAACCAGCTTGGCGATGCCCATGGCCCCGCCGTCCGGCAAGGCGAAGCTGCCTGGAAGGCTCGGCACCACCAAGGCAACGAACAAGATGATGAGATCGAGCGGGGTCAGGACGAAGCGGCGGTCCGCCGACAGGCGCAGTCGCACGATCGTTCCAACGGCCGCGAGGCCGATCGCTACCCAGCCGAACCAGGCAAAGAGCCGCTGCTCAGGCAACAAGGCGGTATCCAGGTAAACCAAGATCGCCGCCGTGACGTACAAGGCGCCCTTCTCGACGATATTCAACGGCTTGGCACGCAAGATCGCCATGAGCACGGCGGTCACCGCAATCAGCCCCAGCAGCAGCCATTCGATATCGCCGCTCAAGCTCACGGTGTTGACGAGGATGGAACCGGCGTAAGCGGCAACCGCGAGCGCCACGGAAAAATAGGACCACCGTGGCAGATGATGCGGCTCGCATATTTTCCGCACGAGACGCGACAGCGGCGAATTTTGCACGACAACGTTCGGCTCGCGGAAGCGCCAACCGCGACGCGTGGCAGTCTGCAATATCAGGATCGACGCGCCGAAGAAAGAGCTGACAACGGCGAGGATCGTGACGTCCGACTCGTACCGCAGCCAATAGGCGAGGAGGAACAGGTCGGCCTGAATCGCATAAATGACCATCACGGCCTCGTGATGATCGAAGCCCAATGCAAGCAGTTTGTGGTGAATGTGATTCTTGTCGGGGCTGAACGGCGATCGTCCCTCGCTGACCCGCTGCGCCATCACGCTCAACGTGTCGAGTATGGGTAGCGCCAGCAGCAGCACCGGTATCGCCGCGCTGAGGGCACTCGTGCCGCTCTGTGTGGCACGAAGGCTGAGGACTCCAACCGCGAATCCCAGCAGCTGGCTGCCGGCATCACCCATGAAGACACTGGCGGGAAAGGTGTTGAAACGCAGAAACCCGAGAATCGCCCCGGCGAAGGCCAGCGACAAAGACGCCGTCACGACTTGACCGCTGCCGTGGGACAGCAGGGCGAGCGCGCCAAGACATAGGAACGTCGTGCCGCCGGCAAGGCCATCCAACCCGTCCGCGAGGTTGATGGCGTTCGTAATCCCCAGGAGGAACAACACAGTGAGCGGGATCGACAGCCACTCCGGCAGCAACACCCGGTCATCCAGAGTGATCGAATGAATCTGCGCATCGCCGGCCAAGGCGACGATCACTATCGCAATCAGCTGCCCCAGAAACTTCAGCCGATAGTCGAGATCGAATCGATCGTCGGCCGCGCCGAACGTCGCGAGAATCGTCGCAGCGACGAGGAACCATCGGTCATTGGGCTGCAGCGGGATCACGACGATCGCCGCCACCAAGACGCCGATCACCATCGCCAGTCCGCCGATGCGCGGAATCGGCAAGGCATGCACCTTGCGGGCGCCGGGCTTGTCGACGATGCCCCAGCGGGTCGCGAAACGCCTGAAGACCGGCAGCCACGCCATGGTGACCACCATTGCGACCAAGAAAGGCATGACGTACAGCATGGCGCCCTAAGCAAATACCGAGAATGTGTTGCAAAGAAGTTACCGACCGCGGCTTACGCAAAATCGCGCTAGCGCGAAGGCCCGGCTAATGCGGTGGGCCATAAGGCCGTGATAAGGGTTCGCCGATGAAAAGTCCCTGACCGGGCATGACAACGCTTTTCCAATAGGACTCCAGCGCCGTCTCACCGTGACGATAGTGTTCGAACAAAACGCCGATGCTCGGAAACTTCTCAAGGTAACTACAAGGTTCGGAAACAGTTCCATAACTGGCGGTGGCGCCCTGGGCGAGCCAGGCGAGCGCCGGCATCTGTGTGAAGCCATCGAGTTTTCCACCACTCGAGGTCAGATGGTCCGCAAGTGCGCCCGGCCGAAATTGGATCCGCGCCAGTTCCTCCACCCGCTTGGCCCCGGTGAAATAGCCGATGGCATCGGCGATCGGCCCAGCGGGCGGCAGATCGCGCACGATCGTCATGCCGTTTCCCAGCAGCAGCGACACGCGATCATAAGTCATGGCGCGCACGTTTCGCGCCCAGTCGGTGGTACGGATGAGATACAACGTACCAGGCCGCGTCGCCTGGTCCGCGCTAATGCCGCGATCGATCACGCTCTGCGCCAGTTTCTCGTCCGCGCTTGGCAGGAGCATGGCGGGAAACCAACCCAGCGTGTCGGCCGGCAACCAGCCGGCCGTGTCGTAGAGCGGATTGACGTAGGTTCGCGAACATCCCGGTTCGCAAAATCCGCGCCGGTAGCCGGCAGCGAATGCCGTCGTGACTGACATGCAGCCCACGGCGTACGGCGCTGACCAGACCAGCAGCAGCGATTGCACGCGGCTCGGCAAGAGCGCCAGCAGTCGGGCACGGACCTGCATGAAATCGGCAGGCACCCACACGTCGCCGTACGGCACATGGATGCCGATGACATTAATCGACGGGATGTCGCGCCGCTCTGCGTAATAGGCGGCGATCCGACGGCTGTGGATATCATCGAGATCGAAGATCACACCCAGTCGATCGGGGTATAACCCCTCCGCCCGGGCAGCCACCAAGCCTAAGCAGCCAATCAGGACGACGGTGAAATCAAAAAAGGATTTCAAGCCCGCCCGGGAATGCCGGCACCATCAATCGATTTCGACCCGATGCCCTCGACGGGGATGGGCGTCGATCCCGCGCCCTCGACCAGCGCCTCGAACGGCTTTCCCATCCTGCCGTTGGTACGGTCGCGCAGCACTTTCTGCACCAAATCAAACGTCACAACCTGACGTCGTTCGGCAAAGGCGTAGACCAACGATAAATCGCAGAGTTGGTTAATGAGTCGCGGTATCCCGCGGCTCAGCGAATGGATCAACGAAACAGCCGTGCGGTGAAATATGGCGTCGCTGCCGCCGGCAACCGTCAGGCGATGCTTGATATAGGCGTCCGCGTCGGTCAGCGACAGCGCATTCAAATGGAAATCGACCGCCACTCGCTGCGCAAACTGCCGCAGTTCGGGGCGCGCCAACTTTTGCCGCAATTCGGGCTGGCCGACCAGGATGGTCTGCAAGGCGACGTCCTGCTCGGAGTTGACATTCGACAACAAGCGCAGCTCCTCGAGAGTATGCACCGAGAGATTTTGCGCCTCATCGAAAATCAGGAGCGTCCGACGTCCTCGTCCGTATTCCTCGATGAAAAAATCATTCAGCGCTTCGAACTGGGAGATTTCGGCCGTATCCCGCGGCTCGATGCCGAGCGCCGACAAAGCCCACGGATGGATGGAACGAAATCCTCCATGGGTATTGCTCACCAAGCCGATGGCCACCTGGTCGCCGAGCATTCTGATCAGCCGGCGGATCAGTGTGGTCTTCCCGGAGCCGATCTCACCCGTCAGCAGACAAAATGATGCCTGGGATTCGATCGCGTACTCGAGCGTCGTCCAGGCCGCCGCATGCTGTTCCGACTCGTAGAGGAAGGCGGGATCCGGGCTCATGGCAAACGGCTTGGTGTGGAAATTGAAGTAGCTTAAATACATCGCGACCTACTTGGTGTTTGCGGATGCCACGTCAGTGGCGCGATTCAAAACAGTCCCGACGACCGGCGAGTTGCGTAACAATTCCATGCACCGCAAAAGATCGTCGCGGCGGGTCGACCCTTCCGCCACGACTACCAGCGCACATTCCACCAGGGGTAAGAAAGCGAGGGCATCGTCAGAGGCCAAGACGCAAGGCAGATCGAATACCAGCAAGCGATCGGGATAACGCTCGCGCAGTTCATGCACGAGTTCGCGGCACCACGGTCCGGCGAGAGCCTCCGATGAATTCTCCATCGTCCCGCGAGCCGGGAGCACGACCAGCCGATCGAAGCCCTCCGGGTGATACAAGCACTCCTCCACCCGGGCTTTCCCACTCAGCAGGTCATCCGCACCCATCTGCGGCTCGAACCCGAGCATTCCCGCTATTTGCGGACGACGCAAGTCGAACTCCACCAACAAGACCGTGTGCCGCTGGTCATTGGCCAGGCTGATCGCCAGGTTGACCGCGGTCGTGGTGCTCCCGTCGTCCGGGCCTGGGCTGACGACTGCCATGGTGCGCCAGCGGTGCTCGTCCATTCGTTGCAATACCTGGGTACGTAAAATCCTGAACGACGCCGCCGCGAGTGTCGATCCAGATGGATCGAGGATCCGGTTGCGTTCGAGTACGTCAGGCGGCGCGACGAAGGTCTGAGTACGCGAATAGTCGATTGGAGGGGGTGCACCCTTGATGATGGTTGCTTGCGGCGCCCGCGTTGGACCGACGCCGTCGCGAGCTTCCGTCGGTCTGAAACTGGCAGCGTCGGGGAACGGTAGAAAGCGGAGGTTCGATGCGCCTCGCTGTCCCCGAGCATCTCGCTCTTCACGCGCCAAGTCGAGTGCCTTGCGGAGTCGGTCCATGGTTCAGATTCCGAATCGACGTAGTATCAGAGCCCACAACACATCCATCGGCAGCACCAGGAAGTGCACGGCGGCGGCGAGCCCGACGACACCGATGATTGCGCCCTGCCAGGAATACCTCATCACCCGCCGATGCCGTCTTATCTCCGCCCGGGTTTGGATCAGCGGCACAGTAGCGAGCGGTGCGACGTGCAGCAGCGCACGAATGTCCTGGACGCCGCGAATCGTCACATCGAGTGAATCACGCAGGATCGCCGCGCCGGCACCGGCCACCAGGCTCAACACGAAGCCCACGGCCAGGATCAAAAAGCGATTCGGGCTGATCGGTTTCTCAGGCGGGAGGGGCGGCTCGATCATGGTAAAGCGTTCGCCCTTATGTTCCTCTTCAAGATTTTGGGATACCTGCACTTCGGTTTGTTTGGAACGGATTTCCTGGTACTTGACCTGTGCGCTGTCCAAATCACGAGCGAGTTCACGGAACTGTTTTTCGACCGCGGGCTCATGCGCCAGCCGGCGCTCATAGTCGTCGAGTTTTCCCTGCAATTGGTCGCGTTTGGCGACGGCGGTGTCGTGATCCACGTCCAGTGAATCTAGCTCCCCCTTGACCTGGATGTAGGCCGGATTGTCGGCATGCGCGCGTTCTTTCGAGAGCGTCGCCGTCGCCGGTGCGGCCGCCACCGCTTTCTCCAATTGCTTCACCTGCCGCGTCAAGCGGATGACGTCGGGGTGCTCGGGCGTATACTTTTCTTGTGCTTTGGCGAGCTGGCCCTTGGCGTCATCGAGCTGTCGTACGAGATCGGCGGTGCCATCGTCGGCCGCGACCTCCTTCTCGAGACCCTCGACCTCGCGTTGCGTGTTGATGATGTCCGGATGATCCGGCGCATAGCGAGCCTTGTACGAGGCCAGCTGCGAGCGCAGGGATTTCAGCCGATCTTCGGCGGTCATCATGCGCAAGCCCGTCTCGGAGTAGACCTGCATGGTGGGGTTGATCTGGGCAAGCTGCGCCCGCAACATCACCCGCTGAGCGTCGATGGCGGCAACGCGGGCTTCTGCATCCCGGAGTTCCATTTCCGTTCGATCGGCAATCTGGGTGTTGAGCTGCTCCACTTCGGGCAGATCGTTCTCGTTCTTTTGTTTGAAATCGGCCAACTTCTTGTCAAGCTCTGCGATCCGGGCCTGTTGGCGTGCGGCTTCCTCGGCGAAGAATGTGGACGTTTGCTCCGCCATTTTCTCGCGAGATGAAAGATTTTCGTTCAGATAAAGGGTGGTCAGGTCGTTCGCGACCTTGAGCGCAAGATCGGGCGAGTGACTTTGGTAGTTGACGGTGAATGCGATGGTGGCCTGAGTGGGGCGACCGCTGCGCGGATCGATCACATCCGCACTGATCATTTTCATGGAAATATCGCCACGCATTCTTTGCAGCAACACTTCACGCGGTTTCGACAGTCGAATGTCGGGATAGAGGTTATAGCGCTCGATCAACGACAGCAGGTTCTGGGTCGTCATTACCCGCTGGCTGATGACTTGGATGCGTTGATCGGCGAAGGAAGTCACTGCCGAGCGTACCAGTTCCTGTGGGATCTCCTGTTGTTCGATCAGGATGGTCGCGCCCGAGGTGTAGGTCGATGGCAGCAGCAGCGCCAAGGCCACGGTCGCCGCCAGCACGACAGCGACCACCGCAAGGATCAATCCCCGCTGCTGCCAGTATCGGCGAACTTTCGCACGCAGATCCGGGAGTTGCAGCGGACTGATCGTCGTTATGACAGCGCCATTCATACTAAAACTGTGACCTCAGGAATCGGCGAACCACGTCTATATTGATCCCCGTTGACGCAGCCGTGACCTTCGGGGGGCTGTACTGCTGCGACACCTGATTCGCCGTCACCGCCAGCGACCATTGAGGGGTCCAATGCCACGTTGCGGCGAGGCGCACATTCAGGTAGCGATTATTGACATCCTCGGCGCTCAGCTCCGCGGCGCCGGAACTGACTTGTGGGCTCACCGCCTTGATCCAAGATGTCCCGAACGCAAAGTCCCACCGCTCGGAGGCCACATAAGTCGCACCGAGGTTGTAACTATCCTGGCGCGAGAGGAACGCGAAGCCGGTCGGTTGCAGCGCTCGGGAGACCGAACCACTGAGCGTCAGCCGCTCACCTTGGCGTGTCACCGACGCCGTGTATACGGTGCCGGCCTGGGTGGATCTCTCGGTGATCGGGAAAATAAAACCGAAAAAGTCGATTGCGGTCTTTTCGGTGTTCACAGAGCGTGAGTATCCGGCGCTGGTGGATAACTTCCACATTTCACTCAAGAAGCGCACGAATCCCAGCTGGGCGCTTTCGGAGGTGCTTTTCGTGGCTCCGCTGAGCGAATCGTACAGACCATAGTTGCCGAGTACCTTGATTGTGTCCCGCTCGCTCAATTCGTAGGCAAACGTGGGCCCAGCCGACACGTAGCGATAGTTGACCAGTAGGTCGAGATTTTCCGGCTGGTCGTAACGCTCTCTCTGCCAGCTGCCGTCCAGCGACAGCTGCGCTCGCGCGTTAAGCGAGCGGGTCCAGTCACCGCTTGCGCTAATGGTATCGCGCGGCACGCCGACACGATTGAGCAACCCGCCGAGATAATAGAGGGAAGAGTCCCGGGCGAGCTCGGTCTGCAACGACGCGCTGTCTAGCTCATCGTGGTAGCTCGCCGCACCATCCAAGTGCTCGAAATCCGAACCCAAGGCCGAGTACCCTGTCTTATCCGTGATACGAGCGTTCGGACGCACGAGAAACTCCCACTCACTGGAGTCGTAGCGCAGCGGCACGTCGATCAATGCCGCCGCGCGCGTCTCGGCGTGACTGCCGGCGGACAGCAGCAGCGGGTTCGTCGTGTACTCCGCCGATACACCAAGGAGGGGCTCCAGACTCCACGGCCCTTCTCCGTCAGCGCGTGCGGACGAGGCGGCGACAAAGCCCATCAGTGCCAGTAATCGCGCCTTCACGGCACGATTACCGTGTCTCCGCTTTGCAAGAGAAAGTTCTGCTGCAGGTGCTCGCCTTTGGCCACCTGGTCGTAACGGAAGCGGTACGAGCTGATCTTTCCTCCCTCACGATGCAAGATGCGGATATGGTTGTTGCTGGCAAAGGGAGTCAGCCCGCCGGCCATGCTGATCGCCTGCATCACATCGATGGGGCGGAGCAGCGGGAAGTCACCGGGATGGTTGACCTTGCCGATCACGAATATGCGATTGCCATTCGGCGACTTGACGGAAACCGTGACCACCGCGTCGGGCACCAATTTTCGCACCCGTGTTTCGAGCTCCTGCCGGAGCTGATCGGTGGTGAGCCCGGCCGCCTGCATGTCGCCGGCCAGGGCAAATGAAATGCCGCCGTCCGGCCGGATCAGGACTTCGCTTTGCAGGTCCGTCTCCTTCCACACATTGACGGTCAAGAGATCCCCAGGCTGAAGCTGATAACCCTCGGCTGGAGCCTGTGCGGGATCACCGGACGCCGCCGTGACCCGCGCCAGTATCAGCATCAGCATCAGCCCAAATCGCTTCATTGAGATCGATCCCCTCGAGCCGGTTTCATTTTTCCGGCGGATATTGTCGACAGGCACAGGATTGTAGGGACGCTTTATGAGAGTTTCATTGCAGCCCTCGACAGTCGTCAGACGAATGTCGGCCATTGGTGGGGCCGCTGCACGACAGCGACCCCAAACTCTCCCGTCGATCCCGTTTAAACGATTTCGGCGTCGTGCAGTTCCGCCGCTGCCATGCCAGCCCGGGTTCTCCGCTGCCAAAACAAGAGAGCGACTCCCGAGAGCAGCAGCGCGATCGACGTCGGCAGCGGCACGGGGCTGCCGCTCGCGTTCGGTGTGAACTGGATTTCCAACGTATACGCCCCGGCATCGAGCGAACCGGTCGCCGTACCGAACCACTGTGCACTGATGTTACCGGCGCTAAGCACGTTGAAATCACTCGTGACGGTGCCGGCGGTATTCTCGTTCATGGTCCCCAAGGAGCCGCTCCCCGTGCTCACCAAAAGCTGCAGAGCGCTCAAAGCGGCCGGAAAATTGACGTTGCCCAGCGTCACGGTGAGCTCGCCCGGTGAAGTCACTGCGAAGCTGTCGGTGAACGACTGGGTCCCTTCGAGGATGCCCGCGCCGTCATAGATCACCTGCGACGCCACGGCCGGCTTGAAGCTCGTGGCGCAGCAAACAACTGCGCTCAGTGCGGCCAATAGAATCCTGCGATTTTTCATCATCTTCCCCTCGAAGTTGTTGGTTGGGTTCAAGCCGCGGGTCGTTGTCCGAGCCCATCCTCGGTCTCTCGCGGATGCGTCTCGGTCGCGGTCGGTCGTGCTTCTTCGTGGCGATACACGTACTTGTCGTACAGGTAATTGCGCAACGAACGCCCCGGTATGGCTGCTTCGTGCCCCGCCGGCGTACCGTCTTGCATGCGCATGACCAGGTATTGCTCACGTAGACCGCTCATGGCGAGCAAGGCGATGTCGTCCCGGTCGACGCGGACGTTTGGTTGCGCCTCTTCATTGATGATGCTGTCGAGGCGGTAGGTGTCGAGCTCGAAATAGCGGATGAGCTCATCGCCGGATTCGACCAAGACCGGCACCAGGTTTTTTCCTCGGATCGCGTCGTCACACAACGGCGCAATCCGGCTGAACATAGATTTGACGGCAAATCGAATGATGTCGGAATCGCGCACGCCCAGGCGCTGGGCAATGCGTTTGATGTTCCGTACATCCCCTTCCGCGAGCCGGATCGACACGGCCTGTTTTCGTTGTTCAACCACTCTGACTCCTTAATGAATCCAGATGCACTGCAGAACAAGGTTGATCGTAGGTGAAAGGTGTAACGCGCAAATGGCGTTTCTGTGACAGATTCCACACTTTCGTCCCGGATCGCGTTACAACAATGTCAGGTAATGAATGACATTTGTCGCTGGCAATCAGTCATTTAGCGAAAAAATCTGCGAAATCGAAGGAGCAAGAGTGGATAGCGGATCCCGGTGGGTGCCCGCAGGCTCGCGCATCGGCAAATTTCGATGGGTTTGGGGAGGTGTAAAGCGACCGTAAGACTGGAACGTTAGGCTTCTCACCCCCGAAAAGCGCACGCAGGTGGATTTGCCCCGATGGTCTCGTGGTCCCGGGTGATGGAAGACGCTCCGCGGTGGGTATCCGTCATCCTGACGAGCTTTATCGCGGTGGACTTGGTCCACGTCGGATTGCCGCTGATCCGACCGCATCCTGCAATCTCGAGCCCGACGGCGACCGTCACTCCTCGCGAGCATGGGCGCCACCGCGCACCGACGGTGGATGTGCAATCCATCGTCGCGGCCCATCTCTTCGGCACCGTCGCCGAAGGTTTGAATCTCAGTGTCGCGGATGCTCGGCAGTCAACGGCTGATCTGCAGCTATGCGCGACGATCTTCCGCGGTGATCCGAACGCCGGGGTCGCGATCGTGTCCTTCGAAGGCCGGCAGAAGCTTTACAAGGTCGGAGATGACGTCGGCGGTGCAACGCTGCATTCGGTCTATACGACGCGAGTGTTTCTCAACCGCGACGGCCGGCTGGAGTTCCTCGCTCTGCCACATTCCGCCGCTGCGACAGTCACGTTTGATGGTCTTCGGCTACCGGCCGGCGTGTTGCAGCCACCGGCCGCAAGGGCGGACGAGCCGCATGTTTCCGACATTTTCGGCGCGGATGCCGACGTCGATCCGGAGTCGCAGAAGCTTCTCGGTTTTCGGGTCAGCCCCAATCCACCGGTGTCGCGGTTTCAGAGCACCGGATTGCACCCGCAGGATCTGGTCACGGCGGTGAATGGAGTGCCCCTCACCAGCGGGGACCCCGAACACAATCAGGAGGTGCTGAATGCCGCGCTTGCCGCCAGCAGCGCGACGCTCTCGGTCATCCGCCACGGCCAAACCATGGATGTCGCGGTCAGTGCTCTCTAACTATCCGCAGCCATGGTCGAGCATTTCCTAGGGGCCGTTGATCGTTCCCACCAGATGTTCTTTCAGAGCGCTCGCATGGTCACGCCAGGTCCTTCGCTGCTGAACGATCCATTCGGCAGCGTGAGCGCCGATCCGCTTGCGTCGCTGGGTGTCCGTGTACAGCTGCTCCAAGGCCCCGACGAGTTCGTCGACGCTCGTCTCACCCCACCCGTCGGTACCCCAACCGGGCGGACCCGCAACCCGGCCTTGGCAGCGCAATGGCACGCAGTTATCGTCGTCGATCAGATCATGGCTACCGGTATTGTCGGCCAGGATGACCGGGATGCCGCAAGCCATGGCCTCCTTGGCCGGCAGGTTCGTGCAAGGTTCGCAGCGGGAAACCTGCACGGCGCAATCCATTTCACGCAGAACGGCAGGCAGCATCGAATTCGGCATCCGCGGCAACTCGAGGAATTGGTTTGCCGAGATCCCATTTTCCGCCACCCAGCGCTGCAAATTGAGTTCGCCCTGAGCAGTGAGGCGCAGGGGCGCGGGCAATTTGCCTTGAAAACCTGCCGAAACCTGCGGCCACGGCGAATGCCAGGCAGCCACCAGCATGGCATCGTCATGGTGCGAAGCAAATTCGCGAAATGCCGACAGCACCAGGTCATGCGCTTTCCTGAATTCAATCTTACCGCCGGAAAACACGTAGAAACGACCGGGATCGAAAAATCCGGATTTGGACCCGGGAACGAACAGGGTTTGATCGACCCCCTCGTGGATCATGGTCACCGGTTTGTTGCTGATGGCGCGAAGAATGCCTGCGTTCCAATTCGACGCGCACAGCAGACTATCGTACTTGGCGAGGCGGCTCTGTACCGCCTCGAACCGCGTGTCCTCGAACACGCATCGTCCTACGTTGTGGAATCCGTATCGCTCGAGGTTTGGGCCCAGGAATCCATTGCTCAATGCATCCACCACCGTGATTTGGCGCTCTCGGAGGATCGAATTCCCCGCCTTGAGATCAGCCATCAGCTGTTGCGTGGCGAAAACCGTCGGGCCCAGCGCGAGGACTCGCAGCGGGTCCATGGAGGGGAATTCATTGGGACCCATCGGGAAACCCATCACAGCTTGGAGATCGGGGTCGCAAGCCCACTGCAAGGCGATGCCGAGACCCACGAGACCCCAGCCGAACGTGTTGCTCGCCATCCAGTTGAGCAGTACTTGACGCCTCACGGAGATGATGTCGAGACAGCCATGGCCTGGGGAAATGCCCGGCGCAAGTCGCTCTCCACTCCTTGGAAAACCGCGGACCAATCACCTCTCGTCGGCTGCCGATAAAGGGTCGCCGACGGATACCACGGGCTGTCCGTTCTTTCCAGGAGCCAGCGCCAATCGGCCGCATGCGTCAACATAATGAACGTTTTCTTGCCCAACGCGCCGCTCAAGTGCGCAACGCTGGTGCACACACTCACCACCAGGTCCATGCAATCGCATAGGGCGGCCGTATCACTGAAGTCGAACAGCTTGCCCGCCGGATTCATTATCTGCGGATTCCTGTCGAGTGTGATTGCATCGGCGGGTCGTAAATCCCGTTGCAAACTGACATATTGTATTCCTTTCGGCAGATAGGGCAGCCAATCGGCAAGCCATACACTCCGATGGCGGTCATTCGGCTGCGCGGGATTGCCATTCCACATGAGGCCAACCCGAGGCGTGCCCTTCGTACCGAGTCGTTCTTGCCATTCAGCCACCTTCGCCGGATCGCTGCTGAGATACCTTTCAAAAGACGGAATCGTCTCGAGTTCGGTTTTGAAGGCCAGCGGGAGACTCATCAAGGGGCACTGATAATCGAACGGCGGCAAAACCGATCCACGAACGACGAGTTCAGAAACGCCGCGCAGACCGGCGAGCAATCGCTCGAGAGGCTTCGGTACTTCCAAAATCACCTGTGCCCCCAGCTCCGCGACCAGCGTCACATAGCGGCAGAATTGCAAGGTATCCCCGAAGCCTTGCTCGCCATACAGTAAGATGGAGCGGCCACGCAATGATTCCTCACCTCGCCAAAGCGACGCCTTGAATTCCCTTCTCTCATTGACGTTCGAGCCGAGCCGATTTTTCCATCGCCATTCGTGGCCGACCCAACCGCGCGCGTAATCTCCCGTCAATAACAAAAGGATCGCCTTGTTGAAGTGGGCCTCGGCGAACTGGGGATCGATTGCAATGGCGGCATCGTAGCTCCTGAGCGCGGCGTCCAGCCGCCGGAGTTGATTCAGCAACACCCCCCGATTGAAGTGAGCCGGCACGCAGTCCGGATCAATGGCCAATGCCCGATGGTAACTCGCGAGGGCGTCGTCGAACCGATCCCGATCGCGCAGCACATTCCCTTTGTTGGCATGTGCCTCGGCAAAATCCGGCTTGAGCTCGAGGGCTTTGTCGTAGCTCGCAAGCGCTTCCTCCAATCGACCCAGGGCTTGCAAGGCATTGCCGCGGTTCGAATGCGCTTCGGCGCACTCGGGCTTCCGCGCGAGGACCGCCTCATAGCTTGCGAGCGCCGCATCATAGTATTTCAGCTCGAAGCACAAATTGCCGCGCGTCATGAATGCTTGATCGAAATCGGGTTTGCTCGCGATGGCCCGTTCATAGCTCGCCAAGGCTGCGCTCGTCTGCTGCAACTCCTTGAGCACATGGCCACGATTGAAGTGCGCATCCGCATAATCACTCTTCAGCGCAATCGCATGGTCAAAGGCGGACAACGCCTCTGGTAACCTGCGCATGGCATGGAGCGCGGAGCCGAGATTCCCGTAAGCAGCAAAATTGGCCGGATCGTATGCGATGGCCCTCTCGATCAGCTGTACGGCAACGGCGGGTTGGTTCGTTTGAGCGGCTACCACTCCCAGTAGGTGCCAGGCGTCAGCGTACGAAGGGTGCTGCCTCAGAACGTCTCGATAGAGCATGCTTGCCCGGGGCAGGTCCCCCCGCTGATGGCAGTCGACCGCTGCCTGGAAGAGCGTGCCGAATTGCGTCGCGGCGTTACCGTCGGGGAGTACTGACATCGCTATCCATAAGCCCCGAACAGGGTCACCAGATCCGATTTTATCCGATCGAGAACGCCATCCCAGTCGCCCGCCCGCTCTTGCCGATAGAGACGTGCCGTCGGATACCAAGGACTATCGCTGCGATCCCTGAGCCACCGCCAACAGGCATCAAACCGATTGAGGATCCACACCGGCTTGCCCAAAGCGCCGGCTAAATGCGCAATCGCGGTGTCGACGGAAATGACCAAATCCAGCTGCTCGATCAAGGCTGCCGTATCGGCAAAGTCATGAATCTCACGCGTCTTGTCGATCAGCCCGAGATGCTCTGCCGACTGTGGTATCTGCAAACTGTAGAATTCCACACCGGGGCGCAGCAGCGCTGAGAATCGCTCGAAAGGAATATTTCGGCGCTCATTCGCGGATCTCAGTTCCGGCTGATGGGGGTGAAAACCGCCTGACCATGCCAGCCCAACGCGCGGCAGCGTCGATTCTCGCAACAGCTTGCTCCATCGGCGGCGATGTTCGTCGCTCGGCCGCAGGTAGGGAACATTTGCGGGAATATCATCCAACCGAGTCTTCATCGCCAACGGGAGACTCTGCAGCGGACAGTGATAATCAAAGGGCGGAACGGCTTGCCCCCGAACCACCACCTGTGCGACCCCAGCCAAGCTCCCCGCGAGGCTCGCAAAAGCAGCCGGAACCTCCAGAATTACCTTCGCGCCAAGCGCCGCGACTAACTTGGCGTAACGGCAGAATTGAATCGTATCGCCGTATCCCTGTTCGGCGTACAGAAGAATCGAGCACCCGGTCAGAGACGTGTCTCCGAGCCATTGCCTCTGCGGGCAGTCTCGGCGTTCGTGGATATTCCAGCCTTCGCGCACTCTCCAACGCCATTCGTAATCCGACCAGCCTCGGTCAAAATCGCCCATTGACAGTCGGGCCATGCCCCTGTTGACGTAGGCCGACGCACAGGTTGGGTCGGCGGCGATCGCCAAATCATAACTCGCTATCGCCTCTTCGACGCGACCCATCGACAACAAGACGCCGGCGCGGTTGGCATGTGCAGAAACAAAGCGCGGATCAGCCTTGATCGCGAGATCACAGCTTGCCAGTGCCTCATCGTTCCGTCCCAATTCGTTGAGCGCAAACGCTCGATTTGCAAGGCTCGCGGCATGACCCGATCTCAATGCACTCGCTCGGTCGAAACTGTTCACCGCTTCCTGCCAGTCACGCAATCGGCAGAGCACATTGCCACGGTTGTAATGTGCCTCGAAAAACGCCGCCCTGACGCGGATGGCTTGGTCATAGCTCGCGAGCGCAGCGTCGAACCGCTGCAATTCCGAAAAACAGATGCCGCGGTTGCACAGTGCGTCCGCGAAGGCGCCTCGGAGCTCAATTGCACGGTCATAGCAGGCGATCGCCTCGACCCAACGCCCTGTCTCCTGCAGCAAGAGTCCACGAGCGTAATGTAACTCGGGATCGTTCTTGCTGAGCGAAATCGCGCGTTCGTAGTCGGTCAGGGCCGCCTCCCGCATTCCCAAATCCTTCAATGCCGCAGCGCGATTCTTATAGGCAGACGGATTGCCGGGCTCGATCTGGATTGCTTTGCTGATGAGGTCGACAGCCTTCGCGGGATCACCGCTTTGCGCCGCGATCACACCCAACATATGCGACGCGTCGAAATGCCTCGGCAGTTCGCTGAGAATGTTTTGATAGAGCAACAGGGCCCGGGCCAACTGGCCGCGCTGATGAAACGCAACGGCCTCACGCAGCATCGTGTTTATCTCGACGTCGACAGGGTCAGTGCGCGGCATCGGTCGCCTCTATGAAAAATCGCTCGAATTCCTGCACGACGCGCCAATCTTGGAACAATACATGCTTACGCCTGAGAATTCGTTCGCGCACCGACTCGGCATACGTGGTATCGGTGCCGAGTCGCACGGCAATGTCGATGTAATGGTCGGCGTCCGTAGCAATACCATCGTCGATCGCCATTTTTCTGTACATCGCTTGCGTATGCCGTCCACGCTGCAACCGGCCCGGCAACGTCACGACGGGTGCGCCCACCGCAAGTGCCTGCAGCGAGGAGTTCATTCCGTTGAAGTGGGGAGTGTCGAGGACGACATCCGCAATCGACATCAACTGCATGAAGCGTTCGAACGCCATGAACGGCAGAAACACGACACGGTCGCTCAAATCCGCAAGGCTGCGTAGGAAGCGTGTCCGCAGCAGGTCGGTAAACTCTCGGAATTGTCCAGCGATGAGCACCACGAGACCGCGCGGATCGCGCGCCAATATCCCCGCGAGAAGCAGGTCGAAGTCCGGATGGATCTTGAACAAGGTCTGCGGGCACACGTAGAGCGTGGCGTCGGCAGGCAGTCCGAAGGAAGCCGCAGTCGCGTTACCGAATGGTGCCCTAGGCTCGTAGTAGAAGGCCAGCGTCGGCAAGTCCTTGAGCTCTACCAAGGTCTCGCTGTAATGGGCGGCCGCATTGGCCGGTTCGAAGGCATCGTTCGAAATGAAGTAATCCATGGTCGGAATCCCCGTGGTGTTCGGATGTCCGAAGGACACGCATTGCACTGGCGCGAGGCGGGCGTGAGCGAGAAAGTAGGAAATCGGTTCCATGCCGATGTCCTGGTAGAAGAGAATATCGAGCTCCAGCGCCGCGATTTGCTCGCGGGCGCGATGAAAGTTGACATCGAGATCGATCATCTTATCCGCCGCCATCCGGATTCGCGCGGTCGAGGAATCGCTGCGCGATGGCGTGATACGCAGCACCGTCACATCGAAGAATTGCCTCGAGAGGTGTTCGATGAGACCCACCGATGTCGAGAAAATGGAGTGCGACGAAAAGAAGCGGGAGATGAAGCCAATCCGCACCTTCCGGTCTCTAGTAGGCGGGCGCCTGCCACGGCAATGCGGTGCGGTGAACTGCAGGCTCGGAATCAGGTTCAAGAAGGCGAGAGCGGTGGCGGTTTGCAGCTCACGATCGTTCTCGCCGTGATAGGCCAGGAAGAAGCCTGAGACACCGAATTCACCACTCGGCGATTGGAGCCGCAGCGGCGACTCGAGCAGCTCGCTAACCCCTGCCGCGTAACGCGCGCGGCTTGCGGCGATCGCTTCTTTGGATTCCATGATCGATGGCACGATGAGCTTCATCGCGATGAGGGATTCAGGGGAGGGATTCAATGCCTGTGCCAGGGCAGAGTAGTGCTCCGCCCGTTGCGCCAAGCCAGCCCCAACGGTTATCCGCCGAGCCGCTTCGATCGCCGGATAACAACGCGGATCGGCTTGCGCCGCCGCTTCGAAATGTCCGAGGCTCACTTCCTGCAGTTCCAAGGCATGGGCGATCCGCGCTGCGCTCAGACGAATCACCACGGCTTCGGGCGCGAGTCGCAAGGCCTCATGGTGAGCGGCCAGCGACTCCTCGAGGCGCCCTTCGGCGTATAGCTGCTTGGCGAGATCGCGCAGCCTGGCGAGCGTCGACTGCAGAATGTCGGATTCGGCGGAGCCCATGGGATCGCACTTCAGGGAGTCGCGGTCTTTTTCAGACGCGCCGCTTCCGCCCGTTCCTGGTATTCGACGACGAGATTATCGATTCGCGTGCGCGTGATCTTGGTGAAGGGTTCGACCGACGAGACCTTGGTGAAAAGACCCACATGATCGTAACGGTCGAGAACCGTCTTGGTGATGCCATACAGTTCGACGTTATCCGCGGCGCATTTGTCGACATCGGTGGTCAGCGCCGCGTTGTCCTTCTGCAAGGTGGCGCGGTCGGACTCCACCCCTTTGAGGGTGGCGATGGTTTCCTTGAAGCGCTCGACCAGCTCCGCCGTTCGCTGCTTGTTCTGTTCCAAGCTCTTCTCGGCGCTTTCCTTCGATTCGTTGGCGCGCGTGAGTTGTGCCGCCACCGCTGCCGACACGCCCGATCGCGCCTTGAGCGCATCGCGCTCCTTCTTTACGGCGGCGAGCTCGGTTTGGGCGTTGTCCAGGTCTTTTTTCAGCTGCGTCACCTGTGCCTGCAGCGCTGTTTTTTCGGAGGCCACCTGCTGATACTGCTGCATGATGCGCTGGGCTTCGCCGCCGCCGGTTCGCTGGGTCTGGGCCCACGCGCCGCTTGTCGCGAGCACGCAGAAACCTAGAACCAAACAGGATGCCCGTCGTTTCATGACCGTTTCTCCTAGAAGTGCGTGTTCAAGTCGATCTGAAGGGTATCGACGTCGTAAGTCGGACCATCGATCTCGTTGGCGCTCATATAACGAATCCGTCCCCAGAGATTATTGGTGAAGCCATAGGTGCCGGCGACATAGTAGCCACGCGCATTGGTGCCGCCGAAATGGAAATCTGAATCCGTATAGCCGTCGATGACGGCGTCGCGCTGCAAGTAGCGGTAGCCGACGAGGAAGCGCCAGGCGCCAGCCTTGTCCACTTCCGGACCGCCGAAGCTCACCTCGGTTTGGTAGCCCTTG
>Ga0116228_10000639_pt1 | contig 27095 bp, 25 predicted proteins | sample S1TSphfallax_2_FD_89694 | JGI IMG/M metagenome (GOLD analysis project Ga0116228, IMG submission 89694) | Host-associated microbial communities from peat moss isolated from Minnesota, USA - S1T2_Fc - Sphagnum fallax MG | ecosystem: Host-associated > Plants > Peat moss > Unclassified | place... | reverse complement strand
CGGCTACCGCGTCTGCTCAGGGCTGCTCGCGATCGAGCGCAAGACGCTGCAACGCCGGCGGCAAGAGATGGTGCGATTCTTAGGCGCGCTGCTCAAGGGTCACGCCGTGAATGCTGCTGACCCCGGTTACGGCGCCAGACTGGCGGTCGATCGTTACGGCGCCGATTTGGGGCTGGACCTACAGCAGCAGACGACGCTCAATCACCTGCAAATCGCGCTCGAGACCGAGCCGGGCGCGCAGATCCCGTTCTGGTTCAGTGAAGAGGCCTTGGCCGGCACCATGTACGCGGTAGCCCGGGACTCCGGCAGGCCGCCGCTCCCCGCGCCGGCCCGTCTGCGCGACATGAGTCTGCTGGAAGAGGCTTACCAGACGCTCATGGACAAGGCCTGATGCAAACGCGGTCCATCGTATATGCGGTGTTGGGCTGGGTTCTCTCGATGTTCGCATGGGAACTTCTTGGGCGCAGCGGCTTGCTGGGCGTGACGTTTCCCGCACTCAGCCAGGTCCTGCATGTTTTTGCGGAGGCTCCGCGTCGTGCGCTGCTGCTGCGCTCGGCCGCCGCAACCTTGAGTTCAGCCGCGGCCGGCTACGCGGCAGGCGCATCTCTGGGCGCAGCCGCAGCAGCAACCGCTCATTTGCTGCCGGCGCTGCGCGCAGGACTGGATCGCACCGCGGTGCTGGTCAACGCGCTGCCGGTGATCGCCTTGGCCCCGGTATTGATCATCACCGCAGGGCGCGAAGACACGCCCGCCGCGCTTGCCGCCGTGCCCGTTTTTTTCCTGCTGTACGCCTCGACCGGTGTGGGGCTGCGCGGCGCCGGCGCAAGCTTGGAAATGGTGATGACGACCTTGGGTGCCACCCGCTGGCAGCGGCTGGCGAAGCTGCAGGCGATCGGGGCCATACCTGCCGTCTTGAGCGGCATGAAGATCGCCGCCGGCAGCGCGATGATCGGCGCCATCGTCGGCGAATGGTTCGGTGCACCGTCCGGACTCGGCGTTGTCGTCCTCAACAGCATGCAGAACTTTCAAGTCCCCCTGCTGTGGGCCACGGTCAGCGTGATCGCCGCGATCACACTGGTCAGTTATGGGCTCTTGAGCCTCATTGAACGCGGCGCCCGCATGAGGATCGGCGAATGCGTCGGCTGATCATCGATCTCTGGCCGGTAGGGTTGCTGCTGTTGCTCTGGCAATGGTGGGTGAGCGTGGCAGCTTACAACAGCATCGTGCTGGTCCCGCCAAGTGCCGTCTTCGCAGATTTGCTGCACTCGCCCGGCGCCTACCAGTGGCCGGCCCTGCACACGCTCGCCTTTGCGCTGTGCGGTTTGACCATAGGCTTGAGTCTCGGGCTGCTGCTCGCCGCCGCCGCCTGGCTCTCTGCCATCTTGGCCGGAATCACCACGCCTTTTGCGCTGCTCCTGAGCTCGACGCCGGTGGTGTGTCTCATCCCCATCATCGCCAGACTCTTCGGCTACGAGAACCGCACGGAATTGGTCGCCATCGCCTTGATGACATTTTTTCCGTCCTTCGTGTATTTGAGCGCCGGCTTGCGCCAGCTGCCCGCCATGTCGCGCGAGGTGCTGCTCGTTCTGCATGCCTCACGCCTGCAGCACCTGCGTCTGCTCGCATTGCCTGCCGCCATGCCCGGCTTTGCCGCGGCGTTGCGCGTGGGTGCGACGTCCAGTGTCTTGGTGGCGCTGCTGGCGGAATACTTGATGCAGGCCGGAGGTCTCGGCACCCTGTTCGCCGTCACCATGCAGCAGTTCCACCTGGCGCGTGCACTCGGCGCCAGTGTTCTTGCGATGGGGATGTCCGTGCTGCTGTTCGAGATGACACGCGCGATCGAGCAGCGCGTGCTCGCCGTCTACCGTGCCTGATGCCTGTGCGAGGTTGCGCGATGACGCCAGGGCGTGGCGAGGTACTCGATCACCAGCAAGGATACGAATGAACCGACGCCGATCAGCGTCATGAGCATCATCGCCGCATAAACGCCGGCGGTGTTCATCTGCGCATTCGCCGACAGCAGATACGTGCCCAAACCCATCCTCGAGGAAGCGGTCCATTCGCCGATCACGGCCCCCGTGACCGCATAGGACGCACCGATCTTGAGGCCGGAGAACAGGGGTCCGAGGCAGGCCGGCAACTCGACGATCAAGAACGTGCGTAAGCGCGTGCCTCCGAGGAGTCGTGCAAGATTGATCTGATCGGGATCCACCTGCGCGAGGCCGTCCATGACGTTGACCACCACCGGGAAGAACACGATCCAGGCGACGATGATCAATTTCGGGGTCATGCCGAACCCGAAAAGGATGACCAGCGGCGCGGCGATGCCGACGATGGGGATCGCTTGAGAGGTCACCAGCGCCGGATACAGAAGCCGTCCCGTCAACGGTAATTTTGCCATGCCCACGGCGAGTGCCAACCCCAACGCCGCACCGATCGCGTAGCCGGCCAGCGTTTCCTTGAAGGTCTGCCACATGAGCTTGCCGATCATCGGTCCATTGCTGAACAGCAGGTCGATCGTGGCGGCCGGCGTCGGCATCACGAAGTGGGGAACCTGCCCGATCACGATCACGGCCTGCCAGAGGCCGATGATCAGCAGCATGGCCAGCACCCAGAAACAAATCTGCACGGTCGCACGGTGGCCGACGATGGTTTTCGAGATGTTCATGAGCGCAGCGATACCTCCTCTTGCGATTCTGCATAGAGTAGCTTGAGCGCCGAGGCCTTCAGTTCCATGAAGCGCGGCGAAGCCATGCACTCGACCTCGCGCGGGCGGCCCAAATTGACGTCCAGAATGCGTTCGATCCGCCCCGGGTTCGGCAGCATGATGATGACCCGATCGGCAAGGAACAGCGCCTCATCGATATCATGCGTGACGAACATGATCGTGCGTTTGAGCTCTGACCACACCCGCAACAGCAAGCGCTGCATGGTGAATCGCGTCAAACTGTCGAGCGCGCCGAACGGCTCATCGAGCAGCATCACGTCGCTTCCCGCCGCGATCGTTCGCAACAAGGCAATCCGTTGGCGCATGCCGCCGGATAACGCATGCGGATAGTGGTCGAGGTAGCCGCCCAACCCGTAATGAACCGCGAGCTCCACAGCCTTGTCGCGGTCCCTCGCGGTGGCGCCGCGCGTCAGCGAAGCGCCCAGCACGATGTTGTCGAGAGCCGTGCGCCATGGCAACAACAAATCCTTCTGCAGCATATAGCCCACCCGGCCCGGCTTGCCGATCAGATCCTCATCATCGAGCCGGATCGAGCCGCTATCGATCTTGAGCAAGCCCGACATCGCATTGAACAAGGTACTCTTGCCGCAGCCCGAGGCACCGAGGATGCAGACGAATTCGCCCGCGGCGATGTCTAAGTTGATATCGCTCAACACACGGTTGGCGCCGAAAGCGTGGGACACGTGCGCAATCGACAGCTTGCTGGGCGCGGCGCGGGTATTCAGAGCATTCTCACGCTGTCGTTGTCGAAGTAATACACCTCCTCGAGCTTCACCGCGAAGCGGCTGCCGGGTGTCGCGATGTGCGGCTCGAAGGTGAAAAACGCCACGCTGCCGAGCGGCCGGTCATTGTTACCGTCCATCAACACGAAATCTGAAGGATCCTTCTCCAGGCTGTGACCGTAGTTGGCGAGCAGATCGAGATTCTCGTATCCCGAAGCGCGCACCAGCGCATCCATCTCACGATGGATTTGCGCGAAGCTCATGCTGGGTTTCACGCGGGAGAAGAATGCCGCGTGCAGGCGATGCTCGAGCGCCATGCCGGCCGCCTGCTCGGGCCCGGCCTCCTGCGCCGTCACCAAACTCCCGTCCTTCAGGAAATAGCTGCGGGCGCAATCGCCGAGAGCATCGCCGAGGCGCGGGCCTACATCGATAGTGATCATTTCGTTCTCGCCGAGCGGCACATCGGCCGGAGCATACCGATGATCGAACACCGAATCCCGCAGCCGATCGCCCGCGAGCACGAAGGCCGGCGTGTTGCCCCAGTAACCCGATGCGCCATGTTCCAGCATCAAGCTGTGACAGGCTTGATGCAGCGTCCGTTCAGTCGCCTGCGGAACGATGTATCGGGTGATGTCGGCAAGCACCGCCCGTGCGATGTCTTGCGCGGCCTTATAGGATTCCAGATTGGCGGGTACGGTGCTCATCATCTACCTCGGCAGGAATTCAGCCACTACCTCGGCAGGAATTCATTGGTGTAATACGTGGACAGCGGTTTGACCTTCTCGATCAAGCCGATGCGCTGCATGCCGGCCGCGAGTTGCGCCCACGAGGTGTCGCTCTGGCGCAAAAAATACCCTGGGGCGCCAAGATAGGGAAGCGTCGCGGCCCACCCGACATCGTCATACAGCGGACTGTCCACCAGCGGATAGGTCGCGGCAAACAGTTTGGCCGCCTCCGCCGGATGCGCAACGCTCCACTCCAGCGCTTCGATGGTGGCCGCGAGCCACGCGCGGGCCTCGGGTCCGTGCGCCTTCAGCCAGCCGGGCGTGGCCGTGAACGACCAGACCGGAATATCCGGGATGCCGGTGCGATCGGGACATGCAAGATTCGGCATCTTGCCGGTGCCGACCACCGATTCCGCCACCGCGAAGGGCGCCGTGTTGGTCGCGAGATCCAGGCGCCCGGACAGCAGCAGCGGCATATCCTCGAACTGCGTGATGATCTGCTCGACCTCGTCCGGATTGCTGATGCCGGTTCGGTCGAACAGCATGCGCATCATGACCGCCGTCCAGGAGTCGGTGAAGATCCCGACTTTCTTGCCGCGCAAGGATTCGAGGTCGATGGGCTGACCCGGACGGCCGACGACGCACCAGCTGTTGTGCTGGTCGTAGTTGGCGATGGAAATCAGCGGTAAATCAATGTTGGCGGCAAATACGACATCGGTGCGCGGCTCCATGGCGATGTCCGCCTGGCCGACGGCCAGCATGCGCGCCGTGGTCTGCGCGTCGGGCGGCAATTCGATGGACACATCCAAACCCCGTTTCGCATAGAGGCCATGTTTCTGACCGACCACGATCGGTATCAACAAGAAACCCTGCACCGGCCAGAAATACACCAGACGCACGGGCTTGAGGTCCGAAGCGCGCGCATCAGGCATCACGCCAAGAAGCACCGCCAGCAACAACAAGAAACGCAGGCCAAACGGGGCGGCTGTGCACACCATGCCCCGCTTCACGGCCTGCTTACGCCGGCCGCGCGCCGGCTTCGGTGACCGGTATGGGCACCCATCCGGTAGGCATCCGGGCAAACAGCGGAATGTGCCCGAGGGCATGCACCCGTCCAGGAATGGCCGCATCGATGCCGGCGAGCTTGCCGTGCCAATCCCACCCTTCCGTGAGCACCACGACGATGGCAACGACCTTCGCCTCTGCCTTGCGCAGCAGATTGATCGCCGAGGCCATCGTGGCGCCGGTGTTGAGCACATCGTCGATGAGCACGACGCGCCGCCCGCGAACCCGCTCGAGCAGCGCAGGATCGAGGTATACACGTTTGCTGTGATCGGGACTGGTCGAGGAGATCACCGCCTCCGACAGCGCATCGTCGTACCAGAATTTGCGCGAGTGTCCGAGCGCCACGAAATCGGGCAGTCCGATGGCCTCTGCCACGGGCCTGGCATACGTCAGCCCCAAAGTCGGTATGCCGACCACCGCCTGCGGCGCCGCCGCGCGCACCGGTTCGATCATTCGCTCGACGATTTTGCGTTCGACCGCGAAGCTCGTCTGATTGGACATCAGCAAAGCCACGGCCTTCTCGCCGCCGGGAAGCGGCGTCAGCGGCAGGCTGAGTCGAGAACCATCGGCCAGTGGAACGGAATAATGCGTCGGGGAGCTTGCGGCATCGGCGGATGCCTCATCCGCAAACCAATCAACGTGATACGGGGGAGCTGGATTCAACAGGATGTTCCGCGGCGGCGACCGGCCTACTTGACGGTCGGTAAAGCATCGTTCGCCGCCGCGGACATTGTCAACTCAAACTACCTGCCAAGCTCTCGAACCAACGCCATTGAACGCCGCCGGCGTAATCGCAGACGATTCGTATCAGTATGTGCGCTGATGTGGGCGTTGCTATGCGCGCCGTTGCGTCGCTGAACCCAGCGTGCGCGCCCCGCCAAGGACAAAAAAAGGCCGGCGATGCTGTTAAGCGGCCGGCCTAATTTACCCCTAGAGCTTCACTTCTTTGCAGAATCAACTCAAGCGCAGCGAGCCTACCTCGGCGATGCCAAAACTGTCCGTGATGCGGCGCGCCATTCGCAAATAGATATGTCAAAAAGCCGGTCCGGAAACCATAAGGGGCCTTCGAGCGGGACTTGGATTATGTCAAAGATCGCGTGGCTGCGCCGACGCCAGTCAAGGTCGCGCACTTCACGCCGATAAGGTCAGGTGTTGGCAGCGCGATGTAAACCGCGGGCGGCTGCCGGTGGCGATCCAGGGAGTTCCACGGTTTGAACGATACAAGCGCGACGAATCCTCCCGAGGATCCGCTCCTAAGCTCCTACGCCGAGCTGGCCAAGAGCCTGATCGGCGACTCGGCAGGGATTTGCCTGTTCGATCACGAACTGCGACCGCGCGGCCACACCCACCACTTGAAGCATTCCGCCGTCGCTCGTTGGTTGAAGACGCTCGATTGGGCCCATGCCTCGCAGCGATCCGCTGCAGCCACCATGCTCTCCGCCGACCGCTGCCTGACCGCCATACCGCTCGAACAGTCGGACGGCGCCTTGCTCGGCGTATTTTGCGTCCAACAGATCCGCGACCAGCCGCCGGCGCGGCCTGCGCACTACGCTGCGGAGTTGCAGCGCTCGCTGAAACCGCTGCTCGATTGCGTGCACCGCGAGATCGCCGGTTCGTTGCCGATGAAATCCCGCATTCAGACCTTGACCGAGCGCACCGCCGAGCTCGAATGGCTGTTCAAGATCACCAGCAATCTCAAAGGATCGACCGATGAGAAATTGATCTTGCAGGAGCTGCTCGACAGCGCTGCCACGCGTCTGGAGTGTGCACTCGGGGTCATTTACATTCCGGGGCGCCGCTTGTGCCTCGAGCGCCCGCAGGCACCGCAACATGCGGCACAGCTGCTCGAGGCCTGGCAGAAAACCAAGCAGCATTTGTTGACGTGGGCGCAACGGCACAATCGACCGCTGATCGTGGGCGGCGCGGGCAGCAAGGAGCGCACCCCGCGTGTTCGCATCCTGGGCGTTCCCGTGGTGCGCGACTCCGGCCAGGTCATCGGCGTGTTGGGGTTCTACAATCCCCCCGCCGCGCCGGAGTTCGCCAGCCGGCACATCTTTCTGGCGCGGCATCTTGGACGTCAAGCCGCCGGCATCGTCGAGAGCCAGTTCGATCTGATGACCGGTCTCTACACCCGCGGGGGACTGGAACAGGCTTGTGGTCAATCAACGGCCGATGCCGATGACGCCAGCATCCTCTACATCGATGTCGATCACATGCATGTGGTCAACGAACTTCATGGCTTCGAACTGGGCAATGAACTCATCGTGCGTATCGCAGATCTGCTCGCCCCACCGCTGCTGCCCGAGGGCGCCATGGCGGCGCGCATCTCCGCGGATCGCTTTGCTGTATTGCTGCCGCTCACCGACGTGAAGCAATCGGCCCAGCTGGCCGACACGCTGCGTTCAGCCGCCTCGCGCCTGAAGATAGGCCCCGCCGAAAACCAGGTGGACGTCTCCATCAGTTGCGGCGTGGCGTCCTATATCGCCATGCCGCAGGGACTGGCCCGGGCGCTTGCGATGGCGGAGCTTGCCTGCAAGGCGGCGAAGACCAAGGGACGCAATCGCGTCGAGGTCTACGCCTCCACCGACAACAGTATGATCCGCCGCCACGACGACGTCATCGCCGTGGGACAGCTGCGCGCAGCGCTCAAGGCGGACCGGCTCATCCTGTACGCGCAGCGCATCGTGCCTCTGCGCAGCACGACGCTCGCCGGCGGGTATGAAATATTGGTGCGCCTGCTGGATAAAGATGGCGGTCTGGTGATGCCGGGACCGCTCATCAATGCCGCACAGCGCTACCAGTTGTTGCCGAGCTTGGACCGCTGGGTCACCACGCGCGCGTTGGCCATGCTGACCCCCTACCGCAGCATGTTGAGTTCACGCGGTGTCGGCATGTCGATCAATGTCTCGGGGCAGTCCATTTGCGATGAAACCTTCGTCGAACAACTGGCGCAGCAAATCCGGGCAGCACGGCTGCCGCAGGACTGCATCACGGTCGAGATCACCGAACAGTCGGCGGTCACCAACCTGGCTCACGCCAATGAGCTGATCCGCCACTTGAAGTCCCTGGGGTGCCAAATTGCGCTGGATGATTTCGGAACCGGCTCCAATTCGCTCACCGTCTTGAAGCATCTGCAGATCTCCCGCGTCAAGATCGACGGCAGTTTCGTGCGCGACGTGGCCACGGATCGGAATTCGCGCTCCACGGTGCGCGCCATCGTCGAATTGGCGGATGGCATGTCCATCGATACCGTAGCGGAATTCGTCGAGACGCAGGAAATCGCCGACGAAGTGCGCGGCCTGGGAGTGGACTATGCGCAAGGTTATGCGTTCGGCAAACCCGAACCCCTGCACCAGGTGTTGGCCGCGCTCGGCGAAGATGAGTCGCAGCGGCTGCATCGTCTATTCCTGGAATCTTAGCGCTCGGATGTTCTATTTTCCGCGCCTCCGATTCTTCTGCATTCGAATCGCCGCGGCGTTATGCTTCGCACCACTTTTTTGATCACGAGCCAACTCATGAAAAACATCCCTGTCTGCGTCGCTTCCATCCTCTTGATATCACTGTCGGCTGCCGGCTGCGCGCAGACGGGAGGCAGTAGTGCCGCCAAGCCGGACCAGCCTTCCGCCGCGCCCGCGCACAAAGGTATAGGGCCCGGCATGGACGCCAACGGCGTCGTCGTCGACCCCACCAAGGTCGAAGCAGGCTACGGCCAGAGCGTCAAGGGTCTCGGCGATTGGGACGGCGAGATCACGGGCGTGGCTGCGCCGGGCAGCCCCTTCTCTCAATTGCAAATCGGCATGCCGATGCGACAAGTGACCGACATCGCCGGGCGTCCGACCGACGAGGGCGCTTACATCACGGGCAAGGCGTTCATTCCATTCTATTACGGCAGCGATCGCTATCGCTACGAGTTGGTTTACAAAGGTCAGGGACGGCTCATTTTTGCCGGCGGGGCAGGCTTCGATCATTCCGATGCGCACTTGATCTGGATCATCAACAGCGCTGCGGATACCGGCTACCGCTAGCCCTCAAGCGGAGCTAATCCTTCGCAACCGCCACATCGTCTCGCAGACTCGCGCTCGAGCAGACGAAGGTGAGATCTTCGCGCTTCGGCGACCAACTGTGCACGCCGGATTCCTGCGACTGCCGGAACAACACCTGCTCGCCCATCTTGTCGCAGTAGGCAGTCGCCGCGTCGAAGGCTTTGTAATTGGTGTCTGACTGGCGGGCGAAGCGTGGCGCGGAGACGCTTACCCGAAACGCGTTCTGTCCGACCGGCACGACTTGCTGCGGTGCCGTTGCGCAGCCACCTGCGGCGGTGAGGGAAAGCAACATCCAAAGACGGTAACGGGTGGCGCTGTGCATGGGTGGAAACTCCTCTCCTGGATTCACCGTTGCGGGTGAATGACCATAGCGTGACGTGACGTGCGCCGGTCGTGACGCCGGACACGTCAACCGCTGCTTGCCTGTGACGAAAGTCACGCGCGCTTTTCGCGTTCGACTTTTGTCAAATGCAAAGCTCGGCCGTGGCCAATCGAGCCCTGTCGTCGTTCTCAGACATCGGTATCGCGATGTTTTTTTCCGTGTCAACGCTCGCTGTCGCACGCCGTTGCTGCATCCAAGACGCGCACAGGCGCATCGGCACAATGCACCAACCGTTAAATCAAGGAGAGTTTTCATGGACTCATCGAAATCGGGATTGCTGGCGCTCGCCATCGCCACGGTGTTGGTCACCGCCTGCGGCGGCGGATCGAGCGACGGCACGTCGAACACCAACACCGTGCAGAACGGCAACGTATCCATGGTGGTGAGCGACGCATCGAGCGAAGACTGGGCGCTGATAGGCGTCAAAGTCATCTCGATCGCGTTGGTCCCCCAAGGCGGCGGCGCCAAGGTCACGGTCTATACGGCGCCCGCACCCGCACCCACTGTCAATCTGGTGGAACTCGACCAGATCGCGGAGATTCTTGGCAACGCCAGTGTTCCCGCTGGAACCTACACGAGCGCCGTGCTCACCGTCAGCGGCAATCCCGGCGATGTCTCGCTCGTCACCGCGAATGATCCCGAAGCCGGCTTCGCTGCGCCGCCGGGCACGACGATTGACTCCTCGCAGATTCAGATACAACACACCACGGGCGCTGCCGGCAGTTTGACGGTGCCCATCACCGTGAACTTCGTCTCGCCGCTGGTGGTCACCGCAAATCAGAGCAACGCACTCGATCTCGAATTCGATCTGGGCCATCCCGCCTTCATCGTCGGACATGTCCCGCCCGGTTCCGGGACGACGCTCTGGGCCGTGAACTTCGACGGGCCGGTGCGCCATCACCCGCTGCACGACCTGTCGCACCTGGTGTTGCGCCATCTGTACGCCAGCTTCACCTCGATTTCCACCGACAACACCAGCATCACGGTGTCCAAGGAGTTCCCGACCGAACCTGCGGTCTCGCCCGAAACCGCGGTGCCCACCACGCAATCACTGCAGATTCTTGCGGACTCCACCAACGGTACGCTGCTCTATGACGTCGATGGTCAGACCCACAGTGTGATCAACAGCTTCTCAGGTCAAGGCAATTTTCTGGCCGGCAAGCAACTGCGCATCGCCGCACGCTACCAAGAGGACGGCACCTTGGTGGCAACCCGTATTTGGGCCGGCGCCAACTTCAACAGCGTGTGGCTCAGCCCGGAAGGCCACGTACTGCACGTCGATGCCGGCACGGACGTCGTTACTGTGGAGAGTGAAACCGGCGCCGCCGTGCCCGTGACGGTCGATGCCAACACGCAGTTCTTTTTCCGCCAACCGCAAAGCGGCCTCTCGGACGCGACGCCCATTTTCACCGGCACCCAATTCCTGACCGACAAGGATCTGGTGCGCGGCTTCAAGGTGCACGTCAGCGTGGTCGACCCCCTGGCCTCGCCGCTGGTCGCACAGACCGTCGACATCGAAACCGCGAGATATGACGGCAAGATCTCGATGGCCGGCGCCACGGATTTCACTTACACCCACCATTTCCACACCGCCGGCGATGACTACCAAGTCGCACTCGACTACATCTCGGGGAACACCGCGAACGGCACGGATGACCAAGGCAACGCCATCAGCGGCTATAAGTGGTGGAACTTTGCGTTTCCGACTGTGCTGAACACCGGCAGCCCCGCCGCGGTCACGAGCTTCACGCAAGCCACCGGTGGCTTGGTGAATTTCGGCGGCACCGTGGGTTCGATACCCTCATATGGAGCGAGCTTCTCGCTGTGGAATGACCCCGCCAATCCGAATGGCTGGGCCGCCGCCGCCACCATACTGACGCCCTCGACGTTGCCGCTCGGATTCGTGGCTTCAGCGCTGGTCGACAACAGCTTCACCATGACGGTTACCGGCGGCACCAATGCGGCGACGATCGACGTGTCGACGACCTCGGGAAGTGCAACATTGGTATATCAAGTCGATCGCACCAACGGCGTCTTGACCGTGAGTCCCGTCGACATCACCACCAGCGCCGGTCTCACGACGTTGACCAACGGACTTGCGGTCGGCGCGCCGGTGAAAGTGTTTGGTGTGCCCCAGGCCGACGGCTCGCTGAAGACCTATGTGATGGCTTACTTCACCGGAGAAATGCCGGCGCAGTAACGTCCACACCCGCTGATGACGTCGGTGACGGCGTCAAGTTGGTGACGGCGTCAGTGATGATTTCAGGCCGTGCAGCAGCGATGTTGCACGGCCTGTCTAATTCACGCGCTCGACGCCGACGCCGTATCGATACACGTTCTGACCGCCGTGATAGCCCACCACCACCAGTGACATGCAGGTCAGCGTCAGCACCACCAGGAACAGTACGCTGGGCCGCGAGTCCTGTGCGTTGCCCGCACCTCGCCACACCGCCGTCAGCAGCAGCGCGAGGCTCGTGAACATGGCCCACTTGACGTGTGACGAAATGGCCGCATGCGCAGCAGCACCCACCTGCAGGTCGAGCACCGCCGCCAGGCCCGTGGCGAGCGCGAACAGCGCAGCGATGGCACCCAGGCATAGATTCCACGTGCCGATCGTTGCGAGGGTCGCGGACAGCGTTGCTTTCCGCACATATCTGGACGCGATCAGCAAAACACCTGCCGTCAACGTCAGGGCGATGGGGAAATGCACCACCAGCGGATGCCAGCCGGGCTCGAGGCTCACGCGTCGGTCCGCGCGAGTTCTGCGCGCCACCAGTCGATGACGTCGGATAATCCTTGGTCCAGACTGAACCGTGGCCGCCACGTCGTTTCTTCCCGCAATCGCCGGGTGACCGGTACGAGCATCGGCGCTTCCGGCGGCGCCGGACGCGCACCCAGTCGAACCAGGTCGCGGCGGCCAATTTTCTCCGCAATGCGTCCGATCAAATCGGCGAGTGTCGTCGCTTCATCCGACCCGACGTTCACCGGCCCCTCCACGCGCGCCTCGACCAATGCGGCAAACGCCGCCCCCACGTCGGCCACGTGCAAAAAGCTGCGCACTTGCCGGCCGTGGCTGCACAGCGCCTCCTGATTTTGCAGCAGGCTGCGGATCACCGCAGGCACGAGCCGGTTTGGATGTTCGAAGGGACCGTACTGGAAAAAAATCCTTCCCCACGCGCTCGACAAGCCGCGGCGTGCCGAGAACTCGGCGAGCGCTCGTTGCAAGCGCAACTTGCACACCGCGTAGGCCGGCGTATCCGGCGCGGTGTCATCGGCCAGAGAACTCGCCAATTCGTCGCAAAGGCCCGCGCTGCCTGCATATTCGGCACAGGTGCCTGCCAACACGGCGCGCACGCCGCCCGCCGCATGAAAGCGCTGCAGTAAATGTTCACTGGCCTGCAACCAGCGAACATTGTCCGGGCTGTGCCAGTAGACGCCCGGCTGGGCGATCCACGCGAAGTGCAACAAATGGCTCGGCGCGACGCTCTCGATCAAGGCATCGATGGCCATCGGATCGAGCAAATCGCTGCGTTGCAGGGTGGCACCCGCCAGCTGCGCGGGTACTTTTGCAGCACGCGAGGTGGACAGCACGGCGTGCACATCGAACCCAGAGGCCACGAGGCCCGGCACGCTCCACCGCCCGATGAATCCACCGGCGCCCGTGACCAGGACGCGCCGTGCAGCCGTCAAGTGCCCGCCGCCGTGGGACCCTCAGCCACCCCCGTGTCCACCAAAGGGTATTGCGCGTCGCGCGCCGCGATCACGCTCGGCTGCAGCGGCCACTCGATGCCGAATGCCGGATCGTTCCAGCGCACGCCGCGGGCATGGGCGGCGGAGTGCGCCGCCGCGATCATGTAGAACACCTCGGTCTGGTCGCTCAAGGTGACGAAGCCATGCGCGAATCCCGGCGGTATGAACAGCGCCCGGCGATTCTGCGCGTTCAATTCCGTGCCGAACCAGCGGCGGAAATGACTGGAGGCCGGACGCATGTCGATGATGACGTCAAATATCGCCCCGGCCGTGCAGCGCACGAGCTTGTGTTCCTCGTGCGGAGCGATCTGATAATGCATGCCGCGCAAGGTCCCCCTGCGTTCGTTGTAAGAGACGCTGCATTGGCTCAGGGGAGCCCCCAGGCCGTGCGCCGCAAATTCCTCCGGGCAATAGCTGCGCGCGAAGAAGCCGCGCTCGTCGCTCACCGGCGCCAGATCCACCAGATAGGCGCCGGGCAACGGTGCTTCGGCAAACGTTATCATGGGTCGACGCGCGTCACGGGCACGGGCGTGACGAAACGGCCGCCCCACTGCGCGATATCGCGCAGCTGCTCGCGTATCTCGCTCTGCAGATTCCACGGCAGGATCAACACGTAGTCGGGCTTCGCCTGCATCAGCGCCTCCGGCGACACCACGGGTATGTGGGTGCCCGGCAACAGCTTGGCTTGCTTGTTGGGATTCCTGTCCGCCACCATCGAGATGTCGGCCGGCGTCACCTCGCAAAAATTGAGCAGCGTGTTGCCCTTTGCGGCAGCCCCATAGGCCGCCACGGTTCTGCCGTTGCGCTTGACGTCGGCCAGAAATGCCAGCAGCGAGACACGGCACTGCTCCACTCTTTGCGCGAATCTCTTGTAGGTGTCGAGCTCGCCCAATCCCGCGGCACTCTCCCGTGCGCGAACTTCGATCAAGGCAGCGCTGTCGGCGATGCCGGCACGCTGCGAGTGGGTGGCAAAGATCCGCAACGAACCGCCATGCGTCGCCAGGGTTTCCACGTCATAGATACGCAGGCCGTGGCGGCTGAACACCTGCTCGATGGCGAACAACGAGATGTACGAATAATGCTCGTGATAGATGGTGTCGAACTCCACATGCTCGATGAGTTCGAGCAGATGCGGAAATTCGATCGTCACGTGGCCGTCCGCCTTGAGCAGGCGGCTGATGCCGGAGACGAAGTCGTTGAGCAGAGGCACGTGCGCCAGCACGTTGTTGCCGATGATGAGATCGGCCTGACGGCTGCGCGCCAATTTGTCGGCGAGCTCGGCACCGAAAAACTCGACCATCGTCGGCACACCGATTTTCTCGGCTGCGGCCGCCACCGTGTCCGAGGGGTCGATACCGAGCACAGGAATGCCCATGTCCACGAAGTTCTTCAACAGGTAGCCGTCGTTGCTGGCGAGTTCGACCACCAGGCTCTCAGGCCCCAGACCGAAGCGCTCGCGCGCCATGCGGCAGTAGCGCTGCGCATGGTCCAGCCAATGATCTGAGTAGGACGAGAAATAGACGTAGTTGCCGAACAATTCCCGGGGTGGCACATCGTAGTCGACCTGCACCAGGCGGCACACGTCGCACACTTTGGCGCGCAGCGGAAAGCGCTTCTCATCGGCCACCGCGGCGGCTGATGGGAGGAACGCGTTCGATGCCGGCTGCATGCCCAGATCTGCCATGGTCACCGTCAATGCGCCGCCGCACGCACGGCAGCTTTGCACCCGGCCTAACGGTGTGTCTACTCCTGCCACGTCTTCCAAGGAGCCGAACCTGAGTCCCACAGCGAGTTCAAGGTCTGCTTGTCGCGCAGCGTGTCCATCGGCTGCCAAAAACCGCGATGCACCCACGCACTCAGCTGCGCATCGGCTGCCAGGCGCTGCATCGGCTCGTTTTCAAAGACCGTTCCGGTGCCTTCGATCAATTCCAGCACGCTCGGCTGCAAAATGAAAAACCCGCCGTTGATCAAGCCGCCTTCCGATTGCGGTTTTTCCTCGAAAGAAACCACCCGGCTGTCCTGGGTCGCTATGCGGCCGAAACGCGCCGGCGGCCGCACGCACGTCACGGTGGCCTTGAGGCCGTGAGCCGCGTGGAAGGCGAGCTGCGCCCGCACGTCCACATCCGACAGACCGTCGCCGTAGGTCATGCAAAACGACTCACCTGCATTCAGATATTTCTCCACCTGCAGGAGCCGCCCGCCGGTCATGCTCTCCTCGCCTGTGTCCACCAAGGTGACCTTCCAGGGATCGACGCGGCAATCGTGATACTCGACGCGATTGGCCGCCATGTCGAAAGTGACGTCCGCTTGATGCAAAAAATAATTGGCGAAGTACTCCTTCACCATGTACCCCTTGTAGCCGAGGCAGATGATGAAATCGTTGATGCCATACGATGCGTAGAACTTCATGATGTGCCAAAGTATCGGCCGCGTGCCGATTTCCACCATGGGTTTCGGACGAGTGGTCGATTCCTCCGCGATACGCGTGCCTTTTCCGCCGGCGAGAATCACGCATTTCATTTCTGCACACTCGACATCGACCGGTAGCGCGCAATTTGCGCCCGCGAAAATGCCAACATGTCCTCCCCGGCTGCGTGGGCTCGATACCAGTCAGCTGTCCAGGCCAGGGAGGCCGTTACGTCGAGCGTGGGACGCCAGCCGAGGCTGCGCTGTGCCAGGCTCGACGACAAGGTGAGGGCTTGCGCCTCGAGCGGATGAACGCCCGGGTCGCGATGCCAGCCCGGTTTGCCGCCGAAACGGGCACTGAAGGCGTCGACCACTTCAAGCACGCTGCAAAAGGATGCCGGGTCCGGACCGAAATTCACCGCATGCGGAATCCCGGTCGGCCTCTCGATGAGCGCTCTCGCCAGCACCAGATAGCCCGACAGCGGTTCGAGCACATGCTGCCAGGGGCGCACCGCATCGGGATAGCGCAGGTTGACGGTCTGCCCTGACTTCAAGGCACGCACGCAATCTGGAATCAGCCGGTCGGGCGACCAGTCTCCCCCGCCGATGACATTGCCCGCCCGAGCGGTGGCGAGCGGCGGTCCGCGCTCGAAGAAAGAGTCACGAAAACTGCCGGTCACCAGCTCGCAGCACGCCTTGCTGTTGCTGTAAGGATCGTGCCCCCCCAGCCGATCCTGCTCGTCGAACGCCCTACCCTCGCCCGAATTCTCGTAGACCTTGTCGCTGGTCACGACCACCACGCACTGCAAGCCCGGCAGATCGCGGCACGCATCGAGCACGTGGGCGGTGCCCATGATATTGACGGCAAAGGTTTCCACGGGAGCACGATAGGACTCACGCACCAGGGCCTGCGCGGCCATGTGAATCACGATGTGCGGCTCGGCCGCGCGCATCGCCGCACGCAGTGCTGCGGCGTCGCGGATGTCGCCGATCACGGAACTGCCCCCGTGCCCCAGCACACTGAACAGATCGGGAGAGGTGTGGGGCGGGAGCGCATAGCCGGTGACGGCGGCTCCCATCTCGCGCAGCCATAGATTCAGCCAAGCACCCTTGAAGCCGGTGTGTCCCGTGAGAAACACCCTGCGTTTTGCCCAAAATTCGTCCACAGCCTGTATACTGCCTCCCGAAGGCTCATGCGCCACTTGGCATGCGCGCAAGCCGGGCCGCTGCCATGATCAACTATCAACTCGAACCCGCGTCGCTGAAGAAGTTGGGTGAAGACACCCATCAAACCTACGCCGGGAACGTGCCTTTCCCCCACATCGTGATCGACGATTTCATCGATCCTGCAATCCTGAGGCCCATTCTAGCCGAAGTCGATGCCGTTGATCGGTCGCGACGCTATGCCAAGTTCCTGGACCGCAAGACTGATCACAACAAGTTTGCGTTCTACCCAGAGGCTGTGGGTTCGGAAACTTCACGCCTGTTCTACTTTCTGAATGCCGGGCCATTCTTGAGTTACATGGAGCAGTTGACCGGCATCCATAATCTGATCGCCGATCCCTCCTATTTCGGCGGTGGGCTGCATTTGATCGAAAACGGCGGCTTTCTCGAAGTGCACGCGGACTTCAACCACCTCAAGAAATACGATCTGGAGCGCCGCATCAACCTGCTTCTTTACTTGAATGAGAACTGGCAGGACCGATACAACGGCCAGCTGGAACTCTGGGACCGCGCCACCATGACATGCGCGAAATCGATCGCGCCCATTTTCAATCGCGCGGTGGTTTTCTCGACCACCCAGGAATCGCTGCACGGTCATCCCGCGCCGTTGGCGACGCCGCCCGGCGTTGCGCGCCGCTCATTGGCGCTTTATTACTACACCAATACCTGGGAGCCCGCCGTGCAGTCGCACAGCACGCTCTACTTCATATCGCGCGACAACAAGGTCAGGATGCGACCTTCGCGCATCGTGCGCGGGTTGATTCTCGATCTCATACCGCCGATTTTCCGCAAGACTTTTCGCGCCATAAAGCGGCTCGTCAAGGGTGAAAAGCTCACCGAATTGTGGAACTGAAGAAGGGATCGAGCATCTCGCGGCTCCAGATCGCGCCGTATACCGTCAGGTGATTGTTGTCCTCGTACAGTGCGTGACCGCCGGCGGCGATCTCGCAGGGTCCTTGGTTGGGGCAAAACTTCTCCGCCGGATCGATGAACGACACGTCCGCTATGCGCCGCAGTTCGGCAAACCCAGCCTCCGCAGAGGCGCGACGCACCTCGACGTCGGCGAGCGGACGGCGCAAGGCGAGCGGATCGCGGCCCAGATACACGGCTTTGGCGAGCGCCGAGGGCACCGCGACCAGCTGCGGAGGGACCTGCTCCATGATCCAGACGTCGACGTTCAGCGCCTGCAGACGCCGCACCGTCTCCTCGAGCGAGCGCGTGAAGGCCTCATCGCCGCGGTAGGTCACGCCATCCTCGGTGTAGGAAATCGTCAAGTCCTGAGCCGTCTCGATGCCGCCGCGTTCCCATCCGGAGATGTACGTGTCCCAGCGGCTCACCAGCAGCACGTGGCGAACATGCTGGTCGCGAATCAAGGCCATGACCTTCTCGGCAATGGCCGTGCACGGAAAATCGCCCTGTGCATGCTGCATGGGCGCGGCGTTCACCAGTGACGGGCAACGGCTGTAGCCGATGACCCATCCCGATATCCCCAGCGTCTTGGCGCGGGCATCGATGCCGGGCGCCAATGCAGCCGCGTGGCTGTCGCCCCAGACAAGGAAGGTGGGCCTCGCAGCATCCGCACCGATGCGGCATACGCTCTCGACACTCAAGCTCTGCAGCGCCGGCATGCATTTCGACCACGGCCATCGATCGTGTTCTCCCTGCGCGTATTGCAGGGCCGCGCCGGAAAAACGCGACGGAATGCCGTTCATGTTGACACCGACGATGCCGAACAGTCCCATCAACAGAAGTCCGCCTGCCGCCACCGCGAACACCCGCGGACGCGATCCGGGCCAGGCGCCCGATCGGATCGGTGTCTCGACGTAATGAAACGACAACACCGCCAGCGTCGATGTGGCGATCAGGGCCGCAACCTTCTCGGCCATGTTCAACTCGTGATCCAGGTAATAGCGCGTGAACGTCAGAATCGGCCAGTGGTACAGATACAGTCCATAGGAAATGACCCCGATGTACACCAGCCGGCGGTGCGCCAGAAGCGCGCCCAACCACGTCCTGTTGTCGAGGTTCGCGATGATGATGAGCACCGTGCCCAGGCAGGGCAGCAGCGCCGCGGTGCCGGGAAATGGCGTGTTGCGGTCGTACAGGACGAAGCTGCAGGCGATGCACAGGGCGCCCACCGCCGACAGCAGTTCCGCGCTCGGACGCGGCAGATCGAGGCGCCGCGGCAGCAATGCGATCAAACCGCCGGCCAACAACTCCCAGGATCGCGGCGGCAGGAGATAGAAGGCCCGTGCCGGGTTCGCGCGCATCAACAGCACCGCAAGGGTCAACGAAGCCGCGAACAGGATGCCCACCGCCAGGCAGCGTGCTCGCGGCGAATTGCGCAATGCCGTATGAACTGCGTAGAGCAGCGGCGGGAAGAACAGATAGAACTGCTCCTCCACCGCCAACGACCAGGTGTGCAACAGGGGGATGCTCGACACGGGCGCGGCGAAGTAGCCGGTCGCCTGCTCGAACAGCACATTGGAGTAGAAGAACGCGGTGCCCCACAGCGAAGTCGAGAATTCACGCAGGTCGTGCGGTACGAACAAGGCGAGCGCCACGAGCGCACTCGAGAATCCGGTGAGCAACAGGGCCGGCAGGATGCGCCGCGCCCTCCTCTCGTAGAACTGCGCGAAGGAAAAACTGCGTGTCTGCAGCCGGACCTCGATCAGGTTGGTGATCAGAAACCCGGAGAGCACGAAGAAGACATCGACGCCGACGTAGCCGCCCGTCACGCCCGCCACGTTGAAATGAAAGCAAATGACGCCGAGTACGGCAACGGCGCGCAGCCCGTCGATGAAGGGCAGATACCCGGGCGCCGCGTCGCGCATTTTCACTGACACGGCGAGGTCAGCCTATTCCGCTTTCTGGGTCCAATAGGACTTCAAGTCTCGCAGGCAACGGTATGCCGCGCCGATTTTCAGGGCGGCGCCGAACTTGACCAGCGAGGTGGAAAAGGCGGCCGTCGAGCGAACCAACATGAATACGTCCTTGTACTGGCGCCTTCCTTGAGTGGCATAGGCGATCTTGAGCGCATCGCAAATCAACGCGAGCGGCAGCTTGTAGATGCGCGATCGCGCCGCGAATGGATCGTGGACTGTGGCCTGGAAATCCTTATCAGTGCTCAAAATCCAGGTTGCCACACGCTCCATGAGGAATATCTTCATCTGCACTTCGCGCCGCCCGCGATACTCGGTCGGCGCGCACAGCAGTCTCCCCACCGGGTCGCCGGGGGTCTCGGCGATGGCGAACAGCTGCTCGGTGATCGCCAGCCAGGCCCGCCAAAAGCGCGGCCGGGCGATGAAGTAGTTGGAGTGCACGGTGTTGCGCGAATCCGAAACCAGGTCGTCGAATCGTACCGGCCGACCGATGCGCAAGAAAAATTCCCCCGCCGCGGTCATCAAACCGGGATGCTCGGCGTCGCCGTGCTGAAACACGTTCAAGTAAAGCGCGCTCAGGTGAATGCTGGGACTGAACAGCGCCACGTCGGTGGTGGGCGGACAGGCGTCGATGAATCGTTGCACCGCAGCCGCGTCCAGGTTGGTTTTGAGCTTGAATTTCGGCGACAGAAAACCGTAGAACGCGTCCTCGCGCAAGGATTCGTTCAACAGATAATTTCGTATCGGCCAATACTCGTACCAATCGGGACGCACATTCGACGAGTTGTCGAGAACTTTGAACCCCGGATCCAGGTCTTCCCGAGACGTGTAGTGATTTAGAATCTGATATGCATGCACTTCGCGCATCTGGCGCAGCATACCGTTTTGGTCATTGCGCCGCGACCCGGCCCAGCAGCGACACATAGCTGTCCTGATAGTTGCGCATGGCGTAGCGGCCGATGACATGCGCCAGTCCGTTCGCCCCTTGGCTCGCGCGCAGCTCCGGCGAGCGGATCAACTTGTCCAAACTTTCCTCCCACTCATCGACGCTCGCGGCGTGGAAACCATTGAAGCCATCGATGACCGCCTCGGTATTTGCGCCCACCGGCGAGGCCACGCAGGGCAACGCCGCCGCCATGTACTGCAGCAGCTTGAACGCGCATTTGCCCCGCGCCCAGGCATCGTCGGTCAACGGCATCACCCCGATATGCGCGCCCGCCAGAGACTCCGCTTCGGTGTCCGAACTCCAGAGCACCGGCTCCACCGTGACATCGTGCCACTTGGGAAAGCGCGAACAGATCACACGCAACTTTAGATCCGGGTACCGCACGCTGAGCCGCGCCAAGGCCGGCCGCAGCATCTCCAGGTAGGTCAGATTCTCCGGGCTGCCGATCCAGGCAATGGTGGGCGCCCCCTGAGCCGCGGCGCTCGTCGGACGGTAGCACGCGACATCGATCGCCGTCGGCAGGATGGCGATGTCCCGCGCCGCCGGCCGCGCCTCTCCCGCCAGCACGTCGTTGCCCGCGGCGACGACATCTGCGAGACGGCAAGTCGCGGCAAATTTCCGCTTGCGCCAGGGCGACTCGTCAGGCGGCTCACCGAGCCGCCGCGGTTTGCGGACATAGATCGCATCGTCGACATCGAAAACGCAATGCCGCGACAGCGCCGCGAACAGACGTGCCTCGATCGAGCTGAGCTTGATCTGATGCAGGACGGCGACATCCGCCCAGCGCCACAAATCACGCCGCTCCCAGGTCCGCAGACCGTAGCGGCCGCTCGGCAATTGTTCAGTTCGCACCTGCCATCCGGCCGCGCGCAGCGGTTCGATCAAAGTGCGCATGCGGTGCCTGAAGGAAGGCTGCTGCAAACCATAACCGACCAAAACCGCGTTGGGCATGGGCGGCGTTATCCGGCTTTCAGCAAACCATCGAGCGCACGCATCGCGACCTCGACGCCGTCGGCGAGCCCGAGCGCGGCGGCACGCTGCGCCAGCGCGGCACGCTGCGCCTCGGCAACCAGCAGCGACTGTGCCGCCGCCACGATGTCGGCGGCGCCCAGATCGCTGGCGCGCGCAACATCCGCAGCCACGCACGCAGCGATGCGTTGTTTTTGATCGCCGGCGATGGGAACGCCGATACAGGCGCAACCACAGGCGATCGCCTGCAGCAAGGTCGAGCCGCCGTTCGCGATCACGAGCCGCGCACCGCGCATCAAGGACATGAGCTGCGGCTGCGCCATCGGGGCAAGGCAGCGCAATCCCGCGACCGGTGCAGCTGCGCCTCCTTGATCCGCCGCGGGAGCGACGATGAACGTCTCGACTCCGCTCATCGCCAGCGTGCGTGCCGCGCTGAAGAAGTGCGCCACCGCGTCGCGCGCACCGGGATGTCCGGTGCCGCCGCCGGGCACGAGCAGCACATAGGACTCGGGCGGGCCATCCGCCTGCGGTGGGTGCGCCGTCGGCGCGGCGCGCGCCAAAATCACATCCAGATACCGCACCACGGGCCGCCGCAACAAACGTAGTTTCAGGCGCTCCAGAGAATTCAGATCCCCGGCGATGATGCGCGGATAGGCGATCCAATGTTCATCGATCATGCGCATCCAGCGCCACCGAAACGCCTTGCCACGCTGGCGCGCCCGCGCGCTGATGTACACGATGCGCGAGGCGGCGCGTTGCGCGGCACGCAGCTGCGCCGTGCGGCCGGCATTGTCGAAGATCACGACATGCGGCCTGAACTGCTGCAATTGAGCGATCACTTCGGCCGAATGAAAGGTCGGCGAGGACGGCAGCAAGGTGACGCCGAACGGCGCGCCGGCAGCATAGGGCGCCTGGCGGCTCAACATGAAGCGGATTTCCGCCTGCGGCCAGCGCTCGCTCGCGGCGCTCGCGATCGCCAAACTGCGCGCATATTCACCCATCCCGTAAGGGCCGGATACCGGCAAGAACAGCAATCGGGGCGCTTCAGGCAAAGGCGGTGAACCAGCGGTCCAGCACCAGGAGATACCAGGCACGGCGAAACTCCGTGTTCACCGGCCGACGCAGAACGCCGCGATCGATCAGCCGCCGCACCGCGTCGCGCAGCATGTTCGGATGACGCTTCAGCCATGTGTGTACCGGCAATCCGAAACCCGCCTTCGGTTGATTCAGGTGGCCGCTCGGCAGCCGTGGCTGCATCAACTGCCGCACCAGCAGTTTGCCGCGACGCCGCGATTCGTCCACCAGCACCTTCGGGTCCACGCTCAGCATGAACTCGACCAGCCGATGATCCAAGAGCGGCGGCCGCACTTCCAGCGAATGAGCCATGCTGGTTCGATCAACCTTGGTGAGCAGGCCCTCGGCCAAATCGGTGTTCACATCCAGCCAGCGCAACCGCGACAGCGGGCTCAAGTCCTCGCGCCAATGCTGTCGATAGAACCAGAGGTAGTCGTAGCCGGATTCCAGCCAATCTTGCGCCAGCAGCGAGTCGACTTGCGCCGCCGTCATGCCGCCGAGTGCCGCGGCGTAGGCCGGCAAGCCGACGTAAGCATGACGCTGCATCGATGAGGCGAGGCGCGACAGCGGCGGCAGATGGCGTGCCAAGGAGCGGTTCAAGAGATTCGAGCGCGCGCCCACCCGCGACCAGTAACGCGGATAGCCGCAGAAGATCTCATCGCCGCCCTCGCCGCTCAACGCCACGGTCACCTCGCGCCGCGCAAACTGTGCCACCAGGTAATTCGACCACGCGGCGCTGTCGCCGAAGGGCTCGTCGAACAACTCCGGCATGAGCTCGAGTGCCCCGGCGAAGTCGGCCTGCGGCGCCGTCATTTCCAGATGTTTCGTGCGCATGTGATCGGCGACCCGGCGCGCCGCGTCGAGCTCCGATCGACCGTTCGCTTCGAAACCCAAGGTGTACGTACGCGGCGCATTCAGATAATAGGTGGTGAGCGCCGAATCGATGCCGCCGCTCAAGAACACACCCACGGGCACATCGGAGAGAGTCTGTGCGGGAATCACTTCGCGCAACAACGCATCGAGCTCTTGCACCGTGGCCGCAGAATCGCGCGCCACGATCGTTGCGGACGGATTCCAGTAGCGCTGCATGGTGATGCGGCCGTCGGCGAAGGTGAGCGTATGGCCGGCCGGCAATTTGGCGATGCCGGCGTAGATGGTCTTCGGCGCCGGAACGTAGCCGTGAAACAAGAAATCGCGCAGCGCGCTCTTGTCGATCTCCGGCGTGCCCAACAGCAGCAGCGCCTTGAGCTCGGAGGCGAACGCAATGCCGTCCGGCAGGACGCGGTAGTAGAGCGGTTTGATGCCGAGCCGATCGCGCACCAGCAGCAGACGGCGCGTGGCGTCGTCCCACAGCGCGAAGGCGAACATGCCGGCCAGCAAACTCAGGGCGGCGGTGCCCTGCTTCGCCAACAAATGCAGCAACACCTCGGTGTCGCCGCTGGATTTCCAGGGACCCGGCAACGCGCCGCGCAACTGCTCGTGGTTGTACAACTCGCCGTTATAGGTCAATACGCTCGAGCCGAAGACCATCGGCTGAAACCCCGCTTCGGTCAAATCCTGCACTGCCAGTCTGCGGTGCGAGAGGGCGATCCCGGGCCCGCTCCACACCCCCTCGCCGTCCGGACCCCGGTGCTTGAGCCGCTGCGCCATGCTTCTGGCGATTTCGACGGTGGCTCGCTGGCCGACAATTCCCGCAATTCCACACATGGGCGGCAGTTTAGCGCGCCGCTGCCGCGATGTACCGTTAGTAAACGGGCACACTGATGTTGAGCGGCTCAGCCTGGTGTGACGCGTGACCTAAGCACTAGCCATCGGCGATGCGTTCGTTTAGGGTGCAGGCTGGAGTTGCGTACATGGCATCACCTGCTGATCAAAGACTGCTGGAACTGCTGGAAAAATGGCTCGTCAGCCTCGAACTCCATACGAAGTATTCGGCGCTTGACGACGCAAGCTATTGGAAGATTCAACCCTGGATCGAGCATCAGCGCCCCAGCCGCTGGATTCTCGACCTGGCCAAACAGAAGACCACCACGCTCAAAGCTCAGGTAGAGGAGCGCATCAAGTCGGGCGACACGCAGTTCTCCGACTCTCTCGAGCAGATGATTTTTCTGGCGAACCTGGTCGGATCGGAGCATATCGAGCGCTTCATTCCGATGGCGGAGATGCAAAACGAGCGGCAATTGACCCCGGCGGAACGAGCACCGGAAGGCGCCATCACCGGCACGCGCGAGATGCCGAAGTTCGTTCCCGAAAAACGGCCGACGGCGAATTCGAGCGGCAATTCGCAGGTCGCGCGGGCCGAGCGCAAAGCCGGCGCCGGTGCAAGGGCATCTGGCAAGAGCACCGGCAAGTCGCCCGCCAAACCATCGTTAAAATCCGCGGAGCAGTCCGCGCGCACCGCGGGGGATGCCGCGGCGGCCGTAGCCGTGGCGGCCAATGCCGTGGCGGCCGATGCCGCGCCGGCCGATGCCGCGGCGACCAGTGCAGCGCAGGCCGATGACGGCCCCGCCCACGCCGCGCGCGAGCAGGTGATCGCGGATGCCGTACGCTTGGTTCAATGGGGACGCAAATGGTTTGAGTTGCCGGAGTTGGTTGCGCGGATGGCGGGTCGCCCGCCGCTGGCGGAGGTGCGGCGGATACTAAAAGAAAACAAGCCGGCGATCGACGCGAAGGCCAAAAACTAAACACGCGCTCTGCGCGATTCACGAGATTCATCGCTTCGCCCGTTGCGCTTTTCACCGCGACGGTGTGAAATCGCGGCCGGAAACGCGCCGGCAACGGCACGCGCACTGGAATCGAATTGCCATTTAGGGAACCTCCGACGACTTGCACGCTCAAAGGCGGCCATGATCACGACGAATAACTTATCCAAACGTTACGGCAGCAAACTCGCGGTGAATGACCTGACGTTCTCGGTCAGCCCCGGCGAGGTGCTGGGCTTCCTCGGCGCGAATGGTGCCGGCAAGTCCACCACCATGCGGATGATCGCGGGCTTCATCGCACCCACCGGCGGATCCGTCAGCGTTTGCGGCCACGACATCGAGCGCGACTCCGTGGCGGCCAAGTCTTGCATGGGCTACCTGCCGGAAGGCGCGCCGAGTTACGGTGAAATGACCGTCGGCGAATTTCTCGACTTCGTCGCGGACATTCGCGGCCTGAAGGGCGAACAGCGCACCCGGCGACGGGCCGTGGTGACCGAGCGACTGGCGCTGGGACCTGTCATCGAACAAGTCATCGAAACGCTCTCCAAGGGTTTTCGCCGGCGCGTCGGCCTGGCCCAGGCCTTGATCCACGACCCGCAGGTGCTGATCCTCGATGAGCCGACCGACGGACTGGATCCGAACCAGAAACACGAGGTGCGGCGGCTGATCAACGAACTCAGCAAGGACAAGCTCGTCATCGTCTCCACGCATATCTTGGAGGAGGTGCACGAGGTGTGCACTCGCGCCATCATCATTGCCAATGGCCGCATCGTCGCGGATGAGACGCCGAGCGCGCTCGAGGCCCGCTCCCGCTATCACCATGCCGTCAGTCTGCGATTCGAGAAGGCGGATGAACTGGCGGCGGCCGGGCGCGAGATCGCCGCACTGCCCGAGATCACGGCCGTCGAGAGCGACGCCAGGGCGTTGCGGTTGACGGCGGTGCCAAAATCCGGCGCCAACGCGCTTGCCGCGGTCAGCGTCTTGATCGACAAGCACAATTGGGATGTGCCGGAACTCCATCTGGAATCCGGGCGCCTCGATGAGGTGTTTCGCACCTTGACCCAGGCACCGGGTCTCGACCAACTGCCTTCCGCGGGAGCCGAGGCATGATGCAAGTTCCCGTCATCTTCCGGCGCGAGTTGCGCAGCTACTTCGCCACGCCGCTCGCGTATGTGTTCATCGTGATATTCCTGGTGCTGAGCGCCGTCTTCACCTTCCAGGTGGGCAGCTTCTTCGAGCGTAATCAGGCGGATTTGCAGGCCTTCTTTCGCTGGCATCCGTGGCTGTACCTGGTGCTGATTCCCGCCATATCCATGCGCCTATGGGCGGAGGAGCGCAACAGCGGCAGCATCGAATTGCTCATGACGCTGCCCATCACGCTGTGGCAGGCGGTGCTCGGTAAATTTCTGGCCGCATGGGTGTTTGCGGGCATTGCCCTGGCGCTCACCTTCCCGGTCTGGATCACCGTCAATTATCT
>Ga0116228_10000638_pt1 | contig 27100 bp, 24 predicted proteins | sample S1TSphfallax_2_FD_89694 | JGI IMG/M metagenome (GOLD analysis project Ga0116228, IMG submission 89694) | Host-associated microbial communities from peat moss isolated from Minnesota, USA - S1T2_Fc - Sphagnum fallax MG | ecosystem: Host-associated > Plants > Peat moss > Unclassified | place... | reverse complement strand
TACTCACCCGTTCGCCGCTCGTCAGCATGTATTGCTACACCTGTTACCGCTCGACTTGCATGTGTTAGGCACGCCGCCAGCGTTCAATCTGAGCCAGGATCAAACTCTTCAGTTAATAACACTAAGTCACTGAAGCAATCGCGATCTCCTCGCTCTCACTCATTCGCTACGCACCGTGAGGCACGCATGAACGACTGGTCGTTTGGTTCTCGCATCATCAATTGCACCAAAGGCGCTATGACACGAGTCCCCACACAAGTTACCTGTTCAAATTTTTAAAAAACGACCCGAGACGACAAAGGTCCGGGGAAAGACTATCAATCTTAGCAGATTTTCCGAACCCGTCAATTCCGACAAGGTCCTGAAATCCGCCTCCCAAACGAGCTTTCACTTGGAAGGGCGCGCAGTATAGCCCTGGGTTTCGGGGTGTCAACTGATTGTCACCAATCTTTTTTTGTGCGCTGAAAAGCCGCCGCCGCCGCCGACCGCGGCGCTGGTTCAAGCCTGATTTGCAAGCCTTATTTTCGCAAAATGACGCTTGCCCACCGAGACGACATAGGTGTTGCCGGCGAGCAATTCGTAGCTGTGACTGACGACCTTTTCCTGGTTGACCCTGACCGCACCTTCCTGGATCTTCCGCGAGGCTTCCGAGCTGCTGGCGACGAAGCGCAAATCCTTCAAAATCGCTGTCAAACGCGCGCTCGAACCCTCTATCGTCACGAGCTGTTCCGGCAGATCCTCCGGCACCGCACCCTGCTGGAAGCGCGCCGTGAAATCGCTCTGCGCGCGCTCGGCCTCGGCGACACTGTGAAAGCGGGCGACGATCTCGCGGGCGAGTTCGAACTTGATGTCGCGCGGGTTGCGGCCTTCGTCCATCGCCTTGCGCAACGCGGCAATCTCGACCAAGGGGCGAAAACTCAGCAGCTCGAAATAGCGCCACATCAATCCATCCGAAATCGACATGAGTTTGCCGAACATCAGGCTGGGCGCATCGTGAATGCCGATCGTGTTGCCGAGCGACTTGGACATTTTCTGGACGCCGTCCAAACCTTCGAGCAGCGGCGTCGTCAGCACGATTTGTGGCTCCTGGCCATAGGCTTCCTGGAGTTGCCGGCCGACGAGCAGGTTGAATTTCTGGTCCGTGCCGCCGAGTTCGACGTCGGCGCGCAGTGCCACCGAGTCGTAGCCTTGCACGAGCGGGTAGAGGAACTCGTGCACCGCGATCGGCTGGCCGGACTTATAACGCTTGTGGAAGTCGTCTCGCTCGAGCATGCGCGCCACCGTGTGCTTCGCCGCAAGTTCGATCAGGCCCGCAGCGCTCATCGCACCCATCCAGCGCGAATTGAAGTCGATCACCGTGCGTTCACGGTCGAGGATCTTGTAAATCTGTTCTTGATAAGTCACTGCGTTGGCCGCGATCTCGGCCGGGCTCAGCCGCGGCCGCGTCGCACTCTTACCGGTGGGATCGCCGATCAGCCCGGTGAAATCTCCGATCAGGAAAACGACTTCGTGGCCAAACTGTTGAAATTGGCGCAGTTTATTGATCAGCACCGTGTGACCCAGGTGTAAGTCCGGCGCCGTCGGATCGAAACCGGCCTTGACGCGCAGCGGCGTGCCGCGCGCAATTCTTGTGCGCAGATCCGCCTCTTGTATGAGGTCGACCGCGCCGCGTTTGAGTTCGGCGATCTGCTCTTCTACGTTGCTGGACACGCGCTGACTTCCTCCAGGTCTTGGCCGGACTCAAGTTCCGGGGGCGCCAACATACGGCTATGCAGCGCCTTAGACAACGGCCGCAAACGGGCAAGTGCGTCTGTACGCTCGGGCACGGACGCGCCCACCCGCAGAGAGCTAGTCTCGAGCGCATGATAACGAGACGCGCCGCGCCTGAATCCCCGGAAGAGATCCCGCAGGACTTTCCGGATGAGTTCCCCGACGATCATCCGTCGACCGGAACCGTCGACGATGACGACGACCCTGCGGACGAACACCCGGACGAGAACGAGGCGCCTGAACGTGCGCAGCACGACGACACCGAGGCTCCCGAGGAATTCGAGCGGGACGACGAAGACTGAGGACGATACCGATGAATGAACACGCGGGCATCTGGATCGACCACCGTAAGGCCGTCGTCGTGGGTCTCAACGGCGATGAGGAACAAACCAGCGTGATTCTCTCGCACGTCGAGAAGCACCCCGAGCGGGGCGGCGATTCACCGATGCGAGGCTCTTATGAAGCCCGGCAGGTCCCGGCCGACGACAGCCGGCAACGGGCGCTCACGGGCGAGCTCGACCGCTATTACGACACCGTGATCGCGGCGCTGCGCGGGTATGCGGGACTGTTGCTGTTCGGTCCCGGTGAAGCCAAGAAGGAACTCCACGCGAGATTGGTGAAAGTACATCTAGGCGCGCGGGTCCGTGCCGTCGAAACGGCGGACAAACTCAGCGACCGCCAGATCGTCGCGCGCGTGCGCAGTTTCTTCGGGGCGGCACCGCCCCGCGCACAAGCGCCGCATTGATAGTCGAGGAGTAAACACGATGCCTGATGCCAAGACTTTCGACGCGAAGGAACGCTACGACCACAGCAGTCACTCGACCTCCCGGGCGGAGAAAGGCGACTTGAAGACTACGGTCGAGGACAAGCCCGTACCCGACGCGGGCACAGTCTCCGTGCCGGGCGGTTTCAAGAACGATCCGGACGACCGGCACGATCCCGATGAGGCGATCGAAAAGTTTCGCCGCGAGAACCTCAAACCCTGAGCGTTCCGCGGCGCCGCTCGGCAGTGGGCCCAGCGCGCTCAAGCGCGACGATGGCTCGCATCGAACCTGAGCAGCCGTTCGCACAGGGGAGCCTCGCACGCGTCGACATCGCGTAACAAGACGAAGTCGGCGAAGTCGAAGCCTGGCCCGACCGTACACCCGACGAGCGTGTACGCGCCCAAGCTGCGGGCCGCCTGCCAACACCCTGCCGGCACGACCCGCACCGGTTCAGCGTGCGCTGCGAGCGGACCGAGCCGCAACGACTGGATTTCGGTCGCGTCGCGGTTCGCGATCGCGAGTTCGAGCGGATCCCCTTCATAAAAGTGCCAGATCTCGTCGGCGGAAACGCGATGCCACAGGCCCACCTCGCCCGCAACGAGCAGGTAATAAATCGTGGTCAGGGCCGACCGTCGATCGCCGTTGTGCCGCGTCACCGTGAGCGCCGACCGGTGCAGCTCCCGGTAAAAGCCCCCCTCCGGGTGGGTATCTAAATTGAGCTCGGCGATGAGCTTTCGGGCGAGCGGGTCCATGGGTGCCGAGTTTGCACCGCTTCGTGCCGGTGTGCGACTTGTCTTCGCGCCGCGGCGCGACTTGTCGTGCAGACGCGACGAGTTGACCCGCGGCCGGGGGGCGGATAGCCTAACCAGCTGTCCGTCATAGGAAATATCACTTGCGCCGCGAAATCGACCAAGCCCGCGCACTCAGCTTGCGGCTCAAGAAGTTCATGACCCGTGTGGCGCCGATCGCCGCGGCGCTCAGCGCCGCCTTGTTGCTGTGGCATGCGGCGAGCGACAGTCCGCCGCAGCTCAATGCCGAACCGGTGGCGCTGATTTACCCGGCAGCGACCGCGGCGGGCAGCGGGCCGGCAGGTGCTGCCGGCGTTACGCCGTCCGGCGCGGCCGCGAGCGGCGACGGCGCGGTCGCGTCGCAGCAGGCAGGCGTCGTGTCGACCGTGGTCGTGGGGCGCAATGACACCCTGGACGCAATTTTTCGCCGCATGGCACTCGACAAGGCGGATCTCGCGGCGATCCGCAACCTACCGGGCATCCGCCAGAGCATCGATTTCCTCAAGCCCGGAGATGCGATCAAGCTCACGCATGCGGCGGGCGAGGTCCGGGAACTGACCCGCAAAGTCAGCGAAACGCAGACCCTCAAAGTTGTGCGGCAGGATGACGGCTTCGCCGCGCAGATCATCGAGAATCCCGTCGAGACCCGGATTCGCAGCGCCACGGCGGTCATCGATTCGTCGGTCTTTCAGGGCGCCGAAGCTGCTGGCATCTCCGACATCGTTGCCTTGAAGCTCGCCAACATCTTTGCCTGGGACATCGATTTCGTGCTCGATATCCGCAGCGGCGACCGGTTCACCGCCGTCTATGAGCAGGTTTACCAGAACGGTCACTACGTGCGTGACGGCGAGATTCTCGCCGCCGAATTCATCAATGGTGGCAAGGTTTATCGGGCCGTGGGCTTCAAGGGCGACAGCGGCTCCCTCAGCTACTACACGCCGAACGGACAACCGATGCGCAAGGCCTTCCTGCGGGCGCCGGTCGACTTCACGCGCGTCAGCTCGGTCTTCGATCCGCACCGATTCCATCCCATTCTGCAGACGATACGCGGCCACATGGGCACCGACTACGCAGCGCCGGTCGGCACGCCGGTGCATGCCTCCGGCGACGGTCGCGTGAGTTTCGTCGGGCGTCGCGGCGGCTACGGCAATGCGATCGTGCTCGCTCATAGCAACAGTGTCTCGACACTCTATGGCCATATGTCCCGGTTTGCCGGCAACATCCATATCGGCACCCACGTGCAACAGGGCGAGGTGATCGGCTTCGTCGGTATGACGGGACTCGCGACCGGGCCGCACCTGCATTACGAATACCTCGTCGACGGCGTCCACAAGGACCCTCAGAAGGTCAAGTTGCCGGGCGCAGAGCCCCTGCGCGCCGACGCCCTGCGGCGGTTCCTGAGCGCGGCGGCCCCGCTGATGGCTCGCTTGGAACCCCCGCCTGGGCCGGCTGCAGCCGCCAATCTGCCGACTGCCGCGAATGGCGCGCTGGCGACACCTGCGGCAGAACCTGCGACACCCAGCCCCACCGGCCGGGCGCCGCTCGCGGCGAATTGAAACCCGCCGTTCCGGCACATGGGCTTGTATCTCGGCCTGATGTCCGGAACCAGCATGGATGCGATCGACGCCGTTCTCGTCGATTTCGATACCCAGCCACCGCGCATCCGTGCGACCAGCGCGACGCCATATGCGGCGGAGCTGAAACGGCGGATCACCGCGCTCATGGAAGACCCTCAGCGAGTCTCGCTCGACGAAATCGGCCAGGTTGATGTCGAAGTCGCGCTTGCATTCGCGGGCGCCGCAACCGCACTGCTCGGCGCCTCGGGCACGAGCCCGAGCGAGGTGAAAGCGATCGGCAGCCACGGACAGACGCTGCGCCATCGCGTCGATCTGCCGACGCCGTTCACCTGGCAGGTCGGCGACCCCAACACGCTGGCCGAGGCGACCGGCATCACGGTCGTGGCCGACTTCCGGCGTCGCGACTTGGCGGCCGGCGGCCAGGGCGCGCCCTTGGTCCCCGTATTTCACGATCAGGCCTTTCGCAGCGTCGCGGAGGACCGCGCGATCGTCAATATCGGCGGCATTGCCAACCTGACCGTGCTGGTCCGTGGCAGGCCCGTGTTCGGTTTCGACACCGGACCCGGTAATCGCCTGCTCGATGCCTGGATCCATGCCAGTCGCGGGCTGGACTTTGACCGGGACGGCGATTGGGCCGGCGCCGGTCGCTGCGATGCCGGCTTGTTGGCGCGCCTCTTGGAAGAACCCTATCTACGCCTGGCGGCGCCCAAGAGTACCGGCCGGGAGTTATTCAACCTCGACTGGCTGGTGGCCGTACTCGGCGAGCGGCGTTGCGACCCCCAAGACGTGCAGGCCACACTGCTCGAATATACGGCCCAGACGGTCGCCGCGGCGGTTCGACGCTACGCGCCCGAAGCGGCCGTTTACATCTGCGGCGGGGGCTCGCACAATCCACGCTTGCTCCAGGCTTTGGCGCAGCACGTCCAGCCGGCGCGGGTCAGCACCACGGCAGACCTCGGCCTCGACCCGGACTATGTCGAGGCGATCGCGTTCGCGTGGTTCGCGCGGCGAACCCTCGCCGGCGCGACGTCGAGCGTCGCCAGCGTGACCGGAGCGCGGGGTGCACGGGTGCTCGGCGGTATTTATCGCAGCTTTCCGGTCGCGTAATGAAATCGTCATGAGCGCTGAGCACGCTTCCGCAATGCACGACACGAATCTCCAGGCCCCCGGGCTATACATCAATCGGGAACTCTCGTTCCTGGAGTTCAACCAGCGGGTGCTGGAACAAGCCAAAGATGCAAGCATTCCGCTGCTCGAGCGGGTCAAGTTCCTGTGTATTTCCTGCTCGAATTTGGACGAGTTTTTCGAGATCCGGGTCGCCAGCCTCAAGGAGCTCGTCGAAGCCGGTGCCACGCAAGCAGGTCCCGACGCCATGAGTCCGCAGGAGCAATTGAAGGCCGTCGCCGCGCGGACCACGCTGCTGGTCGACGAGCAGTACGCTTTGCTCAACGAGGTTCTGCTGCCCGCCCTGTCGAATCACGGCGTCGTGTTCCTGTCGCCGGAATCTTGGTCGGACGGTCAGGCGGCTTGGATCGGCGAATATTTCGCGCGCGAGGTCGAGCCGGTCTTGAGCCCTCTCGCGCTCGACCCGGCCCGGCCCTTTCCGAAGATACTCAACAAGAGTCTCAATTTCGCGATCGTCGTCGAAGGCGAGGACGGCTTCGGGCGCAACAGCGGCCTTGCCGTGGTGCAGGCGCCCCGGTCGCTGCCGCGGCTGATTCGGCTGCCCGACGAACTCGGCCGCCGCCAATTCGTTTTTCTGGGAACGATCGTCGAGGCCTTCGTCTCCAAACTGTTCGCCGGCATGAGCGTCCGCGGCTGCTACCAGTTCCGCGTCACACGCAACAGCGACCTGTTCGTCGAACAAGAAGAAGTCGACGACCTGCTGCGTGCGGTCGAAGGCGAACTCGCTTCGCGCCGTTACGGGGACGCGGTGCGGCTCGAAACCGCGCACGACTGTCCCGAGGAAATTCTCGCCTACTTGCGCGACGAATTCGCGCTGACCAGCGACGATGTATACCGCGTCGCCGGGCCGGTGAACCTCAACCGGCTCATGGCTTTGTACGATTTGACGGATATCGCCGAACTGAAATATCCGTCCTTCGCGCCCGGCACGCCCGAGAATCTGCGCGTCGGCAGCGACCTGTTCGGTACGCTGCGGGGCGGCGACGTCCTTCTGCATCATCCGTTCCAGGGATTCGGCCCGGTCACCGATTTCATCAAGCAGGCCGCCGCGGACAGCCAAGTCCTCGCGATCAAGCAGACCTTGTACCGCGCGGGTAGCGACTCGACGATCGTCGGCGTGCTCGCGGAGGCGGCGCAGGCCGGCAAGGACGTCACGGTGATCATCGAGTTGCGGGCACGCTTCGACGAAGAGACGAACATCGACATCGCCACGAAGCTGCAGGAAGCCGGCGCGCACGTGATGTACGGCGTGTTCGGTTTCAAGACCCACGCCAAGCTGGTCATGGTCGTGCGGCGCGAGCCGGGCGGCCTGCGGCGCTACTGCCATCTCGGCACCGGCAACTACCATGCGCGGACCGCCCGGCTCTATACCGACTACGGGCTGATGACGGCGAACGAAGCCATCGGCGAGGACATCCACGAGATCTTCCTGCAATTGACCGGCCTCACGCGCGTGCCGCGGCTGCGCAAGCTGCTGCACGCGCCATTCAGCCTGCATCGCGCGATTCTTGCCAAGATCGAGCGCGAAACCGAATACGCCCTGGTGGGCAAGCCCGCGCGCATCATCGCGAAGTTGAACGCACTGACGGAACCGGCTGTGATCCAGGCCTTGTACCGCGCGAGCCAAGCCGGCGTGACAGTCGACCTCATCGTGCGCGGTCTGTGCTGCTTGCGCCCCGGTATCGCGGGCGTGTCGGACCGGATTCGGGTCCACTCCATCGTCGGTCGATTCCTCGAGCACTCGCGCGTCTATTGCTTCGACAACGACGGTCGGCGGGAAATCTATTGCGGCAGCGCGGATTGGATGGACCGCAACCTGTTCCGTCGCGTCGAGGTTGCGTTTCCGGTGGAGAGCGCGGAACTGCAAGCGCGGATCATCGACGAGTTGAGCCTTTATCTGCTCGATGACGTTCAGGCCTGGGAACTCGGCGCCGACGGCCGCTACGCCCGCGTTCGCGGCGACACGGAAGTCAGTGCGCAGACGCGTTTGATGGCCCGCTACGATGATCGGGTCGCACTCACTCCTGAAACGTGAGGCGGAAGCCGGCTTCCTTCAGATACTGACGTTCCTGCTCCAGATCCTCGAGGGTCAAGGGATGTTCGCGCATCCAGCGGGTGGGTAATTCGAGTGCGAGCGTGCGGCCTTTGACCCGCAATGCGACTTCGGGCAAGGGCTGCGGGCTGCGTCCCCGATGCAGCAGCACCGACAGACGCAGCAAGACGATCAAGTACTCCGCATGCCGATCCCAGGGCGGCAGCAGGTCTTCGCAGGCCTCGAACGACAATTGCCGCCGATGGCCGCCGACCAAGGCCGCCAGCAGCAGCTGCTCTTCGCGGGGAAAGCCGGGCATGTCGGCGTGCTCGAGCAGATAGGCGCTGTGGCGGTGGTACTTCGAATGCGCGATATCCAAGCCCGATTCGTGCAGCCTCGCGGCCCAACGCAGGGCGGATTCCGCGAGCCCGTCCTCGAGGCCCCATTCCGACTCGACCTGCGCCAGCAAGGCCACCGCGGTGGCCTCGACGCGTGCCGCCTGCAAGGCGTCCACGTGATAACGCTGTTCCATCGCGCGGACGCTGCGCACACGCGCATCCTCGTCGGTAAATCGGCCGACCATGTCGTACAGCAAGCCCTCGCGCATCGCGCCTTCCGCGACCCGGACGCGGTCGATGTTCAGGTTGGCGACGATCTCGAGCAGGATCGCGAGACCCGCGGGAAACACGGGTCCGCGCTCGGCGTCGATCTCCGGCAGGTCGAGTTCGTCGACATGGCCGGCCGCGATCACGCGTTGCGCGAGCATGTTGAGGTTCGCCAGCGTGATGCGGTGGTTGTCTGGATTCAGACGCCTGAGCACGTCCGCGATCACGCGCACCGTGCCCGAGCTGCCGAACACCTGCAGCCAGCCGAGCTTGCGGTAGGCCTCGTGGATCGGTTCCAGCTCGAGACGCACCGCCGTGCGCGCGCGTTCGAAGCGCTTCTCGGAAATACGGCCGTCGTCGAAGGCGCTCAATCCGACGCAACCGACCGAGAGGCTTTCGAGCAGCAGCGGATTGAAGCCCTCGCCGATCACGAGTTCGGTCGAGCCGCCGCCGATGTCGATGACTAGGCGCTTGTCGGGGCTCAGCGGACTCGTATGGGCCACGCCGGAATAAATCAGGCGCGCTTCCTCGAGTCCGGAGATGATTTCGATCGGGTGACCGAGCGCGGCCCGGGCGCGCTCCAAAAACCAGCGCTTGCGCTTCGCCCGGCGCAGGGCATTCGTCCCGACGACGCGCACGCTGTCGGCACGCATCGCCCGCAGCCGCTGGCCGAAACGCTCCAGACAGCGCAGCGCGCGCGCCATCGCTTCGTCATCGAGCCGACCGCTCTCACTCAAGCCTGCGCCGAGACGCACCATTTCGCGCAAACGGTCGAGGATCAGCAACTGGCCGTGCTGGTGCCGTGCGACAACCATGTGAAAACTGTTGGAGCCGAGATCGACGGCGGCAAGGACATCGGGCACGACCCGACTGCCGCTCATCGAGGAGCTCCCGCCGGGCCCGGCATTATTAGGCTGAGAAGGAGGACCCGCAGCCGCAGGTTGTCTTCGCGTTGGGATTGCGAATGACGAACTGCGCGCCCTGAAGATCTTCCTTGTAGTCGATCTCGGCGCCCATCAGATATTGCGCACTCATCGGATCGACGAGCAGCTGCACCCCGGCGTTTTCGACGCAGAAGTCGCCTTCCTCCATCTTCTCATCGAAGGTGAACCCGTACTGGAAACCGGAGCAGCCGCCGCCCGACACGAAGACGCGCAATTTCAAATTCGGGTTCGCCTCTTCGCGGATCAGCTCGCCGACCTTGCCGGCCGCCGCATCGGTGAATACGAGCACGTTGGGCGGCGCAGCAGGCGACGGAATCACGGACTCGGGTGTGGCGTTCATGGTCGTATTGTACTCGGGGTTGGGCCGCCAATCAAAGCGGTGCCCCCTCGGGCGGGGCTACTTCTTCCGTTTGGGGCGGGCTTGTGCCTCTGTGCAGCAGCTTACCGTTGATTTGGGCGCCTATCGCGGTTTCGATGATCGTGTAATAGACGTTGCCCAAAACCCTCGCTTTCGGTCCCAACTCGACGCGCTCGGCGGCGTCGATGTCGCCTTTGACGACGCCATTCAAGACTATGCTCGGTACGATCACCGAGCCTTCGATGCAGCCATGTTCACTGACCGAGAGGATTGCGCCCGGTCCGGCCGCCGCACGGACGTTGCCGTTGATGTGGCCGTCGAGATGCAGCCCGCCCGCGAACTCCACATCACCGGCTATACGGGTCTTCAGCCCGATCAGGGTCTGGATCTTCGCCGGTCTATTCCGTTTCCGCTTGAACATTCAACACACCCTTGGGCGTCGCGCCGTTCGTCGCGTCGGTTTCGACCGACATGCCCTGCGCCTTCCAAACGAACGCTTGCCGGAAGCCGTGACCGGCGTCCTTGCCCGTGTGGATCTCGACGCCGACCCGGGTCGGTTCGAAACCGGCCGGCAGCTGCAGGGGGACCTCGTAATCCTGAAAGTACTTGAACGAGTATGCCAGGCTGCCGCGGCCATTGGGTACGACCCGATCAAAGTCCAGAGTGATTGGCTTGCCCTGCTGCAGGCCGTCGATGCTTATTGTGAAATTGCCCGCCACGGTGCCGCTGGGTTTGCCCGCCTGCATCAGGACGAACTTCAGGTGAAATTGTCCCGCGGCGGCCTGGGGCACGATTTGCATCTGCTGCACCTTCACGCTGACGATCGATTCAGGCTGCACGAGCCCGCGATAGAACGACAAATCCTGGTTGAGCCGCGCGATCTGGCTCTGCATGTCACCGAGACTGCGTTCAATCTGTTTGTAGCCCTCGCGATCGACGCGCCGCGCGACCTCGGCCGCCTCGAGCAGGGTGCGCTGCTGGGCGTTCTCGGCCTCGAGCTGGCGGATGCGGGCACTCGTCGTGAGCGCGCCCCGTACGGAGTCGATCACGCGAAAGTGGGCGTCGTAGCGACCGAGTTCGAACGCGCCGTAGAGCGTGAACAATACCAGCAACACGAGCAGCGTCAGCAGCACGGCACGACGCTTGGGCGCGTAGGACCTGACGACCAGCTTGCCGAATGAAACCGCCATCGTTTGCTCACAGACCGGGAGACGCAGGGGATCGAGACATTACACCAACGGCAGACCCCACGGTATCATCGGGGTTCGACCGTTCTCCCGGGAGTTTCAAGGATGCTTTGGCTCAAAGCCTTTCACGTCGTCGCGATGGTCACGTGGTTCGCAGGCCTGTTCTATTTGCCGCGCCTCTACGTCTATCACGCCGACGCGACGGATACGGTGAGCCTGGAGCGTTTTCTGATCATGGAGCGGCGCCTGTTCGCGATCATGACGATCGGTGCGGTCGCGACGGTCGTGCTCGGTGTCTGGATGATCGTCGCGCTGCCGGCGTATCTCACGATGGGCTGGTTGCACGCGAAACTCAGCCTCGTGGTCCTGCTGATCGGCTATCACTTCTGGTGTTACAGGCTGATGCGTGGCTTCGCGGCCGGGCGCAACCGGCACAGTTCCAAATGGTACCGCGGCTTCAACGAGGCGCCGTCGCTGCTGCTGATCGGGATCGTCGTGCTGGCGGTGGCAAAGCCCTTTTAGGGTGTCTCGCCGGCGTGTCGCGCACCTCTCGCCCCGCTCGCCTTCTCAGCGCTGGTGCGAGGGCGCGATCTGCAATTCCGACCACCACTCCGGATAGGGCGGCAAGCCGTCCGGAAACAGGATCTTGCCGAGTTCGTGCAGTGCACGGACGTAGACGCGACGCTTGAAGTAGACGACCTCACGCACCGGCGTCCAATAATCGGCCCAGCGCCAGCGGTCGAATTCCGGCTGCGAAGTCGAATCGAAATGCAGTTTCGACTCGGCTCCGGTCAGGCGCAGCAGGAACCAGCGCTGTTTCTGGCCGATGCACCGGTCCCGGATGTACTGGCGCGGCAATCGGTAGCGCAGCCAGCCGCGCGTCGAGCCCAGCACTTCGACGTCTTCAGGGTCCAGGCCGATTTCCTCTTTGAGCTCGCGAAACAGCGCATGTTCCACGGGCTCGCCGCGATTGACGCCGCCCTGCGGAAATTGCCAGCCCCGGCCACCGACGCGTCCGCCGAGGAAAACGGTGCCGGAAGCCTGGGTGAGCACGATGCCCACATTGGCGCGGAAACCGTCCTTATCGATGTAATCAATCGAAGGTAAGGTCGACATGGCCCGATTGTTCCACATCGAGAGGGATTTGTGGTCATCCGGCTCCGACCTGCACGCGATTGCGCCCGAGTGCTTTGGCGCGGTAGAGAGCCGCATCCGCGTCCGCCAACAGGCGATCCGCGAGGGCTTTCAAGTCCGTGTCGTCGCGGCCGGGCGAGACCTCGGCGACGCCGATCGAGACGCTGAGGTTGCGCATATTGGTCGAACTGAGCACGATCGGTTCGCTCGCGATCGAGGCGCGGATACGCTCGGCGAGCGTCGCGGCTTCGACCGAGGTGGCATCGGGCAGCAGGATCGCCAGTTCATCCCCGCCGAAGCGCGCGGCGGTGTCCATGCTGCGTATCTGTGCTTCGACCCGCTGCGCGACCTCCTTGAGCGCCTTGTCTCCCGCCAAATGCCCGAAGGCGTCGTTGATGCCCTTGAAGCGGTCGATGTCTATCATCATGCAGGCTACACGGCCGCCCCGCCTGCGCGCTCGCGACAGTTCCTCTTTGAGGCGCTGCTGCAGGTAGCGACGATTGTGCCAACCCGTGAGGAAATCCGTGATGCCGGCGCGCAGCAGGCGGGTGCGATTCACGCCATTCTCGAGGCAGACTGCGGCGATGGCGCCGAGATGCGCGAGGAAGTCGGTGCCGTGATGGCGCGTGAAGCGCGTCGCGTCGCGGCTGCCGAAGCACAGCGCGCCGATCGCACGGTCGACCCGCGGCAGCGGCACGAGGGCTGCGCTCTTCAGGTCGCGAACGCCGGGAAACAGCAGATGATGATCCGCTCCGACGAACGGACCCAGCCAGGGTTTGTGCAGGGCCGTGAGCTGCGGAGCGAGGCCGACCAGCGTGTCGACGAAAAATACCTGGCGGAAATCCTCGGGTCGATCGCCGCTCGAGACCAGCAGATGACGAATCTCGTGCTGGGGATCGAGCAGCACGACGCTGACCGCATCGAGTACATAGGATTCCTTGAGACCATCGACCATGGCGCGCAGCAATTGCGAGAGCTTGTCGGCGCGCAGCAGCAGCAGCTCGCGGGTTTGCATGCGCTTCATGATCGCTTCGTTTTGCGCCGCCTCGGCGGTCATCTCGGCGAGACGCTTTCTCAGTTCCTCGATTTCTCGCACGGCCGCGTCCGGCGCCATGGACGTCAACCCGGGCGCGCCGCGGCGCGCACGTCGAAATAGGCGCGACCCCGATTCATGAGGCCTGCAAAGGCCTGCGCGTCCCCGGCCTCGACGGCGCCGATGAGCCGTTCGACCGCCGCGCGCAGCGCGCGCAAGGACTCGCCCCCATACTCGTTGAGACTTTGGATCTCGAAATACAGCTCCGGACTCTCGGCCGCGACCCTGGCCGCAACTTCCAGCTGCGAATCGAAGGTCGTGCTGGAAAGGCGGGCGAGACGCGGTGCCGCCTCGCCGCTCTCGACGAGCGCGGTGAAGAAGGCGATGTTGAGCGCGTGCGAGAGGCCGAGCACATAGGCGATCAGTCGATCGTGTTCGTCGAGGCTCATGACCACGCGTTCGGCCATCGTCGGCGCGAACAGGGCCTGCGCCTCCTCGAGTGCAGCGGTGTTCCCCAAATCGATGAAGATGACGTGGCGTCCGGACAAGAGTTCGGTGTCGGGGCCGAACATCGGGTGCAGAGACGTGACCCGGCAGCCCGCCGCGGCCAGCGCGGCAAGCCCGCTGCGCAGCGGAGTTTTGAGCGAGCCGAGATCGAAGATCAAGCCGCGCGGTGCGCGTGCCGCCAAGGCAAGCAGCAGTTCAGCCGTCGCGCCCAAGGGTGTCGCGAGGACGATCAAGTCCTGGTCGAGGGCGTCCTGCCGCCAGTCGGGAACGTAGCCAAAGCCGGGTAAGGAGCCCGCGGGATCGGCGATGCTGACGCGAAATCCCTGCGAAGCCAAGAAGTCGGCGAACCACGACCCCATCTTGCCGCGGCCGCCGATCACCAGCGCGTGTTTGCCGCTGCCGTGAGCCTGCGCAGCGACGCCGGCCTGCTCCTGGGTGGCGAGCGAGGATTGAATCAGTTGCCGCAGCAGAGACTCGGCGAGGTCGGCGGACACGCCGAGGCGCTGGGCGGTGTTGCGGGCACGCAGGATCACGTCGCGCTCGCGCCCGAAATCGCGCGTCGGGCGGCTGGTCGCTCGCTTCACCTCGGCAACACGCTCGCTCAAATCGCGGCGTTTGGCGACCAATTCGATCAGCTGACCGTCCAGCTCCGTGATTGCGGCACGCAGTTGATCCAGGTTCATGTTCAGCCCTTGCTCCGCGTTTCTGACGGCACTCGTTTATAATATCGGCGCATGACTCCAAAGTCTTATTGGACCGAGACCCTGCCGGAACCGCTGCCCGCCAATCCGCTCGCAGTGGTCGCCGATTGGCTTGCGCAGGCTCGCGCCGACGCGACACAGCCGAACCCAAACTCGATGGTTCTGGCGACCGTCGACGACCGCGGACGGCCGTCGGCCCGTGTCGTCCTCTGCAAGGGAATCGAAGTCGATGCCGGAGCCATCCTGTTCTACACGAATTATGCCTCCCGTAAAGGCCGCGAGCTCGATGGCAATGCACGCGTTGCGGTGGTTTTTCATTGGGACCAGCGCCACCGCCAAGTCCGCGCCGAGGGCGAGGTGCGACGCCTGAGCGACATCGAGAACGATGCGTACTTCGTGTCGCGACCCTGGCAAAGCCGCTTGGGCGCGTGGGCGAGCGCGCAAAGCCAGCCGGTCGAGAGCCGTGCCGCCTTGAATGCTGCCGTCGCGGCAACGGCGCGCCGCTTCGGCATCGACTACGCGGGACCGGGCTCGGCCGAGCCGGCCGATGTCGACGTGGTCGTACCGAGGCCGCCGAATTGGGGCGGATTCCGCCTGACCGTCGATGCACTCGAACTCTGGGTCGAGGGGGAGTTTCGCATCCACGACCGGGCCGTCTGGACCCGGAACCTGTCAGACGCCGCAGGCACCGCTTGGAACGTCACGCGCCTGCAGCCTTGATCGGCTCCCGCCCGTGAACCTGCTACGCGGCTTCGATGCGACTTGCCCGCACTGCTGGGAGACCATCGAGCTGACCCTCGATTTGTCCGTGGCCGAACAGTCGTATTTCGAAGACTGCCCGGTGTGCTGCCGCCCGATGATCGTTTCGTATTCCGCCGGCGACGGCGAGCTCGTCTCCCTGCAGGTCGAGGGCTCAGAGTGACGGCGGCGCGCACGCGCGCCACCGGGAGTTTCAAGACCTTGCGGGTCACGCTGCTGTTGGTCGTCCTCGCGTTCGTCGCATTGGGCACATGGTTCGACCGCTATCGCAGCACGCGCTGGCAAACGCCTTTGTTCATCGCGATTTATCCGATCGCGGCGGACACGAGTCCCGTCACCGCCGATTACGTCGCCGGCATCGACGCCGAGCGCTACGCACCCATCGATCGATTCTTTGCCCGCGAAGGCGCACGCTATCAGATCGGCACGGCGGAGCCGGTGCGCACGCGCTTGCATGCCGCGCTGACGCAGCTGCCGCCGCAACGGGCAAGCGACGCGGGCGCGTTCGGCACGATCGCCTGGAGCCTGCGCCTGCGCTACTGGGCCTGGCGAGTGAGCCGCGGCAGCGGCGAGCCACAGGACATACGCGTATTCGTGCTGTACCACGATCCGCGGCTCTCACCCACGGTCCCGCACTCGCTCGGACTCAGCAAAGGACTCATCGGTGTCGTCTACGCGTTTGCCGATCACCGCATGGACGGTGCGAACGACGTCGTGATCGCGCATGAAATGTTGCACACGCTCGGAGCGAGCGACAAATATGCGCTCGGCGACGACGCGCCGCTCTTTCCCGACGGCTACGGCGATCCCGCACAGGTGCCTCTCTATCCGCAGGAGACGGCGGAGTTGATGGCGGGGCGACGAATGGTCGCAGCGAACCGCTGGGAGGAGCCGGAGTCCCTGGACGAGGTCGTCATTGGTGCGGCGAGCGCGGCGGAGATTCGCTGGCGCCGGCTGTGATCAACATGTGTCGCGATGACGCAGCAAGGCCGTTCAGCGCAGCAACGCCGTTCAGCGCAGCGCGGCGCAGATGCCGGCATGCAATCGGCCGTTGCTGGCGAGCACCGACGTAGTCTGCAAGCCGATCGCGTGACCCTCCAAGTCCGTGAACCGCCCTCCCGCTTCTTCGACGATCGCGACCAGAGCGGCGATGTCGAGGATGTTGACGTCGGACTCCACCACGGCGTCGATCTTTCCGGCGGCGAGTAGATGATAGTGCAGAAAATCTCCATAGCCGCGAATGCGATTCACGCGCGCCACGAGCGCACCGTACGCCGCCCAACGCGAGCCCTGCGCGAGAGTCTTCAGGTTGCCCGCGGAAAGCGTCGCCGCTTCGATCGCATCGACTTCGCTGACCCGCAGGCGTTCGCCATTGAGGTAGGCGCCGAAACCCGCTTCGGCATAGGCGAGTTCGCCGTAAACCGGCGCGCTGGAAACGCCCAATACGATGCGACCGGCGCGCAGCAAAGCAATCTGCGTGGAAAACATCGGGTATTCGCGCACGAACGCCTTCGTGCCGTCGATCGGATCGACGAGCCAGACGCTATCCGCCTCGCGGTCGCGCGACCCGGTCTCCTCGCCGTAGAAGCCGTAGTGCGGGAACCGTGCCTCGAGAATCGAACGAATCGCGAGTTCGCAGCGCACGTCGGCTTCGGTAACCGGCGATTTGTCCGCTTTGAGGCGCACTTCGAGGTTGCGTTGGAAGAGCGAGCGGGCAATCTCGGCGGCGCCGGCGGCGGCGTCCAGCGCCGCCTGTAACTCAGCCGAGGGGTTCATGGGATGGGCTCCTTGTTCGCGGTATAATGGAACATGGGCAATCGTCTCAGCAAGATCTACACGCGCACGGGGGATGAGGGCAGCACGGGACTTGGCGACGGCTCGCGCGTTGCCAAGGACAGTCCGCGCGTCGAAGCCTACGGCACCGTCGACGAACTCAACAGCACGATCGGCGTCGTGCTCGCGACGGCCGCATTGCCGGAGCCGGTACGGCTGTGCCTCACCGACGTGCAGCACGACTTGTTCGACCTGGGTGCCGAATTGTGCATCCCTGGACACCGCGTCATCACGGCGGCACACACCGACCGGCTCGAGCGGACGCTCGACGCCTTCAACGAGAAGCTGCCGCCGCTGACCGAATTCATCCTGCCGGGCGGTGGGCCGGCCGCGGCAGCCTGCCACGTTGCCCGCACGGTCTGCCGCAGAGCGGAACGTCTCTGCTGGTCGCTGGCCCGCATCGAGACCGTCGCGCCCGAAGTGATGATCTATCTGAACCGGCTTTCCGACCTGCTGTTCGTGATTGCGCGCGTGCTGGCACGCCAAGAAAACGGCAGCGAAGTACTCTGGCGACGACGCTGAGGGCGCACGGAGGAGGCGAGCACAACGGGCCCGTGTCGCGGTTGCCCGCTGCGCCAGTCCTTCAGACCGCGCGCTGCCGCCGCGCACAGGCCATCGCGACGAGCCGTCGCGCACGCGGCCAGTCGAACGCCGGACCGGGATCGGTCTTGCGACCCGGCGCGACATCGCTATGCCCGACGAGGCGCTCGGGCGAGAGCGCCGGATAGGCTGCGCAGAGTGCCGCGACGAGCGTTGCGAGCACCCGATATTGAACGTCCTCGTAGGGCAAGGTGTCGGCACCTTCGAGTTCGATGCCGATCGAGAAGTCATTGCAACCTTCACGTCCCGCGAACGTCGACTTGCCGGCGTGCCAGGCGCGATCGGTGAACCTGACGTATTGCGTGATCTCGCCGTCGCGACGTATCAAGGCATGCGACGAGACTCGCAGATCTGCAAGGCTCGCGAAGTACGGGTGCGCATCGGCCGGCAGGTCGTTGGCAAACAGCCTATCGATCCAAGGCCCGCCGAAGGACGCGGGCGGCAGGCTGATGCCATGGACGATCAGCAATTCCGCCTCGCAGCCCGCGGGTCGGGCATCGAAATTCGGCGACTCGAGGTAACGCGCGCCGCGCAGCAATCCCGTGGCTGGATCGACTTCGAGAGAAGGCAAGCGCATGTTCTTCGTCTGCATGCTGGGTAGCATGCGACAATAGTTGTCGACATGAAAGCCACAACCGGACCATCGGACCGGGCATCCTCCGGTACGAATATCAACGCCCGTGATCTCGCCGTAGTCTGGCATCCCTGCACCCAGATGAAGGATCACGAGTCCTTTCCCATGCTCGCGATCCGCAGCGGCGCCGGCGCTTGGCTCGAGGACTTTTCCGGCAAGCGCTATCTCGATGCGGTGAGTTCGTGGTGGGTCAACTTGTTCGGGCATGCCAACCCGCGCATCAACGCCGCTCTGCGCGACCAACTCGGCCGTCTCGAACACGTGATCTTCGCGGGCTGCACGCACGAACCGGCCGTGAGCCTCGCCGAGCGGCTCGTCGCGATTGCACCGGCCGGCCTGACGCGCTGCTTCTTCGCCGACAACGGTTCGGCCGCCGTCGAAGTCGCGCTCAAGATGAGTTTTCAGTATTGGCGCAATCGAGGTCGGCACGGCAAGACCCGGTTCATCGCGCTCGAGAACGGCTATCACGGCGAAACCCTCGGTGCGCTCGCCGTCGGCGACGTGGACTTGTACAAGGCCATGTACAAGCCGCTGCTCATGGATGTGCTGATGGCGCCCTCCCCGGACTGCTCCGGGTGCGAGCCCGGAGAATCCTGGGAGGCGTATTCCCTGCGCCGCTTCGCGGCGATGGAACAGCTGCTCGCCCGGCATGCGCACGAAGCCGCGGCGGTGATCGTCGAGCCGCTGGTCCAGTGCGCGGGCGGCATGCGCATGTATCACCCGGTCTATCTCACCCGACTGCGCGAGGCCTGCGATCGCCACGGTGTGCACTTGATCGCCGATGAGATCGCCGTCGGCTTCGGCCGGACCGGGACGATGTTCGGCTGCGAACAGGCCGGTATCTCGCCCGATTTTCTGTGCGTCTCGAAAGGCCTCACGGGCGGGTATCTGCCCCTCTCGGCCGTGCTCACGAGCGAGGATGTCTACGGCGCTTTCTACGACGACTACGCGAATCTGACCGCGTTCCTGCACTCGCACAGCTATACCGGGAATCCGCTCGCCTGTGCGGCGGCCCTCGCCACTCTCGATATATTCGCGAGCGACGATCCGCTCACGACGAACCGCGTCAAGGCCGAACAGCTCGGCCGCCGCGCGCGCGCGCTGGCCGACCATCCGCATGTCGCCGAGGTTCGGCAGACCGGCATGATCGTTGCAGTCGAAATGGTGCGCGACAAGCGCACGCGCGCACCCTTCGCATGGCAGGAGCGGCGCGGTTTGCGCGTTCGTCGCCATGCACTCGCGCAAGGCCTGTTGCTGCGGCCGATCGGTGACGTCGTCTACTTCATGCCACCCTACGTCGTCGATGCGGGGGAAATCGACTTCATGGTCGACACGGCGGCTCGCGGCATCGAGTTGGCGACATGCGACTGACCCGGGTTTGGATCGACGCGGCGCTCGCAGCGGGGGAGATCATGGAGTTGCCCGCCGAGGCCGGTTCACACGTGGCCAAAGTTTTGCGGGCGCGCAGCGGCGACGGCTTGGTCGTGTTCAATGGCGACGGCCGGGAATTTAGCGGCGAGATCGCCAGCGTGCGCGGTGCGCGCGTCACGGTGTCCATCGGGCAGGCGCAGTTCGTCGACCGGGAGTCGCCGCTGGCCGTGGCACTGGTGCAATGCATACCGCGCGGCGATCGCATGGACTTCATCGTGCAAAAGGCGACCGAGCTCGGCGTCGCAAGGATCGTTCCGGTGCTGAGCCGGCGCAGCGTCGTGCGCCTGGACGCACGACAGAGCGCGGCCAAGGCCGAGCACTGGCGTGCGGTGGCGGTTGCCGCCTGCGAGCAGTGCGGTCGCAATCGCTTGCCCGTGGTCGAGGCGCCGCGCGCCCTGCTCGACCATCTCGGCACCCCGCCGCTCGCGGGTCTGCGCTTCGTGCTCGACCCGGAGGCCGCCGGTCGCGGCTCCGTGGAGGGCGTGGAATCCGGCGCCGAGATCGCAATAGGTCCGGAAGGCGGATTCACGCCGGAAGAACTCGAGGCGTTTCGGATCGCCGGCTTCCGTTCGGTGCGTCTCGGGCCCCGCGTGCTGCGCACGGAAACCGCAGCGCTCGCGGCGCTCACCTGGCTGCAGACCCGCTACGGCGACCTGCACGCCTCTCTTGACTAGCCGAGTACGGAAGTCTCCTCCGCGATCATCTCCTCGAGCCTCGCAAGATCTGGAATCAGCGGTGCTTCGTTGACCATGCGCACCTGACAGATGACCGGCGATCGCTCACCGAAGCTGCGCGTGGGGTCGGGGCGAATGACGTCGGCGTTGATCCGCACCAGCTGTGGAAATCCCTGCGTCAACATACCGAAATAGCCGGACTGGATCTTGCCGCCGGGCGCGTGGAACACGACCACGCGTGTGCGCCCCGAAATGCTGGGCAGCGGCAGGCCGAGCGCCCCCTCGAAGGACACGACCGGCACGTTTTTCCCGCTCCAGCTCACGAGCCCGGCGTACCAGGGCGGCGCATTGGTCATCTGCGCCGGCGTCTGGTAACCGATGACTTCGGCAACACAGGCACGCGGTACGATGAGCCGCTCGCCGACCAGCGGTACCAGCAGGCTGTAGAGTTCTTCGCGCAGATCCGACATCGCCGCTTCGCGTCAGCGTGCGACGGCGCTGCGCCGGGTCACGAGCGGTTCGATTGCGTCGAGCAGCTGACTTTCCTGGTAGGGCTTGCCGAGATAGTCGTCGACGCCGAGTTCGATCGCGCGAGCGCGATGCTTTTCGCTGACGCGGGATGTGATCATGACGATCGGAATGTGCTTGAGGCGCTGATCGTTGCGCACGTGCGCGGCAACTTCGTAACCGTCCATGCGCGGCATCTCGATGTCGAGCAAGATGATGTCCGGCAGATTCTCCTGGAGGAGGGATACTGCCTCCACCCCGTCCTTGGCCGTCAGCACGCGCATGCCGTTTCGCTCCAGTAGACGCTGGGTCACGCGCCGCACCGTGATCGAGTCGTCGACGACGAGTGCGAACGTGCGCCGATCGCGCTGCTCCAGCGCGGGAAGTTCGGCGGGACGGCCGCGCCACTCGGACCGGACCAGCGAGCCCATATCGAGGATGACCACGATGCGTCCGTCCCCCAGTATGGTCGCACCGGCGATGCCGCGGACGCCCAAGATTTGCGGGCCCAGATTCTTGACGACGATTTCCCGGCTGCCGACAAGTTCGTCGGTGACCAGCGCCGTCGAATGTTCGCCGGCCCGTATCAAGACGACCGACATGGATACGTCGGTCTCGGGCAGACGCGTGGCGCCGAGGCCGACGAAGGAACCCAAGTGCTGAAACCGGTATTTCTGGCCGCCGTATTCGAACAAGGGTGCGTCCTTGCCGAGATGGCGCACGACGATGTTGCGCGGCAGTCGCACGACACCTTCGACCGTCGGCATCGGCAGGGCGTACACCTCTTCGGCGACGCGCACGATCAAGGCCTGGCTGATGGCGAGCGTGAAGGGCAGACGGATCGTGAACCGCGAGCCGGTGCCGAGCGTCGATTCGATGAACAGTCCGCCGCCCAGCTTCTTGACCTCGGTGGAGACGACGTCCATGCCCACACCGCGGCCCGCGGCCTGCGTCACCCTGCCCGCCGTGCTGAAGCCGGGCTCGAGGATCAGTTGCATGGCCTCCTCGTCGGTGAGTTTCGCATCCGGATCGGCGAGCCCGAGGGACTGGGCCTTTTCGCGAATCAGGCGCGTGTTGATGCCCGCACCGTCGTCGGTGACGACGATCACGACTTCGGCGCCATCGCGCGCGAGGCTTACGTGGATGCGCCCGAGTTCGGGCTTGCCGAGGCTTATACGCCGATCGGGCGATTCGATGCCGTGCACGACGGCATTGCGCAGCATGTGCTCGAGCGGCGGCACCATGCGCTCGAGCACCTGGCGATCGAGTTCCGCCGATGCGCCGTCGACGGAGAGTTCGGCGCGCTTGCCGGTATCGTTTGCCGCTTGGCGCACGAGCCGCGTGAGGCGCTGGACGTGCCGCTGAAACGGCACCATCCGGGTTCGCATGAGGCTGTTCTGCAGGTCCGTGATCACACGCGCCTGCTGCGTCAGCAGATTCTGCGCCTCCCGCGTCAGGGTCTCGAGCAGACCTTGGATGCTCGCCACGTCGCTCGACGTTTCGGCGAGAGCGCGCGAAAACTGCTGCAGCGAGGAATATCGATCCAGCTCGAGCGGATCGAAGTCACCACGGCTCGCATCCTCGTCCCGATGACCGTGCAGCACCTGCGCCTCGGTCTCGATTTCCATGCCGCGCAGTTGTTCCTTCAAACGGGTGACGGTGCGGGCCAGCTCGGCGAGATTGAAATCGATCGAGTTGACCTGTTGGCCGAGACGCGCGCGGAAGATGCTGACTTCACCCGCGTTGTTGAGCATGGTGTCGAGCAATTCGGCATCGACGCGCGCCATCTCGATGCGTTCGACGGGCGCGCTTTCGCGTCCGGGCAGCACCGGCGCGGTGGACAGATCGATGCTCGCGGAACCGGATTCTCCCCTCAGGGACAGCGCCGGCTCGGGACTTTCTTGTGCGGCCGCCGCGCTCGAGTCGGGTGCGGCGGGGACCGGCGGCGCGGCCGCGCTGGGCGCGGGAGCGCTGGGCGCTGCGGAGTCGGCTTTCGGCGGGCTCTGGCCGCTCGTGAGCGCGCGGATTTGCTGGATCTGATTCGCGGCGGCGGCCGGCAATGCGCCGGCGCTGACCGTGTCGCGCATGCGCGCCAACTCGTCGATGCTCGACTGCAAGACGGCATGCGCGTGATCGCTCGCAGCCACCGCGCCGCTGTCGATCTGGATCACGAGGGTCTCGAGTTCGTGACTCAGATCGCCCATGGCGGGGATACCGGCCATGCGCGCACCGCCCTTGAGCGTATGCAGCTGGCGCTGCAATTCGGCGGCCGGCTCCTGACTCTTGCGGTCGCCATTCCAGGCATTGAGCGACGCCTGCGCGGCCTCGAGCAGCTCGGTGGCCTCCTCGCTGTAGATGTTCGCGATCTCGTGGTCGAACGGTTCGGCGACTGCCGGCTCCGCCGCTTCAGCCTCCGCTGCAGGCTCCGCCGGTGCTACCGCCGCCTCCACCGGTGCTGCCGGTGCCGGTTCAGCCAATGGTCCCAGTTCCGCCGCCGGCGCCGGTTCAGCCGCTGCCGCGACCAGCGTGGGTGCGGCTTCGGGAGCAGGCGCCTGCTCGGCGACGGCGACCGGGGCTGCGGACGCTTCGCTTAGGTCCTCGCCGGGCAGCAACTGCGACCGGTCCGCCGCCGCGGCGGCCCGGGCAAGGACCGCGTCGAGTTCGATCTCGAGCGACCGGATGCGCGCCAGCAATTGCGGCTGATCGGCGAAAAAGATCGTCGACTCGTCGATGTGCGAGACTACGTTGTCGATCGCGGCGACCGCATCCTCCAGCAGCACCAGGTCTTCATCGGTGAGGCCGCGCCCGGCATCGAATACCTTGCGCATGTAGTGATTGAGAGGCTCGGTGATGCGGATCCCGTGTCTCGCCTCGGCCATCTTCGAGCTGCCGCTCAGCGTATGAATCGCTCGATAGACGCTCTCAGGCAAGTCGTGGGGTGGCAGCTGCCCGTCCCGCTTGTGCAGATAGGTGCGGATTTCCGCGAGGTGATTCGCCGTCTCTTTGCTGTAAATATCGTGCAGAACCGGATCCATGCCCGCCGGTTTCGTTGCCGTAGCGACCAGGGGCGCATCGCTCGACGGCGACACCGGCGCACGGTCCTCCAGCGCGAGCGCGGTGTGGGTCTGTTCGAACTGCCGGGAGTCGGCCAGGGCATAGGCGCGTGCCATGATCTCCTCGATCGGCACGGGCGAAAGGCGCCCCGTCTCCAATTGCTCGATCAGATGCGGCAGCGCGGCCACGGCGGCGCGCATCACCGCGATCATGCCCGGAGTCCGCGACGAGGTCTTGTCGATGACCCGGTTCACGAGGTTCTCGATCGACCAGGCAAACTCGCCGATCAAGCGCGCCCCAACCATTCGGCCGCTGCCCTTGAGCGTATGGAAGCTGCGGCGCAGTTTGAACAGTGCGTCGATTTCCATCGGGTTTTGTTCCCACAAGGGGAAATTGCTGCTGATCGAGGCCATCTCCTCCTTGGCTTCCTCGATGAACAGTTCGAGCAGCGCCGGATCGAGGGAGGCATCATTGTTCGGCAAAGCGGCGGCCGCCGGCGCTGGCGGCGGCGCGGTGGTGACCGACGACCTCGACTGCAGCAACTGCGCGGTCGGCATCGGGTCGAGCTTCATCGTCGCCTGGTAATCGATCTTGAGCGTGCCGGATGGATCGGCCGCGGGTAGCACGAGCCGGGTCAGGGGCTCCGGCAGATCTGCATCGAGCGCCTTGATGCAAATCTCGGCGTTGTCGAGCATGTACCATGGATCGTTGCGTCCGTTCTGGATAGTCTCCATGTAGTACTCGAGGCTCACGATCGCATCCGCGACCCGTTCGAGACGCTGGGCACCCGGCGCCGGCGCGCCCGGCTCCACGAGTTTGCGCACGTGTACGCCGATCGCATCCATGAGTTCGACGGCACGGCCCTTGCCGAGCATCAGCAGGCCCGCGGTGATACCGCGCAGCAACTGCGGGACATTGTCGAGTCCCTGGGGCGAAAAATCGCCGGGCTTCTGCACCGCGGTCGAGATCGCCTCCTTGATACGCGCGAGATTGACGATGCATTCGCGCAGCACCGCCTCGCTGACCTGTCGAAATTCGTGCTCCGACGTGTCGTCCGCGGCGGGCGGCGGCTCGTGGTCCGGCGTCGGCAGGATCAGCCGCAGGAGCTGGTCGTCGAGACTATCCTCGACGGACAGCAGGACGCCCGCCACCTTGAGCAGTGCATCCTCCGGCGGCGCCCCGTCAGATCCGAGCAAACTCGTGAGGTCGTTGATTTCCTGCTGCACCCGCTGGCGCAGCTCGCCGAGGCCCAGCACGCCGAGCGTGTCGCTGATCTTCTTCAGGAGCTCGAGCTGCGGAGCGAGATCCGCAATCTGCCCCTCCCCGCGCCGCACGAAGATATCGAGAACATCCTTGACCTTGGCCAGGTCCTCTTTGATCGCGGCGGCAACCGTGCGCATCAATTTGACGCTCGGTGCCGACAGGCTCTCGCGCTCTTGCTCGATCGTGTCGTCGAGCGGCAGCAGTTCGGACAGTTTGAACGAGGCACGCACCGCGGCGATGCGTCCGCCCTCGGTCGACGCACGCGCCACGTAATAGAGCAGGTTGTTCAGCAGATCGATCGGTGGATGCTCGCAGTAGCGCGCCTCGCCGATCTCGTACAAGGCCTTGATCTGCCTGTCGGCCTGTCCCAACAGCCGCTTGAGCGTGAGACTCGCCTCGAGTCCATTGTCGCGCAAGGCCTCCAAGATCGCGCCCGTGACCCACCAAAACTGGAAGACCGGCTGGGTGGTCGCCACTTCCTCGAGCTTCTCGGCGACTTTGGCGAGGATTTCGAGATTCTGCGCCGGGCGTTCGCCGCGGATGAATCCAAGCAGGCCGACTTGAAAGCGCGGCCGCAGCCGCCTCGCCCATTGCGCCACGATCGCCGGCGATTGCGGCGAAGCCTGCGGCTGCGCCGGCTGATCCGATTTCAAGTTCAGCAACAACAGGGTCCCCTCCGACAACAGGGGACTGCCGCGCACCGAGCGCAGATCGTTGAGCAGGGGCAGCAGCACGAGCGCGAGATCGCGGCCGCCCGACAACACCCGTTCCAGGTAGGTGGGCAGCTGAACCATCGCCCGCATCAGGGCATCGAGGCCGTCCGTGTGGCGTTTGTCGTCGGCGCGTTTGTCCTCTGCGCCGGCATCGAGCAGATAACGCGTGACCTGCTCCATCTCCTCGGCCAGCAAGCCCGCACCATACACCTCGACGAGGCGCAGGACGCCGTGTGCAAGGTGCAGCAGCACCGCGCACTTCTCGAGCATGTCGCGTTGATCGATCCGCTCCGCGTAGGCCTCGAGCGCGACCCGAGCCTCGCCGAGCGTCGTCGCCAGCTCTTTGGCAACGACATGCAAAGTCTGGGAACTGATGTCGCTCATGCTGGGCTCATGCTGGGGTCATGCCGGGAATCGCGTGCGCTTCAAGCGCCGAAACCGCTCACTTTGCGGATCTTGGCCGACGCATTGCCGTCGCTTCCCTTGCCCGCTGCATCCTTGAGCACGGGCAGCCGTGCAGTGCCGGTGCCCTGACCGGTCGCCGTTGCCGCGCCGCCAGAGAAATCCGGCAATCTGAATCCCGCGACCGATTTGCGTAGTTGCGCGGCGAGCGCCGCGAGTTTGGCGACCGAGGCCGAGGTCGCCGACGAGCTTTCCGCGGTCTGCGTCGAGATCTCGCGGACCACCTGCATGTTCTTCGAGATGCTGCCCGAGGCGACGGCCTGCTGGCGCGCGCTGGCCGAGATGTTCTGTACCAGGTTCGCGATTTGATTCGAAACCTGCTCGATCTCCTCGAGCGCCGCGCCCGCGTTCTCGGCAAGCAATGCACCGCCGACCACGTCGGTCGTGCTGCGCTCCATCGAGACCACCGCTTCGTTCGTGTCGGTCTGGATGGTGCGCACCAGGACCTCGATTTGTTTAGTGGCATTGGCCGCGCGCTCGGCCAGGCGTTGCACCTCGTCGGCGACCACCGCGAATCCACGTCCCGCTTCCCCGGCCATCGACGCCTGGATCGACGCATTGAGCGCGAGGATGTTCGTCTGTTCG